>LZQR01000004.1_pt1 | contig 75590 bp, 69 predicted proteins | sample 768601 | NCBI WGS metagenome assembly LZQR01 (sample SAMN05207299, study PRJNA324521) | oil field metagenome | isolation source: sample BH-FW-24 from oil reservoir | place: India: Bombay High | collected 2015-12-04
GGCCGAGACCTGTCTTGGCGTGACCGTAATCGCGGACATCCCCGAAATAGATCAGATAGGGAGGCTTGAGCTGGACCGCGCTGAGCCGTCCGGGGCGACGGCTTCGCCGTGGAGTTCGTCATGACTGGCGAGAGACACGGGGTTCCTCCGTAACTGGATTGTCAGACGCTGCGATCCTGAAAATGCCGAGCGTCAGCAATGGCGCGACGACCACTGCGATGAAGGCGTAAGAAAGGGCGCCATAGCCGCCCGCGATGAGGTCGATGATCCCGACGGCCTCGGCCAGGAAAATCGCGATGGCGAGAAATCCGGTAGCGAGCACGAAGCGCGCCCATTGGGGGAGACGGCGTCCGCTGGCCTTGAGCGCGATGGCGACGCGTTCGTTGATGGCGTGGATGATCCCGACCCCGGTTTCCACGAAGGTGCCGAAGAGAACGACCTGGAAGGCCGCCGCGAGCCAGACCGCATTGAGCGAGCCCAGAAGGACCACCACCGGAACCGCTTCGGTCTCGATGCCGGGAAACCGGGCCAGCATGGCGATGAAGACAAGAACGCCGGGCAATATGCTGACCGCCCCGGCGATGGCGCCGGACGTCACCGCTTCCCGCCGCGTCTTCAGGTTCGGAAGGACGAACAGGACGGCGGCGAATGCGACCAGATTGTAAGCGGCGTAGCGCACGCCATCGAGCACCCAGTTGCCCTCGGCGCTCGCGCCTGAAAGGGCGGAGGCTATGGCCTCGCCCTGGGAAACGCTGACCCAGACAAAGAACACGCCGTACAGGCTGAACAGCAGCACGGACCACCAGGTCATGACCTTCGCGATCGCGCCGCCTCCGAAAAAGGCGAGGACGCCAATGGTCAACAGCAATCCCAGCGCGCCAACCACGGTGGGCGCCCCGAAAGCGGTGGCGATCATCTGCCGGCGGCGGAGCCCAGCACCGACAGGACCAGCAGGGCGATCAGAAGATACAGGATTTCAAACAGACGCCAGAACGGCCCCAGCAGAGCCGAGAAGAAAGTCTTGTAGTCATAACCCTTGAACACCCGGGCGAACTCGAAGCCGACAGCGAGCAGCACGGCCCAGGTCAACGCCGTCACGCCAAAGCCCAGCAAGCCGCCAAGCGCGCCATGAGACAGGAAGTATTCCGCGATTTCCCGTCCCGTGCCGTAGCCGCCGCCAATAATGACGGACTGGAACACCAGGCCCGGCAGAAGGTAGGTCTTGAAAATGGAGGTCATGTCATTCGCTAACGCATTCATGTCTGGACCCGGCTCGACTGCCGCGCCCCGGTCCGGCGAGCCCAGGGGAAAGCTCGCCGGACACATGTCGCCGCGTCCCCTAGTAGCGCAGGGAGAGGCTCAGCCCGACCGCACGCGGCCGGTTGACGCTCGCGGCGATGATGGGCGCATCAAGCGCGCCGTCCGCCGTCACGAACTGCTGGAGCGGGTTCGATCCGATGCTGACCGCCTCGACATCATTCAGCAGGTTCGTGCCGTACAGGTGCAGACCCCACCGATCATTCGAGACGCCAATCCGCAGGTTCAGCAGCTCCAGGGAATCAAGTTCCGCGGACTCAAAGTTCTGAACGTTGGAGAAGCGTTGCCCGACATACTGGAAGGAGCCGTTGGAGTTCAGGCTCCAGCCTGACGCGCCGATCGGCCGCTCGAAGGAGTAACCGGCGGCAAGCGTGTATTCGGGAATATTGGCCGGAGCATTGCCCTTGCGCAGGTCAAACTGGCCATAGGTCCCGCCGGGCGCGGAAGTGATCAGCTTGCCCTGATCGAACTCGGCGTCGATGACCGAGAGGTTCAGGAAGGTCGACAGGCTGTCGTTGACCTGCAGCCGGGTTTCCAGCTCAAGACCCAGAATGGTTTGTTCAGGCCCGTTCACCGTGTTGTTGGCCGGCGTGTTCACCTGGATCTGGGTGTCTTCATAAGTGGTGTGGAAGACGCCGAGATTGGTGATCAGATCACCATCGAACCAGGAGGCTTTCACCCCTGCATCCACCGACAGCACCTGATCATCGTCGAAGGTCAGGTTCTGGAAGAACACATCCTGGCTGCCGCCCGATGCGCCCAGGGCGGCAATGGCGTTGCCGATGCCGCCATTGCGCGCGCCCTGCGCAATGTTGGCGTAGAGCAGCATGTCTTCGGACAGCTCGAACTCCACGCCGGCACGCGGCAGGAATTTTTCAAGCTCGAACTCGAACTCGGTGCCGAAGCCGGCGCCGGTCAAAAGATCCAGCGTGCTGACAAAGCCGATCGGGTTGCTTTCCGTCCAGGGAATGAGATTGCCCTGGCCGTCAAACTGGGGAACGAGGTTCACCACATCATCCTGTTGGAGAATGGCTGTGACGGTGTCGTTCACATAGCGGACGCCGCCAATCAGGCGCAGACGCTCGGTCAGCTCGAACGTGAATTCGGCAAAGGCGGAATACTGTTCAGACTGGGTGCTGGACAAGCGGGTCGCAAGATTCGAGCTCGACGGATTGGTCACGGTGACGAACCCGTCGCCGGTCAGGAATTGACCGCTGACATCCTCGCGATCGCGATAATAGACGCCGGCGGTGAAATTCAGCGGACCGCTGAAGTCTGACACGAACCGGAACTCCTGGGAGAATTGTTCGAACTCGCTTGAGCTCGTGTTGAACGCCGTCGTGTCAATCGTCGGAAAGAAGGGCGCCAGGCCGAAAGAATTGCCTGCGCTGAACAGGGCCGAGGCCGTGCTGCGCTCGTAATAACCGGTGATCGAGGTCACATCGATCGCGTCAAAGCTGTAGGTGACCCGCCCGGCGTACAGATCGAAATCGTCGGTGTAGCTGCCAGAGCGCGGCGAGGCCGAGAAGGTCAGGTCCTCGGGATCCGAGCCGGGATCGATCTGGGTGGATTCCCCGAGTTCGTCCCGGGACAGGAAGGCCGAGAGCCTGACTTCCAGCCGGGGCGACAATTGCGCCAGAAGAACGGCGCGACCGCCGCTGGTCTCGAAATCGTTGACGTCCTCTCCCTCGCTGGGATTGTCGATGAAGCCGTCATCGTTGCGATGAAAACCGGACAGGCGCAGGCCGACCTTGCCCGGCACGAGCACCAGCGAGGTCGCGTTCTGGACCGTGTAGGCCGTCCCGCCATCGGTAATGGTTTCATAGCGCCCCGCCGCTTCGCCGGTGATGCGCGGACCGTCCAGATCGGGATCGTTGGTGAAATAGCGGATCACTCCGCCGACCGCGCCTTCACCGAACAGGGTCGGCTGCGGTCCGCGAATGACCTCGATCCGGTTCAGGTCAACAGAACTGAAGTCCCGCAGATTGCCGGCGCCCGTGACCGAGACATCATCGACAAAAACGCTGAAGACCGTGCTGGTTTCATATCCGCTGCCTGCGCTGCGCACGCCGCGGATCGCAATGTCATTGGAGTTCTGACGCGTCTTCACGTTCGCCATGCCGGCAATGCTTCGCGCCAGATCCTCGATGTCCTGAATGCCCCGCTCCCGGATTTCCGCTCCCGAAATGCCGGCGACGCTGGCGCCGATATCCTGGACCGTCTCCTCCCGGAACCGCGCGGTCACGGTAATCACATCGTCCGTCACAGACCGGACGTCGGCGTCCGGGCTCGTTTCCTGGGCGGCCACGGGGGCCGCGAACGCAACGCTGGCCAGCAGCGCTATTCTCAGATGATTGGTCATGTTGGTCTCCCCATTTCGCGGCCATGGCGCATATCGGCTCTTTTGGCTGCCTTAAAAACCTTATGGCAGTTTTATTGCGATGGGAAGGATGAACTCTAATTTCGATAGAACTGTTTATCCCGAGCCGGAGCAGAAAGCTGAAGAGCTGCACAGGCTCAATGCGTTACGCACATACAAAACCGCCCCGCGCACAGGGCGCGGGGCGGTTCCGGATTTCGATTCAGGCTGGAATTCAGGGCTGACCGGGAACCTTCAGGTCCTGGGTATAGAGCTGGTCATGCATGAAGACGGCGTCCAGAACCCGCTCCTCTGAGCTGGTCAGGATCTTGTGAACCTGGGCGCGTATCTCATCCGTTGCATCCTTGCGGATTGCCTCGACCAGAGCGCGTTGATGCTCCCACGAATAGGGCAGCGTCCGGTTCAGTTTCACATACAGCCAGTAAATCCGCATCGTGGTGTCCTCCAGCTGCCGGATCCAGTGGATCAGCAGGGGGTATTTCACGTGCTGGGCCATGTAGACGTTGAATTGCTTGTTGGCTTTCAGAAGCTTAAGCGCAATTTCATCGTCATCCAGCGGCGCCTTGTGGGAGGTGTCCTCGTTCATCCGCGCAATCAGATCGGCATCCACCTGGGACGCCGCCATGGCGAAGATCTCCGGCTGCAGCATTTTGCGCATGGCGAAATTCTGCTTCACGTCCAGCAAGGTCAGCGGGGCGACGCGCGTGATTCTGGGCGACACAGAGACCAGAAATTGCTGGGCGGTCAGTTGCTCCATGATGTTGCGCGCGGTGGTCCGGCTGATGTCGAACATTTCAGTGAGAATGTTCTCGCTGACCTTCTGACTGGGCGCGAGCTTCTGGGTCACGATGGCGTCCATGATGACGTCATAGGCCGAAGCCGGATCCGTCGCCGCCGGTTTCGCCTGCTTGTTCTGCGCCGTCTTGCTCATGATCCGCCCCAGCAGAGATTAGTATGGAGGCCTTATTTTAAAATAAGGCTGTATTAAATGATCTGTTTCCGTTAGCGTACCCACCATACCGGGGATGAGGAAGCAGTTTGTCATGGCCAATCTGACGCACAGGACCGCAGCGAAACAGACTGGCGCAACACGGCGCCGCCTTCTGAAGGGCGGCCTCGCCGCAGCGCTTGCAGCCCCCATGATCAATTCGGGTCAGTTCAAGGTCTTCGCTCAATCTCAGAGCACTTATTCCGCCCGCACGATCGAGCTGATCGAGAACAATGTCGTCATCGACATGCTCTCGATCATCGCCGATCTCGGCGACATGCTCGACGCCATGTACAGTCCGCGTCCCAAGCTCGAAGACGGGTTGGGCGTGACCGACGAGCATCTTGAGAAACTGCGCAGCTCCGGCGTCAATGTCTTCCACCCTGCGGTGGGTCTGGGCGGACGCGACAGCGCCCTCTCCTTCATCGCGAGACTGAACGCCTATGCCGCCGAACGCCCCGACGTGTTCCGCCGCATCGACGCGGTCGAGGATTTCGACCGCGTGATGGAAGAGGGCCGGCTCGGCTATATCGTGGGGGTCCAGAACGCCCATCATTTCGATACGCCGGACGATGTGAACGAGTTCTACACGCTGGGACAGCGGGTCAGCCAGCTCACCTACAATTCTCAGAACCGGATCGGCGCCGGCTCCACTGAACGCGTGGATGGGGGAATCACCCATTTCGGCGCCGCCATCGTGGCCCGCATGAACGAGGTGGGGATGGCGGTGGATGTATCCCATTGCGGCGACCGGACCACGCTGGACGCCTTTGAATTGTCCACCGCGCCCGTCCTGATCACGCATTCGAACGCCCGCGCCCTGGTCGGCGACCATCCGCGGGCCAAGCCCGACGAGGCGATCCAGGCCATGGCGCGCTCAGGCGGCGTGATGGGCATTTCCGGCGTACGCAATTTCGTACGCGACCGCGAACCCACGACCATCGAGCACATGCTGGACCATTACGACTATGTGGCGCGCCTTGTCGGCGTGGAGCATGTGGCATCGGCACGGACATGGATGCGGACGGATATGACGATGTCTCGCCTGCCGCACATGCCCGACTGACCAGCGGGTATGACGAGTCCTACGCCTTCCGAGGCCGTATCGACACCGATGGTTTCGATACGCCGCAGAAAATCTTCAATCTGACCGAAGGGCTGATCCGGCGCGGTTATTCCGACACCGATATCGCGCTCATGCTCGGCGGCAACTTCAAACGCGTGCTTGGCGAAATCTGGAAATAAAAAACACGCCGCTTCGCGCACCGAGGGGAGAGTACAATGACACGCACTGCATTTGCTGCGGCCGCGACCGCCTTGCTGTTGGGCTCGGCGACTGCGTCCGCTCAGGAACTCACAGCCGAACGAGCGAGCGCGGCGGCCAGGCAGGCCGTCGAGGATTTTGACGTGACCGGGCTCTCCGTTGCGGTCGTGAAGGGCGATGAAATCGTCTTCATGAACAGCTATGGCGTGCGGGATGTCCGTCAGCCGGATGTGCCGGTGACCACCGACACGATCTTTCCCTTCGCCTCGGTCAGCAAGGCCTTCACGACCACGGCGATCGCCATGCTGGTTGATGACGGGGTGATGGACTGGGATGACCCGGTCCGGGACTTCATCCCGGAATTCGAGATGTCCGATCCCTACATCACCGCGGAATTCTCTGTGCGGGACCTCGTCACCCACCGTTCGGGCCTGCCGCTGGGCGCGGGTGATCTGCTGGTCTTCCCCGATGGAAAGCCCGAAGTCTCAGACATTCTGGCTGCGATCCGCAACATCCCGCCGGCCACCAGCTTCCGCTCCGAATACGCCTACGACAATCTGATGTACATCATCGCCGGCGAAGTGGTCGCACGCGCAGCCGGCCAGCCCTGGCACGATGTGATTGACGACCGGATCTTCACGCCGCTTGGCATGGACAGCTGCGAAGCCCTGCCCTCCGAAGCCGCGGCGGCGGAGAACACCGTCACCCAGCACACCCGCGCGCCGGGACAGACCGAAGCCGTCCCGATCGACCCGCTTTACATCATTGGCGACAGCACCTCTCCGGCAGGCGGGCTGAGCTGCTCCATCGCCGACCTCGCGACCTGGGCCCAGTTCTGGCTCAATGAAGGCGTAGGTCCGGATGGCGAGCGCCTGCTGTCAGAAGGCCAGGTTGCAGAGTTGTGGTCGCCCGTTACGCCGCAATCTGTGAGCCCCCTGCTGGCGCAGCTCGCAGACTCCCATTTCTCGCTCTATGCGCATGGCTGGTCTGTGCGGGATTTTCACGGCGAGTATTTCGTCGGCCATAGCGGCGGCCTTCTGGGCGCCTCCTCCTATCTCGGCCTCCTCCCCGATCAGGACATAGCCGTAGTGGTGACCAGCAATGTGTCGACCTACGCCTCGACCGCTCTGGCCCTGCAGCTGCTCAGCGACGCCGCAGCCCCCGAGGCGGAAGCGGACTGGCTGGGCCTTTTGCAAAGCGTGTACGCCGCCAATCGTGAAACGGCCCTCGAGGACTCAGGCGCTGGCGAAACGGCCGATGTCGCTATCGAGCCGGTGCGCGATCTGGATGATTATTCCGGAGAGTATATCGATCCCTGGTACGGGCTTGTGACCATCGAGCAGCGCGAGGACGGCCTGTTCATCGACATGAGCCGGTCCGAGGTGCTGGATGCACCGCTGATCGCCGTTGCGCCGGACCGGTTTGTAGCGCGCTGGCCGGACCGCAGCCTGAATGCGGACGCCTATGTGGATTTCACCGTGGTAGACGGACAGGTCACCGGCATGACCATGCAGGCGGTGTCAGAGACCACTGACTTCTCTTTCGATTTCCACGATCTCGATTTCACCAAGCGCGACTAGGCCGGAAGGCCGGTCCAACGCCTGCAAGGAGGTCCGGACCATGCTCAAGACACTGACCCTGGGACTGGCGCTCGCGGCGGCTTCAGCCCCGCACTCGCTCAGGCGCCCAGCCCTATGACATCGTCATCCTCGAAGGACGCGTGATCGATCCCGAAACCGGTCTCGACGCGATCCGTAACGTGGCGATCCGCGATGATGAGATCGCGCTGATCACCGAAGACCCGATCGAGGGGGAACTCGTGATCAACGCAACGGGTCTCGTCGTCGCTCCCGGGTTCATCGACCTTCACGCGCATGGCCAGACCCTCCTGGCGGGCCGCGTTCAGGCGCTGGATGGCGTTACGACCGCCCTTGAGCTTGAGGCTGGGGTTTATCCTGTTGCGGACTTCTATGCAGACGCCGCCGAAGAGGGCCGCACGATCAATTATGGCGCCGCGGTCAACTGGGCGGCCGCCCGCAACGCGGTGCTGACCGGCGCCGAGCCTGATGAGGCCGGTGCGCTTCACGCCCATGAGGACGGGCCGGACTGGCGCTACACGCCGGCCAGTGCAGAGCAGACCGCCACCGTCCTGGAACGCGTGCGGGACGGTCTGAATGAAGGCGCGCTCGGCATTGGCGTTCTACTGGGTTATGTGCCCGGATCGGGACGGTCGGAATATTACGCCCTGCACGAGCTGGCCGCTGCCTATGACGTGCCCAGCTTCACCCATGCGCGGTATCTGTCGAATCTCGAACCGGACAGCTCGCTTGAAGGCTTTCAGGAAATGATCGCCGTCTCCGCCGCCACGGGCGCGGACATGCACATTTCCCACCTCAACAGCATCAGCCTGCGCGACATCAATGTCATTCGCCCCATGATCGAGGCGGCTCAGGCGCACGGCGTGAACATCACGGTGGAAGCTATCCGTATGGCGCAGGTTCGACCTCCATCGGGACAGCGCTGTTCGAAGGCGCAGACTGGCAGGCCCGGTTCGGCGGCATCGAGAAATCCGATTTCACCCTCGCCGGAACGCCCTTGAGCGATGAGGCCTTCGACCGCCTGCAGGCGGAGGCCCCGGACACCACGATCGTGGTGCACTTCCTCGATATCGAGAACGACCCCGCCGACCGGGCCATCCTGTCCCAGTCCATCCTGTTTCCGGGCGGCGCCATCGCGTCTGACGGCGGCGACTGGATGGTGAACGGAGAGGTCTTGCCGGCGGAGACCTGGCCGCTGCCTGACAATGCGGATTCTCACCCGCGCAGCGCCGGCACCTTCTCGCGGTTCCTGCGTGAATATGTGCGTGAGCGCGAAGCGATCAGTCTGAGTGAGGCCTTGGCGAAAACCAGCCTCATCCCCGCCCGGATCCTGACGGACGCCGTGCCCCAGATGCGCCGCAAGGGACGCCTGCAAGCGGGTATGGACGCGGATATCGTGATTTTCGATCTCGCCACGGTCAGCGACCAGGCGACCTATGAGGCGCCCGCCCGGACATCGACTGGCTATTCCTACGTGATCGTCGGCGGGACGCCGGTCGTTCGCGAAGGCCGGCTCGATACCGAGGTCCGGCCCGGACGACCGGTCCGGCGACCGACGCAATAGCCCAGCTCCGCCCGGACACCGCCGAACAAGGCGGGCCGGCGACCCGTCACATGGGGAGAGAAGTGTGACCTGGAAACAGAAGAGAACCGTCTGGCGTGGCGCCATCGCGCCTTCGCCCTGATCACAGCCTTGCCGGCGCCCGTCCAGGCGCAAGCCGGGGGCGCAGGGGGCGCGCTCAGCGAGATGCAGCCTGCTCATCTGGCAGGCCTTCAAGACTTCATTGATGGCGTGATGGCCCAGCAGATCGTCAGCCATGAACTGGCGGGCGCGACCCTGGCCGTGGTGCATGAGGGCGAGATCCTGTTCTCGGCCGGCTACGGCTTTTCCGATATCGAGGCTGGCGCGCCAGTGGACCCGGCGCAGACCCTGTTCCGCCCGGGATCGGTGTCCAAGCTCTTCACCTGGACCGCTTTGATGCAACAGGTTGAAGCTGGGCGGGTGGCGCTCGACGCGGATGTGAACAGCTATCTCGATTTCGAGATTCCGCCCTTTGAGGGCGCGCCGGTCCGCATCGTCGACCTGATGTCTCACAGTCCGGGCATGAGCGATGTGAGCGGCATAACCGCGCCCACCGTCGAAGAACTCACGCCCTACGATCTCTGGATCAGGGACAATGTGCCCGAGCGCTTATGGGCGCCCGGCAAGGAAGCGGCCTATTCCAATTACGGCACGGCTCTGGCCGGTTACATCGTCGAACGGGTGTCCGGCGAGCCGTTCGCCGATTATGTCGAGCGTCACATCTTCACGCCGCTGGGCATGACCTCCACCAGCTTCCGCGAACCCTTGCCAGAGGCGCTTCAGCCGCGCATGGCCAGGGGATACGAGCTGGAGAACGGACGCCTGATCGAGCAGCCTTTCGAGCTGTTCAGCAATATCATGCCCGCGGGCTCCGCCTCCTCGACCGCACATGACATGGCGCGCTTCATGCTCGCCATGCTCAATGACGGCGCCTATGAGGGCGCGCGCATTCTCGAACCGTCTTCGGTGTCCACACTGTTCAGCGACAGTCTGCGCAACGCACCGGACCTGCCGGGCATGGCGCACGGCTTTTATGTGGTGCGCGAAGAGGGCCCCCGGCTCGTCGGGCATGCCGGCAATACCGGCGACTTTCACTCCAATCTGATCCTGGCGCCGGAACACGGCTTCGGTTTCTTCGTGTCCACAACAGGCGGCGCTGAAAGTTCGGCGGCGCGCACCGACCTGTCCAACGCCATTATCGGACGGGTCTTCCCCGAGACCCCTGCCCCGCGTCAGGCGCGCCCCGCCGGTGAAGTGTCTCCGGCAGGGACCTATCGCGTGAACCGCCGCAATTATTCGCGCCCGCCGAACGAAGCCTATGACATTACAGTCGAGCGCGTCGGCGAAGACGGGCTGGAAATCACCAATCAGGGCGAGACGACCTATTGGGAGCGGATCGGACCGCTGACCTATGAAAAGGTCACGGGCGCGCGCAATGGCGGACCCTATGAGCGCATCCAGTTCCATGGTGGCGACGAGACGCTCGTCCTGTCCTTCAATTCCCAACCTTACATGGCCTATCGCCGCCTTGCGGCCGAGGAGCAAGACTGATGACCCTGCCCGATTTGAAAACCCTCGCCTCCGTGGTCGCGCTGTCGGCGGCCGCATTCGGAACCCCGGCGCTGGCGCAGGACGCGCCTGAGCTGACCCAGCCCGAGAACTGGAGCCTCGAGCAATCAGACAGCGTATCGGTCGTCACCGCCCCCGAAGGCAATCTCGACATAGCGGTGATCGAGGTCGGACCGGCCGAGGACGCGCTGGCCGCCGCTAACGCCGCCTGGGCGCTTTATGATGCGGACGCCGGACGCGAGGTCGAGCTGACCACCAACGCCGCGCCGGACAATGGCTGGGAAGAACGCGTCTCGATCAGCTATGTCACCGCCCCGTCCGAACAGGCGATCGTCAGCGCCCTGGCCCTGCGTCAGGGCGAAAACTGGACGGTGATCATCGTCAACGGCGCCCAGTCGACCGCCAATGTGCGCTCCGCCGCCCTGTCCCTTGTGCGTGATTCCGTTCGCGCGGAAGGCTTCGAGCAGGAGGATTTTTCCGGTCAGACCGCCCATCCGCTGACCGCGGAGCGCATCGCCGCGCTCCGCGATTTCGTCGCCGAAGCCGCAGAGCTGCTGGATGTCCCCGGCGTCGGGCTGGCGCTGATTGATCAGGGCGAGGTCGTCTATGAAGGCGGGGTCGGCGTACGCGAGCTGGGCGGTGAGGCGCCGGTGACCGCAGACACCAAGTTCATGATCGCGTCCAACACCAAGGGCATGTCCACGCTGCTGCTGTCCATCCTGGTGGATCAGGGCCTGCTGGACTGGGACCAGCCTGTGGTCGATCTCTATCCGTCCTTCCGTCTGGGCTCGGATGAAACCACCAACGCCACGCTGGTCCGTCACCTTCTCTGCGCGTGTACGGGCCTGCCGCGCAAGGACTGGGGCTTCATCCTCGCGGATCTTGATACGCCCGCTTCAGACGTCTTCCGCCAACTGTCCGAAACCGCGCCGACGAGCGCTTTCGGAGAACTGTTCCAGTACAACAACAATATGGCTGCGGCCGCAGGCTATGTGGGCGGTGCGCTCGCCTATCCCGACATGGAGCTGGGCGCCGCTTATGACCGCGCCATGGAAGAGCTGATCTTTGAACCGCTCCACATGGATGACACCACCTTCGATTACGCTGAGGGTGAAGCGGGGAACTGGGCGCCGCCGCACGGGCTGAACATCGACGGCGAACAGACCGTAATGTCCAACTATTTCAATCAGAGCGTCTATCCCTATCGTCCGGCGGGCGGGGCCTTCTCGACGGCGTCGGATATGGCCCATTACGTCCAGCTTGAGCTGTCCAGGGGGCTTACGCCGGAGGGCGAGCGTCTCGTCAGCGAGGAAAACCTGCTGGCCCGGCGCGAGCCCGGCGTTCAGGTCGGCGAAGGCGTCTGGTACGGCATGGGTCTGTTCAATGAAGAGCATTGGGGCGTCCCCGTCGTCACCCATGGCGGCACGCTCGTCGGCTATCACAGCAACTGGTACGCCCTGCCCGAGGCCGGCGTCGGGGCGGTGATCCTGACCAATGCCGATACAGGCGCAGCCATTCTGCGACCCTTCCTGCGCCGTCTGGTGGAAGTGCTCTATGATGGCCGCCCTGAAGCCATGGCGGAAATCGAGGCCATGGCGGCAAGCCTGCAAGCCCAGGCCAGCGCTCGGCGCGAAGGCCTGACCCTGCCCGGCGACCCCGAAGTGCTCGACGCCCTGGCCTCTCGCTATGAAGCCCGGGCCTGGGGCCCCTCAGCATTTTCGAACAGGATGGCGAGACCTGGGTCGAGGCCGGCGCCATTCGCGCCCCCATCGCCACGCGTGTGAACGCGGACGGCACCGTCTCCATCGTGTCGGTGGGCCCCGGCATCATCAGTCTGGAAGCGGAGATCGGCGAACAGGACGGGCTTCGCACGCTGACAGCGCGCGATAGTCAGCACGAATATGTCTATGTGGAGGCCGATTAGGGCTAGGCCGCTCCGCCCATAGCCTCAACACAGACCATTCGGGCAACGCCCGGGCCCGTCTCAGGACGCGGCCCGGGCGTGGTGCTTTCAGATGAGGAAATCACACCGAAAAGATTTTCACATGCGTGAGAATGAAATATTCTCCCAGTCGCATAAGCTGGCGTGCTGACCAGCAAGAGACCAGGGGAGAAGAGCCATGGATTTCCAACTCAAGGGCCGCGTGGCGGCGATCACCGGCGCATCGAGCGGGCTGGGGCGCCGGTTCGCCCTGAAGCTGAGTGAAGAAGGCGCTGCCGTCGCCGTGATGGCGCGACGCACCGACCGGCTGGAAGCGCTGGTCGAGGAGATCCGCGCCAAGGGCGGCAAGGCCATGACCTGCGCTCTCGATGTCTCTCAAACTGCAGATATCGGCCCCGCTCTGGATCAGGTCGAGGCCGAACTCGGTCCGCTCTCCATCATGATCAACAATGCGGGCGTCGGCGGTGACGGCATGGCCCTGGAAATGAGCCAGGAGCACTTTGACAACACGTTCAACGTCAATGTCCGAGGCGTCTATTTCGGCGCGACCGAAGCGGCGCGACGGATGCTGAAGAATGGCGAAGCGGAAGCGGGGCGTGCGCGCATCATCAACATCGCCTCGATCGCAGCGTTCACACAGCTCCCCGCCCTGTCGGCGTACTGCGCCTCCAAGGCGGCTGTGGTGTCCATGACCAAGGCGCTGGCGCGTGAATGGGCCAGGCGCCTGATCTCGGTCAACGCCATCTGTCCGGGCTATATCGAGACGGAAATCAACGCCGACTGGTTCGCCACCGAAGGCGGACAGCGTCAGATCCAGACCTTCCCGCGCCGCCGCCTCATGGACGAGGACGGGCTGGACGCCGCGCTGCTGATGCTGGCCGCGCGCCGGGCCGGCAAATCACCGGATCAGCCTTCACCCTGGATGACGGGCAATTGCTCTAGCATGTCCTGAGCGCTGAGGCCGGCCTGCCGGCAGGCGTGCAGCGCCCGGAAACCGGCCGCCATGAAGGCGGACAAGCGCTTGCGGGCGGACGGCAGATCGTCGGAGCGGCACAGACCATCCGACAGTTTGTCGATCCGCCCCGTCCGCGCCAGCGTAAGCATGAAAGCCCCGGTCACGAAATGATAGCCCCAGTACAGGTCTTCCCGGCTGCAGGCGGGCAAGGCGACTTCGAGGATATCAATGAGCTGCTGCACGACCGGGTCGAAATGCTTCTCCATGATGTCTGCGCCCCAGTCCGGGGCGTTGGCCACCTGGGCGCCCAGCGCGAGCGCATACTTCCACTCGTCAGGCTGTTCCTGGTAGAGGTCGAAGTCGGAGGACAGGAAGGCCGACAGCGCGCCCTCCACTGTCGGAGCGCCCGCGGCCTCCCTTTCATACTCCTTGAGCGCTTCCATCCGTCGCTGGCATGACAGGGGCGCGCGCCGGGCGAAAACGGCGTCCACAACGGCATTCTTGTCGCCGAAGTAATAGTGGATCAGCGTATGATGAACGTCCGCGTCAGCAGCGATGTCTTTGAGGGACACGCCGTGAAACCCGCGTTCGGCAAACAGTCGCTCGGCGCAATCGAGAATGTGTCGAATGGACTCCGCGCGACGCTCGGCCTTCGTCATCTTGCTTTTCGTCGCCTGGGTCCCGCTTGTCACCACAACGCCTCTTTCTCACTCATTCCACTCGATCCTGCCCTGCGTCGGCCCGACGCAACAGGGCATGCAGAGATTCAGTCCCGTCCAGCCTCTCGCGCAGAGATCACCGGAGACGCCGTACCCACATTCCATGACCATCCCAGGCCCCGGGCAAGTCGCGCCCTGTAAACCGCGTCGTGGAGCTCGAAAACGTCGACATCCAGACTCATGCTCGTCGCACTCGCTTCTGTGAAGTGCATGATGGCTCGATCCCTTCCGTGCCGTGGCCATGAGACAGGTCCGGCATCATCCAGCACCCGGCCTTGCACAAAGGCGCTCCAGTACCCGCACATCAGATCGGCAAGGCCTTGCTCGCGTTCATCCAGAGGCGGCGACGGCCATGCACTCGCCGTATACTGAAGCGTATTGAAGACATAGGGCAGCTCGGAGCCATGGAACGCGTGAAGCCCCTGGGATCGCGCCGGTTCGTAGCCATGATCGAAATAGTACAGATACGCCTCCAGACCCGCCGCGGACTGGCATTGCGCGATTTTAGCGGCGCTCCAGCCATAAAAGGCGTCTCGCAACAAAGCGAGCCGACTCTCCTCCAAGTCCGTGTCGGGATAGTGCGACAGCATGTCAGGGGCGAAGCGTCCATGGCTGGCCTCGATGGCCTGTCGATACTGTGACGCCGAGGCGGGCTTTTGCGGCAGCAGGAAAGGCAGGCTTCGCAACTCGCCTTCATTGAACCCTGTGAGCAACGGAACCCGCGCCTGCTGCCCAGTCTCGAACAGCTCAGCCAGCTGGTCCGTCAGGACCAGGCCGTCAATCGCACCCCAGGGCAGGTAACCCTGATCCTGGGCGGCCTGCACGAGGTCTGCGGCTGGCAGGGCGAGAAGGTGATCAAGATCCGGCGCGCCAAGCGCTCTCTGGAGCGCCAGACCCACAGCCTCTGCGGAATCCACTCCCTGCTCCGCCTCTCTGAGACGCGGATGGGTCGGCATGTAGGGGCTTTGGGCGATCGCCCGGTGAAACAGTCCGCGCGCCAGCGGCGACACCATCAGGTACAAAACGCTCAGCGCACCAGCTGACTCACCTGCAAGGGTCACCTGCGCCGGATCACCGCCAAAATCACGAATGAATTCACGCACCCATTTCAGGGCCGCGATCTGGTCCAGAAGGCCATAGTTTCCAGATACGCCCTGTTGCGACCGGGCGCTGAGTTCAGGGTGGGCGAGATAGCCCAGAACACCCAGCCGATAATTGATCGAGACCACGACAACGCCCTGGCGCGCCAGGGCTGCGCCATCATAGAGGCTTTGCCCGTTTGAGCCCCAGATCATGGATCCGCCATGGATCCACACCATGACCGGAGCGTCCTGAGCGTCGTCCGGCGTCCAGATGTTGAGATGCAGACAGTCCTCGCTCTCTGACGCGTCCGGATCCTCATACAGACTGCCCGTCCGCCGACGGGGCTGGGGGCATGCCGGACCCGGAGACCGGCCATCATGCGGCACGGTCCAGTTCCGCACTGACGCCGCGGCGTCCATCGCGCCGCCTGAGCGTAAGGAATGGCCCGGAAACAGGTCACACCGTCCTGGCTCTCGCCGAGAATGGGCCCGCATCGGGCCTGAAGTTCGATCATGGGCTGTCTCCGGGCGAGCAGAAACGTCAAAGCCGCCAGAATACGCCGCACCCCGCGCAACGCATCCCGGCGGCCTCGCCCGACATGACTGAGGTTCACGTCAGGCGCAACAGCGCGTCTAGAACTTGTAGTCCAGTCGCACGCCGACTGTGCGCGGGCGCAGGGTGCTGAACCGCGCGTCCGCAAAGGCTTCCGGGTGCGCATAGACCAGGGAGTCGTTGTCGAACGCGTTCTCCACGTACAGCGTGGCGGTGACATTATCGCCGATATACGCTCCCACGGAGGCGTTCACGCTCTGATAGTCCTCGGTCGGCGCATAGGTCGGCGACTGCACACCGGGACGACCGGGAACATTGGGGAACTGGTTCACGAAGCCATCGACATGACGGGCGTTGACGGCAGCGAAGCCTTCAATATTGGCCGTCAACTGACGCGTATAGTTAAGATAGATCGCGCCTTGGAATTCTGGGAAGGACAGGGGCGCCCCGCGAACCGCACCTGAAATGGCCGCCTCGGTGGCGGACAGATCATCCACCTCGGAATCGTTCCAGGACGCGTTCATGCCGATCAGCAGGCCTTCGGTCGGGAAGGCGTTGATTTCCAACTCGACGCCGCGCGAGGTCGCTCCGCCAATATTGGTGGCGAACTGGACCTGATCGGACACACGGTTGGCCTGAACCTGAATATTGCTCCAGTCAATCGTGTATGCGGCGATGTTGGCGTGCAGGCGATTGTTGAACCAGCGCCCCTTCAGACCGATCTCGATGTTTTCCAGCTCATCCGAGGATGCGCCGTCAGGAATGATGATGTCCGTCGGATCGACCGTGCTGGGCGCACCGCCGCGTGCGTTCACCGCCGGCGTACGGAAGCCGGTGGAGTAGGTCGCATACATCGTCATGTTGTCGACCGGGCTGTAGGAGACCGAAAACTTGTAGGAGGGCCCTTCTTCAACGCCCTTATCGCCCGTGAGCGGCGTGTTCTGGCCAATCGTCAGCGGTCCGTTGATGCCGTAGAGGGCGTTCACGAGATAGTTGCTCGTATAGCCGCTGTCCTCAGTGAAGCCCTGCACATCCAGCCGCCCGTAGCGCAAGCCGCCCGTCACCCAGAGATTGTCATTGAACCGGTAGGTCAGCTCGCCGAACGCGGCCAGCTCATTGGTGACGAAATGGGTGTTGGTGACCTGGTAGTACTCGTTGGGCAGGTTCGTCATGCCCCGGGCGGCCAGGAAGGCCGGGTCCGAGCGATAGGCGGAATCCACATCACGGCGCTTGTAGTAATAGAAGCCGCCCACCACCCATTCCCAGGGACCGGGGTTGGCGGAGACAAGGCGCATCTCCTGCACAAAGGCTTCGTCATAGGCCAGCGCATCAAGGGCGAACGGCACCGCACCGCCAAATGTCGCATCAAGATCGATGATGAATTTCTGATCGTAGAGCGAATAGGTGGTCGAACTCGTGAAATTCGCGAATCCGAAATCATGGTCCACGGTCGCGTTCAGAGAGTTGAGCTCGGCGGCGAAAATATCCGGCCTGCGGGTGTTTCGCTGGTCCCGGTCATTGCCCAGTGTGGGATTGATCAGCTGGGAGTCTTCGGGCTCGCTGGTCTCATGCAGCGCCATGAGGCGCACCGAGGTGCGGTCCGTCGGCTCCCAGAGCAGGATGGCGCGGCCGCCCCAGTTCTCGAGCGTGTTCGCGTTCTCAACGCCCGTGCCGATATTGTCGACCCAGCCTTCTTCATTGCGATAAAAGCCGACGACCCGCAGACCCAGCTTGTCCTCGACGATCGGCACATTCAGCATGCCGTTATAGCGTTGACGGAAGGCGTCGCCGTCAGTCTGCCCCCAATCGACCAGCACCTCGCCTTCGAATTCGTCCAGATCCGGGCTGTGAGTCAGGATGCGCACCGCGCCGGCGAGCGAGCCGGATCCGAAGAGCGTCCCTTGGGGGCCGCGCAGGAATTCCACGCGCTCCACATCGAACAGGTTGAATCGAGCTGGGTCGAGTTGCCATTCGCGGAAATGGGCAGTTCATCGATATAGACCGCCACCGTGTTCTGAAGGTTGGCCCCATAGCCGTTCGTCGCGATGCCCCGCACGGAGAAGGTGTTGAAGTTCGCGGTTGGCTTGTTCAGGACAGCGCCCGGCGTTTCAAAGGCCAGCCCCTCATACCCGACGATGCCTTTCTCGGTCAGCTCATCCTGATTGAAGGCGGTGACGCTCAGCGGGATGTCCTGGACATCCATCTCGCGACGGGTGGCGGTGACCAGAATGACATCGCCGCCAGCCTGGCTGGACTGAGCGTTTTCCTCGGATTCAGGCTGGGTTTCCTGGCCCATCGCCATGAACGGCAGAGCCAGCAGTGCGACCGCGGACACGGACGCGCAAAGCACGTTTTTCATTTCGATTCCTCCCCAGGCTGGTCTGACGCCAACCTCTTGTCTGTGAGGTCACCCTAAATTCAATCATATTCACTGACAAGCGTGTGAATAACTTGATTGCGTATTTTTAGACCATCATCCAGGCCGGCATGTTCTGGCGTCGTCAGATGCTTAAGTGGCGAAATATGAGGCTGAAGCTGTTGTATAGCCCCACGTCAGGCGGGTAAGACTAAGGCTGGATCCTGGTCTCGTTTGACAGATGCAAGAGGAAGTTCAGTGGCCGCGGAACGCACAAACCAGCGCAAGAAACAGACAAAAGCTGAAAAGCGTGCCGAGACGATTGAGCAGATTCTGAATGTGGCCGAGTATCTGTTTTCACGAAATGGACTGCATGGCGTCACCTTGAAGGATGTCGCCAGGGATGTGGGCGTCCATCACACGCTTCTGAACTATTATTTCGACGACAAGCAGCACCTTTTCGATGCGGTTTTCGCACGCCGCGCCGCCGTGACGAGCGAACGCCGTATGAAAGCGCTGGATGCGTATGAGGCGTCGTGTGACGGCAAACCCACGGTCGAGGGCGCCCTGCACGCCTTTCTGGACACCGATCTGGACCTCTACATCGAAGGCGGGGAGGGCTGGCGCAATTATGGCGCGCTGAGCGCCCAGGTCGCCAACACCCCTGAATGGGGTGCGAAGATGATGGATGAACACTTCGACCCTGTCGTCCTGCGCCTGATCGACCTGCTTCAGAAAGCTCTGCCTCACGCCAGCAAGGAAGACCTGTTCTGGGGCTACCATTTCGTCAGCGGCTCGCTGATGCTGACGCTCGCGCGCACCGGACGGATCGACAAACTCTCCGGCGGGGCCTGCAAGTCCGAGGATTATGCCGCCGTCAAATCCCGGATGGCCCATTTCATGGCGGCGGGTTTCCGGGAAATCTGCGGCGGCTAAACCCACCCCTCCCCTTACTCCCCCCTTCAGAACAATGCTTGACGCGGCAGAGAATTCCGACATTCTGTCATTAACTCTCGCGTGAGCGAAAATAAATGACGTTAGCCATGAGCTAGCGCGACCAGCCCGAGACAGGCGTCAGACCTGCCGGGTCACAGGGGAGGCGGCCATGACGGACACCGTGCGCAAGGCAGGAGCTGAAGACTCCATAAAACGCAAGGACTTCAAGGTAATCTCAGCATCGTCCCTGGGGACGATGTTCGAGTGGTATGATTTCTATCTTTACGGCCTTCTGGCACGTACATCTCCACGCATTTCTTTTCGGGCGTGAACGAAACGACAGCGTTCATCCTGGCTTTGGCCGCCTTTGCCGCCGGGTTCGCGATCCGTCCGCTCGGCTCGGTGGTGTTCGGACGGCTGGGCGACCTGGTCGGACGCAAATACACCTTCCTGGTCACCATGGGCCTGATGGGGCTGTCCACCTTCGCGGTCGGCTTCCTGCCCGATTACACAACCCTCGGCGTGGCGGCCCCCATCCTTCTCGTCGGCTTGCGGCTCGTGCAGGGGCTGGCGGTCGGCGGCGAGTATGGCGGCGCCGCCACCTATGTGGCCGAGCATGCGCCAGCAGGCCGTCGGGGCTTCTACACCAGCTTCATCCAGACCACGGCCACAGTTGGCCTGTTCACGGCCTTGTTGCTGGTGATCGGGCTTCGCGCCCTCATCGGAGAAGAGGCGTTCTCGGAGTGGGGCTGGCGCCTGCCCTTCCTGTTCTCCATTCTCTTGCTCGCGCTTTCGCTATGGATCCGCTTTCAGCTGGCGGAGAGCCCCGCCTTTCAGAAAATGAAGGATGAGGGCACGGTCTCCAAGGCGCCGCTGGCGGACGCTTTCGGCCGCTGGTCCAACATGAAGATGATCCTGGTCGCCCTCTTTGGCGGCGTCGCCGGGCAGGCGGTGATCGGCTATACAGGACAGTTCTATACGCTGTTCTATCTTGAGCGCATTGCAGATGTGGACCCGGCGACCTCAAACATCCTTCTGGTGATCGCGCTCGTCATCGCCACGCCCACATTCGTCTTCTTTGGCTGGCTCAGCGACAAGATCGGGCGCAAACCCATCATTCTCACCGCGTGCCTGATGGCGGCGCTGACCTTGTTCCCGCTCTTCAAGGCGCTGACTCACGCCGCCAACCCCGCACTCGCCCGGGCTGTTGAGACCGCCCCGGTCACGGTGCTGGCGGATCCCGAAGAATGCTCGATCCAGTTCGATCCCATCGGCAAGAACCGGTTTGACGGCTCCAGCTGTGACATCGCGAAGGCGTATCTGGCTCGCAATGGCGTGAACTATATCAATCAGCGCGCGCAAGCCGCGAGCCCGCCCGGGTGCACATTGGCGAAGCCGTGACACTCGAAGCCCCGATCCCGGCCCGATTGGACGACGCTGCGCTTGAAACCTCCATCAGCGCCTTCCAGGCCGAAGTTCACACCGCGCTCGTCAATGCTGGCTATCCGGACGCCGCTGACCCGCAACAGGTCAACCGGCCGCTGGTGATCGGCATCATCGTTCTGATCATGCTGATGGTCACCGCCGCCTATGCCCCGCTCGCCGCCATGCTGGTCGAGCTCTTCCCCGCTCAGGTGCGATACACCTCCATGTCCCTGCCCTACCATATCGGCAATGGCTGGTTCGGCGGGTTCCTGCCCACCACCGCATTCGCCATGGTCGCGGCCACGGGGAACATCCATTTCGGGCTGTGGTATCCGGTTGTCATCGCCGGGCTGACCGCTGTGATCGGTCTGCTCTTTCTCCCTGAGACCTTCAGGAGGAAGATTGATGACTGATCGGCGCTCCAAGACAGGCTTCGCCACCCGGCGTCAGTTCCTGACGGCGACGGCCGTCACGCCTGTCGTGGCCCGCACCGGCGCGGCGCTGGCGCAGACACCGGATCCAGCGGCGCTCATTCGCCAGGACCTCGAACGGTATATCGGCTTCGGCGAAAAGCGCTCAGGCGGCGCCGGCGACAATGCCTGCGGAGACTGGATGGAGCAGAGCCTGGCCGATCTCGGGTTTGAAACTCAGCGTCAAAGCTTCTCAGCGCCGTTTTCGAACCGCGCAACTGCACGCTCAGCGCCGAAGGCGGAGAGGCGCATGTCTGGGCTCAACCCATCGTGGTTCCCACGCCGCCGGAAGGGCTGACGGCCCCCTGGTGCGCGTAGACGCCCAAGGTCAGACCTCTCATGCGCTGTCTGGCGCAATTGCGCTGATTGATCTGGCGCATGCGCGCTGGTCCTCGATGTTCTGGTCAGGCGTTGCGGATCCGGTGCGCGCCGCCTTCGCAGCCGGCGCCCCGAGCGTGCGTGATCATTACAAATGGCCCTTCCGGCAAGATCATCGCCCTGAACACCGACGGACGCGATCCGCTCTACGAGGCGCCGATCGCGCTTCTGGCGCCTGAAGATGCAGCACCCTTTCTGGCTGCTGCCCACAGAGCTTCATCGGGGCGGCTGACACTGACCGGCGTCAAGGGCAGACGCCCGGCATTCAATCTGATGGGCCGACTGGATCGTGGCGCGGCCGTTGGCTGGTGATCTCGACCCGCGTTCGGATGGTTCACCTGCGCCGGAGAACCGCTCTACGAGGCGCCGATCGCGCTTCTGGCGCCTGAAGATGCAGCACCTTCTGGCTGCTGCCCACAGAGCTTCATCGGGCGGCTGACACTGACCGGCGTCAAGGGCAGACGCCCGGCATTCAATCTGATGGGCCGACTGGATCGTGGCGCGGGCCGTTGGCTGGTGATCTCGACCCCGCGTTCGGGATGGTTCACCTGCGCCGGAGAACGGGGCGGCGGCGTCGCCGCTTTCCTGCATATGGCGCGATGGGCGACCCGTCATGCGCCCGGCCATGACCTGCTCTTCGTATGCAATAGCGGGCATGAATATCAGTACCTTGGCGCAGAGGAACTGTTGCGAGACCATGCACCGCCGCCGGAACAGACCGACTTCTGGCTGCATCTGGGCGCCAATCTCGCGGCGCGCGACTGGCACGACAGCGTGGGCGGACTTCAACCTCTGCCCGGCACGGACTCCCAGCGCTATCTGGTCGTCAGCCCGTCCCTTCTGCCAGCAGCGCGTGCAAGTTTCCGCGGCCTGGCCGGACTATCCGCGCCCTATTCCAGCGATGAGCTGTCCGCCGGCGAGCTGAGCAATGTCCTGGCGGCGGGCTATCGAAATGTCGCCGGCGTCTTCGGCGTTCATCGCTATCACCATGTCAGGGAAGATGACGCCCGCTGCGTCTCCCCTGACGCGGTGGCGGAGACCAGCTTCGCCTTCCAACGCCTGCTTCAAGAGGCCCTGAGGTAAACCATGATCCGTATGCTCGCTCTCCAACTCGCCAGCGCCGCAATGATGATGGCCTCGCTGACCGGTCTAGCCATTGGACAAGGCGGAGCTGAGCCGACGGCTCAACCGCGCGTGACTGTGCAGACGGGCGTCCTGGAAGGACGCCGGGAGGGCGGGATCAACATTTTCAAGAACATACCGTATGCCCAACCGCCAGTGGGAGACTTGCGCTGGGCGCCGCCGCAAGCGGTTGCCCCTGGCCCGGCGTCCGGGATGCGTCGGAGTTTGGCCCCAGCTGCACCCAGATCAGCATTCCCAGGTCCAGCATCTATTTCGATCCGCCCATCGCCCAGTCCGAGGATTGTCTGAGCCTGAATGTCTGGGCGCCGGAAAACGCCCGGAACCTGCCGGTCATCGTGTGGATCCATGGCGGCTCGCTGCGCATCGGGGGGGCGGCCCAGCCCTTTTATGATGGAGCGATCTTTGCGCATCAGGATGTTGTGTTTGTCTCGATCAACTATCGCCTGGGCGCGCTGGGATGGATGGCGCATCCCGAGCTGTCTGCGGAATCTCCCGAGGGAGTGTCCGGCAATTACGGCTTTCTCGACCAGATCGCCGCGCTCCTCTGGGTACAGGACAACATCAGCGCCTTCGGCGGCGATCCCGATCAGGTCACCCTCATGGGGGAGTCCGCAGGCGCGCTCTCCGTCAGTTATCACCTGATCTCTCCGCTCTCTCGAGGCCTCTTCAGCAGGGCCATCATCGAAAGCACCAATCTGCGCGCCTTTCCGCGGCTGCGCGAGGCCGCCCATGGGTTGCCATCCGCCGAAAGCACAGGCCTGAGCGTGTCTGAAGCGTTGGGTGCAGAGCGCTTGTCCGAGCTGCGCGATATGGACGCCGACAGCTTGACCCAAGGGGCGGCGCGCGCCGGGTTTGTCAGCCAGGGTGTCATAGACGGGCTGGTCCTGCCCGATCAGTTGCTCGCAGTTCTGGAGCGCGGCGAGCAAGCCCCCGTTCCCCTTCTTGCAGGGTTCAACAGGGACGAGCTGCGCACCCAGACCCGGCTCCTGCCCACGGCGCCGGACTCCCCTGAAGCCTATGAAGCCATCATTCGCTGCGGATATGGCGATCTGGCGGATGATTATCTGGCGGTCTACCCTGCAGACGATCCGGTTCAGTCCACGCTCGATGCCTTCCGGGACACCATCTATGGCTGGGCCGGGGAGCGCCTTGCGGCCGCGCAAGCCGAGATCGGACAGCCCTCCTATCTCTATCTTTTTGACCATTGCTATGACGCCGCACGCGAACAGGGGCTCTGCGCCTTTCACGCCAGCGAGCTCGCTTTCGTCTTTGGCCAGGTCGGCCCCGAGGCCGCTCGCAGCCCGAACTGGCCCATGCCTGAAGGCCCTGTGGATCAAGCGCTTTCCGACGCCATGGTCGCCTACTGGACCAGCTTTGCAAAAACCGGCTTACCGACTGCGCCGGACGCGCCTGACTGGGCGCCCTATTCCGACGGACAGGCCTTCATGCATTTCTCGGAAACTCCACGGCTCTCTCATGATCTGTTCCCGGGCATGTATGAGGTTCATGGCGAATGGGTCCGCCGTCAGCGTGAAGCTGGAGAGCAATGGTTTCTGGGGGTGGGCGTGAATGTTCAGCCTCCTGTGAAACGTAAAGCCGGGTCGTGAAACCTGTCCGCCATTTCATTCACTCAGAGTTGAATGAATGTTGACTTGAGCGAAAACCACCCCTCATGATGGGGCCACAAGAACCAGAACGGTCTGAAATCAGGGGAGGAACGGACGTCGAGCCGTCCACATGCGCCGAGCGTCGCCGGTGCGGTGGGTGAGTGGCGTCACTCCCTCTCAGACTTACAGGGGAAGGGAGACCTGATGACTACGACTGACGCGTCAGCCGACGCGGCCGCAACGCCTGCCGAGCCTGGCGTCATCCCCGATATCGGACCTGACGGAGCCGTCGTCGAACACAAGCCGACAGCCCGGGCCTGGGTCGTGCTGGCCATTCTGTGCTTTGTCTACGTCCTGAACTTCCTGGACCGTCAACTCCTGTCCATTCTCGCCAAACCCATACAGGACACTCTGGGGGTTTCAGACAGCCAGCTCGGGCTGATCGGCGGGCTCTATTTCGCCTTCTTCTACTGCTTCATCGCCATCCCTGTCGGCTGGATCGCGGACAAGACCAACCGGGTCGGGATCCTGGCTGCCGCCTGCGCCATCTGGAGCGCCGCCACCATCGCGTGCGGACTCGCGCGCACCTATGGCGAACTCGTGGTCGCCCGCATGACCGTGGGCTTTGGCGAGGCCGGAGGCGTCCCGCCCTCTTACGCCATCATCACCGACTATTTCCCGAAGGGCCGGCGCGGCACGGCTCTGGGGCTGTTCAATCTGGGGCCGCCCATCGGGGCCGCCCTGGGCATAGGCTTTGGCGCCTCCATCGCCGCCGCCTTCAGCTGGCGTGACGCCTTCATCGTCCTGGGCGCCGTCGGGCTGGTCGCCGCGGTGGTGGTGGCTGTGTTCATCAAGGAGCCCAAGCGCGGCGGTCTTGACGGTCCGGCGGCCGCCATACCGGCAGGCCAGTCCGGCTTCTGGTCGACGCTGAGAATGTTCTTCAGCCATCCTGTGCTCATGCTCGCCGCCCTGGGGAGCGGGTCGACCCAGTTCATCACCTACGGTCTCGGCAATTTCACCGTGCTGTTCCTGATGCGCGAGAAAGGCATGAGCCTGAGCGATGTCGCCCTGTGGTATGCGCTTGTCGTCGGCTTCGGCATGGGCGCGGGCATCCTGGTCTCGGGCTGGGCGATTGACCGGTTCACCAGGATCCACAAGCAGGCATATGCGCTGATACCCGCTGCCTCTCTGGCTCTGTGCATCCCGTTCTATATCGGTTTCGTCTGGGCCCCGAGCTGGCCGCTGGCGCTGACCCTGCTGATCGGGCCGAGCTTTCTGAACTATTTCTACCTCTCATCCTCAGTTGCGCTGGTGCAGGAGGAAGTCCGTCCGGACCAGCGCGTGATGTCCGGCGCCCTGTTGCTGCTCGTGATGAACTTCATCGGACTGGGGCTCGGGCCGACCTATGTGGGCGCCGCCAGCGACTTCTTCCGGGCCAGCTTCCCCGACAATTCCCTTCAGATTGCGCTCTACACACTGGTCCCGTTCTACGTCCTAGCGATCATCCTGTTTCTCGCCCTGTCGCGTCTGATCAAGCGGCAGGAAGCAGCCAAGAAAGGCGCTCAGCCATGACCCTCTTGAGACGAAGACTCGCGCAGTGCTGCGCCTCCCTGATGGGCGCCCTGACGCTTTGCAGTCAAAGCCTTGCGGATCCTGCGCAAGGCCCGCGCATAGACGCGCCCGCAGGCCCCGTGATCGGCGAGCAACGCGATGGCGTGCTCAGCTTCAAGGGAATTCCCTATGCACAGCCGCCCCTCGGCGCGCTGCGCTGGACTCCGCCCCGTCCGGTTGAACCCTGGATTGAACCGCTGGCGGCGACAGAGTTCGGCCCCGCCTGCATCCAGCGCACCCGGCCCAGCACCAGCATCTATTATTCCGATGTCAGCCCGGTCAGCGAGGATTGCCTGAGCCTGAACATCTGGACGCCGGATGACGCCGAGAACGCGCCCGTCTTCGTCTGGATTCACGGCGGCGCGCTGTCCGCCGGATCCAGCCGCGAAGCCCTTTACGACGGCGCCGCCATGGCGCGCCAGGGGATCGTCGTGGTCTCGATCAACTATCGCCTGGGCGTTCTGGGATGGATGGCGCATCCCGATCTCAGTGAAGAATCCGATCACGCGTCTCCGGCAATTACGGCCTGCTCGACCAGATCGCTGCCCTGCACTGGGTGCAGGACAATATCGCCGCGTTCGGAGGAAACCCCGACCGGGTGACCATCGGAGGGGAATCCGCTGGCGGGCTCTCGGTCATGTATCTGCTGGCGTCACCGCTCGCAGAGGGGTTGTTCGATCAGGCCATCGCCCAGAGCGCGTACATGATCTCGACGCCGGAGCTCTCCGAAGCCAATCATGGCGAGTTCGCGGCTGAAGCCATCGGACGCTATGTGTCCACTCAACTCGGGCATATGTCCATTGACGGCTTGCGGGAGATGGACGCTGCAGAATTGACCGAGAGAGCCGTCGCCGAGCGCTATCTGCCCTCCGGGACTGTTGATGGTTTCGTGCTCGAACGCCAGCTGGTGGAAACCTTTGAAGACGGAGAGCAGGCGCCGGTTCCCGTGCTTGCCGGCTTCAACGAAGGCGAGATCCGGTCACTCCGGATGCTGGCGGCCCCTGTACCGGAGCGCCCCTCCACCTATGCGCCGCAAATCCGGGATCGTTATCGCGATCTCGCGGACGACGTTCTGGCGCTCTATCCGGGCGAAGACCTTCAGGACACGCTTTTCGATCTTGTGCGGGACGCCATGTATGGCTGGACCGCCGAAAAGCTTGTCCGGTCCCAGGAAGCGCTGGGCCAACCGGGCTATCTCTATCTTTTCGACCATGGCTATCCGGCGGCGGATGAAGCGGATTTGCACGCCTTCCATGCGGCGGAACTGCCCTATGTCTTCCATGCGGCGGACCGCACGCCGCCCTATTGGCCGCCCCTGCCCGATACAGATGAGGAAACGGCCTTCGTCGACGCCGTCCATGCTTACTGGGTCAGCTTCATCAAGTCCGGCGCGCCCCAGGCGCCGGGCTGGTCTGACTGGCCGCGATACGGCGACGCCCAAGCCTACATGCACTTCGCCGAGACGCCTCAGGCTCAGGAAGACCTGATGCCCGGCATGTTCGAGCTCATGGATGAAGTGGTCTGCCGGCGCAGGGAAAAGGGCGATCAGGCCTGGAACTGGAATGTGGGGATACTGGCGCCTCCCCTGCCTCGTCCGCAACGCGACTGCCCATAGACGCCGCGATCATCCCTGCACCTTCCGCCGCGCCTTTCTGAGAGGCGCGGCTTTTTCTTGCTTCAGCTGGAGTAGTCACGGCGCAGCTTGCGCTTGTCGATCTTTCCGGTCGGCGCGAGCGGCATGGCCTCGACAACGATCATCTCATCGGGAATCCACCAGTCGGCCACATGTCCCTTGAGAAGCTGACGCAGGCTCTGCGTATCCGGGCTGTGACCCAGGCTGGGCTCGACGACCAGTATGGGGCGCTCTCCCCATTTCGGATCAGACTTGCCGATCACTGCGACCTGACTGATTTCGGGTTCGTCCGACAATATCCTCGATCTCGGCAGGATTGATCCATTCGCCGCCAGACTTGATGAGGTCCTTGGACCGGCCCGTGATCGTCAATCGGCCTTGCGAGTCGATAACCGCCAGATCGCCCGTATCGAAATAGCCATTCTCATCCAGCGCAGATCCGCCGCTCTTGAAATACTCACCCACACGCTGTGGCCGCGCACCTTCAGATGGCCGGTCACATTACGCTGAACGGGCAGCGGCTGGCCCTGCGCATCGGTCAGCAGAAGGTCCAGCCCCATCGGGGCCAGCCCGGCCGTCTCGGTCATCTCGTCCGCCATTCCGGGCGGCGCAATGGCGCCCACCGGGGACAGCTCGGTCATCCCCCAGCTTGTCTGAACCGTCACCCCCAGGCGTGTCTGCATCCGTTCGATCAGGCTGGCGGGACATTTCGATCCGCCGATCAGGATGCGCTTGAGATCCGGCAGGTCCTCGCCGGTTTCATCCAGATGATCCAGAAGCCCGAGCCAGACCGTCTGAACGCCTGCAGCCAGGGTGACTCGCTCATCCCGCATGAGCCGGGCGAGGCTGGCTCCATCCGCCTGCCGTCCGGGCAGCACAAGCTTGGCTCCCACTGCCGGCGCAGCAAACGGCAACCCCCAGCCATTGGCGTGAAACATGGGCACGGCGACCAGCAGCGTCTCCTGACCCGTGAGCGCGACCGCGTCCGCCTGGAGCGCCCGCAGGGTATGCAGGTAATTGGACCTGTGCGTGTAGAGGACGCCCTTGGGCTTGCCCGTCGTGCCGGACGTGAAGCACAGACCCGCCGGCTGGTTCTCGTCGAACTGGCCCCAGGCCGTTTCCCGCCCCAGTTCCAGCAGCAGGGTGTCATAGTCCCAGAACTTCACATCAGGCTGACGCTTGCAGCTCTGTATGGAGACGGCTCATCCAGCCAGATCACGTGCTCGACACCGGGGCAGAGCGGCAGCAGCTCTGAGACCAGAGGCGCCAGATTGGCGGCGACCGCGAGAACCCGGTCCTCGGCGAGATTGATCATCTCGGACAAATGCGCGGGCGTGAGACGCGGATTGAGGGTATGGCAGATCAGACCCGCGCCCATCGCGGCGTAATAGGCCTCCATATGCGCCTGTGTGTTCCACGCCAGGGTGGCCACACATTCGCCGGGCGATACGCCCAGGGCGAGAAATGCGCCGGAGAGTCTGTTCGCCCGCTCGCAGAGCGCCGCATAGCCAATCCGTTGCGGCGCCCCTGAACCGCTAACGCTGATGATCTCGACGTCTCCATGCCATTTGGCTGCATGTGCGAGAAACTTGTCGATCGTCAGGGCGTAAGCTTGCATGGGCTCATTATCGTATTGCGCCTCTGACCCGGCGTCACTGTCAGCGCCGGAGGGCGATAAAGGAGAGCGCGCGGGAACACGGTCCGGCCCCGGATAAAGGCCTGCCCTCACGGATTCATCCCGTCGAATAAACCAGCCCTGACGCAGGGTGTCAACATTCATTCTAATGTGAGCGAATGAATTCACATCCGCAGTTTCAGCATGCTAGGGAGGGTCTCGTCAGGTCTTGAAGCCAAGACGCATGGGGAGAAATGGCGGTTTCACCGCCAGGGAAGGAGCGCACATGATTGATCTTTCAGGACAGGTTGTGATCGTGACGGGCGCGGGCGGCGGACTGGGGCGCGCCCATGCCGTGCTGCTGGCGCGCAGGGGCGCTCATGTGGTCGTCAATGATCTGGGCGAGGGCGCCAACTCGGTCGCTGAAGAGATCAGGGAGCGGGCCGGACCGCCCTGGCCTTCAGGGGGTCCGTGACCGACCTTGACGCCATGACGGCCATGGCCGAGCTGGCCCTGTCGCATTGGGGCCGGATTGATGGCCTGGTCAATAACGCCGGCATACTCCGCGACAAGACCTTCGCCAAAATGGACATGGCCGACTTCCAGCTGGTGGTGGACGTGCATCTGACGGGCGCCGCCAACTGCACCAAGCCGTCTGGGAGACCATGCGCCAGCAGAATTATGGCCGCATCGTCATGACCACTTCGTCCTCAGGCCTGTTCGGCAATTTCGGCCAATCCAATTACGGCGCCGCGAAAATGGGTCTTGTCGGCCTGATGAAGACGCTCGCTCTCGAAGGCCGCAAATACGGCATCCACGTCAATTGTCTCGCGCCGACTGCGGCGACACAGATGATGGAAGGCATTTTGCCGGACGAAGAACTGGAGTTGCTGAACCCGGATCGGGTCAGCCCGGCCGTTCTCGCCCTGTGTGCAACTGAAGCCCCCACCGCCCAGATCGTTTGCGCGGGCGCGGGCGGGTTCGAGCTGAGCCATGTCACCCTCACCCGCGGCATCCACATCCCCGATGGCGAGGATATGGCCGAGCGTCTGCTGACGCAGTGGTCCGAACTTTCCAGCCGTGATCAGGAAACGATCCCGGCCCAGGGTTTCGATCAGAGCAAGCTGGAACTGTCCAAGGCAGGGTATCGTTTACCCGAGCGCTGAACCTTGCCGCCTATCGCTTGAGACACGGACCGGCCTGGCTTGCATCCATGCTGAGGTCGGGACGCCTCCGTTGAGGCCTGAACGCGATCAGATCGCGGCAAGAGGCGCACGCCGTCTGGACATTCCTGTCGCAGCGCCGCGATTATGGCGTCCATCCCCCGTCCGGGTTCTGATCGTCAGCCGGACGGAGCGCATTCTGATCAGCCTCTAGCGAGCCCCGAAAGAGCAAGCCATGCCCCGTTTGAACACGCTCCCCGCACGCGCGCTCAAGGCGGCGCTGCTGGCCGTCCTGATGTCGGGTACGAGCGCCCAGGCGCAGGAGTCGTCTCCGCCGGTATTTCCCATGAGCGAGGTCGAGCACAGCCATCCCGAGCTTCCGCCCATCCTGCCTTTGCGTGACCGGGCCGAGGTGATCGACCGCATTCTTGAAGAGCGCCTGGACACGATCATCCCGCAAATCATGCGCGAACAGGGCGTGTCCATGTGGGTGCTGATGGCGCGGGAGTATTTCGAGGAGCCCGTGGTCGAAAGCCTGCTGGATGCGCGCAGCATGGCGGCGCGCCGCCGCACCATCCTCATCTTCTCTGATCCCGCGACGCCAGCCCATCGAACGGCTGACCGTCAGCCGCTATGGTCTGGCGGGCCTGTTCGAACCGTCCTGGGATCCCGACGAAGAGCCGGACCAGTGGCAGGCCGTGGCGGACATCATCGCAGACAGAGACCCCGCCAATATCGACATCAACTTTTCCGATCTGACCGCCTTTGGCGACGGCATGACGCTGAGCCAGTACCGGCTTATGATGAACGCCCTGCCCGCCGACTATCACGAGCGCATCGTCTCGGGTGAAACGCTCGCCGTGCGCTGGCTGGAAACCCGCACCCCGTCCGAGCTCGAGATCTATCCCGGCGTGGTGCGCATCGCCCATGCCTGATCGACCGCGCCTTGTCGAACGCCGTGATCACGCCGGGGGTGACCACCGCCGACGACGTCGTCTGGTGGTATCGCGAGGAATTGTCTCGCCTGGGCCTGACGCCCTGGTTCCACCCTTCCATCGGCATCCAGCGCGAAGGCGCCGACGCCATGCTGCGCGGCGACGCGGTGATCGAACCGGGCGATCTGTTGTGGACTGATTTCGGCATCACCTATCTCAGGCTCAGCACCGACACCCAGCATCTCGCCTATGTGCTCAAGCCCGGCGAGACCCAAGCGCCCGCAGGGCTGCAGCAAGGCCTCGCCGCCAGCAATCGGGTGCAGGACATCCTGATGTCGCACTTTGAAACCGGGCTGAGCGGCAATGAGGTTCTGGCGCGGGCGCGCGAACAGGCGATTGCGGAAGGGCTCGACCCGTCCATTTATTCCCATCCCATAGGCACGCACGGCCATGGCGCAGGCCCGGCCATCGGCTTCTGGGACAATCAGGACGCCGATCCACGCGGCGCCGGATTGATCAACGCCAATACCGCCTGGTCCATCGAGCTGACCTCCTATAACGCCGTACCCGAATGGGGCGGCCAGATCGTGGATTTCCGCACCGAGGAAGACGCCTTCTTTGACGGTGAAACCGTCCGCTTCCTCGACGGTCGCCAGACCGAGATCAAGCTGATCGGTTCGGGACAATAGGTTCACCGAGCCGGAGCAGGAGATCGGTTTACCCCGCCTGAATAGGGTGGCGCCGTCATATTCGGCATCACCCCGGAATGAGGCGGCTGACCTGAGCGTGGGGCGCGGAAGACTCTCACCACCCCTGCCTTCCGGACATCTCCGATCAGCCTCCCTGATGAGGGGCGCCTTGTCGTTTATCGGGTAAATCAGGGTGTTCATGACATTCTCGGGCCAGGCCGCTTTCTGGCGCCTGGCCGGCGCCCTATCCAGCCCTTGTTACGTGGAAGTCTCTCAAGGCTTTGCGGCAGATCAGGCTGGGGGGCCATCAGTTCGTGATGCAGGAATCCGCAGCGTCACAGGCTCTGCCTGTGCACTCGTCCGCTCTGTCGTGAACACACACGCCTGACAACAAGAGCTTCCCTGAGATTTTGGGTCCCGCGCCGCTGAGACGGCGCGAGGGAGAGGGACGATTATGAACAGCTGGGTCTGGAATGCGGCGCGCACGGCCGTCATGGCGCTCGCGGGAGTGTTGTGTGGGACCGCCTGGGGGCAAACCACGGACTTCAACACAGGCACGAACGGCTTTGTGATTGACCAGAGCACGAGCGGCTCCTTCTCGACCACCGTACAGGGCTGGACGGTTGTGGTCGCGACCGATCCCGGCGCCACCACGACGCGGCTGCGGCTCGGGACCAGCACGCTGACAGGCGCGCCCAGCGCGGGCTGGATTCGCGGCGAAGGCAGCGCGGGCCTGTTCAACTCGCTCGAATTCCGGTCCGCCAGCCAGTTCGACCTCGACAGCATCTGGACCGCGGCCACCGCCTCGACAACCATTCAGCCGCTGAACGCGTCCTATGCGCCGATCGGCTCGGCCGTCGCCTATTCTCCGGGCTCCAGCCAGACCGAGATCAATCTGAGCGCCAATACGGATTTTGACGGCATTTACGGCTTCCGCATCGTGCCCTCGGACGGCAACACCCTGCAGCCCATTTCCCAGGTCACCATCAGCAATGTGGGCACGCCGCCCACCGTCACGCTCGCCGCCTCTCCGGCCAGCATGGGCGAGACGGGCGGCAGCTCGACCGTCACCGCCACCCTGTCGGATACGGCCTCCACGGCGACCACGGTGAACCTCGCCTTCAGCGGGACGGCGTCCGGCGGCGGGACCGATTACACCGCAAGCAGCACCTCCATCACCATTCCGTCCGGCAGCACGACCGGATCGGTCACCCTGAGCGCGGTTTCGGACGCCATCGCGGAAGGCAATGAGACCATCATCGTCGACATTTCCAGCGTCAGCGGGGGCGATGGCGCGACCGAGAGCGGAACGCAACAGGCGACCGTCACCATCACGGACGATGACAGCGCCGCCGTCACCATCGCCGATGTGTCCCAGGCCGAGAACGGGGGCGCAGTGACCTTTACGGCCACCCTGTCCGCAGCGGTGCAGGGCGGGTTCACCGTCGATGTGTCGACGGCGGACGGCACCGCCACGGTGGCGGACGGGGACTACACCGCCGTTTCGGGCCAGACCCTCACCTTTGCCGGGACATCGGGCGAAACACAGACCTTCACGATCACGCCCGGCGCGGACACCAAGGTCGAGCCGAACGAGACCGTGACGATCGCCATGAGCAATCTCACTGGCGCGTCCGGCACGGTCGACATCAGCGACACCGCCACCCTGACGATCAGCAATGATGACAGCGCCGCCGTCACGATCGCTGACGTCTCCGCCAATGAGGACAATGGCGCGATTACTCTTACCGCCACGCTCGACAATGCCGTGGCGGGCGGCTTTACGGTCGATGTTTCAAGCGCAGACGGGACGGCGACGACCGCGGATTCCGACTATACGGCCCTATCCGGCCAGACCCTGACCTTCGCCGGGACGGCCAGTGAGACCCAGACCTTCACGATCACCCCGACCTTGGACACGAAGCTGGAAGCGAACGAGACCGTCAGCGTGTCGATGAGCAATCTCGCCGCGACGGCCCTGAGCGTCACCATCACCGACACCGCACGGTGACCTTCAACAATGACGATACGGCGGCTGTGACCATCGCCGACGCCTCGGGCGACGAGGATGCAGGCGCGGTCACCTTCACCGCCACCCTGTCCAACGCCGTGCAGGGCGGCTTCACGGTCGATGTGTCCACCAGCGATGGAACCGCGACGACGGCCAACTCAGATTACACCGCGGTTTCGGGGCAAACCCTCACCTTCGCAGGCACGGCCAGCGAAACGCAGACCTTCACCGTCACGCCCACCAGCGACAGCGCCATCGAGGCCGCCGAGACGGTGAACATCGCCATGAGCAATCTGGCGGGCACCAGCCTGGGCGTAGACATCAGCGACACCGCCACCCTGACGATCAACAATGATGATGCGGACGCCACCGCGCCGCGTGTTCAGTCGGTCACGCGGTCCAACCCAACCACATCGCCCACCAGCGCCAGCACGCTCGACTGGGCCGTGGCGTTCAATGAAACCGTGAACAATGTGGACAGCACGGACTTCGTGGTGAGCGGCGCCAGCGTTGCGCCCTCCATCACGGTACTGGGTTCAGGCGCGAGCTATACGGTGCGCGCCACGGGCGGCAGCCTGAGCGGGATGAACGGCACGGTCACCCTGAGCTTCGCCCCAGGCCAGAACATCGCCGATACATCGGCCAATGCGCTGAGCAACACCACGCCGATCGGCGCCAATGACAACACTTTCCTTATCAGCAATCCGACGCCGCCCGCTTTCAGCCTGGCCTTTTCCCCGTCGAGCATGGCTCAAGGCGCCGCCAGCACGCTGACCTACACCCTCGACAACAGCGCCAATGTGGTGAACGCCACATCGCTGGACTTCACCAACACCCTGCCCGCGAATGTGATCGTCGCGGCGACGCCCAACGCCTCAACCAGCTGCACAGGGGGAACCCTGACCGCTGCGTCTGGCGCGGGAAGCATCAGCTATAGCGGCGGAACCGTATCCGCCTCCGGCAGCTGCACGGTGTCGGTGAACGTCACCTCCAGCACGGCCGGAAACTACACAAACACGACAGGAAGCCTGACGTCATCGCTGGGCAATAGCGGGACCGCATCTGGCGGACTGACCGTGACGGACGGCACGTCGCCGACCGTCACCTCCATCACGCGCCTGACCCCCGCCAGCGAAACCACAGACGCGGACGCCGTGACCTGGCGCGTGGTTTTCAGCGAATCCGTGGTCAATGTCGGCGCGGCGGACTTCACCATCAGCGGGCCCTCCGGCGCGTCCACAGGCGTGACCGGGTCGGGCAGCACCTATGACGTCACCGTCTCGGGCGGCAACATGGCCGGTTTGAACGCCACCATCACGCTGAACATCGCGGGCGGCAATGACATTGCCGATGCGTCCGCAAACGCGCTCGCCAGCACAACGCCTTCCGGAACCGACGAGCGCAGCTACATCATTAGCAATCCTAATGCGCCCGGTTTCACCGCCGCCTTCTCACCCAATACGGTCGCGGTCGGCGGCACGGCGACCCTGACCTTCACGATCAACAATGGGAGTAACGTGGTCCCTGCAACGGCGCTCGGCTTTACAACCACCCTGCCCTCCGGACTGACCCTCGCCTCCTCGCCAAACGCCGCCACCACCTGTACGGGCGGCGCGCTGACGGCCTCTGGCGGGGCCAGCAGCCTCAGCTATGGCAGCGGCTCGGTTGCAGCCGGCGCGACGTGTTCCATCAGCGTCGACGTCATTCCGGATTCAGCAGGCGCCTTCACCATGACATCCGGCGCCCTGACCTCTTCACTGGGCGCGAGCGCCTCAGCGACCGCCTCGCTCACGGCGACTGATGCGACGCCTCCGGTGCTGACGGCGTTTCAGAGACAAAGCCCCAGCGACGCGCTGACCAATTCGGATACGCTGGTGTTCGCCATCAGCTTCAGTGAAGCAGTGTCTAATGTCACTGCCGATGATTTCAACAATCCGGGCACAACGGCGACAGGCGTGCTCTCCGGTTCCGGCGCCAACTACTCGCTGACCCTTTCGGGCGGAGATCTGGCGGCGCTGGACGGCTCGGTCAGCCTGAATCTTTCCGGCGGACAGGACATCACGGACCTGGCAGGCAACGCCCTGCCAGCGGGCGAACCCGGCGTCGACCAGAGCTACACTCTGGACAACACTTCGCCTGGCGTGACGCTTTCCACGGCCTCGAACGCCCCGGCGTCGGGACCCTTTACGCTCTCGATCACCTTCACGGAGGCTGTGACAGGGTTTGCTCTTGGCGACCTGACGGTGAGCAATGGCGTTGCGTCAGACCTGACTTCGCTCAGTCCTTCGGCTTACACAGTGACGATCTCGCCAAGTGACGATGGCGTCGTGACGGTGGATCTGGGCGCCGGCGTCGCAACAGACGCCGCCGGAAACTCCAACAGCGCCGCCGCGCAAGTGTCGCGCACCACTGACAACACAGCGCCGAGCGCAGAGATTAGCGGTCCGTCTGATGCAGCTCTGTCCGGTCCGTTCGCAGTGACGATCACCTTCTCCGAGATCGTATCCGGCTTCACCCTGGACGACATACAGGTAGGCAACGGATCGGCGGCTGACTTCAACGCCACCTCAGAACAGATTTATACGGCTCTCATCACCCCATCCGATGACGGCCCCGTCACAGTGGACGTGGCGGCCAATGCGGCTGAAGACGCGGCCGGGAACGGGAATCTGGCGGCAGACCGCTTTTCCACTTTCAACGACGCCACATCGCCGACTGTCACTCTGACCCGGGCCGGAAACGGTCTCGCTGCGGGCCCCTTCGACGTGACGATCAACTTCTCCGAACCGGTGAGCGGTCTGGCTCTGGAAAACCTGGCTGTCAGCAATGGCGCAGCTTCCGCCCTGACCGGCTCTGAGGCGCAGTATGCAGTGACAATCACGCCAACGACCGATGCCGAAGTGACGATTGACCTGGCGGCGGGTGTCGCCGTGGATGCAGCCGGCAACCCCAACCTTGCCGCAGACACGCTGAGGGTCAGCGTCGACAGCACGGCGCCGGTTCTGACCATCGACCTGCCCGGCGCCACAACGGAAGGCGCCTTCACCGCCCGCTTCACCTTTGATGAGAGGGTGAGCGGCTTTGAAGCATCCGACATCATTGTCACCAATGGCGCCGTTTCCGACTTCATGATTGAAAGCGATCGCAGCTTCACTGCTCTGATCACGCCCGCCACCGCAGGCCTGATCACGGTTGAGGTCGCGAGCGCGGCCGCGTCCGATCAGGCTGGCAATGGCAATGAAGCCGCCCAAGCCATCATAGAAGCGATCACCGGCACACAGGATGTGGAGATCGTGATCGACCAGACCACGGGCGATGTGACCGATATCAAGGCGGAGGTCCGGATCGGCAATCCGGGCAGCCAGTCGCTGAACTTCCGTGTCGAGGTCGACGTGCCCTGGATCGCGGTTGACCCTGTGTCCGGGGTCATTCCGGCGCTTGGCGATATCTTGCTGAATGTGCAGGTCCTGCCCGAAGCGGCCGATCTGCCGCGGGCGTCTATTCGGGCGTCATCACGGTCGTTCGCGACCTGCCTGCAAGCCCGTTGATGAGACCCAGCGCGACGGGCCGGGCGGCGACGGAATCCATCATTGTGGAGATCCCCCTGACCGTGACCATCGAGGAGCGTTTCGGCTCCATCCAGCTGGTTGCGACAACGCCGGGCGGCGTCCAGCGCGACGCCACCTTCCTCTACGCCTCCAGCGATGCGGATCTTGACGGCCTCCAGCTGACGACGGTTGGCGGCTCCGCCGCCTCCGCCAGCTTTGAAAAGGAAGCGGGCCTCTATGACGTCAGCCAGTCCGCGCCTGAAGGCTGGCGTCTCGATGAAATCAGCTGCTCGGGCGATACGGATGACGGCTCGGTCATCATGCTGAGCGACGGGCGGGTCCTGATCGACCTTGATCCGAACGAAGCCATAACCTGCACATTCTCCAATACCCGTGACGAGGATGCGGTCCGGCTGGCGACCCAGCGCGCCATCAACAATTTCATGATCCGGCGCGCTGATCGCATTCTGGCGGCGGCTCCGGATCTGTCCCAACGCCTGCGCGAACGCGAGACCGATACCCCCGGCCGGTTCAGCGCCCATATCGAGGGCGGCCGCAAGGCGCTGAGCCTGGCGACCAGCCTGTCTGGCATTCGCAATCATGTGCAGGCAGCCCAACCTCAAATGCCGGGGACTGCGGACCTTCATGACCAGGATCGTCACAGACTTGACGTCTGGATGCGCGCTGATTTCAGCGCCCTGTCCGATGATCGCGACGGGGGAGATGTGTCCAGTGATTTCGGTCTGTTGCAGATCGGCGCGGACTGGACGCTGGGTGACAGTGCGTTGGTAGGGGTCATGGTCCAGCGCGACTGGATGGATGATCGCTCAGGCGAGATCGCGGAAAGCGCCGGGGCCTTGCGCGGGGCTCGCGTCGAGGGCGAGGGCTGGATGGCCGGGCCTTATATGGTCTGGAGTCTCGCCGACGCGCCTGGCTCGATATGCTGGCGATGTGGGGCCAGTCACAGAACACTGTCGATCCGCTTGGCCTTTATGAAGATGAGTTCGACACGGACCGGCTGATGATCCGCGCCAATCTGAGCGGGGAATGGCAATCGGCCAACTGGCGTGTCCGGCCCTCGATCTCCCTGGCGCATTTCGAGGAGACACAGGGCGGTTACACGGATTCGCTGGGCATCGAGATTCCCGAACAGACGATCCGGATCGGACGGCTGCAGGCGGGACCGGAGGTCTCCTATCGCTTTGAACGTCGGAACGGCAGCTGGTGGGAGCCGGGCCTGAGCCTGAACGGCGTCTGGGATTACGACCCTGCCGCCCTGATGGATGAGCTGGGCCAGCGCATCTCCACAGGGGCGCTGCGGGCGGATGCGGGTCTGAGCCTGCGGGCCAGATTGTCAGACGGCGCAATGCTGTCAGGCGAAGTCCGGCTCGACGGACTTGGGAACGGCGATTTCTCGGCCAATAGCGGCCGCCTCGAAATCCGACTGCCCTTCTAGATCCGTTTGCACGCGCATGAAAAGGGAGCCGCATCGCAAAGGCGATGCGGCCCCCTGCCTTTGCAGCTCAGCCCATGAGGGCCTGAAGCTTGTCCTTGAATTTGCGCCCGACTGGAATGACCTGGCCGTTGCGCAAATGAACCAGAAGCCCGCCCCATGACGTGCGTGAGGTCTGGATGCAATCGCGAGCGGGGACGATGTAGGAGCGATGGACGCGAATGAAGCCTTCCTCCGCCATCTCTTCCTCAAAGGCGCTGATGGATTGCCGGTGCAGCAGGCTGCGCTCGCCAATATGCAAGCGTATATACTCCGCTTCAGCGGACACGTATTCGATCTGGGATGGCTCCACCCGGATATTCTGTCCGCCATTGCTCACCCAGATGGACACAGGCCCCTGGCTGGAGCGCGACCGGGTCTCGCGCAATCCCTCAAGATGCGATTGCAGTTTCTCCAGACGGCTCATCGCTTCACGCGAGCGCAGAAGCTGCCGTGCGCGAGACAACGCCAGCTCGAGCCGGGCGGGCCGGATGGGCTTGGTCAGGAAATCGATCGCGCCCGTGTCATAGGCCTGGGCCGCCATGGCCGGAAAGGCCGTCGCAAAAATGAACAAGGGCGGCTCATCGCGGAAGGTGGCTTGCGCCAGCGCCTCCACAACATCGAAGCCATCGAGCTTGGGCATCTCGATATCCAGAAAGACCAGCTCGGGTTCCTCAGCCTGGATCAGGGCGATCATGTCCTCGCCATTCTGCGCCTCGCCGCAGATCTCGATATCCTCATCAAGGGCGAGCATCTTGCGCATGCGTTCACGCGCCAGCGGCTCGTCATCCGCGAAGCAGACTCTCATCCTGGCTCTCCTTGAAACGCAATGGCAGCGCCAGCACAGAGCGGAAGCCGCCCGCAACCGGGCCCGCTTCAAGCGCCGCCTGATCGCCATACACGGCCGCCAGACGATTTCTGATATTGTTCAGGCCTGTCCCCGTGCCTGCTCGGGCGCTCGCATCGGGCGCCTCGGCACACCGGTCCGAAACCTCGATCACCAGTGAATCCGCCAGTTTTGACACGGCGATACGAACGGTCACGGTCGTCGTGTGCGCGGAGACGGCGTGCTTGATGCTGTTCTCAATCAGGGGCTGGATCATCAAGGTTGGCGCCAGCGCCTGCTCCAGCGCCTCGGGCAAAACCACTTCGACCTCCAGCCGGTCGGGAAAACGGATCCGCTCAATATCGAGATAGCGCAGCTGGGCCTCTATCTCGTCCCGGACCGGGGCCAGCTCGGCCTGAGGCGCGATCAGGGCGCGCTCATAATAGCTCGCCAGCATGTCCACCATGCGCTCAGCCTCTTCCACACGCCTCGACGTCAGCAAGGCGGAGACCGAGTTCAGCGCGTTGAACAGGAAATGCGGATTGACCTGATAGCGGAGCGCGCGCAGCTCGGCCTGTCGCTGGGACTTCTCGGCCTGGATCGCATCCGCTTCACGCTGCCTCAGCTGCCGCGCATACAGGAACGCCACCAGCACGACGCTCTGGGCGAAGAAAATGTGCACGCTCGCCGACCAGGCCACCAGGCTATGCAGAAGCAAGGGCTGATTGGCCGCCGAAAATGTCGTGATCATCCACCAGTTGAAGACCGCGAAGGGGATGGCGGTGACAGTGGAGGCCAGCACTACGAGGGCGGCCGTCAGCCAGACTGATCGCCCCCAGAAAAAGCGCAACACGGCATACATGCACAAGGACAGACAGGCGCCCACGCCGATCACGACGAGACGCCCGGGAAGAAAGCCGAGCACATCCCTGACGCGCACAAAGTCGAGCACGATCCGGGTGAAGAAATAGAACCCCCAGCACAGCATGATCAGCCCGAACGCAATGAGCGTTTCTCTGACGAGCGGCGAATTGGGTATGAAAGACGGCCTTTGCCGACGGTCCGGTATGTGTGTGGTCCCCATCCGGCAATACTAGACCGGACCGTGCAGGCCATTCAATTTGCCCGCTAGGTCGTTCACCCGATAAATCAGGTCGTTGGTGGCATTTCCAGCCTCTGATCGCGCTCATGGCCGCGTTCATGACTTTGCGCTGGCGCGCTCCCCCCGCACGCAGAGTATGTCCCGCTTCAACGGGCGGGCTTCCTAAGCCACGCCCAGGCACAGAGGGGAGAATGTCCAAGCATGCAACAGTTTTCATTGATTCAAGCCGGCCTGGTGAAGGACCGAGGCTTGAGACTTCGGCTCCTGTCGAGCGCCCTTGGGTGCGGCCTGCTGGCCCTGCAGCCTGGGGCCAGCGCTCAGGACGCCCCGAGCCAGAGCATCCATGTCGAGACCGATGGGGACGTGGATATCGTCGTGGACGCGCCTCTGGTCACGGATCAAGACGGCAAACCGGCGATCCTGGGGCGGTCCTTTCTGGGCGGCGTCACCATCAACAGCCAGGACGTGCTGACCCATGGCGCGATGTCCGACGGCATTTTCGCGCAATCCTTCGCCAATGATGGCGAAGTCCTGATTGTCAGCGGCGATGTGGAAACGACCGGCATCGGCTCAAGGGGCATTGTCGCTCGCAATGAGGTCGCTTTCCCCAGCAGCCGGACACAGGTTTTCAGCGGCAATGTGACGACTGCCGGCGCCGACGCCATAGGCATTCACGCTACCGCCATGGCGGGCGTTATCACGCTTGAAAGCCAATCTGTCACGACCAGCGGCGACAGCGCCATCGGCATTCAGGCGCACGCTGAGTCCGGCGATGTCCAGCTGCTGAGCAATGAAGTGAAGACATCCGGCTTGAACGCCGTCGGCATCCAGGCTGAAGCCAGCGACTTTGTCATTGTCGACAGTCTCGCTGTGACCACCTCTGGCGACGGCGCCCATGGCATTGTCGCAGAGGCCGGCATGAGCGCCTATGTGCGCAGCGAATCCATACAGACCGAAGGCGAACAGGCGCACGGCATCGTGGCGTCCAGTACAGGCCAGATCGCCTATGTGGAAAGCGAGACCCTGGCGACCCGGGGCGATGGCGCGATCGGCATCCTGGCCCGCTCCAATGGCAGCGTGGCCGTCCGCAGCGGCAGCGTCTCCACACAGGGGGAAGCCATAGCAGGCGGCGATGGGGGCGACTTGCCGCCCGGTGATGGCGGAGACCTGCCTCCTGGCGATGGCGGCGATCTGCCTCCGGGCGATGGAGGCGGCGATCCCTTCCCGCCCAGTGAACCGGTAGACACCCTGCCGGCGACTCCCAATGGCGCCGCCATGGGCATCCTGGCGATAAGCGATGGCGCCGATGTCTTTGTGGAAAGCGGTTTCGTCTCAACCGCAGGCTCGGGCGCGACCGGCATTCATGCCTCGGCACAAACCGATACGATAGTGATCAGCGATGAAATCCAGACATCAGGTGAAAGCGCGATCGGGCTTCTGGCTCGCAGTCGTTTTGGTGACGTTAGCGTTAGCAGCGGGGCTGTATCAACTCAGGGAGATTTCTCCACCGGCATCTCACTCCTCAGTGAGTCCGGAAACGTCCTTGTACTAAGCGAAGCGCTCTCCACAGCAGGCTTTGACTCCGCGGCATTCGGGTGACAGCGGACAAAAACGTCATTGTTGACAGCCAGTTGGTCGAAACCTCCGGAGATTCCTCGAGCGGCGTCCAGGTTCTCACTCAGACGGGCGAAGTCGACATCATCAGCGGCGACATCATAACACAGGGCGAGGATAGCGACGGGATTTCCGTCATCGGTCTGGGCGGCGGATCAGACGTCCGGATCAGCTCAGGAAGCCTCTCGACGGTCGGCGACGGCGCTGACGGCATCTTCGTCAACACCTTCGGTGATGTCAGCATCGCGGCGGACACCATCGCCACGGCCGGCGTAAGCGCGGCCGGCATTTATGCCGATGCAGGCGGAGACCTGTCAGTTCAGGTCAATGACGTCACCACGGACGGCGCCTTGTCCGCTGGCATAAGCCTGCAATCGAGCAATGGCGGCGTCACCGTCAATGCAGGCCGGATCTCCACAACCGGCGACAGTTCCGCGGGCATTGAAGCGGTCGCCTTCAATGGTGACATCGCCATCAACGTCACCGAGATTGATGTCTCCGGTGACCGGTATATCCCCGGAGATGGCGGCGGCGAACTGCCTGTGGATCCCAATCCCGGCGGCGGCCCGTCTTCGACCATGATTAATGGCAATGTCATCGGCATCGCCGCCAGCAGTTTCAATTCCGACATCTCCGTAACGGCTGACAAGGTCACTGCCAGCGGCTTGAACACGAATGGCATCAATGTGTTTGCGACCGGCGGTCGCGCCGATGTCACCGCTGGAACCGTGGACGTTGACGGCGTGGGCGGCGTCATTGGGTTACGGGCCCGCGGCGATCTGGGCGCACACGTCATCGTCGACAGCGTCACGGCGGTCTCAACGCTTGAGAACACGGCGCCGGGAGAAACCGATCCCTTTGGCGAGGCCATTTCCGTGGGCGCCGTCACCGGTCAGGCCCGCGTGCAGGCCAATAGCGTCCGCACCGAGGGCACCAAGATGACCGGGGTGGAAGTGATCTCCGTCAACGCCTCGATCCTGGCCGAGATCGGTGATGTCGTCGTGATCGGTGAAGGCGGCGGGGGCGGCATCCGCACGCTCAGCGGCGCTGACGAAGGCGACGGGGGAAGAACCGATATCCGCGCCAACTCCATCGTGACGGACGGCGATTACATAACGGGCGTCCGAGCCGTTTCTCTGAAGAACTTCAACGATATCCGTGTGGGTCAAATCCAGACAGACGGACGGCAATCCGTCGGGGTGTTCTCGGCGAGCCAGTCAGGCGCGAACATTGAGGTCGGTGAGATCGTCACCACCGGCGATGTGTCCGATGGCATTCAGGCCATCAACCGCACCGGGCTGAATGGCGGCGAAGGTCCGCTCATGCGCGATCCGGATGAGTATATCATCGGGGACGGCGAACCGGATGAAGGTCCGGGTTCCGGCGAGGACGGTGTGTCCTTCGGGACCGGCGAGGCCGCAGCAAATGAACCCTTGCCCGGTGCGATCCCTGATGGAGACATCGTGATCACTGCCGGTTCGGTAAGCACATCGGGTGATTCCTCACGCGGCATTGCGGCCCATGCCAATGGCGATGTGACCATCGTCAGCGGCGCCGTCACCACTACGGGCGAACGCACCCGTTATTTCTCCACCACAGATTACCAGTTCGGCCTGAGCGTGAGTGGTCTGTTCGAATTCGAAGGTCCGGCCTCCCACGGCATCGACGCCCGCAGCGATTACGGGGCTGTCGCCATAGAGAGCCAGTCGGTCACGACGCTCGGCGCCGGCGCCCACGGGATTCGCGCACAAACGCCGAAGGCGACATCACAGTCCAGGCGGGCGACATCTCGGTGTCCGGGCAGGATGCTGACGGCCTGCATCTGGTCAGCCAGACCGGTGATGTCACCGCCACGGTCGAGGGCCATGTCCGTGCCGAGCTGGGGGCCGGCGTTCGCATCGCCAGCGCCGGCGCCATAGAGCTGATTATCGCTGATGGCGGTCAGGTGGACAGTGCGGACGGCGCGTTCGCGATCGTGATCGAGCCCGGCCTTGTGCCAGACGATCCGATCATCCCTGAGACCCGGTGAGCGTGCTCGCGCGCAATCGCTGGGCGGCACGCGACCCGTCACCAGCGGCGCTTCGCTGACCGTGGATGAAGGCGGCGTTCTGCAAGGCCGCATCCAGCTGACGGACGGGGATGACACGCTTCAGATCGCCGGGCGCTTCCTTGCCTCCGGAACCAGCCTGTTCGGCGACGGCGAGGATGTCCTGGTCAATACCGGCTCGGTCTTCGTGACTGATGGCGCCGCGGCCTTTGACGGTCTCGAGCGTTTTGAAAACCAGGGCCTCTTCAGCCTGGCCAATGGGGATGCCGGCGACAGCCTTGATCTGTCAGACATCGCCTTCATGGGCGGCGAAGGCAGTGTGCTGGCGTTCGACGTCCTCAGCGACGCGCCGGTGGCGTCCTGGCCGATGACATCACCTTCGGGCTGGTTCAGGGCACGACCGAAGTGGAGATCGCGGCCGAGGCCGGGCTGACACTTGACGCCAGCGTGGACCTGATCACCTTCACCGAACCTGTAGCGGATGACGCTTTCCGCATAAGCGCAGGAACCGCGGACGCCGGGTTCATGCAGTGGACGCTGCGCCAGTCTGCGAACCGTCTCACCCTGGCCGCCAATCCCGACGTGGAGGTCTTTGAGATTGTCCAGGCCGGCGGCGTCGCCACAGACCTCTGGCATGAAGGCGTACAGGTCATCCGCCAGCAGGCCGCCCTCTCTCGTTCAACACAAGGCGGAAGCGGCGACGGCCTGTCAGGCTGGATCGAGGCCGCGAGCACGGACCGGAACGGCGCAGACATGAGCCTGAGCACGCAACATGCCGGGGCCACCTTGTCCCAGACCCTGTCTCGCGAACTCAGCGCCAACTCGGTCTCAGCGGGCCTGACCTGGCGCACCGGCGCGGCGCATTTCGGAGCCGCATTGGGGTATGTCGATGGCCGCGCTCAGTTTGACGGCACAGGCAACGAGATGGAGATGGAGGCGGTCAGCCTGTCTGGCTATGGCGGCTGGAGCACCCAGCGCTATTTCGCCAACGTGATCGGCAAGCTCGATACCGGGACGCTCGACCTTAATGTCGTCAGCGCGAATGAGCGTAGCAATGTGGATGTCACCACCTGGGGTCTGAATGGCGAGCTGGGCGCCCGTTTCCAGTCCGGTAATGCCCATGTCGAACCGACAGTGTCGATGAGCTGGGTCTCCGCCTCCCTGGACGAGGCGGCGTTCTCCACCGGCACGTTCGATCTGGAAGACGGCGATAGCCTGAAGGCCGAGATTGGCGCCCGGGTCGGTCACGCCTTCACTGCCGGCGCCTGGACGGTTCGTCCGAGTGCAGCGGCCTATCGGGTGGAAGAGCTCGCAGGTGAGAACACGGCCCGTTATGCCTCTGGCGCGAGCAGCTGGCTTTGCAGGACGAGCCGGCCGGATCCTACACCCGTCTGGAACTCGGAGCCTCGTTTGAGACAGGCGCGGGCCTGGTGCTGAGCCTCTCCGGGGAAGCCTTTGACGGCGACCAGTCCGGTGGGGCCATTCGCTTGGGAGGACGGATGCAATTCTAGGAGCGCCCAAGCTGCTCCTTCCCTCCCTGCCCCCGTCGAGGTTCCCCCATCTCGACGGGGGCTTTTCGTATCCGGATTCAGGATGGTCTCTTCTCGAAGACGTCCTCAACGCCTCAGGCGTCGTGTGCGCTGCCCGGCGGTTTCAACAAAATGGTGGTCTTGGGATGACGCCGCGATGACGCGAGACGCTTTATTGACCGGCTTCGGCGCCTTGGAGCGACTAGGTCGTGTGCTGACGGATAATCTCTTCTGTCAGCACCTGCGGGAGGATCACGCCTTCATCAATCCCCGCCCCCCGCTCGAAATAGAGATAAAGAGGCACCCCTGCGCGCCCGTACTCGGCAATGAAGCGGGAAATCTCCGGATCCTCACGGGTCCAGTCGCCCACCATCAAGCGAATGTCATTGCGCTCAAAATGGTCAAGCGTGGCCTGCGTCCTGAGCGCCGTCGCTTCGTTCACCTTGCAGGTGATGCACCAGTCAGCCGTGAAATAGAGAAAGACCTTCTGATCGTCTGCAAGCAGCGACCCCAGGGCCTGCCGGGAGAAGCCCTCTCCTCCTTGGCTTTCAACGAGCTCGGCGGATGCAGAAGCGTCTGAGAGCCAGGCCAGGGGAAGCACGCTGCTCGCCCCCAGAACGATCAGGCTTGCGCCCAGGGTCTGGCCAACCCGCCCTCCATGGGACAGCGCCTTGGCCGCAGCGGCCAGCGCCAGGCATGCCAGAAGGCCTATGGCCATTCCATCATGACTGGTCTGCGCGCCGAGCACCCAGAGAAGCCAGATCGCGGTTACAAACATGGGAAAGGCGAGAACCTGCTGCAGGGCCTGCATCCATGGGCCAGGCTTCGGCAACAGGCGCTGCGTCGCCGGGGCGTGCGTGATAACAAGATACGGCAGGGCCAAACCGCCGCCCAGAGACACAAACACTGCCAGTGCGCCCAGAGGGGATGCAATCATCGCATACCCCAAAGCCGACGCCATGAATGGCGCCGTGCAAGGGGCCGCCACAAGAACGGCGAGCATGCCGGTCAGGAACGCGCCGCGCAGGCCCTGACGCGTCTGAAGAGCGCCCCGAGCCGCTGCAAGCTGCCCCCGAGCTTCAGAACGCCCAAGAGGTTCAAACCCACGCCCGTCATCAGAAGCGCCAACCCCATGACGACGACGGGATTCTGCAATTGGCTGCCCCAGCTGGCAGCTGGCATGACGCTTCTGCCGATCAGGACCGCCAGTCCGATCAGTCCGAAACATGACAACACACCTGCAGCATACGCCCAGCCATCCGCCCTCATCGCGGCCGGCTTCAGGCTGGCGGTGCGCGCGAGAGCGATCGCTTTGAGTGACAGCACCGGCAAGACACAGGCATAAGATTCAGAATCAGCCCGCCCAGAAAAGCGAACATGATCGCCTTCCATACGCCTTGAGCCGTTGCAGAGGCGGCGACCTCACTGGAAGGGCTCTGCGCATCCAGCGGCAGAGCAACACTCACACCCCGATAGGCGCCCTCCCCGTCGGTGAAAGCGAGAACGCCGGAAAGGCGAGACCTGTCCCCCTGATAAAAAGGGTCAGCCCGCACGGAGAGCTCATGCTCGGTTGAGGAAACCCGAGTCACCGTCTGTGGATCCGCGTGCCATATGACGGGCTCTACAGGGAAGAAGTACAGATCATCGATGACTTCCGGAGCGATGATCTGCAGCCTGAATTCACCCTGCGCGGTGCTCGCATCAAACCGCCACTGATCAGCGCTCTCCGGGAGGGTCAGAACGTCCGGGTTCATTTCTGGTCGTGAGGTCTCTGCTGAAGCGGACACCTCGACATCGAGCGACAGGCTTGCGCCACCCTCAACACAGTCCCGTTCACGACAGGCAAGCCACTGAAGCTCGAGCTCTACGCTCTTGATGTCGCCCGGGCGCGCAGTGTTCGGCGCCACAATCCGGAACGGCAGAAAAAGGGTTTCATCATAGCCATAGCCAAAAACACGCCCCTCCCCGTCCATGATCCGACGCGGCGTTGGCCACCCCTCGGCTTCGACGCTCCACCCCTCTGGCGCCTCCCACCGTGCGACAATGGCTTCACCCGCACCGGGATTGATCCAGAACGTGCTCCAGCCGGCTGATGCTCCAGCCTGATGCGCACATCGGCGGCCCCGCCCGGCTCCATGCGGACAGACACGGGGCTAAGGGTCGCCTCTACCGGCGACGCATTTTCGGGAAGAGGCTGTGCGCGGCTGGGCGCGAGGCAAGAGAGCGACAGGGCCAGGGCGACAGCCAGCATGCCAACAGCGTTCTGAAGCCTGCCTGGGACGCGCCTCAAGCTCAACCGGTTGCGCCTAGTCTTCAACACGCAGCAAAACCCGGATCGGGTGTTCGATAGGCGGCAGACACGTGTCGCGTCGCAGGTCTGGTATTCCACCATGCCTCGGATCAGCATGTCTCCGGATGGCGTGCGGGGGTGAAACCTCACAGGCTGAAACAGGCTGACGACTTCACCTGTCAGGATATCGTAAGCGCCAAAGGAGATGGGCTCGGGAAACCGGGCGTCGGCGAATTGCGCATACTCATGATCGCGCATCGACACGGACGTCTCGACAAGCCCCTGACCGGCATTCACCCCTGTGGGGGCGTACAGATACCAGCCCCTTTCCAGTTCAACGCGAACCTCGATCTCGAACGGCGTCCCGGGCGCTACCGACTCAGGCGCAACGACCTCGACATTGACAGGCTGGGCGTGTGCTGCAGCGCTGATTGCTGCAGCACACGCCACCGCGGCCGCCCCCCCTCTAACGGACATAGACCCAGACATGACCATGTTGCCTCTCATAGCCGCGCAGCATTTGAAGGCGCGTACTGTCCACCGGCTCCAGGAACTGACCCAGCCGTTGTTCGAGCGCCTGCATTTCCTCACGCAGGTCTTCATTGTCGAAGTACACAAAGGTGCTGCGGAACCGATCCCGGAACGGCTCGTCCGGACCTTCAACGCCGGCTCTGCGGTCGAGCGCCACAAGCTCGTCCTGCAAGGCCTCGAACGCTTCAAGCTCGGCGTCACTCAGCCCGCTCTTCAGCATCAGGCTGCGAGACCAGTCGCCAACGACCAGGTCCAGAACGCCATCGCCGTTGTAATCTGTCAGGGCGACCGACGCGCGCGAGCCTCGAACAGGGCTGTATTGCCCGGGGCGGACCACGTGTGCGGGAATATGCTCTCCGCCGCGCACAGAAGGCAGCAGCCTCTCAGGCGCTGCGAAGGCGATTTCCTCTCCACCCAGATTGCGCAGGAAGTAGACAGCGCCGGATTGTGTCCCGACGATCAGATCCGGATGCCCGTCGCCATCCCAGTCTCCCACGGCAGGCACGAGATATTCCTCGTCCTGCATCGGTCCTGCGCCGCCTTCCACCACTTCGAAAACGTCCAGCTGATGGCTGCCGCCCCAGCTGAAGGTGGCGAAGACCGGTTGCCCCTCAACGGGTGTGATGCCGGGTTGGTGCGCCGGACCATGATTGCGACGCACGACGAGATCGCCCTGAGCATTCCCAATGATGAGATCCAGCCGGCCATCATCGTCCCAGTCCAGCCAGGCGGGCTTGGCCGCGTAAGCGAGATGGGGACCCTCATCGACTTCGTTCAGCCGAGTAATGACATCAAGGCCGCCCCAGTCCGTCAGCGATTGTCGCGCCCGGAAGCCGCCATCCTGACCCTGGAACCAGTAGATCAATCCCGGAGAATACGAGCCGGCGGTAAGATCGGCATGACCGTCTCCGTCAATATCTGCAAAACTGGGGCCCGCCGCCACGCAACACCAATTGCGGACGATCGCCGTCTCCCCTGCCGCCTCGATCCACTCATAGCCTGAGAAGACCGGCGCTCCGGGCTCGCCCTCATTGAGATAGAGCCGGAAACGCCCTGCCGAACCGCCGATGATCAGATCTTCAAGACCGTCTCCATCATAGTCATGGAAGGTGGGGCCGGCATGCCCGTTCTTGTCTTCCTCGAACCAGACGCCCGAACGGCTTGGCGTATCGCTGGCCGTGTCGATGAGCGCGCCATCCGCACGCAGAAGGATCGCCTCTTCATACCAGTCGCCGAGCGGCGTTCCGTCTTCATTGATCTCGAGCGCGACCGCCTCAAAACCGAGCAGCGATACGCTGGCGATAGCGAGCGACAGGACACGGGCGAGCGATCGCCGTTTCAGGCGGTCCTGCGCCACAAGGTCTGCCTGACAGGCCCTTTGATGTCGGGACATGGCGCTACCACTCCTTGCTGAGGCTGAGGGTGAACAGGCGGCCGAAGGGGTCGGCATTTGTCGGGTCGTAGTTCACGCCCAGATCAGTGCCGATCGTCGACGCCGAGTTCGACCGCGCGAAAGGCGGATCCTCGTTGAACAGATTGCGGACGTTGAACCCCACCCTCACTCCGGAGAGCAGATCGCCATGGCGCTCCTGGAAGGAGAACCCGGTGATCAGATCGACCGTCACCCAGCGATCCACCGGCTCAGCCGGGGTCACTGACGTATTGGTGTAACTGTCGACATAATTGAGCTGGAGCTGGCTGGACCAGCCGCCATGCTGGAACCCGGCGTTCAGGCGCCCGCGAAACTCGACCGGGTAGGTGAGCGTGCCCACACGCTCCACGACCGGCGCGCCAGCGCTGATGCGCTCCTTGTTTTCGAGCATGTAGGTGAACGCCGCCCCGACATTCCAAGCGCCGAATGACGTAGGCGCACTATAGTCGAGCGAAACGTCGAAGCCGGAGGTCTGCTGGGAGGCGATGTTCGTCAGGCCGTTATAGATGATGTGGGTGACATCGGCCGCGATCGCGTCCGGATCCAGCGTCGTTGAATAGTCGCCGGTCCGGGCGTCAAACAGGCCGAGCGCCCCTGGCAGGGTGTCCGCGATGATCGCGGGCGAAACCTCATCCGTGATCAGGTCGAAATAGGTCTCCGGATCCGCTGCGATTTCGAACGCGTCAGGCGGCTGAGCAATCCGGTCTGTATAGTCGATATTGAAATAGCTGCTCGAGAGCGTGAGGCCTTCGATGCGCGCCGGGGCGAAATCGAAGCCCAATGTAAAAGCCTCGGAGGTTTCAGGTCCCAGGTCAGGATTGCTGATCGGTCCCACGACGTAATACACCGTCGATTGATCATTGGAGAATGGATCCGGAAACGTCCCGAGCGGTCCCTCGACTGGCAAGATCACATAGCTGGTCTCGCTCGGGATCAGATCGGGCAGAGTGGGGGCGCGAAACGCCTGGCCATATGTGCCACGCAGCTTGAGTTCATCATTGATGGCCCAGAGCAAGCCGACTTTCGGATCAAAACTGTCCCCGAAATCAGAGGTGTCGGTGTAACGCCCGGACAGGTTCAGCTCGAGGCGCTGAACCAGAGGCACCGCCATATCCTCATTGATCAATGGAACAGCCAACTCGCCAAAGGCGTAGCTCGTCGCCCGGTCAGCCCGCATCGGACCGAATCCGAGTTCCTGCTCAAGATAACCGCCGCCCAGAGCGAAACCGACATCCCCGGAGACCAGGGAGAGCAGATCCCATCGAGCTTCCCTGTCACCTCGAGCGAGCTGAAATCCTGGGCGCCGTTCGTCTCACGCAGGCGCCCGTCATCGAAGAACCTGACAATGTTCAGGTTGTTCGTGTAATCGCCATAAGTCGCCAGGAGCTCGAATTGCCAGTCCCGCACCGGCTGGATACGCCCCCCGACCGTGGCGACCACCTGCTCGGTCTGGGTGTTGCTCAGTGATGTGGCCTGAAAGAACCCGTCCTCTCGCGTCGAGGTTTTCGTGTGCCGATCGGTGTACAGAATGTCAGCAAACACTTCGGCCGACGCGCCAAGATCCTGGCGCCCCGAGACAAAGGCGGAATAGCGCTGATCCAGCGGCGCCAGATAGGTATCGGGCGTATTGCTGAAGTCGACTTCATCCGTCAGGAACGGGCCGGACGTCGCAGCAGAGAGCGAGGCGATCACTCCGCCTCCAGACCAGCTGGTCCCCAGAACCTGATCAAATTGCCCCGCCGAATAGCCGCCATCGCCTCTCGTGGTGTAGCTGACCGAGGTCTCCGCCCCCTCAAAGTCATCCCGCAGGACAAAATTGACGACCCCAGCAACAGCGTCCGCGCCATAGATCGAGGATGCGCCATCAGTAAGCACCTCAACACGCTCCACTGCTCCCAAAGGGATGAGCGATGCATCCGCCGTCTCACCCACGTCCGCCAGCGGCAAACGCCGTCCATTCAGAAGCGTCAGGGTCGATCCCGCGCCCAGACCGCGCAGATCAACGGCATTGACCGAACGGGCATTGAGTTCACGACTGACGGCGAGCCCGCCAATCGAGCTTGTGGTGTTGATGTTCTGTGGAATGGCGCGCAGGAGCTGGTCTGTCGTCAGAACGCCAAGCCTCTGAAAGTCTTCTCGAGAGTAAACATCCAGCGGTGAGCTTTCCGGATTCACGCCCCGGATGCTGGTGCCGGTCACCGTGATCGTGTCCATTTGCAAGACATCAGGCTCAGCTTCGGCACTGGCCTCGATCAAACTCTCTGACGCCGCGCCCTCAGGGCGGGTCGGTGCTGGATTCGTCGGCTGTGATGAAGGGGTGTCGCGCGCTTCCACAGCCGCGGCCTGGCGCAGCAGGATCGCGCCTGATGCGCTGCGCTGCATATCGAGGTCAGCACCAGACACCAGGCGTGACAAGGCCAGCGTCGGCGTCATCCGGCCCTGAACCGCATTGGCGGTGTGTCCCTCAACGAGGTCCGGCGAATAGAGAAGCGATTGTCCGCTCTGGCGCGCAAACTCGATCAGCGCCGTCTGAAGCGGTTGCTCGGCAATATCAAAATCCACGGCGAGTTCAGACGAGGACGCAATGTCATTCCCCTGTGCGCCCGGATCTGACTGCACGAGCGCGAATGCCGCGTCGGACCCTGTCAGAAGCGTGAGTGATGCAACGGTGCTCAACGCCGCTGCACGAAAGCTCGTACGAACCATGAAAGTCTCCCCATGCCAGCCGCTGGTCTTGTTGTTTGCGGCCCATGACAGGGAAGACGCATCCGGCTGCCGAACCCGAACATGCGGGACGAAAAAACTTTCAGCCGGTCTGAGACTTTGGCGCTAGATCGCGCTGCGCAGGATTATGGCGTGATCGGTTTCATCAATCCGCACTTCAGGAAAATACTCCGCCAGAGCCTCGACAAAGCCAGAGGACTGGCCTGCGCTGAAGGCGCCGCTCAATCGCAAGGCTGAGAGCTGCTCATCGGCGATCACGATGGGACGGCGGGCATATCTGTTCATTTCCGCCACTGCGGCCGAAAGCGGCTCATCCTCGAAGATCAGCAAGCCATCCAGCCAGCTCGTCAACCGGCGAGCATCCACTGTCGCCACGCTCGGCGGAGCGTCTGCGACCTGCACCAGCTGTTCGCCGGGGGAGAGTTCGGCGCGCTCGGATCGTGCAAATTCTCCTGCGGCGCCCTGGTCAACCGACACCGGCGCATCGACGACAACATTGCCTTCAACAAGGGTGACTGAAAGCTGCGCGCTGTCCACACGCACTTCAAACGCTGTGCCGACCGCCGTCACGCGCCGCCCCGCAGCCAGAACCACGAACTCGCGTCCGTCCTCGTGGGCCACGTCGAAATAGGCTTGTCCCGACACCAGCTCCACCAGCCGCTCCTGGTCTGAAAAGGCGACACGCGCCCGGCTGGATGTGCCAAGGGTCATCGTGGACCCGTCAGCAAGAGGCGTCGTCAACCGCTCGCCTATCTGTGTTTCGAAGTCAGACGCCGCCTGCTCGGCAATCACCATCGAAGGCTCAACGGCTTCGCCAGGCATGGCCCAGTTGGCCAGCACGAAACCAAACCCGACACAGACCAGAACACTCGCTGCGAGCACGCTCAGTCGCGCCGCGCTGAACACTGGCTTTCGTTCGGACGCCGCGCGCGACAAAACCTTGTTCCGCAGCTCAAGCATCTCGGGTTCATCGGCGACCGAGCGTGCAAGACGCCAGGCGGCCTCAGCCTGCCGGAAGGCCTCACGCTTGGCAGGGTCGTCGCCGCACCATTCCTCGAAACGGGCACGCAAGTCAGGATCCGCGCCCGCTTCACGCAAACGCTCGCTCCACAGCGCCGCCGCTTCACGGTGCGTGTCAATCTCATGTCTGGCGAGTTCTGGCGTACGCATGTTCATCGGCCCGTCTCGTCCCGATCCAGCGCTGCGCCGACATAGGCGAGCGCCTTAGCCATATGCTTCTCCACAGACCGGGTGGAGATCGCCATCAGGCGCGCAATATCTGCATACTTGTAGTTCTCGAACGCGCGGAGCACGAAAACATCCTGAGTGCGCTGAGGCAATTCCTGCAGCGCCTGCATCAGACGGTTCAACTCCTCCTTGCTGAGTAAGACGCGCTCGGGAGAAAAATCCGAACCGCCATGCTGTTCGACATCAAAGGGCTCATGCGCATCCGTTCGACGAACCTGATGACGTCGCAGATGATCGGCCAGTACGCTTCGAGCAACTTGAAACACATAGCCCCGGATATGATCGATCTCTCCGTGATCGCCGCGACGGATCAGTCTCAGGAACACGTCCTGTATGAGATCGCTGACTTCGTCACGATCCGAAACCCTCTTTGAGAAGAAGCCTCTAAGCGGCCCCTGGAACTCATGATTCAGGGTTTCCCAGGCTGAAGTCTGCTCAGCATCATCACTGGGCGGGACGGGTGACAGACCACCGCCTCTTGTGCTCTTAGCCATCCCCCCGCCCTCACGCTGTTCGAAACCCGTCATGCTCTGTGACCGTCGACTCCGTATCACTCAATCGGACAGGCTGGCAAATCCGGGCGCACGACAAGACACGCCCGCGCGCATGACCGCACGCCGCGCACGCGCTGCGTGTCGCTGACCTTCCGGACGATGACCGTTATGGATAACAAATCGTAAAAATGGTGGGCCCGGAGGAAATTCAATCCTCCAGCAAAAACAACGCCTTGATTTGTCTAACCGACAAAAACGCGCCTGAGCGATATCAAGAGCTTAGAAGCGCGATGGCTAACCCCGCCGATCCGCCGGGGCCGCCAGAAATGCAAAGCCCGGCCGCGCTTGTGGCGAGCGCGAACCGGGCGGAAGCTGAAAGCACTAAGCAAGCGGCTTTCGATTTCTCTTCTAACCTGAGCGTACGCGTCGAGGCAATCGCGGCCGAGGCTGAGCCGCCGCTGAGCCGAGAGATCCTGGCGCTGATCGATCTGCTCGATGCGATCGACCTCCAGTCCTATTCCTGCCCCGCCTGCGAACGGTTCGCTGCGGCCGTGAAAGGCGGTGCGGCATGAGGGATTTCGCCGAAACCATTCGAAAGCCCCGCCGGTGTGGCAAGGTCGATGCCAAAGAGGCGGTCGTCGAGCTTCGACGATTGCAGCGTGATCTCCGTAAGGCGATCTACGGGGATACAGGGCTCACGCCGACGACCAAGCTGGTCGGGCTCCGGCTGGTCGAGCTCATCAACTCGGAAAAGGGCTTTGCCTTTCCGTCTGTAGAAGCGCTTGCTAGATATCTCCGGATCACCGAGCGGGCAGTGTACAAGGCGCACGCCAAGCTCGATGGCCGCCACTTCGACCGGGTTCAGCGTCAGGTGACCTCGAACGCCTATCTTCCCCGTTTTTCGGAGGACGCTTCGACCCTGAACGAATGTTCAGTGATTGATGAACCGGCGTTCAGGGGTGCCCTGAACCAGCGTTCAGACGAGATTGTAAACCTAGATATAGAATTAGAATCCGCTAGCCAGCGCGGTGAGGCCAGCGATCGGCTGGTGGCGGGAGGAACTGACGAGCCCAATCCGGCCCCCTCAGGAGACGCGTCATCGCCGCCGCCATTTGCTCGGCGAGAGGCTGTTGAGGTGAGGTCAAACAGTGAGCCAGAACCGGACAAGCCAAGCGCACACGCGAAGCGTCAAGCTATCGCGAAGATCAAGAGTGCGGTCGCAGATCTCGAAATCGAAGATCTGGAAGCCGACTACGCCAAAGCACGAGCTTTGCAGCGCAGACTCGGGCGTGACCCTGGACCGGTTGATCTGGGGTTCGATCGATATGTTCGCCAGGCGGTGAATCAACACTGCTTTGAAAATCGAGACGCGCGCCTGACCAAAATGGCGTCGAAACCGGCCGCTGATCCCTCTCGGCGCTCTATCCGCACTCAGGCCCGCGAGGTGCTCGACGCGAAGATCGCGGCGGCGAAGCAAGAGGGCGCGAACACAGCGGCGTCAACGGAGCCGGCGGAGCACCTATGGGGCGTCCAAGAGGCAATCGCGATATCTCCCATCTGGCATTGGTCCCGCGATGACCAATCGTCCTGACCTCTCGTTTCGAACGATGTCTGAGGAATATATGCGCGGCCTTGGCGCTCGCGGCGCCGCGCCTGCGACAATTCGAAAGAAGCAGAGCCTGCTGCGAATTCTAATGCCGCTGCTGGAGCCGAACAGCGTCGCATTCATCGATCGGCAGAGGCTGACCTACGTCCTCCGCTGGGAAATGAAACGCGGCCGACGCGACACCGTTCGCGATGCGGTCTCACTTACGAACGCGATCTTTCGCTACGCCATCGAGCCATATGACGGCGGGTGGGTGAACACCTGTTAGGCCATGCCCGCGGATCTCCGAAAACTACTTCGAAAGGGCGTGCGCTGCGTTCGAAGTTCGCGTGAACTCGGCGTGCTTTTGCGAAGCGTCGACCGCTTCAAAGGGAGTCCGTCGGATCATCTCGGGGCTTCAGTTTCTTGCCCTCACTCCCGTCGAGCCAGGGCACCTTCGCCTCGCGAAATGAGATCAAGTTGATCTCGATGGCGGACACTTCCGGCTGCGTCTCAGGTGGAAAATTGGCTCGACTTGCGATGCTCTCCGACCATCCCATCTCATCCCTTTCGCAGCTCGTCGAGGCGTCCTGGGAAACCGACCGGATGCTGCCTTCACCGGTCAGGCGAGGCGATCCTATCAGCAATCTGACGCTCATTAGAGCGCTGCGTACCATCGCCGGCGAAGGGCGCTCTTTCACTCCAGGTAGCTGCCGAAAATCAGCAAGAAAGCTCCTCGCGATCGACGGTTTTTCGAAATCAGAAACGGACCGGAAATTTGTGTTTTCGGGGGACGAAATCGCTCTGACAACATCTACGCAAGACGCGCCCCTTGAGACGGATTTCCAGAGGCGCAATGACTGATCTGATCGATTTGAATGATTATCGCGACCAGCTTTCGGAGGTGCGGAATAGGAGGCGGCGAAACTGCGGGAGGCTGGCGCAAACGAGCGAACAAAGTCTGCCGCGAAAAGTGTCCGCCGGCGTCCAAACCCGGTTGGTTAGACCACGGCTTTCGGCTCCAAATTTTGCGCGAATAATAAGCAACTATAAATGGGTGGGTTCCAGGTGGGGGCAGGTGGGTTCAAATGGGGCCAAGTGGGTTCCACTGGGACCCACTCCAAGTCATTGAAAAATATGGTCCGGAGAGTACCGGGCACCCACCTGGCCCCCACCTCAAAAGGGTAAAAAAGCGCCTCAGCGAGCGCTAATTTATAAGTAAAACCAATATCTTATGCGCGCCTCAAAGGCGCGCGCACAGCTGTGCATACTGTGTGATCAGGAGCCCCGCTTATGCGAGTGGTGAGAAAGGCTGGAAATTAGCTCGCGCAATCTCGGGCCGGGCAGTTGTCGACCGATTGAATATTCTTCGGTACGCGGCGGTACACCTGTGTACCGCTGTGCACCGAGATTTATCGCCGTGCACCGAGATTTATCGCCGTGCACCGGGGCTTATCGCCGTGCAACGGGATGTGCCGCCGCGTAATGGAATGTGCCGCCGTGCGCCGGGGTGTACCGCCGTATGACGGAATTCACCGCCGTGAGCCGAGATATGCGGGGTAGGTGCTCCGTGACACACGCCGCTTTAAGGCTTCGAACAGGTCGGGAATTATTCGAAGCGCGGTCCGCAGATGGTCCTTAATTTGGCATCTAAACGAACGAAAGTATCCCGGGCCGCCATCGTTCCCGCCGAGACCTCCGAACGAATATTCGTGGCCCCACAGTAGCTCCACAGTTGCATTTTGATCTTCCGCTGATGAAGCTGACGTGCGAAGTCTCGATGATAAAAAAGTTGGGGGTGGGCATTGCCGAAGCGCGAAAGCCATCGGCTCGGTAGCGAGCTGTTTATCGTAGACAATTCCGAGGAAGATTGGCGTGCGCTACGATACCTTCGGGACTGGTGCGGATTATCCAAGTCGATCGACATAGCAACTGGGTATTTCGAAATTGGAGCGCTGCTCGCGTTGGATGAGGCATGGCGAGAGGTCGGAGAGATCCGGATTCTTTTGGGGGACAAGATCGCCTTAAGGACGCAACGAGCTTTCAGCTCCGGCCTCAAAGCAATTCGCACCCGCCTAGACGAGAGCTTAGAGGCGGAAAAGCGCGCCACTCCGTTCCTTGAAGGGACATCAGCGATCGTCGAGGCGCTGCGGTCGGGCCAAATCAAGTGCCGGATTTATCGGAGGGAAAAGTTTCACGCAAAAGCTTACATTACGCATGCCGTAAAGGACGTGATCGGGTCCACCGCACTCGTCGGCTCATCCAATTTCACGCGCCCCGGCTTAACTCAGAACATTGAGCTGAACGTACAGATATCGGGCCCGCCGGTGGCGGTATTACAGGAATGGTACGAGGAGCATTGGGAGGAGGCGGAGGACGTCAGCGAAGAGGTCATCGACGTAATTGAAAAGCATGCGCGGGAATTCAGTCCGTTCGAGGTTTACGCGCGCTCGCTGCAACAGTATTTTCTCAGGTACGAAGAGGATGCGTCTGAATGGGACCGTCAGTCTTCGCAGATTTACCCGCTGCTCGCCAAATACCAGCGCGACGCCTATCACAGCTTGATCAAGAAAGCGGACACGTTCAAAGGCGCTTTCCTTTGCGATGGTGTCGGCTTGGGTAAGACCTTTGTCGGTTTGATGCTGATCGAGCGCTACGCGGTCCATGAAAATAAGAACGTGGCGGTGTTCTCACCGAAGGCGGCTTTGGAGCCGGTTTGGGAGCGTGAAATCAAGAACCGGCTGCCTGGTTTGCTTGAGGGGTACGGCCGCCTAAAGGTGTTCAGCCACACCGATCTTAACCGCGAAAAGATGGAGGGTGAGCTTCGCCGGGTCGCGGAGCAGGCCGATGTCGTGATCATCGATGAGGCCCACCATTTCCGTAACACGGGCGTTCGAGGTGATGACGACCCGTCGAAGCGGTCACGTTATTGGCGGATGTTCGATTTCCTTGCCGGCAAGCAGGTTTTCTTGCTCACCGCGACACCCATTAACAACAGCCTGCTCGATTTCCAGCACATGGTTGAGTTGTTCAGCCGCCAGGAGCCCGCTTATTTCGCAGAGCGCGGCCTGCCGATCCAATCTTTCCCCGGCTACATCCGGCAGCTGGAGAAGAAGATCGAGAGCGATATTGGCGGGCGCGTTCGCATGGGGTTCTCGATCTGGCCGAGGCCTCCGAAACGATCTCGCAGGATGCGTTGTTCAAGGAGCTGGTCGTTCAACGCAGCCGCAGCTACGTGAAAGAATCCATGGCGCGGGAGGGATCGGCGGTGCTGTTTCCCGAACCCCGCAAGCCGCAAGTGGTGGAATACTCGGTGAAGGCTACCTATGGCCGCCTTCTGGATATGATCTCAGAGGCCTTTAGCCGCCGAGATCCGCTTTTCAACCTTTCGGTCTATTACCCTTACGAGCATTACACCGGCGACAAGGACGAGCTGGAGGATTTCGTCAGAGGCCGGCAGAAGGCGGTGGTTTCGCTGATCCGGACGAATTTCCTGAAGCGTTTTGAGAGCTCCGTCAAAGCTTTCGAGTCCTCCTGCTGGGCCCTGCTTTGGAAACTCCTGGCCTGGTGTGAAGTGAATGCTGAAAGCGACGACGAAAAGAGCTTGGTTGATCACTGGAAACGTAGAAACAAAGCTCTTATCGGCTTCAAGCCGGAGCACGACCTGTTCGCGGGAGACCCTCCCGAAGACCTTTACCCGCCGGAGATTGCGGAACAGGTCGATGCGCTCGACCGTGACAAGTTCGATATCGAAGCGATCATCCGAGAGACGACGGAAGACCTCAATCAGCTCGCCGATTTCCTGAAAGAGCTTGAGAAGTTCACGCCGTCCAACGACGCCAAACTTCGGGCGCTGGTTAGCCTGCTCAAGACAAACAAGGTCGCCAAAAAGCACAAGGTGATCATATTCACGGAGTTCGCGGACACAGCTCGCTATCTTGAAGAGCAGCTCAAGGCAAAAGGCATTGACGGCGTTGATGAGATTGATGGCGGGAGTGCCGCCAGCCGGGCCGGGGTCATCCGCCGCTTTGCGCCCTATTACAATGAATCCTCTTCAGCTGAACTCGCCCGCAAAGGTCAAGCTGAGATCCGGGTTCTCATCGCCACCGACGTGCTGTCTGAAGGCCTGAACCTTCAGGACGCCACGCGTCTGGTCAATTATGACATCCACTGGAACCCGGTGCGCCTCATGCAAAGGATCGGGCGTGTGGATCGGCGCATGAACCCGGATATCGAGGCCAGGATTCTCCAGGATCATCCTGATCAAAAGGACCTGCGCGGCACGGTCGGCTACTGGAACTTCCTGCCTCCCGGCGAGCTCGACACCTTGCTGCGTCTGTACAGCCGTGTGGCGCACAAGACCCTTCGCATTTCAAAGACGCTCGGGATCGAGGGCAAGAAACTGCTCGCCGAGGATGACGACTTCGAGGACTTGAGGAACTTCGCGGAGGAATATGAGGGCAAGCCGACCGCGGAAGAGGAGATGCGCCTGCTATGGCAGGCGCTCGTCAACAAGAACGAGGGGCTGGAAGACCGTGTCCACGCCCTGCCGGACGGCGTTTTTTCAGGAAAGGCCGCTTTGTCTCCTTCGGCGCGCGGGGTCTTTTTCTGCTACGCCCGGCCCGGCCCGGATCGTGACGCGGCGGATGAAGACGGAAACATCGTCTGGACCGCGGAGGCCGGCGACGTGCGCTGGTACCTCTACGATCTGAAGACAAAGGCCATCGCCGAGAGCGCGCCTGCGATCCTTAAGCACATTGAGTGCGAGCCGGACGCTGAGCGGATCACCGAGATGGCCAGGCCCGATCTTCTGGAGATCAAGAAGACGGTCGAACGCCACATCGCCAAGACACACCTGAAGAAACAGCAGGCTCCGATCGGCGTCCGCCCGATCCTGCGCGCCTGGATGGAACTGAACTGAGGACCGCCGCAGCATGCATCAGATCACCGCGTCCGATCTTAATTCGATTACAAATTTTGAGAGCCTGGTCAGCCTGTTGAGGGATAAGCTGGAGTGGCCGATCAGCGAAGATTACGGGTTTGACGACATCGTCTTTGAATACGAGGCGAGCGAGCTCGGCCTGAAAGACGACGAGACAGCCAAAATCCGCGAAATCCACCAGCTGCGCCCGCTGGCGACGAACCAGCCATGGGGCGTTTTCTTCGTATCGCTGGAGGAGAAGGAGATCCCGGTTACGGTCCTGCGCCGTATCCTGAAGGCGCTGGTGGTGAAGAAGCGCGCCGGCGCCCAGTCGGCGGATCGAAGAGCCTGGGACAAGCACGACCTGATTTTCGCGACGAGCTTCGGCGAGTCCGGCGCCCGCGAACTCGCATTCGTCCATTTTTCGGACGGCAAAACCGCCGGCGATTTGCCGGTTATGAAAGTGCTCGGCTGGAACGCTCAAGACACGGCGCTGAAGCACGAGCATGTCGCCGCCACGCTGCTGGAGAAGCTGACCTGGCCGGACGACACGGCGGACGTGGAGCGCTGGCGGGAGACGTGGGCCTCCGCCTTCGAGCTGCGCTTAAACGAGGTGATCCGCACCTCGAAGGAGCTGGCGGTCCGCCTCGCCGATCTCGCCTCCGATATACGCGCGCGGGTCAATCAGCTGCTCAAGGCCGAATCAGATACCGGCCCAATGCGGACCATGCTGGCTGCGTTCCGCAAAAACCTGATTCAGGATCTGGACGAGGACGCTTCGCCGACATGTTCGCCCAGACCATCGCCTACGGACTTCTCGCCGCTAGCATCTCGCGCGTTGCCGAGGACGGAAAGAGCGTCATCGTCGCCGACAATCTCGCGGACATGGTCCCGCGCACGAACCCCTTCCTGAAGGAGCTGTTCGAGAACTTTTTAAAGATCGGCGGGCGAGACAAACGCTCCGGCCTCGACTTCGACGAACTCGGCGTGCGCGACATCGTCGACATGCTCAACCAGGCCGACATGGGCGCGGTGCTTCGCGATTTTGGCGACCGCAATCCCAAAGAGGATCCGGTCATCCATTTCTACGAACTCTTCCTGAAGGAGTACGACCCGCAAAAACGGATGCAGCGCGGCGTCTTTTATACGCCCCGGCCGGTGGTGAATTTCATCGTACGCGGGGTGGACGAAATCCTGCGAACCGAGTTCGGATTACCGCTGGGGCTCGCCGACACCAGCACCTGGGCGCAGGTCGCAGAGCAGAACGACCGGATCACAATTCCCGACCATGTGTCGCCCGACGCGCCCTTCGTTCAGATTCTGGATCCGGCGACCGGCACCGGCACCTTCCTCGTCGAAGTAATAGAGCTGGTCCATGACCGGATGAGCAAGCACTGGAAGGCGGAAGGAAAGTCGGAGGCGGAGATAAAGGCGGCCTGGAACGACTATGTTCCGCGGCACCTGCTGCCGCGCCTGACCGCCTTCGAGCTCATGATGGCGCCCTACACCATTGCGCATATGAAAGTCGGGCTGAAACTCACAGAGACCGGCTACACTTTTGGGTCCGACGAGCGGGCACGGATTTTCCTGACCAACGCGCTGGAGCCGGCGCGCGATCTGGACGCTGAGCTAAGTTTTATGTCTGAGGCGCTGGCGCATGAAGCCAAGGCAGCAAACACGGCAAAGAGCGTTTTCCCGTTTACGGTTGTTATTGGAAATCCACCCTATGCGAATTACTCAGCGAATCTGGCTCGCAAGCCAGAACCCTGGTTGACCGATATCGAACCTTCCGCGGTGAATTTATTCGCGAGCGAAATCAACTGCAGTTTGAACGTAATATTCAAGACGACTATATTAAATTTCTGTCTATATCGCAGACGATAATAGAAAACTCTGGCTCTGGGGTGATTTCGTTTATCACTAATGGAGTGCTGCTATCATCGGGCTCACTGCGCGGCGTCCGCGAAAACCTTTGGAAGGTTTTCGAGCCGATATATGAATTCGACTTGCACGGGGGAACAAACGAAAAATTTCTTGGATCTGAGTATGATCAGAACGTTTTCGACATTGCGCAAAAGGTAGCAATTCACTGTTACGTTTGTTTGGCTGGGCGACATTCAAAGGAAGTAAATTACGCAGAGATTCAGGGGGGCGTGAGGAAAATATGCTAGCCTACTCGACGGCACGCTTCAGGACACCGAATGGCAAAAGATACATCCCGATACTGAAAACCTTACGTTCTCAGCGAGTGAGCAAGATGCTATCCGCTTTGATTTTAGGCTGGAGGACGTTTTTGCCAATTTGGAGCGGGCATCAAGACGAGTCGCGACTCTGTAGTAATTGACTTTGACGATATAGATCTTTTCGAAAAGGTCATTGCGCACGATCAAAAGTTCGCTTCCATTGCCGCTGGCAGCGCACCTATTTACGATCTGCATTATAGGCCATTCGATTATAGGAAAATCTTTTTCCACAAAAACCTTGTGAAGAGTCGCTCTCTTCCAACAATGAAGCACATGCTCGAGGGTAAGAATATAGGACTGGTTGCGTCGAGCACCTGGACGAGCCCAGAAAGATTCAGTGTTTCTGTGTCCGAGAGTCTGGTTGAGATGAAGGCAGGCACTCACGATCGAGGAACAACATTCTTTCCACTGTACAGGTTTGAGCGTGTATTGGGCGGAGAGCTGGAAGCCGTTCATAATATTAGTCTACCATTTGTTGAAAGATGGAAAGATGTTACAGGTCTGCGTTTCAATCGCATAGGGGGTGGCGAGGGTCCAAATGAGACTGGGCCCGACGACATATTCTTTTGGTTATATTTCCTTTTTACTCGCCTAAGTATCGCGAGATTTTTATATCCGCTTTGTCTATTGGTTTCCCGGTAGCGCTCCTTCCCGCGACCGTTGACGCATTGCGCGATGGTGTCTCATTGGGAAAGGCCCTAGTCGCCCTTCATCTCCTTCATCCGGACCAGGCACCGATTTTGGAAAAGCCAGAGATCCGCTTTGCTGGGGCCGGCGAGGCTCGAGTGGAGAAAGGCTATCCAAAGTACGAGAACGGCAAGGTGTTGATCAACGGGTCGCGCTGGTTCGAGGATGTGCCGAAGGCGACCTGGGAATTTCATGTGGGCGGGTATCAAGTCTGTAAAAAGTGGCTGAAAGACCGGGCGGGCAAGGGGGGGCAAAACCCGCATCCGGGTCGCGTTCTGACCGAGGATGACCTGCTGCATTACCGCCGCGTAGTGATCGCTATTAACGAAACCCGGCGCCTGATGACCCAGGTCGACCAGGTGATCGAGAAACATGGCGGGTGGCCGGGGGCTTTCGCAGGCGGCCAGGAAGGGGACGGCGATGGCGAAGCCTGACGAAGGTTATGGTTGGGTTCTGGTTGAAAGCTACAGGCCGGCTAAAACTTCCGGACTGCGTGGCAAGATCCACATCCGACCGTGTGCCGGACAGGGTTATCCGGCGAACCTGCATGTCGAGTGCTCAAAGAAGCTGTCGCGCGATTATCCCGTCGGCACGAAGTTCAGGATCTGGGCGAAGCTGACCGACCGCGAAGGCGGCGGAGACTTTTTGTATTCCCACTTCCGCTGGAAGGTTGAGGTGGTCGAACTGGGTCCCTCCGATGGATAACCGCCCGGATTTTCCAGAAGACCAGTCTCGGCAGCTCACTCAGGCGTGTGCGGCGCTGTCTGACAGGCCGGTCTCCACATCCGATATCGCCTCAGGCTTCGCCGGCGGCGAGCGCAACATCGGCGCCGTCTTCGAAGCGCTTCGGCAGGCCGAACTCCTAGGGCATGCGCGCCTGACCGAACTTGGTTGGGTGGCGTCCGAACCGGGACAGTCAATTAAGTCGGGCAGCACCCGCACCATGCGTAACTGGTCGCTGGAAACGCTTCTGGAGTCCTACGCCGCTCACAACAAGCTCGACACGCAAATGACCGGAAAGGACTGGGCTGCCCTCCAGGCGCTCTTCTTCGAGCTCAATCACCGCAAGACGCCGCGCGCCAAGGAACTGGTTGAAAAGCTGCGCCACAGGCTCTCGGTCAATGGCAAACTCATGCCCTCGGGGAAGCCGGGCCACTTATTGTAAGGCAAATAGAAACGGGGAACGCAGCCGATGGATATTTCACCGGACAAGCAGAACATCGACAAGCTATTCGGCACGACGCCATACTATATCGATTTTTATCAGCGTGATTACAAATGGACGGCAGAGCCGGTCCAGCGGCTTCTTGATGATATTTTCTACGCGTTCAACGAGGCCTACAAAAAGCACGAGGATATCAGCCCGTCGCAAGAAGCGATCGCGGAGAAGTACCCCTGGTACTATCTAAACACCTACGTGACGAACTCGGTCGGCGGGCGGGTCTATATCGTCGACGGGCAACAGCGTCTTACGACGCTTACGCTTATCCTGATCAGCCTGATGCATCGCGCCCGCGGCGCGGGATCGAAGCTGTCGGACTGGATCAGTTTCAAAATCGCCGGCCAGGCCGGGTTTCAAAAGCAGTTCTGGATGAACCATGAGCGTCACATCGAGACGCTGCAGGCGCTTTATGACGGCGAAGGTGAGATCCCGGTGGAAAGCGGGGTCACCGCCCTCAACATGGAGGCGAATTATAATCTGATCAGCGGGCGCCTGGCCGCCGAACTTAAATCAGATCACAAGCTTGAGACGTTCATTTTTTATTTTCTGCACCGGCTGGTGCTGATCAATCTCTCGGTCGAGCAAACCGATGTGCCGATGATTTTCGAGGTGATCAATGATCGCGGCGTTCGTCTGCGCCCCTATGAGATTCTTAAGGGCAAGCTTCTGGGGCAGATCGACAAGTTTGAGCTGGAATCGGAAAACTTCAATCAAATTTGGGAAGATGCGGTCGATAGAGTCAATGATTATGGCGAAGACGAAGTCGATGACTTCTTCATTTATTACCTCAAGGCCAAGCACGCCGACACGCGGAAATCAGGGCAGCGGTTCGATAGCGATTATCATCGCGAGATCTTCAAGGCCGACATCAACGAAAAGATGGAGCTGGAGCGCAATCCGAAGCGCGTAAAGTTCTTCTTAAAAGAAGACCTTACCTATTACACGAAGTTATATGTACGCATGCTTAATTACGCGGAAGAAGAGTGCGAAGGGTTCGAGCATGCCTATTATAACAATCTCAATGAGATGGACAGTCAGTTCCATCTTATTCTTTCTGCGTGCAAATTAAACGACCCGGAGGAGGACGTGAAGATCCGGCTGATCTCCTATCATGTCGATCGGCTTTTCGTCCTGCTGCGCTTGCAGCGTTCCTATGACAGCAATGAGTTTGCAACCGCCGTGTATGAGATTTCCGCGGCGCTGCGCGAAAAGCCAGCGTCGGAAATTCCAGCGGTTTTTGAAGCGAAGCTGTTGGCGATGCTACAGAATTCACGCGCTAGTGAGACCACAAGCGCATTCGACTATGCGTTCTTTAAGAACACCTCGATCACAGAAATCCCGACCCGCTTCACGCGCTATTTCTTTGCCAGGATCGACCGGTTGCTGGCCCAGGAAACGAAGGTACAGGAGTACCAGCCCTTCGCGGATCTTGTGTCGAAGACCGGCGCCAAGACGGGCTTTCACATCGAGCACATTCTTTCTCGAAATGACGAGAATTTATCGCTCTACAAGCATGATGAGGACCTCTTCGAGGCGGATCGTAATCGTCTTGGCGCCATCCTGCTAATGAAGGGCAAGGACAACATCTCGAGCAGTAACGAGACTTTCAAGAACAAGTTGCGGACATACGCGAAGACCCTTCATTGGAACGAGACGCTGCGCAGCGATAGCTACAAATCCAAGAAGGACTTCGACGCGTTTCAGGCTAGCTCTGGTATCGCTTTTGCTCCCATGGATGAGTTTGGGCCGGATCAAGTTGAGGCCCGTCAGAAACTGCTGTTCGCCCTCGCGAAGCGCCTATGGACACGAGATCAACTCGAAGCTTGAACGAGCACTCGGTAGCAGTTTGCATTTTGAGCTTGCGCAAATTTACAGCATGCACTAATACAGGTTCTGTCTCCGGATGGAGGCGTTTGTGTAACTGCGGATGCAGTTCGGGAAATCTGGGGCTGAAAAGCCCTGCCGCATAACGACGCTCGCGAGGGCTGGTGCATGCTGGGCTCCACGTTCTATGGAGCAATTTACCGGGCTGATTCCGCCTAACCTGAAAAGGAATCGCCCGATGAGCGATCAGAAAATTGTCATTCGTTTCGGCCAAAGCTGCGAGCAGCTTGAAGGTGTAATCAAGCGCATCGTCGGCTTCGTGCCGGCGCGCTACCTCCTCTCCCTGTACGACTCGGTCGGCTTGGACGCCAACCCGCGCTCAGCGAAGGTGGGCCAAGTCACCAGCGACATTCAGGACACGTTGCGTAGCTCTCCGGACTTGTTTCATTTCAAATCCAAAGGACTGCTGCTCGGCACTTCTAGCTACGAGAGCCTGCAGCGTAACCGCTACCAGCTCTTCTTCGACGACCCTGCTTCCGAGGGCATTTTGGACGGCGGGCATAATATGCTGGCTGTCGGGCTGTTCATTCTTTCGAAAATTTTGGACGAGAAGTCCATTCGGAAGCTCAAGTTGTGGGAAGATATGATCGAAGCGTGGGATGAGAACCGCGACGCTATCGAGGAGCTCAAGGACGAGCTTGATTTCCTTATGCCGGTGGAGCTGATAGTTCCAGCAGATCTCGAGGACGAGGAGATGGTGGAGACCTTCCGCTATTCGCTGCTGGATATCTGCGCCGCTCGCAACAATAACGCTCAGCTCACGCAAGAAACGAAAGCCAACCAGCGCGGCTTCTACGACGAAATTCGCAAGCGTATGCCCAAAGAGATTGCGGATCGGGTTGAGTGGAAAAGTAACGAGTGGGATAGCAATGACGCACGTCCGATCAAAGTGCGCGATTTAATCGCCCTTGCGTGGATTCCCCTCAATCGCCTCAACGAGGAGAACGCGCTCCCTCTCGACATAAGTGTCACGCCCCAGAACATCTACCGGAACAAGGGCGAGTGCTCCAAGCTGTTCGATAGACTTATGGAGCATCCGGCTGTGTCGAAAGCGCATAACGGCCCTCAGCACGAGATGCATAACGTGGCGGTCGCCAGCGCGTTCGAAGTATTGGCGGATCTTCCAGCGCTCTACGATAAAATCTACGAAGACTTCCCGATCGCCTACAACAAAAACGGAGGCAATTTTGCGCGGAACGAGATCGTGAAAAAATTTGAGAAAGGCAAGCGCGGCAAGAACTATGTCGGGTCACAGCCTTACACTCACTACCTCGAGCATAAAGTCTCTTATCGCTATCCTGATGGATTGATCATGCCGCTTGTCTATGGCCTGAAGGGGCTCATGGAAGTCAAAGGCGGCAAGGTCGGCTGGGCGACGGACCCGTTTGAGTTTCTCGATCAAAACCTCCAGGCGATCGCCGCCTCGTACCGCCTTGTGCTCGACATGGCGCGGTTTGATCCGCAAAAGCTCGGAAAGAACCAGTCCTCTCATGAGTTCGCGGTTAGTGAGTTCGAAAAGTGGCTGATGAAGCACCGCTCTAAGTAGCGTCCCACACTCACATTATGAGATCTATGTTTTCACCCATCGCGCCACAGCGCGATGGGTGATTCGTGGGTCGTCTCAGTAGGCAGGGGGAGACGTGAATTCACTTCAGCCCGTGCTTCGCCCGCTCGGCGCGTTCGCCGGGGCGCCAGTCCAGGGCGGCCTCGATCGCGGCGACGAGTCGCCAGCGATGTTTCGTTCTCGGGCGCACGCGGCCTTCGCCGAGGCGATTACCGGGGTCGAGCGCGGCCAATGAGGCGTCGAGCATCGCGCGTGTCGGCTTGATCGGCACGGTGCGAAGACCCTTGCCCTCCAGCTCGTTAAGAAAGAACCGGGTGACCAGATGAAGCTCGGCCGGCTCAAGCTCCACTTTGCGAGCCTCAAGCGCCGCTCGCTGGGCTTTCACCACCGTTAGCCAGGCAGTGCGCTGCGCCTGCGAGATTTCCTGGCTGGGAGGGGCGAGGCGCGTTTCTGAAGTCATTTTCGTCCTTTCTCCGTGTTGTGAGGCGCAAGCGCACCATCCACCGGATTGCTCTTCGCTCGCTAGGTTCCCGCGGCCATTCTGCGCTTCGCTGCGCAAGTGCGACTGAGCCCGCTTGACCCAAATATCATTTTCAAAATGGTATTATCAGCATGACAAATCGACTCCCCACCCTTGAGCAGGTCATCCGGGCGACTCGGACGACCCGCAATCAGGTCGACAGCTGGAGACGGCTCGGCCTGCTCACCGAGCCGCTTGAGCGCATCGAAGGGCGCAAGGGCATCAACGTCCCGTACCGCGCCGCGCTCGAGATCGGCCTTCTGGCTGCGGTCATGGCGTTCAAAGTTCCGCCGTCCAAGGCCGGCCTATTGAAGAAGGTGTGGATCGGCACGATCGAGACGGCCGAGGAGGGGGCCGCGCACGCGATCGATGTCCGTTTCCTCCAGCATCCGGACGACGACATCGCAAGCTTCACGCTCGATGCGGAGACACCACTCTGGCAGGTCGCACAGCTGCTGACTGGACGGTCAACGCCAGCTGCGCCATCGGCCGAACAAAATGCCTTCTCGCCGGATCTGGCGGACATGCCGCCGTCTATCTGCTTGATCTATCCGGCAGCGATCCGTCACCAGATCGCCGCCCTCTATTCCGGGGTACGAAGCTGATGGCGCGCGACCCCGGTTTCACCAAAGCGCAGATAAAGCGCCTCATGGAAGTCGCTCGCGAAACCGGCCTTGATCAGCCAGTTCCGGTTTGGCGGCGTCTTCCTGACGGAGCCGTCGAATTGACGGCCCGCTCAGGCTCAGTCGACAGTATCAACCTCAAAACCGAATGGGACGAAATTCTTGGCCTCGATTCACCTAAAGTACGTTAGCGGATTCACCGATCGGCATGGGAAGACGCGCTGGCGCTTTCGTAAAAATGGGCTGCCCCCTTGCTATCTGCCCGGCAACCTGGATCTCAAGAATTTCTGGCGGCTTATGACGCCGCCCTTAAAGGCGAGCAGGTCGAAGCGAAGCAATTGGCGCTGATCGGACACCCGCAGGAAGCATCGCTCAGCTAATCGCACTCTACTACGGATCGACCGCGTTTGATGGCCTGGCTGAGTCGACCAAGCGCACCTACCGGTCCAGCCTGGAGCCGCTGCGGGCGAAGTACGGCCTTCTCGGTGCGGGCCGCGAAAATTCAGCATATCGAAGCGTTGATCCGCGAGCTGGGAGACACGCCTGCGGCAGCGAACAAGCGGTTGAAGCGCTTGAAGACGCTGTTCGACCTCGCTGTGCGGATGGGCTGGCGTGAAGATAATCCTGCCGCGGCTGTGAGGCCCTACAGGCTGAATAGCGACGGCTTCCACGCTTGGACCGAAGAAGAAATCGAAGCGTTCAAGAGGGTCTATCCTAGCGGTTCTCGGGAGCGTCTGGCTCTCGCCCTCCTCCTTTGCACGAGGCAAAGGGGCGGCGACGTCGTGAAGATGGGAACCCCGTCAATCGTAAGATTGACCGATGGATCGCGAGCAATCCGTGTCCGCCAAGGGAAGACCAAAGCCGACTTGGATATCCCGGTTCTCCCAGAGCTGGCCGCCGAACTCACCGCTCAGAAAGGAGAGCATCTCGTCTTTCTGACGACAGCGTACGGTAAGCCTTTCTCAGTCAAAGGCTTCCAGCAATGGTTCGCAAAACGGGCCAAGGCGGCGACCGGCAATCAGAAATGCACTGCACACGGTCTACGCAAAGCATGCGCGTACAGGCTGGCGAACGAAGGCGCGACGGCATTCGAAATTCAGGCGATCACCGGCCACAAGAGCCTCGCCGAAGTTCAGCGGTACACCGCCAAGCGCGACCAGGTCCGTCTTGCGGTGGCGGCCCAAGGCCGGATTGCTCGGCACGGAAAGGGAACGGCCGATGTCTAACCTTCTAAAAAGGTTAGACAAAACTCAGCTTAACATACTGACTAGAAAGGACAATCGAATGAGTATGGTGGGCCCGGAGGGACTCGAACCCCCAACCAAGCGGTTATGAGCCGCCGGCTCTAACCAATTGAGCTACAGGCCCGCTGAAAAATCAGCTTGGATGTTTGATAGCGCGTGAGGCGAACTTGGCAAAGCGGGGATGACGGCGAAGCGCAGCTGAACATCCGTTCAGGGAACGGCCATGAAAGAACCGCGTTTCGGTCATGAGCCTGTCGCCTGACAACGCTCATATTGATTAAACACAGACTGGGAGAGCTATTATGATCCGCACAGCATTTCTGACCGTCGCCCTGTTGGGCTCCACTGTCCTGCCGGCACAAGCGCTGGCGCAGACCGGCCCCTCCGAACAACAGATCGCGCAACTGAACCTGTCCGCCACGGGCGAGGTTCGCATCAGTCCTGACCAGGCGCAGGTGTCTGCAGGCGTGGTGACGGAAGCGCAGTCCGCTGCGCAGGCCCTGCGCGCCAACTCCCAGCGCATGCAGGCGGTCTTCGCCGCCCTGGAAGAAGCCGGTGTTGACGCGCGGGACATCCAGACCAGCCAGCTCAATGTGAGCCCGATCTATTCGCAGGTGTCATCCCGCGATGGCGGCACGCGCCAGATCACCGGCTATAGCGCCCAGAACACCGTGACAGCGCTGGTTCGCGGCGTGGACAGTGTCGGGCCAGCTATCGACGCCCTGTTTGAAGCAGGCGCCAATTCGCTCAATGGCGTCACCTTTTCAAGCTCCGAGGCCGATGAGGCCGAGGCCGAAGCGCGTCGTCGCGCCGTGGCCGAGCTTTACGAGACCCGCGATCTTTACGCGGAAGCCGGCGGCTTCACCGTGACGCGCCTTCTGAACTTCTCTGAAAGCGGCGGCTATGCGCCCCAGCCGGTGATGTTCTCGCGCGCCATGGCCATGGAAGACAGCGCCACTCCGGTGTCCGGCGGCGAGCTTGTCGTGTCGATTACGGTCAACGGCGCCTGGGAAATCGAGGGCTGATCACCAGACCAGCTTCGGCGCGACATGACGCGCATCAAGCCGTCCTCCTTCAGGAGGGCGGCCGCTTTGTCCGCATCGAAGGCATCCCCGAACTGTTCGGCCAGAATGCCGCCCGCAATGAAGAGCGCGTCCACGCCTTCCGCCTGGGCGCCCTTGATATCGGTGACCGGGCCGTCGCCGATGGCGAGAATGCGGGACTTGTCCACGACTTCACCGCGGAGGCGCTCGATCTCGCGATACGCGAGGTCGTAGATGGGCGGATGGGGCTTGCCCGCCATGATTACATTGCCGCCCAGCGCCGCATACTTCTCCGCCAGCGCGCCTGCGCAATAGCGAAGCCCGTCACCAAACTGGACGACAATGTCCGGATTGGCGCAGATCATGTCGAGCCGGCGCAATTTCGCTTCCGTCAACAGGTCGACATAGTCCTCCGGCGTCTCCTGTGACCAGTCAAACAGGCCCGTACAGGAGATGAAGGCGGCGTCTTCAAGCCTGGCGAAGTCGAGCCCCGTATCACGATAGAGCGCATCATCCGTGTCAGGACCCAGCTTGAATGCGGGTCCGGGCGCACGGGTTTTCAAGAGGGCATGGGTCCCCTCGCCCGAGCTGACCGCGCCATCCCACACATCATCACCGGCGCCCATCTGATGCAGGAAGTTTTCCAGCGAGGACGCCCGCCGCGGCGAGTTGGAGACGAGGATCACGGTCCCGCCCTGAGCGCGATACTGGCGCAAGGCGTCGAGCGCTTCAGGCAGAAGGTCGGAACCGTCCCGGATGACGCCCCAGACATCACACAGAATGGCGTCGTAATCGGCGGCGAGGTCGGAGAGATAGGGGAATTGGGTCATGGCCGTGGACTAGGTGAGCCCCGCCAGAGCGTCAAATGAAAGTTGGAGCCGGCCTGACGCCCTAGGCCTGGCCGAACAGTCCCAGGACGATTGCATAGCGAAGCGCCAAGCCATGACGCCCAGGCTGCTGACTGACGTCGAGACAAAGACCCGTGACCGCCAGTGCGCCGGTGACGACAGGCCGCCTCTGAAATGAAGCGTGTTGCCGATCTGCAAGAAGGCGAACACCACCAAAGCGGCCACAAAGGCCACGGGCACGAAGAATCCCGGCAGAAGCACCGCGATAACCAGCATCAGCGCGCCAAAGCCCAGATGGGCAGCGCGCAACCAGACAGGCAGTTGATGGCCTGGAGTGTCCGGGTTGGTGTCTTGCATCGCCATGGATCATCCTCCGGCGTTGCGCGATCAGTGATTGACCCTAACAGGGCAGGCTTTTCCCGATCAACCCGCCGCGCGGCGCAGCTTGTTGTCCGCCTCGCTCAGCACTTCATCGCGCACCGGGCGGGGTGCGCCGAACAGATGCCCTTGGGCGTAGGCGACATCGAGGTCGAGCACTTCAACGACCGTGCTTTCTGACTCGATCTTCTCGGCCACCAGATCCACGCCATAGCGGGCGAAAAGCCCCGCCACGTCTTCGGGGCGCAGGGCGCCGGGCTCCCGGCCAGCGATCGGTTCGGCGCCGTGGGCGGCGGCGATCAGGCGGTCGCCCGCCACCTTGATGAAACGCACGCCGGCGCGTTGCAGCTCGGCGAGGTCGATATTGAGATCGTTGACCTGATCGATCGAGAAGCGGAAGCCGAAATCCGCCAGCCGCGCCATGTTGCGCGCCGCCGTGGCGGAACGGTTCTCGAACTGGGCGCGCGGCATCTCGAAGATCAGCGCGCCGGCCAGATCGGAATTGCGCCGCAGGAAATCGAGGAAGGCCGGGAAGAAATCTTCATCCGCCAGCGAGCGGATCGAGACATTGCAGAACACGCCGACGCGGCGATCGGACTTGGTCAGGCGACGCACGATCTGCACGCAGCGCAGCAGCAAGAGATTGTCCACATCGGTGATCAGACCCGCATCTTCCGCCGCCGCAAGGAACTTGCCCGGCGCAATGACCTGGCCATTCTCGTCCCGGATGCGTGTATAGCCCTCATAGAAATAGGTCCGCCGCTGGGGCAGGCCGACAACCGGCTGCAGATAGAGATCCACCCGATTGTCATCGAGCGCCCGGCGCACCAGATCCGCAGCGTCCGGAGCCTGGGCCTCAAGCGGCGCGCCGCGACCGCCGTCAAGCCGGGCCAGGATTTCTGCGACCAGGCGCTCATCCGCGCCATGGGCGTCCGCGCCCGCATTGAGCGGCTGATTGAGTTCCAGCGCAGAAGCCGGTTCCGCAGGCTGGGCGGGATTGCCGACGGAGGCGCTTTCGGCCAGGGCCTCGATCCGGTCCTGTGCGCTGCTCAGCTCATCCAGCATGGTCAGGTTTGCAGCCTTCAGCTGGTGGATCTCGTCCTCAAAGACCTTGCGCTCTTCGGCGCGGGCGACCGAGGCGTGGACCTGTCCGCCGATGAGAAAGACCAGCGCGCCCATCATCCAGGCCAGCTCGGCCGACATCAGCCCGAAACGATCAAACGCGAGCGCGGCGACGATGGCGACCATCGCATAGGTTAGGATCACCAATATGTCGCTTGCGCGCGGCATCGTCGCTCCTGAATGTCGCCGCTTCGGCCACTTCAGCCTAAGCGCAGCGAATCACACTCATTTCGGCGATACTAAGCTGCGTTAACGGGGCTTGTCAGAACGTTAACGCTGTGAGCGTGGACAAACGGAAAAACAAAGGCGCGCCCGCACATGCGGACGCGCCCTCGGTTAACCGCGGTCTCCCGCCTCGCAGCTTACGAGGTGTGCGGGGCGATCTTGATCTCGACCCGACGGTTGGCCGCGCGGCCGGAGTCGGTGTCGTTGGATGCGATCGGCTGGCTTTCGCCCATGCCGGCCACATAGAGACGGTCACGCATGACGCCGCGCGCGATCAGCTCGGCGGCGACAGAGCTGGCGCGACGCTCTGACAGGGTCTGGTTGTAGCTGGCGTCGCCCACGCTGTCCGCGTGGCCGATCACGTCCACATAGGTGGCCGGATAGGTCATCAGCACGTCCGCCACATCGTTGAGGACCGGGCCGAAGCGCTGGTCGATCTGTGCGGAATTGGTGGCGAAGGTCACATCGCCCGGCATCACCAGATACAGGTCATTGCCGACGCGGCGCACGGTCACGCCCGAACCGCGCAGACGTTCGCGGAAGGCGTTTTCCTGGCGGTCCATATAGTTGCCGACGCCGCCGCCCGCGAGGCGCCCACGCCCGCGCCAATCAGCGCGTTGCGGCGGTCATCGCCGCCCGCCAGCGTGCCCAGAAGCGCGCCGGCCGCAGCGCCGGCGAGGATG
>LZQR01000005.1_pt1 | contig 73432 bp, 92 predicted proteins | sample 768601 | NCBI WGS metagenome assembly LZQR01 (sample SAMN05207299, study PRJNA324521) | oil field metagenome | isolation source: sample BH-FW-24 from oil reservoir | place: India: Bombay High | collected 2015-12-04
CGTGCGCGCGCGAAGCGGCCCAGGCCGGGCCAGCGGCCTTGCGCCTCATGCACCCGCCCCCAGCGCAAATCCCAGCGTCGCAGACGCCGGATCGGTCCGGGCGGACAGCCCGGGTTCGAGCGCTTCAAACCGCGCAATGAGGTCGGGACAGACCAGATCGGGCTCGGCCTCGGCGAGCAGATCGAAGGCCAGCACATGATCGCCCGCCTGGGCCAGAATCGCGTGCGCCAGACAGGCGGCCTGCTGTTTCTCGCCATGAACCAGATGAAGCTGGGCGACCGCCTCCATCAGCTCGAGCTGGCCGGGATGGTCCTGCAGGGCGGCGGCGGCGAGGGCCTTCATCCCCGCCACATTCGAGGAGGCGATGGACCAGCGGATGAGACGCGAGATCGCATCCGGCGTGCGCAAACCCTGATCATAAAGCTGCTGCATCAGGCGGGCGCGAGCTCCATCTGCTCGCGCCGCGCCGCCTCCATCGCCCAGACCTCGACCACCAGCCGGGCGGCGGCTTCATCCAGTCGGTCACGCTGAGAGAGGGCCCAGCCCAGGGCGGGAACATCCCCCGCCGCGATCGCCGCCGCGCCAAACACCTTGAAGGCCTGAAGGCTGGGCGGTGTCAGAATGATCAGCGGACGCAGGCTCTCAAGAACGCCTTGATAGCGCCCCTGGGTAAAATCGCGCTCGATCGCACGCCAGAAATCTGGGTTCATCCCGTTCCATGTCCAGACCGTATCCGGCCTGAATACGCATCTGCGCGGGCCATCCGTCGGTCGGTCCGCAAAATATCACACGTGAGATGCGACCGCCTACGCCTGAAACGCGAACGCCCTGCATGGCGGACATGCAGGGCGCGCAGATCAGAGCTTGAGCCCGAACAGGGGCCTCAGAGGTCGGATGCGTCTAATGATCTCGAACCGGCGAAGGAGCCGGCATAGGTGATGAGGGTCAGAAGCACGAACTCGGTCCAGACATCAAAGCCAATCCGGGTCAGGGCGTAGCCGCCGCCACGGTGATCGTCTGGTGCAGGATGTAGACCGGAAAGATCGCCTCGGTCAGATACCGCCGCACCGGTCCATCCCTATTCAGGAAGCGCCGGGCAAGCCCCAGGAGCGTCACGATCATGGACCAGGCGTAGAGCACCCGGCCGGCGCGCGCGAGCCAGAGCGGGACCGGCATCTCGGCCACCTTATCCCACCAGAGCGCCCAGACCGGGGTCAGCACAACGCCCAGCGCCACACTCAAGCCCAGCGCCCAGGGCAAGGCGCGATCCACCGCGCCCCAGAACCGTTCGGACTTCGCAGCGTAGAACCCGTACAGCACGCAGGTGAAGCTGTAGGCGTGGTTCGCCCAGTCCCAGACAAGATTGTGGGTCACGTCAAAATGCGGCGTCAGCAGCACCCGGTAGACCATCATCGGCGCAAATCCGAGCCCGATCACGGCCAGCGGGCCGAACGGGCTGTCCCAGATCCGGCCCAGCACCGCGCCGGGCCCGCGCCCGAACGCCTTGAGCAGGCCCATCACAGGCGCCAGCAGCAGCGCATAGACGAAGAGATAGACCACGTACCACAGATGGTTCCAGGTCGGCACGGCGATGCCGGCGATCTCCCAATCGGTGATGTAATGCGGCCAGAACGCCAGAATGCCGGGCTCGATCTCGCCCATCTCGCGCAGCTGGAAATAGGTCTGGGGCATGACCACCACGATCATGCCGAACACGATCACGGGCAGAAGCCGCCCTGTCCGCTCGACCGCGAATTTCAACGCGCCCGCCTTGTCATGGAGATAGCGGAACGCGACGCCTGAAATGAAGAAGAGCAGCGCCAGCCGCCAGGGGTTCAGAAGGTTCATCAACGGCTCGGCGCCGGGGCCGGCGTGCACGCTTTTCACATGCCAGCCCCAGGCACGTAGAACATGCCCACATGGTACAGCACCAAAAGGCCGAACGCGATGATGCGCAGCCAGTCGAGATCATGGCGACGGGGTGGCGCGGCCAGCTCCCGAGGTCCGGATTCAGTCATGTGTCGTCTCCCAATCGATCCAGCCCGTCTTCTGGTCGGGAGCGCGTCGGTCGACCATGTATCCGGGGCGAAACACGGACGGCCGGGACCAGCATCGGCGCTCCGGGGACGAGTCGCGGCGTTTCGGGGGCGAATGACGCAGCACGGCTCTGGCCCGGCGCGGAAGAGCTTGGCATGATCGCACCATGCAAACCCCCGATCTTGAACGTCGCGTCCTGCGCCACACCCTGCTGGTTTTCGCGCTCGTCACCCTGGCCTTCTGGCTGGTGAACGGGCTGTCACTGGCCGAGGAATGGCGTCGCGCCGGGGAAACCGGAGGCTGGCTGCGCGCGCTGACGCTGGAAGCGACCAGCAATCTCGTGCTGGTCCTGCTGTTCGTTCCGGTCGCGCTGCTGGAACGGCGCTTTCCCGTGACGCTGGAGCGCTGGCGGACGGCCCTGCCTGTGCACGCCCTGGGCGCTGTGATCTTCTCGGCCGTGCATGTGAGCGTCATGAACGGATTGCGCATGGGCCTCTGGCCCTCGCTCTTCGGCTTTGACTATGAGGGCCTGGGCGGCGTCCTGGGCGAGTTCGGCTATGAGTTTCGCAAGGACGCCCTCTCCTACGGCCTGATCCTCGCCATGCTGGCGCTGTTTCGCGAGCTCGAGGACGCCCGTCAGCGCCTGAAGGCGGCGCGCGAGGACGCCCGCACCGATCATGTGATCACCCTGCGCAGCGGCGGCCGCGAAATCCGGTTGCCGGCGCGTGAGATCCTGAGCGCCAGCGCGGCGGGCAATTATGTCGAGGTGCGCACCCAGACCGGCGAGCATCTGGCGCGCATGACGCTGACCCGGCTGATCAGCCTGCTGCAGTCGGCCGGCGCCGATCCGGTGCGGCTTCACCGCTCGCACATGGCCTGCCGCCCCGCCATCCGCGAACTGGTTCCGACCGGCGATGGCGACGCCGAGGCGCGCCTCTCGGATGGACGCATATTACCGGTCAGCCGCGGGTTCAGGGCCGCTGTCTAGCCCGCTGGCGGGCGCGTCGTATAACTTCTATTAACCCCAAAGGGTCTAGGCCCTTTCTCTCGCGTTCGGGACAACGCCGTTTGTTTATGTATTGGGGACTTTCATGAAATTCGCACTGATCGCAGGCGTCAGCCTGCTGTCGCTCGGCCTGGCTGCGCCAGCCCTGGCCGACGATGATTCGCGCATCGAGGAACTTGAAGCGCGCGTTCAGCAACTCGAGGCGATGAACCGCCAGCTGCTCGAAGTGATGCAGGCCCAGGGCCTGCTGCCGCAAGCGGACGCGCCTGCAGCGCCGTCCATGGCCCATCCCGCGCCAGCGCATTACGGCGATGCGCCTTTGCAGACCGCGCACCATGGCGCTGGTCATCATGAAGGCGGTCACGGCATGAGCCATGGCGATGACTTCCATCAGAATCTAGTCGGGATCAGCCCTGAATACGGCTATCAGGTGCTGGATCACGCCGAAGGCGTGAACACCCGCCCGCTGACCATCCTGAACGCCGCGCGCAATGGCGAGCTCGATCGCCGCGTCACCCTCAGCGGGGATGTCACTGCGCTGGCGAACTATCAGGAAAGCAATTCCAACACCAAGTTCGGCTGGCTGATGCGGCACCCGACCTCGGCCAACCAGATCGGCGAGACGGTGTCGGAATTCGTGGTGCACTCCGCCCAGCTGGCCGTGACCGGCCGGATGACGGACTCCATCACGCTGTATTCGGAAATGCTCTACGATCCCGAGCAGAGCTTCGGGTCGGGCACGCTGACCGATCTCAACCGCAACCAGATCCAGCTGCGCCGCGCCTTCGTGCTGTTCGGCGATCTCGAGCGCACCCCCTGGTACGCCGCCATTGGCAAGATGGACACGCCCTTCGGCCTGAACGACACCGTCAGCCCGTTCACCAACTCCACCAACTGGCACGCCTTCGCCGGTCTCGCGACGGGCGGCATGGTCGGCTATTACAACAATGGCCTGCACGTGCGCGCCATGGCGATCCAGGGCGCTCGCAATTCCGCGCCCACAACGCTCCGGTCGAAGACACCAATGTCCCCAGCCGGGTGAACAATTTCGCGGTGGACGTGAACTACACCGCCGTTCTGGCCGAGGGCCGCACCCTGATGGCGGGCGCGAGCTATACCGAGCCACCGCCTATTGCCAGGCCTATCCGGTCTTCCACTTCAATCCGTGCGACGACAACAATCCGGGCTGGGCCGTCTATGCCCAGGCGGATCTGGGCCGGCTCGAACTGCTGGGCGAGTATGCGGCGACCACCGAGGACTGGCCGGGCACGGCCTCGCCGGTGCCGATCTACTCTGCGTTCGAAGCCGTGGCGCCGAGCGCCTTCACCCTGGGCGTCGCTACTGGTTTGACCTCAACGCGACCGAGGACTTCGCGGTGTCGTTTGAATTCAGCCGCTTTGTGTCCGGCGATGACGCGCGCCCTGGGAAAGCAGGACCAGTGGGTTCTGGGCGGATCCTATTTCATCAGCCGTCGGTCAATCTCTTCGGCGAGCTGATCCGGACCGAAGGCTGGGTGCCGCTCAACTTCCTGTCCGGCGGCAATCTGCCCACGGGCGAGAGCTGGTCGGAAAGCGATGCGAGCACCAATGTGTTCACCCTGGGGGTCCAGGCGAGCTTCTAGGCGCTCACAGCCGCGCAAGACAAACCCCGCCGGAGCGATCCGGCGGGGTTTTCTGTTTGCGAGCAGGCGATCAGGACGCCTTGTCCAGCCCCTTGCCCTGCTCCAGCTCGGTGAGCTTGGCCTGGGTGGAGACCACCACGCGCGCGATCTCGTCTGTCGACTTGGACGAGCGGTCCGCCAGCTCCCGCACCTCGGTCGCGACCACGGCGAAGCCGCGCCATGCTGACCCGCACGCGCCGCCTCGATGCTGGCGTTCAGCGAGAGAAGATTGGTCTGCTCGGAAATGTCGCGCAGGCTTTCCGCCATCTTGCTGACCTGTTCGAGCACGCCGCTGACAATCGTCCGGGTCTCGGCGCTGGCCTTTCTCTGGGCCGTGGAATCGGTGGCGTACATGGTGAAGCGCTCCACCCGTCCGCCAAAGCCCAGCAATACCTGGACCGCGCCCGAGAGCCAGGCCGTATCCCGCTCCCCCTTCACCATGATCTCATCGGTCACGGTCTGGCCGCGCTTCATCTGCTCGACCTGTTCAGACGTGAACAGCGCGTCCAGCGACATCGTCTTGCGGTCCTTGAGACCGATCCGCTCCATCAGCTGATTGAGCTTGTCATTGCCCTGCGTGAGCGCGCCATCCGCCGCCCATTCCAGCACGACATTGGATTCGGTGATCGCGGCCATGCGGGTCTCGAACTCCTTGGCCTTGAGCTTGACGTCAGTGATGTTGGCCTGAACGGAGATAAAGCGGACAAGCTCTCCGGCGTCGTTGCGCACCGGGTTGATCGACATGGAGATCCAGTAGGCTCGCCCGACTTGGTGTAGTTCAGGATCTCGTCATAGAAGGGCGCGCCCGCATGCAGTTGCTGGCGGATCTTGGCGCGGGTCTCCGCACTGGTCTCAGGCCCCTGAAGGAACTCGCCCGGCTTGCGGCCCATCACCTCTTCGGACGTATAGCCGGTCAGCTTTTCAAAGCCCGGATTGACGTATTCGATCAGGCCCTGGGCATCGGTGATGATGACGAGATTGTCCGTCTCGTCGGCCACCAGGGACAAGAGCTTGAACTGCTCGCGATTGCGGACCTCGGCGTCCACATCCTTGACGAAGGCGGTGTAGGACACCTCGCCATCAACGCGGATCTTGGACAGCGACAGCGAGCCCCAGACGCGCTGGCCGTCCGCGCGCTCCACCAGCACCTCGCGGGAGCGACCGACGATCTTGTCCACCCCCGTGGTCCGGTTGGCGTTCACATAATCATCGTGCTTGTCCCGGATTTCGGACGGGACGAGCATCTTCACGTTCTGACCCAGCACCTGCTCGGCCCTGTACCCCCAGAAGCGTTCCGCCGCGGCGTTGAAGAAGGTGACTTCATTGCGCGCATTGATGGTGACCACGGGGTCGAGCGCCTGGGACAGGGTCTGGGTGATGGTCTCCCGGCTGCGACGCTGTTCGGTGATGTCCTTGACGAAGGCGGTGTAGAAGATCTTCTCGCCGGCGCGCACCTTGGAGAGTGACAGGTTCGCCCAGATCCGCTCGCCATCCTTGCGCTCGATCTCCACATCGCGGGACGTCCCCACGATCTTGTCCTGGCCGGTCGTGCGGTTGGCGTTGACGAAGGTGTCGTGATTGGCGCGGAACTCCCGGGGCACCAGCATCTTGACGTTCTGGCCGACCACCTCGTCCGCCTCATAACCCCACAACTGCTCGGCGGAGCGATTGAAATAGGTGATGATGTTCTGGTCGTTGATGGAGACGACGGCGTCCAGCGCCTGGTCCAGGATCTGGCGTGTCGTCTCGCGCGCTTCGCGCTCGGCGCTCACATCCTTCACGAAGGCCGTGTAATAGACCTTCGAGCCGCTTTTCACCCGCGACAGCGCCAGATTGACCCAGAGTTTCACGCCGTCACGGCGTTCAAGCTCGATATCGCGCGAAGTGCCGACGATCTTGTCCTTGGCGCCCTGCCGGTTGGCGTTGATCAGCCCGTCATGACCCGCTTGCAAATGGGGCGGCACCAGAATCTTGACGTTCTGGCCCATGACTTCCGAACGCTTGAGCCCCCAAAGCCGCTCCGCCGCAGCATTGAAGAAGATGATCCTGTTGTTCGGATCAATGGTGACGACGGCGTCGATCGCCTGTTCAAGCGCCTGTTTTTCAAGTGAGCTTCCAAGCAGATTCCGCATCCCGGCTCCTCACGACATGGGTCTGAAGCCGAATGTGAAATCCGTTCTCGTTAATAGCGTTTGAAGCATGCGTACCATGCACAACGCCCCGCCGGAGGACCGGCGGGGCGCTGTTTCGTGGGGAGCTGAAGCGCCTACTCCGCTTCGCGTTCGCCCTGATCGGGCACATGGGGGACCACCGGCTCTTCGGGCTTCACATACGTATCCAGCCAGTCGATGGACTCCGCCAGCACGTGCAGCACGCTCTCGCGCGCCCGATAGCCATGGCTTTCATAGGGCAGCATGACGAGCCGGGCCGTGCCGCCATTGCCCTTGACCGCTGCGAACATGCGCTCGGACTGAATCGGATAGGTGCCCGAATTGTTGTCCATCTGGCCATGGATCATGAGCATGGGCTCATCAATGTCATTGGCGTGCATGAAGGGCGAGAGCCGATAGTAAGACTCCGGCGCTTCCCAATAGGTGCGGCGCTCGGACTGGAAGCCGAACGGCGTCAGGGTGCGGTTATAGGCGCCCGAACGGGCGATGCCCGCGCGGAACAGGTCCGATCCCGCCAGCAGGTGTGCGGTCATGAACGCGCCATACGAATGGCCCGCGATCGCGACCCGTTCGCCATCGCCATAGCCGCGCTCCACACTGTCCGCGATTGCGGCTTCCGCCGACAGCACCAGCTGGTGCACGAAGGTGTCATTCACGGTTTCCGGATCATCGCCGACAATGGGCATGGTGGCGTCTTCCAGCAGCGCATAGCCCTGGGTCACCATGAAGCGGGGGCTGGTGCCCGCCACCCGTGAGAAGCGGTATTGCGAGCCGCGCACCTGACCCGCGTCCGAGGCGGAATTGTATTCCAGCGGATAGGCCCAGATCAGAAGCGGCAGTTTATCGCCCTCTTGGTAATCCGCCGGCAGGTAGAGGGTGGCCGACAGCGGCACGCCATCCTCGCGCTCATAGGTGATCAGCTCCTTGCGGATGGCGTTGAGCTGGGGATAGGGGTTCTCGAACGCGGTGATCGCCCGCATCTCGTCGCCCTCGCGCAGATAGACGTTCGGCGGGGTTTCCGGATCCTCATAGGAGGTCAGGAAGCGCGCGCCGTCATCAGACAGAATGTCGATGACCTCCTCATAGTTCTCGCCCGCATTGCGCCACAGCTCGGTGGTCTCGAAGGTGTTGAAATCCACACGGTTGAGGAAGGGGCGGTCCCCGTCGGGGCTCGCGCCGTCACCGGTGAAATACATCGCGCCATCGATCACAGCCGCGACGGACTGGCCGAACCCGTTGCGGATGGTCAGCGGCGAACCTGGATCGGCATAGCTGTTCTGGATGGAACGCTCTTCAAACAGGCGCGGTTCGGCGCCGTTCGGAGCAAAGTCCACAAGCCAGTTGCGAACCTCGCGCGTATCGCGGTCATATTCCACCGCCATGCCGAACTGGCCTTCGGAGGTGAAGGTCACGCCATAATAGCGATCCTCGAAGCGGGCGATCTCGACCGGTTCGCCGTCAAACGGCGCATCCAGCGCCCAGACGCTGTCGCGCTGATCGGTCTCCACTCGCGGATCACCGCCATCGAGCGCTTCGGCCCAGATCAGGCGTGCAGCGGCGGACGCCTGCCATTCGATATTGCGGCGACCGGTGATGACCCCGCCAATCGGCACGCCGTCCGCGATGGGATGATCGGCGATTTCGGCGACCAGCTCGCCACCCATGGTCCAGACCTCGGTGGTCTCGGCAAAGCTCGACCACGGCACGTCATAGGAGAAGGGCGCGTTCAGCTCGTCGATCAGCAGGTACTCCCCGCCCGGCGACGGTTCGACCGAATAGTAAAGCCCCGGCTCGCCAATGGGCCGCGGACGCGGACGACGCGCGGTCACATGCCACGGAGACGATCTGGCTTTCCGCCAGCCAGGCGAACAGCGCGGCGTCATCCGCATCGCCCAGGAGATCCTGATAGGTGCGCACCGGCGCTTCATAGCCGTTTGCCTGCTGGATCACCGGGCCATCGGGCACGCGGGCGCGCTCGGGGCGCGGGCCGCGCTCATCAGACACCAGGGTGACCAGAAGGGTCTCGTTGTCATTCATCCAGTCGAGCGCGGAGAAGACGGCGTTGACGCCCTCGGGGATGATCTCGCGGGCGCGCCCGGTAGCCATGTCCGCCACCCAGACGCCAATGGAGTCTGCATCGGTGACCAGGAAAGCGGCTTTGGAGCCGTCCGGCGACCAGGTGAAACCCGACAGGCCCGCATCCTCAGGCGTTCTGATCTCGGTTTCTTCGCCCGTATCCAGATCGATCACGGACAGGCCGACCACCGAGCGCGGGCCGTGACGCCCATTGGTCTCGGCATCCAGCCGCAGACCGGCCAGGCGCTCCATCGGGCGCGCCAGTTCGGAGACCGGCGGCAAGCCTTCGCGATGCAGCAGCAAGAGATGGCGCTTGTCCGGCGACAGCGTGGTGAAGGGCGATGGCGGCGCGTCAACGATATCAACGATATCCTGCGGCGGCAGGCGATAGCCGTCCTGAGCCATGGCGGCTCCGGCGCTGACGCTCAGCACCAGAACGCCGCCCAGAGCGGCGCGAATAAGTGTGGACATAAAGCCCTCCCCTGACTTGCGTTTTCGCATTCGGGAGGGAGTTTAACGGAGCTTTGCCTGTCCGCAGAATGACGGATTGGTAAGGGAGGCGGACACGCGCAGCCTGCCCAGGCGATGGAGCTGACCTGAGCCGCCAGAGACAAAACAAAAAACCCCGCCGGATCGCTCCGGCGGGGTTTCTTTTGATCTTGCGATCGGAGGGGTGAGGACTAGTCCTCGCCGCCCTCTTCCTCGATCGCTTCGCCGGTGTCCTGGTCGACGACTTTCATCGACAGGCGCACCTTGCCGCGATCGTCAAAGCCCAAGAGCTTCACCCAGACTTCCTGACCTTCGCTGACCACGTCCTTGGGGTGACCCACGCGCTCATTCTTCATTTGCGAGACGTGCACGAGGCCGTCACGCGGACCGAAGAAGTTCACGAAGGCGCCGAAATCGACGACCTTGACGACCTTGCCCTTGTAGATCTCGCCCACTTCCGGCTCCGCCGTCAGGCCCTTGATCCAGTCGAGCGCCGCCTTGATGGAGTCCGCGGACACCGACGAGACCTTGATCAGGCCTTCATCGTTGACGTCCACTTTCGCGCCGGTTTCCTCGACGATCTGGCGAATGACCTTGCCGCCCGAGCCGATCACGTCACGGATCTTGTCGGTCGGGATCTGGATGGTCTCGATCTTCGGCGCGTGCTCGTTCAGAGCTTCACGCGTGCCCGAGAGCGCCTTGTTCATCTCTTCAAGGATGTGCATGCGGCCGCCCTTCGCCTGGTTCAGCGCGGTCTGCATGATGTCCTTGGTGATGCCGGCGATCTTGATGTCCATCTGAAGGCTGGTGACGCCCTCTTCGGTGCCGGCCACCTTGAAGTCCATGTCCCCGAGGTGATCTTCGTCACCCAGAATGTCGGACAGAACCGCCACGCCTTCCGGATCCTTGATCAGGCCCATGCGATGCCGGACACCGGACGGGTGATCGGAACGCCCGCATCCATCAGCGCCAGAGAGCCGCCGCACACGGTCGCCATGGAGGACGAGCCGTTGGATTCGGTGATCTCGGACACCAGACGCACGGTGTAGGGGAAGGTTTCCGCGTTCGGCATCACGGCGTTCAGCGCGCGCCAGGCGAGCTTGCCGTGGCCGATTTCACGACGGCCCGGAGCCAGACGGAAGCTGGTCTCGCCGACGGAATAGGGCGGGAAGTTGTAGTGCAGCAGGAAGCGTTCCTTGTAGGTGCCGGTCAGGGCGTCAATGAACTGCTCGTCCTCGCCGGTGCCCAGGGTCACGACCGCCAGGGCCTGCGTTTCACCGCGGGTGAACAGCGCAGAACCGTGGGTGCGCGGCAGGACGGTGGCTTCGGACACGATCGGGCGGACCTGATCGAGCGAGCGGCCGTCAATGCGCTTGCCGGTCTTGATGATGCCGCCGCGCACGACGCTGGCTTCCACGCCCTTCAGAACGTCCTTGAGCACGACCATGTCGGCGCCGTCGGGGTTCTCTTCGGTCGCGGCCAGCTCGGCCACGGCTTTCTCTTTCGCCGCAGAGACCGCCGCCTGACGCTCGGTCTTGTTGGTGATGGTGTAGGCCTTGGCGATCTCGTCGCCGACCAGCGCCTTCACCTTGGCTTCGAGGTCGGAATGATCTTCCGGCTCGAATTCCCACGGATCCTTGGCGGCCTTCTCGGCCAGACGGATGATCATGTCGATCACCGGCTGGAAGGCTTCATGGCCCGCCATCACGGCGCCGAGCATGACTTCTTCCGACAGCTCCTTGGCTTCGGATTCCACCATCATCACCGCGTCGGACGTGCCGGCGACCACCAGGTCCAGCTCGGTGTCGTCCATCTCGGCGACGGTCGGGTTGATGATGTACTCGCCATCCTTGTAGCCCACGCGCGCTGCGCCGATCGGACCCAGGAAGGGCAGACCGGACAGGCACAGGGCGGCGGAGGCGCCGATCATGCCGACCACATCGGGATCATTTTCCAGATCGTGGCTGAGCACGGTGATCATCACCTGGGTGTCGTTCTTGAACCCCTTGGGGAAGAGCGGGCGGATCGGACGGTCAATGAGGCGCGAGGTCAGCGTCTCTTTGTCGGTCGGACGGCCTTCGCGCTTGAAATAGCCGCCCGGGATCTTGCCGGCGGCGAAGTATTTTTCCTGGTAATTGACGGTCAGCGGGAAGAAGTCCACGCCCGGCTTAACGTCCTTTTGTGCGACCGCCGTCGCGAGGACGGTGGTTTCGCCATAGGTGGCGAGCACCGCGCCATTCGCCTGACGCGCCATGCGGCCGGTTTCGAGGGTCAGCGTGCGGCCGGCCCATTCAATCGTTTCGGTTTGGATATCGAACATGTATCTCTCGTTCGTACGGTCGTAATTCGGCGTCGCCGGATTGCGAACGCCGGATAAGGAAACGCCGGCGCGCCCATTGGCGGCCGGCGTCCCTCTGGATTGCGCTTAGCGGCGCAGACCCAAGGCTTGAACAATCGCCTTGTAGCGATCTTCATCGATTTTCTTGAGATAATCGAGAAGACGCCGACGCTGGGAGACCAGCTTCAGCAGGCCACGGCGAGAGTGGTTGTCTTTCTTGTGAGTCTTGAAGTGCTCGGTCAGGTTCGCGATACGCTCGGTCAGCACCGCCACTTGCACTTCAGCCGACCCGGTGTCGTTTTCGCCCCGGGCGTACTCTTTGATCAGTTCGGCTTTACGTTCTGCCGTAATCGACATCGTCTATTCGGGCTCCTAATCCCATTGAAAGACACGAACAGGCGAGAGTTTGCCCGCGCGTGCTTCGCCGATCGCAATAGCCCGGTCCGTCCCCATGGCCACGACAGCCTTCGAGAAATCCTTCCCTGCAATGTCGCGGGGTTGGCGAAGGTCGCGCAGCTCTGAAGCTCGCCGGGGAGGCAGTACGATCGAGCGTCCTTGCCTCAACTGAAACGCCTCGTCCTCGGTCACGGCCGTCGCCGGGATGTCGTCCAGCGCGGTCTCGACCGGAAGCAGGGCCTCCAGCGCGTGGCCCTTATGGACCAAATCCTCAAATACGTCCAGTGAAACAGCCTGTGCGGCGCTGAACGGGCCGACCCTGGTGCGGCGCAGCGCGGCCACATGGCCTTCCGCCCCCAGCGCCATCGCCAGATCGCGCGCCACCGAGCGCACATAGGCGCCCTTGCCGCATTTCATCTCGAGCACGGCGAGATCGGGGCTCGGCGCGTCCAGCAGGCGCAGATCATCAATGCGCACAGGCGGGAGGCGAGCTCCACCTCTTCCCCGGCGCGCGCCAGATCATAGGCGCGTTCGCCATCGATCTTGATGGCGGAGAATTTCGGCGGCACCTGGTCGATCTCGCCGATGAACTGACCCAACGCCGCCTCGATGGCGTCCCGGCTCGGACGCACATCGCTCTCGCCCGTCACCTCGCCTTCGGCGTCGAGCGTGGTCGTGGACCGGCCCCAGCGCAGGGTGAACTTGTAGGCCTTGGAGCTCTCCTGGGCGAACGGCACGGTCTTGGTGGCCTCGCCGAACGCGATCGGCAGCACACCCGACGCCAGCGGGTCCAGCGTGCCCGCATGGCCCGCCTTCTGCGCATTCAGCAGCCAGCGCGTCTTGGACACGGCCTGGGTGGAGGTCATTTCCAGCGGCTTGTCGAGGATCAGCCAGCCATGGATCTTCTCGCCCTTCTTGCGACGGGCCATCAGTCCTCATCCCCGTCTTCAAGGTCGCGCTTGACGCTGGGCCGGTCGAGCAGCGCATCCACTTCGCGCACATCGTCGATGCGGTCATCGACGGCGAAGCGCAGCTTGGGCGTGAATTTGAGCTCGATCTGACGGCCCAGCTCGCGCTGGATGAAGCCGGCGGCATGGTTGAGCGCGGTGGCCACGGCCTCGCGATCGCCCCCGCCCAGAAGGTCCACATAGACCGTGGCGTGGCGCAGATCGGGGCTGACGCGCGCTTCGGTGATGGTCACGGCGGCGGTGTTCACATGCGGGTCGTGCACACGACCCTCACGAATGATGTCGGACACCGCGCGACGCACGAGCTCACCGGCGCGCAGCTGGCGTTGGGACTGGGCTTTCATGAATTCCTCTTGGGTCGCCTGGACGCGGCCGGAGTCCAACCGGAACGCATCGAAATTGCGAAGGGCGCGGGTGTACGGCGCCTGCGGCCCTATTGCAAGGGCGGCCCCGCTCTAGTGATTGACCACCAGCCAGGCGCCCAGGGTCAGAAGCCCCGCGCCCAGAAGCCGCATCAGCATCACCGACCGTTCCTCGATGCCGAAGAGGCCGAAATGGTCGATCGCCATGGCGGCGATCAGCTGGGCTGCGAACAGCAGGGCGAAGAAGGAGCCCGTGCCGATCTTCGGCGTGGCCCAGGCGGCGGTGGTGACGAACAGGGCGCCCAACGCGCCTCCGATCACGAACAGATGCGGCGGCGTGTTCATGATCCGCTCGGGGCTGGGCCAGCCGGACCGGAAGGCGACCACGGAGACGGTCGCCAGCATGATCAGCGCGCCGGCCGTGAAACTGACCAGCGCGGCGCGGATCGGCGAGCCCAGATGGCCCGACAGCTGGCCGTTGAAGGCCGGCTGGGCGGCCACCATGGCGCCCGCGACCAGCGTCAGCACGTATGGGGCGACAGCGTTCAGCGACATGGGCGGTCCTTCAGCTTGGATCAGCGCATCCAGAAGCGGGGCGTGAAGACATAGAGCGCCACGAGGATTTCCAAGCGGCCCAGCAACATCTGCACGCAGAGCAGCCATTTGGCCGGGTCGGGCAGTGTAGCGAAATTGCCCGCCGGTCCAATGATGTCGCCAAGGCCCGGGCCCACATTGGCGATGGCCGTGGCGGACGCGGTCACGGCGGTCAGGAAGTCGAGGCCGAAGGCGGACAGGGCGACGGCGCCAATGGCGAAACAGGCGACATACAAACCCGCGAACAGCGCCACCGAGGCGCTGTCCGACGCTGTCAGCGCCGTCCGGCATGGTGCGCCACCGTGATCGCATGCGGGAGGACGCCGCCTGCAGGCTCGCCCAGGTGGATTTGAGCATGATCTGGATGCGGAACACCTTGAAGCCGCCGGCCGTCGATCCCGCGCACCCGCCCAGAAAGGTCAGGATGAAGATGGTGGCCATGGCCAGCGGCCCCCAGAGCTGATAGTCGCCCGCCGCATAGCCGGTGGTGGTCAGCACAGAGACGGTGTTGAAGATGGCGAGCCGCACCGCGTCCGGATGCTCGGGCGGCCCGCCCAGCTCGGCGGCGAACAGCAGAAGACTCGCCAGCGCCACGATCACCAGAAGTCCGACGATTTCCTCAAAGGCGCCCGGACGTCGGCCCTCATGGCGGCTGACCGCCCGCACATAGGCGAGAAACGGGATCGCCCCGGCCAGCATGAACATGATGGCCACCCATTGCGCGCCGGCCGAGAACCCGCCCATGGACTGGTCGGTGGTGGAATACCCGCCTGTCGACACCGTGGTGAGGGCGTGCAGGACCGCATCAAAGCCGCTCATGCCGGACAGGACATAGCCCAGCGCGCACAGGCAGGTGAGGCCCAGATAAAGCCCGGCGATGACGCTGGCGAGATGGCCGGGACGAGCGATCAGCTTTTCCGGCGACCGGTCCGAGGATTCCAGATGGAAAAGCTGCATCCCGCCCGAGCGCAGGAGCGGCAGGACGGCGATGGAAATGCCGATGATGCCGATCCCGCCAATCCATTGCAGCAAAGCGCGCCAGACCAGAAGGGTGGGCGGCTGGGCGTCAAGATTGCTGATGACGGTCGATCCCGTCGTGGTCAGACCGGACACGGTCTCGAAGATGGCGTCGGTAATGCTCAGTCCCACGGCATCCTCGTGCAGGGGAATGGCCATCAGGAGCGGCAGGCCGAACCAGGCCCCGAGCGTCAGGATCACCGCGCCGCGAAAGCCCAGATGCGCGCGCTCGCCCAGACCGACCAGCGTCAGCACGCCGCCTACAAAGCCGGAGATCAGCACGCAGGCGGCGAACCCCTCGCCGGCGCCGTCATGAATCAGAAGGTGGGACGCCAGCATGTGCAGGAAAGCCAGCGCCGCGAGACCCAGACACAGCACGCCCCAGATCAGGGCGACATTGCGAATGCGAGTCATCATGCGCGCACCTCCAGAGCCCTGCCCGGAAACGCCCGGGGATCGGCCATGTGCGATAAGGCGGCGTCTGTATACCTCTGATCCCTGCGGTTCAAGTCCGCCCTGACTGCAGCGCGCCCCCCGCATCAGGCTTGCATTTGAATTGAATTCAATTCAGCCTGTTGTCAGGAGATGAAACCCCATGAACACACCCCTTCACAACGCCCCGCCGAATGACAATGCCGCGCCGACGCCGCGCGGGCGGCAGACGCGCGAAAGCTCATTGATGCGGCGCGCGGCGCGCTCATCGAGGGGAGGGCGCCGCCGAGATCACCGACATCGCCCGGCGCGCCGGCGTCTCGACCGGGTTGGCCTATCATCATTTCGGCTCCAAGGACGGGCTTCTCTCGGCCGTGGTCGAGGAGTTCTATGACCGCTATGTCCGGGTCGCCAACACGCATTTTCGCGGTGAAACCTGGGCTCAGCGTGAAGCGCAGCGCGTGCAGGCCGTCGTGCGCTTCTTCATCGACGAACCCTTTACCCGCACCCTGTTCGGGCCGCTGGGCCGGTCCAGTGCGGTCGTGCATGCAGAATCGCGTTGCATGGCGGACCTCGTGGCGCGCGCGCCCGCAATATCGCCCAGGGCCAGGCGGACGGCGACCTGCCGCGACAGGCCGACCCGCAAATCGCCGCCGCCTTCGTGCTGGGCGGCCTGCGCCAGGCCATGACGCTGGCGCTGCTGGATGACCCGAACCCGGACGCCGAGCAGCTCGCCTGCAACGTCTGGATCCTGATCGCCCAGAGCCTGGGCCTGAGAGTGGGGAGCAAGTCATGACGCCGACCCTGAAAAAACCCTCCGACCTGTTCACCCAGGATCTGGCGGGCACGCATAAGCGCTCTGAAACCGAGAGCGTCACCCCCGGCTCCGATACCCTCGCCAGCTATGACAGCAATGGCTATGTCATCCTCAGGGGATTGCTGAGCGCGGAGGTTCTGAAGGCCGCCGATACCGCTCTGCGCGATCTTCTGGGGCCCACGGGGCGGAACAATTTTGAAGGGTTCAGCACCCAGCGCGCCTATGCCCTTCTGGCGAAGACCCGGGCCCTGGACCCGTTGATCGCCCATCCGCAGATCCTGGGATTTCTCAAGGCGCGGCTGCATGCCCAGCCGCTTCTATCGGCCTGTCTGGGCATCAATATCGGTCCGGGTGAGACCCCGCAAATGCCCCATGCGGATGACGGATTCTATCCGGACATGCGTCCTGACGCCCGTCACGGCCTGTCGGTGATCTGGGCCTTTGACCCCTTTACCCGGGACAATGGCGCCACCCGCGCCTGGCCCGGCTCCCATCTCTGGCGGTCCGGGCGGGAGCCCGAGGACACCGATGTCTGGCGTCCCGCCGTGATGGAGCCCGGCGATGCGCTGGTCTTCCATGGCGGGCTCTGGCATGCGGGCGGAGAGAACGCCACGCAGCAGGGGCGGCTGGCCCTGACCGCGCAATATTGCGCGCCCTGGCTGCGCACGCAGGAGAATATGAGCCTGGCGGTTCCGCCCCAGATCGTCCGCACGCTCAAGGCGCCGCTGCCCTCGCTGCTGGGTTATCAGATCCACCCGCCCTTCATGGGCCATGTGAACGGCATGCATCCCAATCGTCTGCTGGACTAGGACTCTCAGACCTGAAATTGCGGCGCGCGTTCGGCTCGGATGGCGGCTTTCTCCGCCATGATCTCCTCCGCCAGACGATCAAAGAAGGTGCGATCATGGGTCTCGCGTCGCCAATAGAGCATGACCGGATGTATGGCGTCCGGCGATTTGAGATGGCGAACGCGAAACGCGGGGTCCCGGATGGCTTCTCCCAGCGCATAGAGACTGGGCAGGACCGCGACGGCCTCGCTCTGGGCGGCGATCTGGCGAATGGCGTCCAGCGAGGCGCCCCGATACTGGGTGCTCAGCTCCGCGCCAGCCAGCCGCGCCAGACCGGACACGATTTCTGTCAGATGAAAGTCCGGGCTCAGGGTCAGAAGCCTCCGGCCCCTGAGCGCGCTCAGTTCCAGAGGCCCGTCTGCCTGCATCAGGCTGTCTTCGGGACGCGCGCAGACCCAGAGCGTTTCCTCAAAGACCGGCCGCACGCTGAAATCGGCCTGCGGCCCGCGCGACGCCATGACGAAATCCACCTCGCCCATCTGCAGACGGCGCAGCAATTCCTGCGAGGAACCTTCGATGAAGCTGATCTGCAGATCAGGGAAGACCGACCGCAAACGCTGGGTGAAGCGGGGCATGAAATACGCCCCGATGGAGGGCAGCACCCCGGCATTGAGGTGAAAGGCCGGGCGCTGACTCAATTCACGCGCCTTGCCCTTGAACGCATAGGCGCTGCGCAGGACCGTACGCGCATCCTCAAGCAGCGCCTGACCGGGACGGCTGAGCTTGACCTGCCGGGAGGAGCGTTCGAACAGGCGCAGCCCCAGCTCTGCTTCCAACGCGCTGATCTGTTTGGAGAGGCTCGGCTGGGTCACCGCCAGCCTGTCCGCCGCCTGACGAAAGGACCCCAGCTCGGCAAGCGTGACGAAATACTCAAGCTGGCGCAGCGTCGGCCGCATGGTCTCTCCCCGATTGATGCCCTCAGGCTATCAATCTAGGGCGCAGTTTCCATTAGAAAAGGGCCGATCTCCCCTTTAGCTGACGGGGTGTGGGCAGCACGCCCTCCACGCACAAGGGACAATCATGAAACTCTTCTCTGTATCCGCCCTGCTCGTCTCCAGCCTGACCCTGGGCTCGGCTCAGGCGATGACCGACGCCATCACCGACGCCGATGTCGAGGCCGCCCAGCGCGCCTGGGGCGAAGGCATTGTGAGCATCGGCGCGGCCTATACGGCGGGCGAGGATTATGAAGCCGCCGCCCGCGACCATATCGAGCGCTTCTACGCCTATGGCGATTATCCGGTCCTGTTCAAACCGACGCTGGCCTCCGAAGACCAGTTCCGCGGCGATTTTGACGAGGCGCTCTCTTACTTCGTGGGCGGCTCGATCGCTGAAGATGGCGCTTCGCCATCGCGCCCTACACCCAGGTTCGCTGGGAAAACGAAGCGACCATCATCGATTCAGACAGCGCCATGGCCATGGGCAATTACTTCTTCACCCGCACGGACGGGCAAGAGGTGAAGGTCGAGTACAGCTTTGGCTATGTCCGTGACGAGACTGGCGATCTGAAGATCGTCCTGCATCATTCCTCCCTTCCCTACGCCCCCAACTGAAGGCGGGAGGAGCGTGCGCGCTGACCAACCCTGCAGTCCCTTCCCCGACTGTGCCAGGCGCACGAAAAAGGGCGGCTCATCGAGCCGCCCTTTGTTTGTGTCTGAAGACCGGGATTACAGCGAACGCTGGATTTCCTGGACCTCGAAACATTCGATCACGTCATTGACCTGAATGTCGTGATAGTTCTCGAACGCCATGCCGCACTCGGTGCCGGCGCGCACTTCGGGAACCTCGTCCTTGAAGCGCTTGAGCGTGGACAGATGGCCTTCGTGGATCACCGTGTCGTCGCGCAGCAGACGCACGCCGCAGCCGCGCTTCACCACGCCTTCGGTCACGCGGCAACCCGCAACGCGGCCCACCTTGGTGATGTTGAAGACTTCCAGGATCTGCGCATAGCCGATGAAGGTTTCGCGTTTCTCCGGCGCCAGCATGCCCTCGAGCGTGTTCTTCACGTCGTCGATCAGATCGTAGATCACCGAATAATACCGGATCTCCACGCCTTCACGCTCGGCCAGATCGCGCGCCTGCTTGTTGGCGCGGACGTTGAACGCGAAGATCGGCGCGCCGGAGGCTTGCGCCAGAAGGACATCGCTTTCGGACACGCCGCCAGCCGCGGAGTGAATGATCTTGGCCTGGACTTCCTCGTTGCCGACTTTTTCCAGAGCGCCAATGATCGCTTCGGCCGAACCTTGCACGTCCGCCTTGACCAGAAGCGGCAGCTCCTGAACCTCGTTGGATTTGAGCTTGGCCATCATCTGCTCGAGCGAGGCGCCGCCGCCCGTCCGGGCCGCCGCCGCCTTGTCGCGCTTGACGCGCTCGCGGTATTCCACCAGCTCACGGGCGCGGGCTTCGGACTCCACCACGCGAAGACTTCACCCGGCTCGGGCGCGCCGTCCAGGCCGAGAATCTCGGCCGGCAGGGACGGACCCGCCTCTTTCATCTGCTGGCCGCGCTCGTTCACCAGAGCCCGCACCTTGCCCCATTGCGCGCCCGCCACGACGATATCGCCGCGCTTCAGCGTGCCGCGCTTCACAAGGCAGGTCGCGACCGGGCCGCGGCCCTTGTCGACCTGGGATTCGATCACCACGCCTTCCGCAGAGCGGTTCGGATTGGCTTTCAGCTCCAGCATTTCAGCTTGCAGGTTGATGGCGTCGGTCAGCTCATCAAGACCGGTCTTCTTCAGCGCCGAGACCGGTACCGCCTGAACGTCGCCGCCCATGTCCTCCACGAACACTTCGTACTGAAGCAGTTCCTGAAGCACTTTCTGCGGATCGGAGTCGGGCTTGTCGACCTTGTTGACCGCCACGATCATCGGCACGTTCGCCGCCTTGGCATGGCTGATCGCTCGATGGTCTGCGGCATGACGCCGTCATCGGCCGCCACCACCAGGATCACGATATCGGTCGCCTGCGCGCCGCGAGAGCGCATGGAGGAGAACGCCGCGTGGCCCGGGGTGTCGAGGAAGGTGATCTTCTCGCCCGATTTCAGCGCCACCTGATAGGCGCCGATATGCTGGGTGATGCCGCCGGCTTCGCCCGCCGCCACATCGGTGGAGCGCAGGGCGTCCAGCAGCGAGGTCTTGCCGTGGTCGACGTGACCCATGACGGTCACCACCGGCGGACGGGGCAGCTTGCTCTCTTCGGTGTCTTCCTCGGAGATGAAGCCCTCTTCCACGTCGGATTCCGACACGCGTTTGATGGTGTGGCCGAATTCCTCGACGATCAGCTCGGCGATATCGGCGTCCAGCATGTCATTGGCGCGCACCATCTGACCCTGGGTCATCAGGTATTTCACCACGTCCGCGGCGCGTTCGGCCATACGCTGGGCCAGATCCTGCACGGAGATCGCTTCGGGCACGACCACTTCACGGGACACCTTGTCACGGGACTGGCCGCCTTGCTGGCGACGCTGCTTTTCACGTTCACGGGCCCGGCGCATGGAGGCCAGGGAGCGCTGACGACCTTCATCATCTTCGACGAGATTCTGAATGGTCAGCTTGCCCTGACGGCGCTTGGGCTCCTTGGTGCGCGAAGGCTGGGCCTTGTCCCCGCCCGGCGCGACCTTCTTGGATTTCACGCGGCCGCCCATGGACTCTAGAATGTTGCGGTTGTCGTCAGACTCCTCGCGCTCAGTCTTGTCCTTGCTCTTGTCAGCCTTGCGAGACGGCGCCTTCACGGACGGCTCTTCAGCCGTATCCGCGGCGGGCGCCGCTTTCTTGGATTTCTTGGCCTGTTCCGCAGCGAGGCGAGCCGCTTCGGCTTCAGCACCGCACGACGCTCTTCCTCTTCGCGGCGCTGGCGCTCTTCTTCCTCGCGCTTGCGCATGTCTTCGAGCGCGCGGCGCTCCTCGTCCTCGCGGGCGCGGCGGGCTTCTTCTTCCGCCTTCTGCTTGGCGGCGCGCTCTTCCTGTTCGGCGCGCGCGCGCAGAATGGCCTGCTGGCGCTTGATCAGTTCTTCTTCGGACAGGCCCAGCTGCTTGGCCTTGGCGGCCAGCGCAGCGCGCGCCTTGTCCTTCTGGCTCTGGGGCGCGCCGGATTTGCCCGTCGCGGCGTCCTTGCCGGCAGGCCCGCCCGGGCGCTTGCGCTTCTTCTCGACAACGACAGACTTCTGACGTCCGCGCGCAAAGCTTTGCTGCACGGTCCCAGAGGAACGTCCACCGAGGGAGAGAGGCTTGCGGCCCGAGTTGTTGCGTTCGTCAGCGTCGCTCATAAGCGTCCTTGCCGCGGCTTTACATATCTTCGGGCGGAGCCCGCCGCCGCGTGCGCGAGGGTCCGTCATCTGTTCAGGTCGCCTCCGGGAAGCCCCGGCCTGAAGGCCCGCTAAACTAGCCAGCTTCCAAGGCGTTTCAACTCTTCTGTGCGTCTCCGCCCGCAGGATCGAGGTTAACGAAGCCTGCAAGCTTGAACGCGAGGGCGGAAAACCCCGCCGCTTCAGGTCCATCGGCCAGAACCGCATGGACCGCATTCCCGACGCGAGGGCCCCGCTCAGGTTTCAGCGTCAAAACATCCCAGCACTGGCGCCGTGCAGTCCACGGCCTTGGCCAGGTGATCCAGCTTCTTGCGCCCGTCAGGCGCCGCGTCGCTGGCTTCAATTCTCCACGCCGGCTCCGGATCCGATTGCAGCGCCATGCGCACCGCATCCGATCCCAGCTCCACGCGTCCGGCCCGGCGCGCCAGACCCAGAAGGCTCAGAAGACGCGCCCTGATCAGCGCCTCGAACTGGTCCGCCAGATCTTCCGGCGCCTCGACCGGCTGCTCGAAGGCCCGATTGAACAGGCGCTTCTTAACCGCCTTGTCGACCAGCGCCCGGTCGGCGCTGACCCAGCCGCCCCGACCGGGAAGGCGCGCCGCCACATCCGGCGTCACGCGGCCTTCAGGGCTGAGCGCGACACGGAGGAGGTCGTCCTCCCCCTTCACCTCACCGGTGGCGACGCAACGGCGTTCGCGCACCGGCTTGGATCGGCCATGACGCGCCCCGCGGCTCACGACTGCTCGTCTTCCTCCGTCGCGTCAGCGTCCAGCAGATCGGCCAGGTCCACGCCCAGCTTCTCGGCTTCAGCTTCAAGATCGGAGAGGTCGATGTCTTCCAGATCGACATCGGAAGCCTCTTCGTCAAGGGTCTCGTCCTCAACCTCTTCCACTTCGACCTCGGCCTGGGGCAGATCCTCTTCGGAAATCCAGCCTGCAATCACACGCGCGCGCATGATCAGCATTTCGGCGTCTTCGGGCGACATGTCAGAGCCTTCGAGAATGCCCGGCTCGCGCACGCGCTCGCCATCGCGGGTCTCGTACCAGCCGCGCAGATCGTCAGGCGTCAGGCCAGCCAGATCCTCGATGGTGCAGACCTCGTTCTCGCCGAACTTGACCGCCATCGGCAGGTCGACGCCTTCCACATCCAGGACCGCATCTTCCACGCCCAGCTCCTTGCGGCGGGCATCCTGCTCGGCGGCGCGCTTTTCGAGGAATTCGCGGGCGCGGGTCTGGATTTCCTGGGCCGTGTCGTCGTCGAAACCTTCGATGACGGCGATCTCGTCAAGCTCGACAAAGGCGATGTCTTCAACTTCGGCGAAGCCTTCGGTGGCCAGCAGCTGGGCGATCACCTCGTCCACATCCAGCGCGTTCATGAAGGTCGAGGTGCGCTCGGAGAATTCCTTCTGGCGACGCTCGGATTCTTCTTCCTCGGTCAGGATGTCGATGGCCCAGCCGGTCAGCTGGCTGGCCAGACGCACATTCTGGCCGCGACGACCGATCGCCAGCGACAGCTGATCGTCGGGCACGACGACTTCGATGCGCTCGGCCTCGTCATCGAGCACCACCTTGGCGACTTCAGCGGGCTGCAGCGCGTTGACGATGAAGGTCGCCGGATCGGGATTCCACGGAATGATGTCGATCTTCTCGCCCGCCAGCTCGTTCACGACGGCCTGCACGCGGCTGCCGCGCATGCCGACGCAGGCGCCCACGGGATCGATGGAGCTGTCATTGGAAATGACGGCGATTTTCGCACGGGAACCCGGATCGCGCGCCACGCGCGGGATCTCGATGACGCCTTCATAGACTTCCGGCACTTCCTGCGCGAACAGGGCGGCCATGAAGTCGGGATGGGCGCGCGACAGGAAGATCTGCGGGCCGCGGGTCTCCTCACGCACGTCATAGATATAGGCGCGCACGCGGTCATTGACCTGCAGGCTTTCGCGCGGAATGCCGTCCGAACGACGGATAATGCCTTCGGCCTTGCCCAGGTCGATGATGACATTGCCGTATTCGACGCGCTTGACGATGCCGTTGACGATCTCGCCGATGCGGTCCTTGTACTCGTTGAACTGGCGCTTGCGCTCGGCTTCGCGAACCTTCTGGGTGATCACCTGCTTGGCGGTCTGGGACGCGACGCGGCCGAACTCGATCGGCGGCAGCTCTTCTTCGTAGAAGGAACCGATCTCGGCTTCCGGATCACGCTTCTTCGCTTCGTCGAGCGTGATCTGGTGCGCTTCGTTCTCGACCTCTTCCACGACGGTGGTGCGGCTGGTCAGACGCATCTCGCCGGTCTTGGGGTTGATCTTGCAATGGATGTCGAGCTCCGCGCCATAGCGCGAGCGGGCCGCCTTCTGGATCGCCTCTTCAATGGCTTCCAGCACGATCGACTCATCGATCATCTTCTCCTGCGCCACCGCGCGGGCGATTTGCAGGATTTCCAGCTTGTTGGCGCTGACCCCGATGGCCATATCCGCGTTCCTTCTCGTTCTACTCGTCAGCCTGACCGTCTTCACCCTCGATGGGACCACGAGCCTTCAGGCTCGCCTCCACGAGAGCGTCGGTCATGACCAGCTTGGCGTCTGCGATCCACTCGAACGGGATGACAGCCGTGTCGTCCTCGCCCGCCAGATCCATCAGTACGTTGTCGTCCTCGATCCCGGCGAGCATGCCGCGAAAGCGCTTGCGGTTCTCCACCAGGCGATCGAGCTCGATCTTGGCCTCGAACCCTTCCCAGCGCTCAAAATGAGAGAGCGCGGTCAGAGGCCGGTCAATGCCGGGCGAGGATACTTCAAGATCATACTCGCCCGAGACCGGATCAGCCTCATCAAAAACTTCCGACAGGGCGCGCGACAGCCGCGCACAGTCTTCAACCACCATTGTGCCGTCATGGCGCTCGGCCATGATCTGCACCGTGGTCTTCTTGCCGCCCATCACCCGCACACGCACGATTTCAAGCCCGAGGGTCTCGGCCAGAGGCTCGGCGATCTCGAGGATGCGCTTGTCTTGCGGGCTGTTGGCTTTCATGGGCGTCGTGTATCTGCGTCTGGGCCGGATGCGGGTACGAAAAAAGCGGCCCGGGACCCCGAGCCGCTCGAACATGTCATCCGACATATCGAACTTTGAGGCGCTTATACGCCTTCAGCCCCCGATTGGCAACGGGGGGCGCTCAGCAAGCTCTCCAAAGTTTAATCCTGAAGCGCGACGGGCTGGGTCATGATCTCACCGTCAGGGGAGGCCTTACCATGTTCAACGCTCTTGCCGTCACGGTCGCACTCGCGGCTCAGCAGGGCGATACGGGCGACGCCTATGCTCAACTCGGCCCTGATGCGCGCGAGCGCCTGATGGCCTGTGAGGTCGATGCAGAGCGTTTCGACGCCTGATGGCGCTGGATCCCCAGAGCTTCGATCAGGACTTTTCAGGCGGCTGGCGACCTGTGGGCGATGAGCCCGGCTGCGAACGAGCCGCAGCGGACCTTCTGATCGCCTACATGGATCATTCCCCGCACTTCAATCGGGAACAGCCAGGCGTGATCGGCTGGCATGCGGGACAAATGCTCGCCATGAGCGACGAACCCGAACAAGCCATCGCCTATTTCGACGCCGCCCGCTTCAGCACTGCCGACTGGAATCTCTATGTCGACGCCACCATCGCCTTCCTGCAACGCGATCGCGCCGCAGCCGAGGCGGCGCGGGCCGAGCTGGCGACCATGACGCCCAGTGAGGAAGAAATGGCCTCACGACGTCAATTTCTGGCCGAGAACCCGCACATCACCATGCCCCAGGGCTTTGTGGAACAGCCGCAGAATCTGGGCGTCGTGGATCGGCTGCTGACATGCTGGGACCGCCCTTACGCCGAGGCCTATTCCAGCCAGTGCGAGAGCTAGATCTTCACGAAATCAAAGAAGACCGGGTCGATATCGCCCAGATGTTTGGACTGATAGCGGGTGACGATGTGATCGGCCGGGTTCTGCGTCCAGTCGGTCGCCTGCTCGCCCGTCCAGCTCAAACCCTCGGCCGCCATCAGGATCGGCAAGGCGTGATCGGCATAGGCGCGCACATCGGTCGCCACGCGCAGGCGTCCGCCGGATTTGAGAAGCCGCGCAAACTCCGCCGCCGTATCAGGCTGCACGAAACGCCGCTTGGCGTGACGCTTCTTGGGCCAGGGGTCGGGGAACAGAAGATAGATCTGGTCAAACGCGCCATCAGGCATGCGCACCATCTCGTCGCGCGCATCGGAGCGCTTCACCCGCACATTCTCAAGCTCATGATCCTCGATCCCCACCAGCGCCTTGGCGACGCCATTGAGGAAGGGCTCGATCCCGAGAAAGCCGGTTTTCCGCGCCCGGTCCGCCTGACCCACCAGATGCTCGGCCCCGCCAAAACCCACTTCCAGCACATAGCGCTCAAAGCCGGGCAGAAGAGCTTTGGGGTCGAGCGGGCCTTCATCCGCCCAGCTCAGCGCAGGCAGTTGCGTCTCCACGAGCGCCTGCTGGCGATCGGTCAGCTTGTGCCCGCTGGCGCGGCCGTAGAGGCGTCGGTTCTGGGGTCGGGTCTCGGTCATGACGGCCCTTTACCCGCCCTCTCCTGAAAACAAAGAGCCGGGCTGAAACAACCCGGCTCCCTGTTCGGTCAAAGCCTTTAGAATCAGGCGAAGTCCTTGAGCTGATCGACGAGGTCGGTCTTCTCCCAGGAGAAACCGCCATCCGCGTCCGGCGTGCGGCCGAAATGGCCATAGGCGGCGGTGCGCTCGAAGATCGGCTTGTTCAGGCCCAGATGGGTGCGGATGCCGCGCGGGCTGAGATTGACCAGCTCGCGCAGGCGGTTTTCCAGCCTGGCTTCATCCACATCGCCGGTGCCGTGGGTGTCCACATAGACAGAGAGCGGCTTGGACACGCCGATGGCATAGCTGAGCTGGATGGTGCATTTGCGCGCCAGACCCGCCGCCACGACGTTCTTGGCGAGATAGCGCGCCACATAGGCCGCGGAGCGGTCCACCTTCGTCGGGTCCTTGCCAGAGAACGCGCCGCCGCCATGGGGGGCTGCGCCGCCATAGGTGTCCACGATGATCTTGCGACCGGTCAGGCCGGCGTCGCCATCCGGACCGCCAATGACGAACTTGCCGGTCGGGTTGACGTAGAACTCGTCTTCGGGCGGGAACCAGCCGTCGGGCAGAACCGATTGCACCACCGGACGCACCAGCTCGCGGACATCATCAAGGCTGACGCCATCCTTGTGCTGGGTGGAGACCACCACGGAGGTCACGCCCACCGGACGCCCGTTCTCATATTTCAGGGTGACCTGGGATTTCGCGTCCGGCTCGAACTCGGGGCGTTCGCCGGTTTTGCGCAGGCGCGCCATTTCCTTGAGGATCTGGTGCGAATAGGTGATCGGCGCCGGCATCAGCTCCGGCGTCTCGTCACAGGCGAAGCCGAACATGATGCCCTGGTCGCCCGCGCCTTCATCCACAAACGAGCCCGCGCCCTCATCGACGCCCTGGGCGATATCGGCCGATTGCTCGTGCAGGAAGTTGTGCAGCTCTGCGGTGTTCCAGTGGAAGCCGTCCTGCTCGTATCCGATGTCGCGCACGGCGCGACGGACCACGGACTCGATCTCGTCATCATTGATCTCGCCCGCGCAGCGCACTTCGCCGGCCAGAACGATGCGGTTCGTGGTGGTCAGGGTTTCGCACGCCACGCGCGCAACCGGATCCTTGCTCAGGAACAGGTCCAGAATCGCATCGGAGATGCGGTCGCATACCTTGTCCGGGTGACCCTCGGACACGCTTTCACTGGTGAAGAGATAGGACGAACGGGCCAACGCGTGCTCCATATAAAGCGATCTTTATATGGCGGGCTTAAACCCTATTGGCGCGCGGAAAGCAAGGCCCGTCCGGTCACAGTGTTTTTAAGATGCAGCCCCGGTCGCGGTGGCTTCGGCTTCTTCAGCCGCCAGCGTGCGCACCAGTTCGAGAATACGGCGGCGCACCTTGGAGTCCTTGATGCGGGCGAAAGCCTGCGCCAGCGCCACCCCGTCCGCGGACTGGATGAAATCATCCACGATGGGCGTCTGGTCGCCTTCAGAGAAGCCCGGCTGGCCCACGGTTTCCGCCACGCCGTCATAGAAAAACGACACCGGCACATCCAGAACCTTGGCGAGGTTCCACAAACGGCCCGCCCCGACCCGATTGGTGCCGCGCTCGTATTTCTGAACCTGCTGGAAGGTCACGCCGAGCTCTTCGCCCAGCTTCTCCTGGCTCAGATTCAAAAGCTGACGCCGAAGCCGGATACGTGATCCCACATGGCGATCCACCGCGTTCGGGCCTCTCGGATTGGCAGTCATTTCGAATTCCTTATCTGCGCAGGCATACAACCATAGTTTGGCCGGATGCGATACGCTTAACGCCCCTCGGTGGGCTGCAGCGCTCTACCTAAATGCGTAGTCGCCACAACCGATAGAAAATGCGCTACTGCAGCCAAAACCAGCAAAACAATTACCCAGAGTGCATTTCCATACTTCCCATACGGCGTCTCGTGCAATCCTTCAAGCAATGTAATCATCAATACTTCAGTTGATTTTGAAGGAATGGATTCAATGAGCCTACCATAAGGATCGATCTGTCCTGAGACTCCAGCCGCCGCTACTCTTACCAGGGGTAGGCCTTCTTCTATGGCGCGATATTGGGTTTGGTTAAGCAATTGTTGAGGTCCAGATGAATTCCCGTACCAGGAGTCATTAGAAATATTCAACAACCAATCTGGTCTATTTGACTGTCTTGGCGAATACCTCGGATACACGGCCTCATAGCAGATCAGCGGCGCCAGCCCCGGCAATCCCTCAAGATTGAGCGTCCGGGCGCCCGCGCCTGGAGAGTAGTACGGCGCCAACTCCGACAAACTGTCGAAACCAAACCATTCCGTCAGCAGGCGTAACGGATTGCTCTCACCGAACGGGACCAGTCGGGATTTATCGTACTGTGCCTCAAGCACAGCGCCATTTTCTTCCAAAGATATCGAGACCAGTGAATTAAAATAGGCGCGGGGTCGCCCGCCCAGCCCATACTCCGCACGGGCTGTTCCCGTGATCAGCCGAGTCCCCGGCGGCAGACCGTCGGACAGCTCCGCCAGCAGGTCCGGAGACTCAAGCAGCATGGCGGGAATGGCGCCCTCAGGCCAGATCACCGCCTCCACACGGGACAGATCGCCCGTCCGGCTCAGGGCCAGATACTGTTCCAGAATGTCATGCCGGGCGGCGTAGCGTTTCTCACTCTGGGGCAGGTTCAGGGAGACCAGCAGCACCTGGTTGTCGGTCCGCGCGATATCGTCCGCCCCGGACAGGCGCGTGATCCCGTAGCCCCAGCTCGCCAAGAGGAGGCCGACGCCCATCACGAGCGGAATTCCGCGCGCCAGGCGCGGACCGCGACCACTGAGCGCGGCCGGCGCGGAGAACACGAACAGGGCCAGCACGGACAGGCCATAGGCGCCGATGAGGCTGGCGGTCTGACTGATCGCGCCGCCGGCCTCGAAGACATGCCCGGGCAGATTCCAGGGAAAGCCCGACAGAATGGTGCTGCGCAGGAATTCCAGCGCCATCACGATCACGGTGAAGACGCCGATCCGGCCCGCATGACGGGGGGCGAAGCGCACATAGAGCGCTCCCGCCGCGCCCCAGAACAGCGCGAGGCCGGCCGGCAGCACGATCAACGGCGCCAGATCAGCCAGGCGTAATCCTCGGCGCTGACCAGGAAGGCGTTGGCGACCCAGCCGGTGCCGGCCAGGAACGCGCCGCTGGCGAACCAGAAGCCGCGGATGAAACCGCTGCGAAGCGGACGCTGTCGCGATTTGGCGTCATCCAGCGCCAGCACCAGGGCGCTCAGCCCCACAACATAGGCGGGCCATGCGAAGAAGGGTGCATGACCGAGTACACTGAACCCGCCCAGAAAGAACAGGAGAAGAAAGAGACGCCAGCCTGACAAAGCGCGATACGCCGCGCGAAAGCGGCGCGCACGATGCAGAAGACCCGTCACCATCTAGTCCGGACTGATGGCGCCGGCGGCCACCCGGCTTGCCTCGTCCCCCGCCAGTGTGGAGCCCGCGCCGGGCTTCACGCGCAGACGCTTGATGCGACGGGGATCGGAATCGAGCACTTCGAACTCGAATCCGGACGGGTGCGCCAGCACTTCGCCGCGCTCGGGCACGCGTCCCGCCAGGTGGAAGACCAGACCGCCGAGCGTGTCGACGTCGTTTTCTTCCTCTTCGCTGGCGATGTCGCACCCGACGATCTCCTCGAGATCCTCGATCATGGCGCGCGCATCCGCTTCCCAGCAATGCGGGCCCTTGGCGAGAATGTTGGGCGTCTCCGCCTCGTCATGCTCGTCCTCGATATCGCCCACAATGGGTTCGATCAGGTCTTCCAGCGTCACCAGCCCGTCCGTGCCGCCGAACTCGTCGACCACAAGCGCCATGTGCATGCGGCGCGACTGCATCTTGAGCAGCAGGTCAAAGGCTCGCATGGAAGCGGGCACATACAGCAGCGGACGGCGAATGGCGGGCAGGATGCGCATGTCCGCCCAGCTGTCCGGGCCCGCGCCAGCGCCTTCCTCGGCGAAGCGGGACATATAGCCCAGCACGTCCTTGATGTGGGCCAGACCCACCGGATCATCGAGGGTTTCGCGGAAGACCGGGAGGCGCGAATGGGTGGCCTCGCCGAAGACGCGCGCCAGCTCCTTGAGCGGGGTCTCGATCTCGATGGCGACGATATCGGCGCGCGGCACCATGACATCGTCCACGCGCATGTCCTGGAACTCGCGCATATTGACCAGGAAGGCGCTGGCGTCGATGGGATCGGGCGCGCCGTTCACGATCGGCTCGTCAATTTGGGGGACGTCCTCTGGACGCGTCCCGTTAAAGGCCCGTTTCAGACGGGCCACAAGACTTCGCGAAGACGGATCGTCGTTCATGCCTATTCCTGTACGAGGTAGGGATCCTGGATCCCAAGGCCGGTCAGAACCGCTGTTTCCAGCGCTTCCATCGCGGCGGCCTCGTCTTCCTCCTGATGGTCAAACCCGTTTAAATGCAAAACGCCATGCAGCGCCAGATGCGCCGCATGATCGATAAGCGAAATGCCGGCCGCCTGTGCTTCTTTCGCACAGGTTTGGTACGCCAGGATCACATCGCCGGGATAGCCCTCGCGCTCGGGCGCGGGAAAGGACAGCACATTCGTGGGCTTGTCCTTGTCCCTGAAGCGGCGATTGAGCTCGTGCACGGTGGCGTCGTCGGAAAACAGGATCACCGCCGCGCCTGCGCGCGGATCCTCGATCGCGTTCAGGCCTGCCTCGATGGCCTGAAGACAGGCCCTCATCAAGCCGTCATGGCCAGACCAGGCGTCTGCTTCAACAACGAATTCAACGCGTTCGTCTTCAATCACCACATCAGTCATGACCAGGCTCATCCTTGCGGGCCGCATCATCGCGCTCGTAAGCGTCCACGATGCGCGCCACCAGACCGTGACGCACCACATCAGATCGGTCAAACCGGTGCACGGCGATCCGCTCTTCATCCTGAAGAAGGCGTAAGGCATGTGGCAGGCCCGAGGGTTCGCCGCGACGCAGATCGGTCTGGGTCGGATCACCCGTCACCGCCATGCGCGAGCCCTCGCCCAGACGGGTCAGGACCATGCGCATTTGCGGAATGGTGGCGTTCTGCGCCTCGTCCACGATGACGAAGGCCTTGTTCAGCGTCCGGCCGCGCATGAAGGCGAGCGGGGCCACTTCGACCCGGCCTTCCTCGCGCATCTTCTCGCTGATGCGCTGACCCAGGGAATCGCGCAACGCGTCCCAGATCGGCAACAGATAGGGATCGATCTTCTCGGTCAGGTCGCCGGGCAGGAAGCCCAGACGCTCGCCCGCTTCAACGGCCGGTCGCGTGATGATCAGACGCTCCACTGCGCCCAGCGCCAGTTGCGAGGCGCCATAGGCGACCGCGAGCAGCGTCTTGCCGGTGCCGGCGGGCCCAACGCCGAAGATCATGTCATAGGCGCGGTCGTTCTTGAGCGCCTTCACATAGCTTTGCTGACCATTGGTGCGCGCGGCGAAGCTTGCGCCGCGCGGCACGCGGATGACGGCGTCAATCTCTTCACCCGCATCGTCATCGGCCATCAGGCAGGCGGCGCGCGCGGCGGGCGGATCGATCGGAAGGCCCTCGCTGGCGCGGCCATAGAGCGCATTGAGCACCCGGCGCGCTCGATGCGCGTGCGAGCCTCTTCGGCGGTGATCACGATCTGCCACCGCCCGGCGCCTCGAGCTGAACCTCCAGTTCGCGCTCGAGCGTGGCGAAGTTCTCGTGACCGGGTCCGGCGATGATGCGAACAAGATCGGAATCTTCAAAATGAAGCGTTTCGGACGCCGCCTTGCGGGGGCGGCGCGGTTTTGATGAGCGGCTCACGCGGCGGCGCTTTCCTTTGTAGCCAGACGTCCAGACAGGGCGTTCTTGGTCGCCCCGGTTATCTCCACATTGGCGATCTGACCGATGAGTTCAACCGGGCCCTCGCAATGAACCGCCTGCAGATAGGGGCTGCGACCGGACAATTGCCCCTCGAAACGACCTTCGCGCTCGAACAGAACCGGCAGGGTCTTGCCGATCATGGACTGGTTGAAAGCGACCTGCTGTTCGGTCAGAAGCGCCTGCAAGCGCGCCAGACGCTCGCCTTTCACGGTTTCATCGATCTGGTTGAACATGGCCGCGCCCGGCGTGCCGGGACGCTTGGAGTACTTGAACGAGAAACACGACGCGTAATTGACCTGGCGCACCAGCTCCATGGTCGCCTCGAAATCGGCTTCGGTCTCGCCGGGGAAGCCGACGATCATGTCGCCGGAAATGGCGATGTCGGGACGGGCTGCGCGCAGGCGCGCGATGATGTCGAGATACTCCGCCGCCGTGTGTGAGCGGTTCATGCTCTTGAGAATCTTGTCCGATCCCGCCTGCACCGGAAGATGGAAATAGGGCATCAGCTTGGGCTCGTCCGCAAAGGCCTGGATGAGGTCGTCATCCATGTCCTTGGGGTGAGAGGTGGTGAAGCGGATGCGTTCAATGCCGCCGATCTTCGCCAGATGGCGCACGAGCCGCCCGAGACCCCAGACCCCGCCTTCGGGATCGCCCTTGGGCGCCTCGCCATGGAAGGCGTTAACGTTCTGACCCAGCAAGGTGACCTCGCGCACGCCCTTGGCGGCCAGCGCGCGGACTTCGGCGACGATCTGATCGACCGGGCGGGACCATTCCGCGCCGCGGGTATAGGGCACGACGCAGAAAGTGCAGAACTTGTCGCAGCCTTCCTGCACGGTCACGAAGGCGGTAAAGCCGTCCACATGGCGCTCAGGCGCGGCGAGAGCGTCAAACTTCTCTTCGACCTCGAACTCGGTATCGAGCGCTTCGCCGCGTTCACGGTGCACGTTCGCAATCAGTTCAGGCAGCTTGTGATAGGTCTGCGGCCCGACCACCAGATCCACCACTGGCGCCCGGCGCTGGATCTCCGCGCCTTCCGCCTGCGCCACGCAGCCCGCCACCGTGATGGTCATGGGCTTGCCGGTGGAGGCCTTTTCTTCCTTGAGCGTCTTCAGACGCCCGAGCTCGGAATAGACCTTCTCGGCGGCTTTCTCGCGGATATGGCAGGTGTTCAGGATCACAAGATCCGCGCCATCGGGCTCGTCCGCCGGCTCATAGCCCAGCGGCGCCAGCACATCGCGCATGCGCTCGGAATCATACACGTTCATCTGACAGCCATAGGTCTTGATGAACAGGCGCTTGCGCTCTTTTCCCGTGGTCTCGGCGTCGCGAATGATATCGGTCATGGGCGGAGCCGGCCTCCCTGGCGGCGATGAACTGTGGATAAGGGAGGACGGGTTATGGGGATAGAGTGGGGCGGATGCAAGGCGCCGCTTGAAGATCGGCTGCCTCTCGCGCGGTTAACGCGCCCCTATTTGCCGTCCTCGATCTTCACGCCATAGAGCTCGAGCCGGTGATCGACGAGCTTGTAGCCCAGGCGCTTGGCGATGGCTTCCTGCAGGCGCTCGATCTCTTCATCCATGAATTCGACCACATCGCCGGTCTTCAGATCGATGAGATGGTCGTGATGGTCGTCAGAGGCCTCTTCATAGCGCGAGCGGCCGTCGCGGAAGTCGTGGCGCTCGATGATGCCGGCCTCTTCAAACAGGCGCACCGTGCGGTAGACCGTGGCGAGCGAGATGCGGGCATCCACTTCCGAAGCGCGGCGATGCAGTTCTTCCGCGTCAGGATGGTCTTCAGCTTGGGAGAGGATGCGCGCGATGACGCGGCGCTGCTCGGTCATGCGCAGGCCTTTTTCCACGCACAGCTTCTCGATACGGTCCGGCATCGCCATCTCCCTTGGCTGTGGGGCGTGAACCCCGTTCCTGACTTGATACCCAGCCTCGGCGGGCCGTGTCCATATGTCGCGCGACTCTAACTCAGGATCAAATTCAGACCAGATCGCGCGCCAGAACCCGTGCGGCGGCGCCATCGCGATAATAGCCCTTGCGCAATCCGATCTGGCGATAGCCCTCACGCTCATAGAGGCCGCTGGCGGCCAGATTGCGTTCGGACACTTCCAGAAACAGGCGTTTGGACCCGGCGCGGCGGGCGGCGATCTCCGACTGCGCCAACAGGAACGCGCCCACGCCGGTGCGGCGCGCAGCGGGCAAAACGCCTATGGTCAGTAGCTCGCATTCGCCCGCCACGCTGCGAATGAGCGACAGGCCCTGGGGGTCGTCCTGAGCGCGGGCGATCAGACCCTGAACCCCTGACGAGGCCAGCAGCCTTGCAAAGTCGGCTTCGCTCCAGGGGTCGGGAAAACATTGCGCATGAAGCGCGGCATAAAGGTCCGCCGCTTCCGGACCCGCCTCGAAAATCTCGGGCAGGCTCATGCCGGGGTCTTGCCGCCAGGCAGTTTGGCGTCCGGCGGACGCGCATAGAGCGGAGAGGGGGCGGGCGCATCGGCGGGCGCGCGCTCGGTCAGAGCCAGAAGCGCGCGCAGAGGCGGCGCGGGATCAAAATGGTGGGGGTCCGCGCCCAGATGCACGGCGCCCGACCCGGTCAGGATCACATCCCCGAACGCTTCAAATTCGTCTGCAGCGTCACGCGCATCGCCATGGCTGACATCCGTAACGGGCCGTCCATGGGTGAAGATCCGCCAGACCAGATCGCCGCGTTTAGCGTCATGGATCGCCATGACAGTGCGGGCGCCGTCCGGGTCCGAACGCAAGGCGAGGGCGTCAAGATTGGACACGCCCAGCGCTTCGCGCCCGTGGACAGCGCCAGTCCACGCGCGAAGGCGACGCCGACGCGCGTGCCGGCGAAGCCGCCGGGGCCGATATTGACCCCGATCCGGTCCAGCGATTGCGGGCGGATCCCCGCCTCCTCGAGAAGCTCGGCCGCCATGGGCGCCAGCCGTTCGGCATGGCCGCGGCCAATCTCTTCAGCGCGTTCAAACACGCTGTCCCCGGCCTTCACCGCACAGGCGCACCAGGGACCAATTGTGTCCACCACCAGCGAGGCGGATTGGGTCATGTCTTACTTCAACAGCTTGGCGCCCTGTTCGAAGGCGAGCTTCGGCAGACGCGGGAACAGTTTCTCGGTGGTGCCATAGCCCACATTGATCAGGAAGTTGGACCGCCAGGCGCCCATTTCCGGATCATTCTTGAAGAATTCCTCATCCACGCCGTCCTTGTCAAAACCGGACATCGGGCCGCAATCGAGCCCCAGCGCGCGCGCGGCCATGATCAGATAGGCGCCTTGCAGGGTGCTGTTGCGGAAGCCGTTCTCGAAGCGGGCTTCATCGGATTCAAACCAGTCTTTCGCTTCCGGAGCGTGCGGGAAGAGCTGGGGGATCTTCTCATGGAAGTTCCAGTCCCAGGCCAGCACCACGGTCAGGGGCGCCGTCAGGGTCTTCTCGACATTGGACTCGATGAGATGCGGCTTGAGACGCTGCTGGCTCTCGCCTTGCAGGAACAGGAAGCGCGCGGGCGACTGGTTGGCGCTGGTCGGACCATATTGCAGGAGCTCGTAGAGCGCGCGAATGGTGGTTTCCGACACCTGTTTGTCTTCCCACGAATAGAAGGTCCGGGCGCCGCGGAACAGCTGATCGAGCGCATGGTCGCTCAGAACCGAATGGCGATCGTCCAGGGCGAGCGGGGCTTGGCTGTCAGACATGGGAGGCTCCGGGTTCGGTAAGGGATATGGATCAGACACAGGATCGGGTCGTCTTTGAAACGACCATCACGTGATTTGGTTCTGAAGCGATTAAAGCACAGCCTCGACGCTGCTCACTTCAGGCACATAGTGCTTGAGCAGGTTCTCGATGCCCTGCTTGAGCGTCATCGTGGAGGAGGGGCAGCCCGCGCAGGCGCCGCGCATGTGCAGATTCACCACGCCCGTCGCCTCGTCATAGCTGTGAAAGACGATATCGCCGCCATCGCGCGCCACGGCCGGGCGCACACGGGTGTCGATGACATCCTTGATCTCCTTCACGATCCCGGCGCTTCGCCCTCATAGGCGGCATGACCGTCATCATCGGCATCAGAAAAGAGCGACTTGCCGCTCTCCAGGCAATCCATGATCGCGCCCAGCACGGCGGGCTTGATATGGGGCCAGTCCACGCCTTCCGCCTTGGTGACGGAGATGAAGTCCTGACCGGCGAAGACCCGGATCACGCCCTCCACGCGGAACAGTTCGCGCGCCAGATAGGAGCTCTCGGCCTCTTCCGGGGTCGCAAAATCACGCGGGGCGTCCAGAGAGACGGACTGGCCGGGCAGGAATTTCAGCGTGTCAGGGTTCGGTGTGTCTTCGGTCTGGATAAACATGACGGGCTTTCCGGGCGCTGGTTTGGCCCTTGAAATGGCCTGCAGGACGGGCGCGTTCAACCCCAGAGGCAGTAGGGGCAAGCCTCGCCTCAGGTCAGCGCCTTGATATCCTCACGCGACAGATTGCCCGGCACCACGGTCACGGGAATGGTCCTGTCCTCGAACAGGCCCTTGCCGCGGCCCAGCGCATTGACGAGCGGGCCGGGGCCGTCCTTGCCGACCGCAGCGCCCAGAACCAGGATCGAGATGGCGGGATCGGTTTCCAGAAGCTCGCGCAACGCCTCGATCAGATCGCCTTCCTTCAGGATGACTTCAGGCCGTGTCTCGGTGACCTCTTCCACATCCTCGGACAGGCTTTCCAGGGCCTCTTCGGCGGCGGCGCGGGCTTCGGCGCGCATGGTCTCGCCCACGCCCAGCCAGTGCTCGAACCCGCCTTCGGTGTTCACGACGGCCAGCACGGTCACCACGCCGCCCGTATTGCGGGCGCGGCGTGCGGCGAAATAGGCGGCCGACCGGCTTTCTTCAGTGCCGTCGGCGATCAGCAGGAATTTACGGGGTGCGCTCATGGGCGAACGTTGCCGCGTTCCGTCATTTCCGGCAAGAGGGCGTGTAACCACACCCTCTGAGACAGATTGACATGACTGACGCTCCGCTCGCCCGGCTTAAAGACCGCCGCAACCCGATCAACCCGGCGCGCGAGGTGATCCTTTATCCCGACCGGATCGAATGGGTCGAGGAGGGTCGGCTGGAGCGCCGCATCGCGCTGGATGCCGTTACAAGCGTCCGTCTGTCAGTCGAGCTGGCGGGCCAGCAAAGCCAGGTGGTCTGCCGGGTCGGCGGACGTCCGGCGAGATCGTCTTCGGCAGCCGCAAGGCTGTCAGCCCCGGGGTGTGGGAGGACAATGCGCTCGAGTTCCAGACGCTTCTCGTGCGCGTGCATGAGGCTTTGCGGCCCCGGTTCGGCGCGGTGCGCTTCACCGAAGGTCAGACCCTGGGCTTCCGGCTGCTGATGGGCGGGATCGGCGTGGTGATGACCAGCATGGCGGTCAGCTATATGGGCTGGATGATGCTGAAAGAGCAGAGCGCCATGATGGCGCTCGCCGGTCTGCCCTTCGCCGCCATCGGCGGCTATCTGGCCTTTGTCTTCCGGCCCGGACGGCCCGTGCCCTATGACCCCGAAGGCCTGATCACCCGCTTCAGGGCGGTTCCGAAAACCGACTAGCCCAGCTTCTCCTTCAGGGCCTCGACAAAGACCTTGCCCAGATCCGGGCCCTGCTCTGGATAGAGATAGGGCTCGATGATCTCGAGCTCCATCAGCGCCAGCTCGCCATCCAGACCGCGCACCATGTCCACGCGGGCATAGAGGAAGGCGTCTTCTCCGGTAATGTCCTGCGCCGTTGAGAGCACCTTGCGCGCCAGGGCCAGCTCGTCCTCGCCCGGCGTCCACACCGCCTCGGTCGCGCCATAGAGCGACTGCACCCGGTAATCGCCGGATTTGGGGCGCTTGTTGAGGCCATGCGAGAAGCGGTCGCCGAAGAAGATCATCGAGTATTCGCCCTCTTCAGGCACGCCGGGCAGGAAGGGCTGGATCAGGCAGGCGCCCAGCGGCAGCTCGTCCGCAGACGCAGGGGTTCGCCCTTCCTGACCAGGGCCTGACGCCAGGCGCCGCCGCCCACCAGCGGCTTCACCACGAGCTTGTCGCCGCCAAAGCGCTCAAAGCCTTGCGCGATCGCGGCGTCATCCGCCTTGTCCGCCCACAGGGTCGGGATGGAAGGCGCGCCGGCTTCATCCAGTTCCCGCAGATAGGTCTTCTCGATATTCCAGCGCACCAGCGCCGGGCTGTTCCAGACCGGCGCGATGGCGTTGAGCCGATCCAGCGTCTTGAGAAAATTGTCGAGCTTGGGCGGATAATCCCAGACCGTGCCCACCATGAAGCCGTCATAGACCGACGCGTCAAAGTCCTGGTCCCAGATGCAGGCTTCGAGCGAAACCCCCGCCGCGTCACAGGCCTTGGACAAGGCCCCGAACTCCAGATCGAACTCGAACCAGTCCTCCCGTGCGCCGGGACGGTCCTTCATCATGTCGGCCGAGGTCAGAAAACAGATACGGGTCATGGGCTTCCTCAAAGCTGATGGCGCTGGCGCCTCCGCTTACCGCGCCTCCTCGCGCTTTACCAGAACCTCTCTGCGGGTTGAGTTTGCGCACGCTGCGCGGTACACGCGCCCCGATTTCAGCTTCAGGAAGTTCCGCTCATGACCGATACCCGCTTCGACGTTCTTGGCGTCGGCAACGCCATTGTGGACGTGCTCGCCTCTGTGGACGACGCTTCATCGAACAGCACGGCCTCGCCAAGGACGCCATGCTGCTGATCGACGAGGAGCGGGCCGAAGCGCTGTATGAAGCCTTCCCGCCGGCGCAGGAAATCTCGGGCGGCTCGGCGGCGAACTCGCTGGCCGGCGTGGCGAGCCTGGGGATCCGCGGCGCCTATATCGGCAAGGTCGCCGATGACCAGCTGGGCGAAGTGTTCGCCCATGACCTGCGCTCGATCGGCGTGCATTACGACACCAAGCCTCTGAAAGACGGCCCGTCCACGGCGCGCTGCCTGATCGCCGTGCCCTCCGATGCGCGTCGGGCGATGAACACCTTCCTGGGCGCGTCCACGATGATGGATGAGGACGATATCAACGCCGATCTCGTCAAGTCCGCCACCGTCACCTTCCTCGAGGGCTATCTGTTTGACCGCCCCGAAGCCAAAGCGGCGTTCGTCCGCGCGTCGGAAATCGCCCAGGCCGCCGACCGCCGCGTCGCGCTGACCCTGTCTGACCTGTTCTGCGTGGATCGTCACCGCGACAGCTTCCGCCATCTGGTGAAGAACCATATCGACGTGCTGTTCGCCAACGAGGCCGAGATCAAGGCGCTCTATGAGGTCGACGATTTCGAGACCGCACTCGCCAAGGTCCGCGCCGAAACCCGCGTCGCCGCCATTACCCGCTCCGAAAAGGGCGCCGTGATCGTGTCCGGCGACGAGGAAGTGCGTGTGGACGCCGACCCCGTCGAGCATGTGGTGGACACCACGGGCGCAGGCGACCAGTTCGCCGCCGGCTTCCTGGCGGGGTATTCGCGTGGGGCGGACCTTTACACCTGCGGCCGGCTGGGCGTGATCGCGGCGGCGGAAGTGATCTCCCATATGGGCGCGCGGCCGCTGGTCTCCCTCAAGGAGCTGGCCGCGAGCAAAGGCGTCTCTCTGGATTAGTTCCGAACCTGAAATCGGACGCCAAAATCTTCGAAAGATTCATCAAGGACTCTGCTGTTGCAGGGTCCTTTTTGTTTTTCAGTCCGTCCTTAACCTGATTTTTAGCACATCAGTTCAGGCTCACGGTGTCTCGTGTGCATTCCGCACGCCTTTCGCCTGCAGCTGGGGTCCTGATGGCGCCGATCCGACATGCAATTTCCAGAGTGATGCGATCTCTGGTGATGAAATTCACTCTGCTTTGCGGGGTGATCCTCGTCGTCGCCACGACTGCGCTCATGGCCGTCGAATACCAGCTCAAGGCTCAGGACAACAAGGCCGCCGGCCTGGTCCACGCCGAACTGATCACAGAACTGTTCACCACCACAGCCGCCAACGCCATTGCCGTCAGCGACATGGAAGGTCTGACCAATCGCCTTCTGACGGATTTTGGCGAGCGCGACGATGTCAGCTCGGTCTATGTGGCCAACGTCAATCGCCGCGTCATCGCCTCCTATGGCGACGTGCCCTATGAAATCGGCGATCGCGCCGCCGATCATCTGGTCCAGTCCGCCGTCGGCGCGGTGGATACCCGGGTCGAGATGGTGGGCGACGAGATCCGCGTGGCCGAACCGGTTTTCTACAATGGCCGCCTGATCGGCGCTGTCGTCGCCACCGTGCCCATGTCCGCCGTCGTCACGCCGGCCATCGACATCATCACGCGCCAGGTCATCATCGCCGCGGTCGCCTGATCATCTTCCTGCCGGTGGTCGCGCTGATCGTCCGCAAGGCGCTGGGTCCGGTGCGCCGCCTGACCGAAGCCGCCCGTCTCGCCTCCTCGCGCAAGCTGGACCTGCGCATCGAGGTGAATACCGGCGATGAACTGGAAGTGCTGGCGAACGCCTTCAACCGCATGTTCGCGCGGCTCGACGCCTCTGTGAAACGCGTCCACCGCCTTGCCTATGTGGACATGATCACCGAGCTTCCCAACCGCGAACGCTTCCGCAAGGAAGTCGAGCGCGTCGCCCGGGAAGCCACCGAATCGGGTGAACAGGGCGCTATCCTGTTCCTCGATCTCGACCGTTTCAAACGCGTCAACGACTCCCTCGGCATTGGCGAAGGCGACCGCCTGCTTGAAGCGGTGGGCCGCCGCCTGCGCGAAGCCGTGCGCGGCTGGGATTTGTCCCAGGGCGAGCTGACCAAGGAACCGTCCATGGTCGCCCGTCTGGGCGGGGATGAATTCACCGTATTGCTGCCGCGCCTGCGCGACAGCGCGGACGCCGCACGCCTGGCGCGCCGCATCGTGGATTCCGTACGCCGCCCGTTCGAGATTTCCGGGCACCAGGTCTTCCTCGGCATCTCCGCCGGCATCGCCTGCTTCCCGCGCGACGGTTCTGATCCGGAAACCCTGCTGCGCCACGCGGATCTCGCCATGGCCTCGGTCAAGCGCGCCGGCGGCAATGCCTGCGAATTCTTCGAAAGCTCCATGAACCAGAGCGCCTTCGAGCGTCTGGTGCTCGAGAACGAGCTGCGCGAAGCGGTGCGCGACGACCAGCTGGTGGTGTTCTACCAGCCAAGGTCTCCATGGTGGACGGCTCCATCGCCGGCGCCGAGGCGCTGGTGCGCTGGCGTCACCCGACGGCGGGCCTTCTGTCGCCGGGCGCCTTCATCCAGGCGGCCGAGGAATGCGGTCTGATCGGGGAAATCGGCGACTGGGTGCTGCGTCGCGCCTGTCACGAAGCGCAGATCCTGCGCGAGCGCGGCATGAATATTCCGGTCGCGGTCAATGTCTCCGCCATGCAGTTCGAAAGCGAAGGCTTCTCCCAGACCGTGCTCGAAGCCTTGCAGGATTCCGGCCTGCCGCCGGAGCTTCTCGAGCTGGAGCTGACGGAATCCACCGCCATGCGCGAGCCTGAACGCGTGATCGAGCAGATCGAACCGCTGCGTCGTCTCGGGGTCACCTTCGCCATTGACGATTTCGGCACCGGCCACTCCTCGCTGTCCTATCTGACGCGCATGCCGTTCGATGTCTTCAAGATCGACCAGAGCTTTGTCCGCGACATGAGCCAGGATGAGCATGCGCGCATCGTGGTTGAGACCATTCTGGCGATGGCCAAATCACTCAAGCTGAAAACCGTGGCCGAAGGCGTGGAAACCAACGACCAGTATCGCGCCCTGCGCGCCCTGGGCGCGACCCTGGCCCAGGGTTATCTGTTCGGTCGTCCCATGCCGTTCGCGGAGCTGGAAGCCTTTGCGGCCCCGGGCGGCGAGCAGAGTGTTGCGGGATAACCCGGATCACAGTTGCGTGATGCACAAATATCACGCACAAGGCCTTTCAACTTTTTAATTCGCTTTTCTTGGATTTTGTGGCATTCTTACACCTGCAGCTGAGGGCTGCTCCTGATAGCGCGCCGTCCCCCCGACGCTTCAGGATGTCATGACGTTCCCCCCAGCGTCATGACGGCGCTCCGTCCCTGATGAGCGCGAGGCAAAACGCCCGGCGACTTCACCCCAGGTCGCCGGGCGTTCTTTATTCCACGATCGCGCTACACCGCTCCCTGTCGCTCCCAGCTTCAGCCGGGTTAAACAGGGGTCATGACCGATTTTGATCCCTCCCCGTCTGACTCAGCCGGCGCCGAAGACGAGATCGCGCGCCTGCTTGAAGAAATCCCGCTTCTGTACAAGGCCCGCGCCTTTGCCGAATCGGTGGGCGATCCGGCCTTCTTCTCGCGCCTGGGCGAACCGCTGGATTCGCGCGAGATCGCACTGGCGCGCGCCTATCTCGATGGTCTGGGCATTCCCGAGGCGGAACCGGCGGAAATGGGCGACTGGTCCGACGCCATCGCCGCCGCCGAAACGCTTGATCGCGATCCCTGGGCCTGGGAGGCCGAGGAGATGCAGCGCGCCGCTCTGGTCGAACGCGCGCTTGAGCGGCTGGACGAACAGGCGCTGCAAGCGGCCCTGACGCTGGTCGCCTCCAAGATCGGCGAACTCGCCAAACAGGCCGCCGAGGCCAGCGCCTCGATGGACGACATGTATGATGAAGCGGTGATCAACGCCGCCGCCGGCGGGCTGGTCCAGGCCGCCCATGGCGCGGTTCTGGTGCTGCTGGCGGAAGCCGAGGATGACGAGCCGCCCCACCCTTCCTCGCCCGCTGGCGGCTCTATGTGCGCGGCCGCTGGCCGGTCGGCGTCGCCGGCGCCACCTACAACATTCTCTGATCTCGCTGACCGTTCTTCACTCAGGATTGCCCATGACCCCGTTCACGCTCGCCACCTGGAACATCAATTCTGTCCGTCTGCGCGCGCCTCATGTGGCGAGTTTCGTGAAGGAGGCCCAGCCTGACGTGATCGCCCTGCAGGAGATCAAGTGTCTGCCCGACCAGTTCCCCCGCAAGGAATTCGAGGAGATGGGCTTCCCCCATCTGCATATCGTCGGTCAGAAGGGCCTGCATGGCGTCGCCATCGCCTCGCGCACGCCCATCGAGCCGCTCGATCAGGACAAGCTCTGCCCGCGTGGGGAGGCGCGTTTCCAGCGGGTCCGGGTCAACGGCGTGGAGCTTCAGAACTATTACATTCCCGCGGGCGGCGACGAGCCGGACCCGGAGATCAATCCGCGCTTCGCGCACAAGCTTGAATTCCTCGAGCGCCTGAAGGGTTATGCGGCGGATCGCGCCAAGGAAAACGCGCCGCTCGTGCTGGTGGGCGATTTCAACATCGCCCCGCGCGAACACGATGTGTGGTCCCACAAGCAGCTTCTCAAAGTAGTCTCCCATACCCCGGTCGAGGTGGAGGCGCTGAACGCCTGGCTTGAGGCCGGCGAGTATATCGACGTGGCCCGTGAACTGATCGACGAACCGGAGAAGCTCTTCACCTGGTGGAGCTATCGCAGCAAGGACTGGCGCGCTTCCAATCGGGGCCGGCGTCTCGATCATATCTGGGTCAGCCCGGCCCTGAAGGACGCCGCCCTCAAGGACGGCCGCGACAGCTTCAGGATCTGGGATAACGCTCGGGACTGGGAAAAGCCGTCAGACCATGCCCCGGTCACCCTGCGCCTGGGCTAATTGCCTGTTATAATTTTATAAAATTGGCTCCGTCGGTTATATCATATGCCTAATATGCATATGAATTACCGTTACGGACGCCTGAATCTCTCAACAGTCTGACCGACTGGGGAGAGAAACATGAAGACGCAAGATCGTATTGAACGTCTGGATTTTCTGGGTTTTGACCCGCAGGTGCGCGACGCGCTGGCGCTATGTACGCCTGTGATTGAACACGCACTGCCAGACGCATTGTCCGCCTTTTATGACGTCATTGGCGCGACTCCGGCGACCCGGCGATTTTTCCGCGACGACGACCATATGCTCGCCGCCCGGGATCGTCAGAAGGCGCACTGGATGTCGATCGTTTCGGGTCGTTATGACAGCGCCTATTTCGAAAGCGTGCGCAAGATTGGGCTCGCCCACAGCCGGCTGGGTCTCGAACCGCGATATTATATCGGCGGATACGCCCATCTCGCCTCTGCCTGATCCGTGCGGTCGCACTGCCAGACCAAGCTGGGCTGGCCCGGTTTGGCGGTCGCAATTCCAGACTGCTCGCGCGTAAACTCGATGCTCTGGTCAAGGCGATCTTCCTGGACATGGAGCTTGCCGTCTCGCTGTACCTGGAAGAGACCGAGGCCAATGCCTCACGAGAGCGGGATGCGATCGCGACCGAGTTCGAACGCAGCGTCGGCCAAGTGACGGGAAGCCTGCAGACGGTCTCCGAGACCATCGGCACGGCGTCCGGCCAGGTGACAAGGACCGTCGAGGTTACGCTCGAACGCGCCGTGAAGGCGGCTTCGGGCGCAGAGAATTCAGCTCAAAGCGTTCGCTCGGTCGCCGCCGCTTCCGAACAGATGCAGGCCGCCACGGGCGAGATCGCCCAGCGCGCCCATGCCCAGACCGATATCGCGCGTGACGCGGAAACGCTCGCCAGCTCCGCCGCCCAGGATATCGAACGCCTCAGCCACGCCGCCGCGCAAATCGGCGGGGTGGTCACGCTGATCCAGCAGATTGCAGAGCAGACCAATCTGCTGGCCTTGAACGCCACGATTGAAAGCGCACGCGCCGGCGAGGCCGGAAAGGGGTTTGCAGTCGTCGCCCAGGAGGTGAAGACCCTCGCCAACCAGACTGCGCGCGCGACCGATGAGATCGGGGGCGAGATCAACGCCATCCAGTCGGCCACGCAGGCCGTCGTGGACGCCATGGCCCAGATCAGGGACACCATCTCCAGGATCGCCGAGGCGTCCATGGGCATCAGCGCAGCGGTGGAGGAACAGGCCAGCGCCACCGCTGAAATCACCCGCAGCTCCACCAGCGCCGCCCTGGGCAATGAAGCGGTCGCGGCCGCCGCCTCGGAGATGGAGCAATCCACGCGGGATGCATCCTCCTCTGTCGAGGCCATGACGGAGGCGTCTGCACAGGTGCAGTCATGCTCTGCTGACCTGTCTCACTCCGTTGATCGCTTCCTCGCCTCGATCCGCAGCCCCCGCACGGGGACGTCATGATGCTGACCCAGCTGATCTATACATCCTATCCGGCCTTTCCCGTCCGGGCCGGCTGGCTGACCGGGCCTCTGGGCGAAATCGTGCGGGCCGGACGCGATCATAATGCGCGCCACCAGATCAGCGGCATTCTGGGCGTCGAGGTGAACCGCTTCTTCCAGATCATTGAAGGACCGCATGAGAGTGTGCATGAAACCTTCGAGCGCATCCGCCAGGACAAGCGTCATTTTGACGTCCGCCTCAGACATTCGTGCCGGATCGCGGTGCGCACCTTCCAGGACTGGTCCGTCGGATTTGCAGCCCGCGCCTTCCTGCCTCCGTCGGAACCGCTCCAGATGGATTTCGAAACCGCCACGGTTGAACACATCATCCATCGCGGTCAGGTCTTGCGCCGGTATGGCGTCATCGCCGAAGCCGGTCTCGATACGCCTAACGCTTGAGGATCCTGAAGGTCAGTTTGTTCCGCCTGGCGTCATCATAGTCATTCTGACCGATCTCCAGATGATGGCTATGCAGCGCCGTGCCGCCCAGATCATCCGGGATGGTGGTGGACATGGCCTGATAATACCGCGGGCCTGTCGGCAACTCAGCCTTCCACACGGTCTCCACCAACAGGATGCGGCCTTCAAACGCGCCTTCATCCCTCAGGCGCGCGAAATGCCTGTCGGCATCCGCGCCAAGCATGCCGTCTATGCGCTCTCCGCTCTCCAGCATCCCGTAGAGTCCGCCATTTGAGCGAAAGCCCTGTGAACACTCGATCAGTTCTATTCCCTCGCCGCGAGCGCGGATCAGGCTGACGCTGGTCGGCGCCGTCCGGACCGCGAGACGCCATTGCTCAAAGCACGACCGGTACCGGTTTTCCTCAAGCAGGCGAAGGATCTTCGCATGCAAGTGCAAGGATGGCTGTTTCGACCCGGACTCGATCCGGGAATAATAGGCCTGACTGATCCCCAGACTGTCAGCAACCGCCGCCTGCTTGGCGCCGGTCTGGCGCCTGAACGCGGTCAACAGCTGAGCCAGCTGCGTCTCCTGAGTCTGTATCAACGATTACCCCCATGTATCGCCAAGGGTGATGCAATCTAAACCACCGCCCCCTCAAGGCATTTTATATACACATAACCTTTGGGGTTTTAAGCCGCTCATTCAGCGCATACTACTGAAATGCTTTCTCAAATAGAAAACGCCAGACCCCTGAAAGGGCGCTGGCGCTCTCCGAAATCCCAGGCGGCAAAGGCCTACATCTGCAGCCGGTAGCCGCCGCTCTCGGTGATCAGCAGACGCGCGTGCTGGGGATCGGTCTCGATCTTCTGACGCAGGCGATAGACATGGGTTTCCAGCGTGTGGGTATTGGCCTCGCGGTGATAGCCCCAGACCTGATCGAGCAACTCCTCCCGCGCCACAGGCTGACCACCGGCACGGTAGAGGTATTTGAGAATATTGGTTTCTTTCTCGGTCAGCCGGGTCTTGCGATCCTCTGCGTCGATCAGGATCTTCATGGACGGCTTGAACCGGTAGGGCCCGACCTGGAGCACCGCATCCTCGCTTTGCTGGTGACGACGCAGCTGGGATTGCACCCGCTCGAGCAGCACCACAAAGCTGATCGGCTTGGCCAGGAAGTCATCAGCGCCCGAGCGCAGCCCCAGAACATGGTCGGCATCACCGGACTGGGCCGTCAGGAGGAGGATGGGGGTGCTCACGCCGTCCTTGCGCAGATGACGGCACGCCTCGCGTCCGTCCATGTCCGGCAATCCGACATCAAAAATGATGATGTCCACGGGCTCGGACCGGGCGAGCTCCATGCCCGGCTTCGCCGCATTGGCGGTCAGGACGTTGAAATCGTCCTCAAATCCGAATTGCTCGGCCAGCGCCTCGCGCAGGTCATCATCGTCATCAACCAGCAGGATCGTCTTCTTGTTCGTCATGGGTCTGTCTCCAGTCGGGCGGCCTGACAAACTGTGCCCACCGGTCGAAGTCTACCGGCAAGCCTTGCCTGTCCGCACCCGATTGCGCAATGGCAAACGCGCAATCTCGTTGCAAAACCGATGTACTCCAAACGGCGTGAAACTTGCCTGACGGCTTTGTGAGCCTCGCGAATTTTTTCGTGAGGCCGCCCGCCGTGGTGGGGAGGCGACCGGAGACCCTCAACGCCTTGCTCGCAAGGTGCAGAAGTCTCCGTCGCCGACCCCGCACGGTTCGCGGCGAATGTTACATGTAAGGGGTTTCCCCTAAGCCCGCCGGACCTCGCCATGACGGTTTATGTCGCCAGCGCCAGCCGCAAACAGCTTCAAGGATCCGACTTCACGGCGACGTGCGCGATCGGTCGCTCCGGCGTGATTGCAGCCCAGGACAAGACCGAAGGGGACGGCATGAGTCCGCTGGGATGCTGGCGGGTCCGGCGCGCCTATTGGCGCGCCGATCGCCTCGACCGGCTCGAGACCTCGCTGGTGATCGATCCCATCCGCTCCGATGACGGCTGGTGCGATGCGCCCGGCGACCCGGCCTATAACCAGCCCGTGCGCCTGCCCTATCCGGCCTCTTGTGAAACCATGACGCGCGAGGACGGTCTGTACGACCTTGTGGTGGTCCTGGGCCATAATGATGACCCGCCCCGGCCGGGACTCGGGTCCGCCATCTTCCTGCACTGCGCCTCGCCGGACTTCAAACCCACCGAGGGGTGCGTGGCGATCGAGCGGTCCCGACTGATCGAGCTGGTCGGACGCTTGACGTCGCAGGACTGGATCGAGATCGCGCCCTAGCGCGCCTCCCGTTCGCCAAACAGGGCGGATCCGACTCGCACCGAGGTCGCGCCCAGCTGCACGCCCAGTTCGAAATCCGAACTCATTCCCATGGAGAGCCGGGCGACATCCGCCCGGGCGGCCAGCTTGGCCAGCAGGGCGAAGTGCGGCGCGGCGGGCTCCTCCACCGGCGGAATGCACATCAGGCCTTCAACGGCAGATCAAGATCGCGTCGACAATGGCGCACGAATTCCACGCATTCATTGACCGCCAGCCCCGCCTTCTGGGGTTCATCGCCGGTATTGACCTGCACATAGAGCGCGGGGCGACGCCCGGTCTTCTCCATGGCCTTCACCAGCGCCCCTGCAAGCTTTTCCCGGTCCAGCGTCTCGATGACGTCAAACAGGGCGCAGGCATCGTCCGCCTTGTTCGACTGCAGCGGCCCGATCAGAAGCAATTGCAGGTCCGGATAGGTCTCGCGACGGCCTGCCCAGCGCTTTTGCGCTTCCTGTACCCGGTTCTCGCCAAAAATGCGCTGCCCGGCGGCCAGCATGGCGTCCACCCGATCGTCAGGCTGCACCTTGGAGACCGCGACCAGATCAATATCGTCAGCGGACCGCCCGGCCTGCTTGGCCGCTCTGGCGATCCGGTTCAAAATCTCGGCGCGCGCGGCGGCGACGCCGTCCGGGGAAGTGGGATAAAGGTCTGTCATGGGAATGAGGGGGTATGACGATACTGCCCGGCTGGCAAGTCGGGCTGCACGGCTCGAAGGGCCGCGCGGCCCTTTGCCGGCCCTCTTCTGCCTCAGCGATCCCGATCGCACCCCGGATCTGATGGCGCTGGCGCATGCTCTTCCGGCCGGGGTCGGCCTCATTCTTCGCACCTTCGGCAAGCCGGAGATCCGCCAGCAGGCGGATGATGTGGTGAGGCTGCGACATCAGGCGGGCGGGCTGTGCCTGATCTCCGCCGATCCCGATCTGGCGAGACAGGCCGGGGCGGATGGCGTTCACTGGCCCGAACGCCTGCTGACAGGCGCGAATGTCCGACGAACCCAAGGCTGGTGTCAACCAGTGCCCATTCGCCCCAAGCCCTGCGCCGAGCCGGGCGACTTGCCGATCTCGCTTTTGTTTCAACCGTTTTCCCGTCGCACAGCCCCAGCGCGACACGGCCCATGGGACCGTTCAGACTGGCGGCCCATGCCGCGCGCAGCACGCTGCCGGTCTATGCTCTGGGCGGCATGACGTCCCGCACGATCAGGCGACTGGAAAATCTGGGAATTTCAGGAGCGGGCGCTGTCGGAGCCCTGACCGTGAGCCGGTGACCGCCTAGAAGCGGAACGCGGACTCAAACCGGATTTCCGGAGCCTTGTCCTGGCCATCCTCGCCAAAGACCTGCTCTTCGGGCGAGGTGAAGCGGACTTCACCGCCAAAGCGGAAATGCTCGGAGAACTCGTAGAATGCGCCCGCGCTGAAGTCTTCAAGATCAACGCCCTGCGCGCCGCGAGCCGGAGCCACATAGCCCAGGGTCACGCCCCAGCGATCGCCGGCCTGCAGGTGGAATTCGTCAGACGGCTGAGCCCAGACCGAACGGGTTTCGGACGGCGCCAGTGTGAAACGCTCATACCAGGCAGAGCCGACGCGGAGCCGCGATCTTCGATGAGGACCGGACGCGCGGGCGTGCTGACATTGGTCCGGGCCGCTTCCGCCGTTTCGCTCGGGGCGTCAAAGCCGCGCAAGGACAAGGTGAAGGCTCCAGCACCGGAGCGAGGCTGGCCCCGCCCGTCAGCGCGAACGCATTGTCCTGGGCGGATTCCTGCGCATACGCCGAACCGCCGGCGCAGAGCGCGCCGGTGCACAGCAGTGTCGCAAAAAGCGTGTTGATACGCATGAGCCCATCCAGACAAGTTCACGATCAGATATAGCCCAGCCTTATGACGCTTGTAAGGCGCCCCAAGCGCTGATCCCGCACAATCGGTCGTGGGCGTGTCAAAAACGCAACCCTGTCTCCACAAGGAGTTGGAGCGCATCCTGATCCGCGCCGGGCCGGTTTCCTCCACATGCAGGATCGCCATTCCCAGTACGCCGCGCGCGCCGACCAGTCGTGACGCGCCCAGCTGGACGCTTCGGGTCCGGGTCTGCACCAGATCACTCTGGCCATACCCCAGCTCCAGCCCGTAAACCCAGTCGCCTTGCTCATAGGCGATGTTCAGGCCCAGGCTGTCGTACTCGGCGCCAGATAGCCGTCAGACCCGGTCAGACCGGAGAGGTTGACCGTCAGGTCCCCGGCCTCGCGAACCAGATCGGCGCGGACCAGCCAGGGATCGTCAAAGGAGAGCGCCATCAGGTCGTCCGCGCGGGCCGTCTCGTAACCGAGCGAAGCGCTCCAGCGCACGCCGGATGTCGGAATACGTCGGTCAAAACTCGCCGCGAGAGACCAGACTGAACCCAGATCCGCACGCAACACCTGCGCTCCCGCGGGATGACACTGCTGGGCGCACGGATCCGCGTCCGGCGCAAAGGAGGCGGACAGTCTGAGCCCGACAATGCGCTGGCTCTGGACCGACAATCCCGCCGCGCCCTCCGCCAGTGTGAGCGAGGTATCGGCGAGATTGAGGCCTGTCGGATCGATCACCCCGCCCTGGGCGCGCGTGAGGCGAAAGGCATGGAGCGGTCGGGACGCTTCCTGAACCGCAGCGGTCTCCCCGGGTCCGGCCCGCAGTTTCACCCAGCGGGTTTGCAGGTAAATCTGCGCTTTATCGACAAAGAGACGCGAACTGGACGCATCCAGACCCGGATCCGCCGATAATCCGGTCAGAAGCCCGGTGACCGGCAGACCGTTTCGTACCGGACCTGTCAGACCCGGTCGCGCCAGGCCGCGACGGCCGTCGCCCGTGGTCAGACGCACCTGCCCCTCAACGCCATATCGCCAGCCCCGGTCGGTCAGCGTCTCAGACGAGCCCTGCAACCGCATGTCTGCGTACGGAACATCACGCGGCGCCTGTGACGCCCCGACGCCGATCAACAGATCGAGATCGGCTTCGAATTCGACTTCAGTCTGAGTGAGAAAACTGGGACGCCATGATGCGTCCTGGCCCCAGGCTGCTGTCGGCGCGCCACGAGCCCGCCTGAGAAGACGCATGATATCAGCGCCTTACGGAAACAGGTCATAACTCGTGGCCTCGCCAAACGGCCCCGTCCCCCCGGACGTGCCCTTGTTTTCTCCGACTATCAGCCCCGAACCGTCAAGCTGACGGCGCCGGTCTGGCCGCAGAACTGATTATTTGTGACATGAAAACAACAGCTGTTCCATACAGAGCGCCAGCCTCAAGACTGGCGTCCCTGCACCGGCATGCTATAGAGCAATAAGACAAAGACGCGCCGGAACCCGGCGCAGAACCGCTTGGCCGGGAGCCGCCTAAATGTTGTTTCGCCGTTTGATCACTCCGTTCGCCGTCACCGCCTGTGTTCTCAGCCTGGCTGCTTGCGCCTCGCGCGGGGACAATTCCCAGGATCGCGGGCTGCTCGGCGGCGTGTTCGGCGGCGGCGGCCAGGTCAGCGATGCGCCCGAAGCCGGCATCGGCGTGAACAGCTTCCTGTGGCGGTCCTCCCTGGAAGTGTTGTCCTTCATGCCGCTGTCCGAAGTGGACCCGTTCGGCGGCGTGATCATCACGGACTGGTACGCCAACCCGGAAATCCAGAACGAGCGCTTCAAGGCGACCGTCTACATTCTCGATACGCGCCTGCGCGCGGACGCCCTGTCGGTTCAGCTGTTCAAGCAGGTCCGCACCGAAGCCGGCGACTGGGCCGATGCCGAGGTTGATCCCGCAACGCGCATCCAGGTCGAGAACGCCATTCTGACGCGCGCGCGCCAGCTGCGCATCCAGACCATCCAGGACTAGGCACGGTCCATGCTGTCCCTGCGCCCTTCCCTGATTCGCACCGGCGTCCTCGCGGCGGCCTGGTGGGTCTGTCCGCGTGCGGCTTCCAGCCGCTCTATGGCGGCGCAGGCTTCAACCAGCTCCCCGGTGTCGAGATCAGTCGCGGACAGGATCGCGTGGATTATCTCATCGAGGACGCCCTGCGCGACTTCCTGGGCGATGGCCGCAGTCCGTTTCGCCTGACCCTCGCCAATGAGACGGCGCAACGTTCGCTGGGCCTGAGCGCTACGGGCATTGCACGTCAGTATGCGCTGGTCATAACGACCGATTACACGCTGACGGATGCGACCGGCGCCGTCATCGCCGAAGGTCGGCTGCGCGAGGAATCGCTCTTCGACGCCGGATCTGACCCCTACACCCTCGTATCTGGCGCCTCGAACGCTGAGGAACAGGCCTCCGAGGCCATGGCGGAACGGCTGGTGCGGGAGATCGCCGTTGCGCTGCGTCAGCGCGAAGCGAATTCAGCGCGGTGAAACTCAAGACCCGGGATGCGGACCGGGCGCTTGCCCAGCCTGACGGCTCCTACACGGTCTATCTCATTTACGGACCGGACGGCGGCATGGTGCGCGAGCGCGCCGACACGCTGTCAAAAGCGCTGGTGAAGGATCCCGACGATCCTTTCTCTGTCACGCGTCTCACCGATGAAGACATAAAGGCGGATCCGGCCGCCCTGGCCGACGCCCTCGCCGCCCTGTCGCTCACGCGTGACCCGCGGCTCGTGCGCTTGCGGCTTTCCGGGGATTCCGCACCTGTCGCGAAGCTGATTGCGGAAGTGGATGAGGGGGTTACGCCCTCTGAAGCAACCCTCGTCATTGAATCGGGTGATCTGAAGAAGACGTCCAAGCTACGCAAGGCGGCCGAGGATGGCAAACGCACGCTCGCCGCGCCCTGTTATGCGGATACGGCGCGTGATCTCATCACGCTGGCCGAAGACATGTTCCGGGCGGAGCACCTGACTCTCGAGCCCGAGGCGCGCGCATGCTGGCTCCGTTTCTGGAAGGCGATCGCGCCCTGGCGCGCAGCGAGATCGACAAGCTGATCCTCTATAAGGGTCTCGCCGATCAGCGCGAGGGCCAGGACGATGTGATCACCCGTCAGGATATCGCCGACATCTCAGCGGTGGGCTCAGAAGCGGCCATGGACCAGATCCTCGACCCGGCCCTGGGCGGCGACATTCGCGCGGCGGACGCCGCCTATGCGCGGGGCTTGTCAGCCGGCCTCAATCCCGTCGGCGTGCTGCGCGGCTTCAGCGCCGGATCGATCAGTTCGACACCTACCATTCGGGCGGCGGAGATGCGGGCGCCCTGGCGCGCGCGGGCGCGCCGCGCTTCGGACCTCCGGCAGACCAGTTCAAACGCTCGGCCAAGCTCTGGACCGGACGGCGGCTCGACCAGGCGCGCAAATACGCCTTTGACGCCGAACGCGCCGTGAAGCGCTCCGGCGCGCCCGCTGAAGCCATTGTCGGCGACCTGATCCTGCGCCTGTCACGCGCCGCCGCTCAGGCGCGTCGATAAAGCTTTTCTTTTCAGTTATTTATAAGAAAATCGCGCTGAGAGCCCCTGAAATTGGAAACAGCGTATCCGTCTACGCTTCAGGCGCTCTCACACGCGGGGTTTTGAAGCCTAGAAGGCGCCGGAACCCATCTGACTCAGCCGGCGACAGACATCGTCGAGCTGTTCGAGGTTGGAGAACTTCACGCGCAGCTCGCCCTGCTCGCCCTTCGCCTTGATCTCGACCGCCAGACCCAGACGCGAGGACAGATCCGCTTCCACGCGCGGGTGTCCGCATCCTTGTTCTGAGGCGCACCGGAGGCCGACTTGCGCTCGGGAGAGGCTCCACCGCCCGACGCAGTCCGCGCCAGCGCTTCGGCCGCGCGCACGGACAGCCCTTCACGCACAATCTGTTCGGCCAGCGCCTCGGGATTGGGCGCGGTCGCAATGGCGCGGGCGTGCCCCCGCCGTGATGGCGCCTTCTCAAGATAGGCGAGCACGGCCTTCGGCATGGCCAGAAGACGCAGGGTGTTGGCCACATGAGCGCGCGACTTGCCCACGGCCTTGGCCACTTCTTCCTGGGTATGACCAAATGTCTCCACCAGCTGGCGGAAGGCGCGAGCTCTTCAACCGGGTTGAGATCGGCGCGCTGGACGTTCTCGACGATCGCGATTTCCAAGGTTTCGCGATCAGTTAGCTCACGAACCAGACACGGCGCTTCATGCAGCTGGGCGCGTTGCGCCGCCCGCCAGCGGCGTTCGCCGGCCACAATCTGGTAGCGCTCGGTCTCACCGCGCATCGGACGGACCAGGATGGGCTGCAGCAAGCCCTTGGTCGCGATGGAGTCCGCGAGCTCGGCGAGATCGCTTTCGGTGAACACCTTGCGCGGCTGATCGGGATTGGGCTCGATCAGTTCGATGGGCAGGGTCTGGACCCCATTCCGGTTGCCGGACGCACGCTGGGCGTTGCTGGCGTCCGCGCGGACCGCTTCAGCCTCTTCGCCCTCGCCCAGCAAGGCGGACAGGCCCCGGCCCAGGCCGCGGCTCGGTTTGCGTTCGTCTGCACTCATGCGGGGTCAGCGCGTCAGCTGCGCGCCGCTCCTGTTTGACCACTTCACTGGCCAGTTTCAGATAGGCTTGCGCGCCGGCGCATTCGAGATCGTACAGGAGCACCGGCTTGCCGAAGCTCGGCGCCTCGGAGACGCGCACATTGCGCGGTATGACCGTGTTATACACCTTGTCGCCGAAATGCTCGCGCACATCCGCCGCCACCTGGGAGGACAGATTGTTGCGGCGGTCATACATTGTCAGCACAACCCCTTGGATTTCCAAGGATTTGTTGAGGTTGCCCCGCACCAGCTCGATAGTGCGCATCAATTGGGTCAGACCTTCGAGCGCAAAGAACTCCGTCTGCAGCGGCACCAGCACGGAATCCGCCGCGGTCATGGCGTTCACGGTCAGAAGGTTCAGCGAAGGCGGGCAATCGATCAGGATGTAATCGCAATGCTCGCCCATGCCCGACAATGTCCGGCGGAAACGATCAATGGCGTGGCGCAGGCGATAGGACCGGCGCGGCGCATCCGACAATTCGAGCTCGGCGCCGGACAGATCCACATCAGAGGGAATGATCGCCAGACCCGGCACGTCCGTATCGATGAGCGCATCCTGCAACGGGCGCTCACCCACCAGAACGTCATAGGAGGTCGCCCGGCGATCCGCCCGCGCAACCCCCAGCCCGGTGGACGCGTTGCCTGGGGATCGAGATCCAGAACAACAACCCGTTGACCGATGGCGGCGAGCGCGGTCGCCAGATTGATGGCGGTCGTGGTCTTGCCCACGCCCCCCTTCTGGTTCGCCACGGCAATGACCTTGGGCGGCGCGATGCGGGATTCTTCAGACACGGGCAAGCCCCCTGATTTTGAGAATAGCGGCCTCGGGCGATGTCCGGCTCGGCAAGACCTCTGCTTCAAAAGTCCAGCTTTTCCGCGCCTCGGTCAATTCCTCTTTATAGCGTGCGCCCTTGGGAAGCAGGGCCACAGCCCCTTTATCCACAAAAGGATGAACGTAACCGAGTAATTTACCAAGCGGCGCCATGGCGCGCGCGGTGACCACATCGACCTCCGGGACAGGATGGATCGATTCCACCCGGTCGGCACGCGCAATCGCGGGCGCTTTCGTCTCGCGGATGACCTGATTGACGAAGGCCATCTTCTTGGCGACGGAATCCACCATCAGCACATGGCCCTCGCCCGCATGACGCTCCATTAGGGCGAAGGCGATGGCGAGACCCGGAAAACCCGCGCCGGCGCCCAGATCCGCCCAGCGTCTGGCCTCCGGCATCAACTCGAACACCTGCCAGCTATCCAGCGCATGGCGATGCCAGAACTCGGTCAACGTCCCCCGCCCCACCAGATTGGTGTGGGCGCTCGTCTCTTCCAGAAGCCGCCGCCAGGTCTCGAACCGCTCCAGTGTTTCACGTGAAACACCGGTTTCGGCCTGAAACTGCTCAGGCCCGTACGCCGCCTCGCTCATGCCGTCTGCGCTCCGGCCGGGCGGCGCTTGAGATAGGCCAGAAGTGCGGTCAGCGCACCTGGCGTCACGCCCTCAATCCGAGCCGCCTGACCCAGCGTATCGGGAGACGCTTGATCAGCTTCTCACGCACTTCATTGGAGAGGCCGCCCACCTGCGCATAATCAAAGTCGGCGGGAATGCGCACGCCCTCATCGCGGCGGAACGCAGGATGTCCGATTGCTGACGGTCGAGATAGCCATGATAGACGGCGTCAATTTCAACCTGCTCGGCTACACGCGGTTTGACCTCCCCGAGCTCAGGCCAGATGCGCACCATGTCGGACCAGCCGATATCGGGATAGCTCAACAACTCCATCACCGACCGGCGCTTGCCGTCCTCATTGACCTTGATGCCATGGCGCTTGGCCTCGGCCGGGGTCAGGGTGAGGGTCGTCGCCTGTTCACGGGCGCGGGCGAGATCGACCTGACGCTGACGCCAGGATGTTTCACGTGAAACACTCGCCGCGCCCAGGGCAATCGCCTTGTCCGTCAGACGCTGGTCCGCATTGTCGGCCCGGAGCGTCAGACGGTACTCGGCGCGCGAGGTGAACATGCGATAAGGTTCGGTGACGCCGCGCGTGATCAGATCATCGATCATCACCCCGATATAGGCTTCGGAGCGGTCGAGGATGAAGGGATCAGAACCGGAGGCCTTCAGAGCCGCGTTGAACCCCGCCATCAGGCCTTGAGCCGCCGCCTCTTCATAGCCGGTCGTGCCATTGATCTGACCGGCCAGGAACAGGCCCGCCATGGCCTTGACTTCCAGAGCGGCGCTCAGTTCCCGCGGATCCACATAGTCGTATTCGATGGCATAGCCATAGCGGCGCACCTTCACATCCTCGAGCCCCGGAATGGTCTTGAGGAAGGCGTCCTGCACCGCGTCGGGCAGCGAGGTGGAAATGCCATTGGGATAGACGGTGTCGTCATCCAGACCTTCGGGCTCCAGGAAGACCTGATGCTGGCTGCGGTCTGCAAAGCGCACCACCTTGTCCTCGATCGAGGGGCAATAGCGCGGCCCCCGCCCCGAGATCGCCCCGCCATAAACCGCGGACTGATCCAGATTGTCGGCGATGATCTTGTGGGTCGCTTCCGTCGTCCGAGTGATGCCGCAGGCGATCTGTTCGACTGTGATCACATCATTGAGGAAGGAGAACGGCACCGGGATGTCGTCCGCCGCCTGCATCTCAAGCTGATCCCAATGAATGGTCGAGCCGTCGAGACGCGCCGGGGTGCCCGTCTTCAGACGGCCCATGCGCAGGCCCAGACCATAAAGCGTTTCAGACAGGCCATTGGCCGGCGCTTCGCCATGACGGCCCGCCGGGATGCGTTCATGACCGCGATGGATCACGCCCTTCAGGAAAGTGCCCGTGGTCAGGACCACGGCGCCCGCGCGATAGGCCCGACCCGCACCATCAATGACGCCGCAGCAACGCCCGTTCTCGATGATCAGATCCTCGGCCGCCGCCTCGACAATGCTGAGATTGGCCTGCTCAGACAGCGCCTGTTGCATGGCTTCGCGATAGAGCTTGCGATCAGACTGAGTACGCGGGCCTCGCACCGCCGGGCCCTTGGAGCGATTGAGCAGGCGGAACTGGATGCCGGATGCGTCCGCGACGCGCCCCATCACGCCATCGAGCGCATCCACTTCGCGCACCAGATGCCCCTTGCCCAGACCGCCAATGGCAGGGTTACAGGACATCTCGCCAATGGTGGAGGCTTTATGGGTCAGCAGCAGTGTGCGCGCGCCCAGGCGCGCCGAGGCGCTCGCGGCCTCACAGCCGGCATGGCCGCCGCCAATTACAATCACATCCCAGGGCCGGGCCTGGGCTTGGGTCTGATCAAGTCTCATGGGTCAACTCTCGGGCGCGGGTTCGCTGCGTCGCGCGGGGCGGCTTACATAAGGCGCCCGGTATTCGGAGTCGAGGGATTAGCCGGATTTCGCGGCCTGATTATGGCGCCTATTTTCCGATGCAGAACTGGCTGAACACCCGGTCGAGCACATCTTCCACGTCGATCCGCCCGATCAGGCTTTCGAGCGCCTGATCGCCAGATGCACATCGCTCGCCGCCAGCTCCGGCGCCCGCGCCAATTGCGACTGCGCCGCCAACAGATGATCGAGCGCGCGCTCCACCGCCTGACGGTGACGCGCGCGAGACAGCGCCGGCGCTTCACGTCGGCTCAGACGGTCTCGCACAACCTCTTCCAACCAGCCTTCCAGCGCTGGCAAACCCAGCCCGGACTTCGCGCTCAGCTCGAAGCGGGTCATACCGAGCTCATCCGATAGGTGAAGGGTTTGGCCCTGATCCATCTTGTTCAGGATCAGCGCGTCTGCATCCGTGAGCGTCTCCAGCAGTTTGGCCGGAAGTGTTCACGTGAAACATCGACGACCCCCAGACGCAGATCGCATTCTGCGCCCGGTCCAGCGCCCGGCGCACGCCCTCCGCCTCCACCTGGTCGGCGGCGTCCCGCAAACCCGCGGTATCGGCGACGATTACAGGGAAGCCCGCGAGCACGAGCCGCACTTCCACCACATCGCGCGTGGTGCCCGGAATATCGGTGACAATCGCCGCATCCCGACGCGCCAGGGCATTCAGAAGCGTCGACTTGCCGGCATTGGGCTCGCCGATGAGGGCAATCGAGAAGCCCTCGCGCACCCGCTCGCCCGCCGCCCGTCTCGAGATGGGCAATGAGAGCGTCACTGAGCATTGCGAGCGGCGGCCCCGCCGTTTCCGATAGCGTCTCGGGCACATCCTCCTCATCGGGAAAATCCACCTCGCCTTCGATGGCGGCGAGGACGGAGATCAATTGCTCGCGCCAGTCCTCATAGAGGCTGCGCAAGGCGCCGGTCATCTGCGACAGCGCCTGCTCGCGCTGGCCTTCGGTTTCCGCATCAATGAGATCGGCGAGGCCTTCGGCTTCAGTGAGATCCATCTTGCCGTTCTGGAAGGCGCGGCGGGTGAACTCGCCCGCCTCGGCCGGGCGCACGCCCAGCTCCAGAAACCGCTCCGCCATCGCCTCGATCACGGCGGTTCCGCCATGCACGTGAAACTCGGCGCAATCCTCACCCGTAAAACTCGCCGGCCCCTCGAACCACAGCGCCAGACCCTGGTCGATCACCGCGCCTTCACCGGTCAGGAAGGCGCGCAAGGCGGCAAGTCGCGGCTTGGGTCGCGGCAAGCCGGCCACCGCATCCAGAACCGCCCCCGTCTCGGGACCGCTCACACGGATAACCGCTACGCCGGACCGGCCCGGCGCGCTCGCCAGTGCAAAGATCGTCTCGCTCATGACTTCAGATCAGCTCTTGTCGGACTTGGATGACCCGCCGGAGGCAGCCTGGCTCATCAGACCCATGACGTGCTTCTGCCATTCCCCGCCCATGGTCATCCAGGATCGCATCAGGGTGTCCGGCTCCATCGCGTCCATATTGGCGCTCATGCGCTTGCCCATCTCTTCGACCAGCTGGGCGTTCAGCCCCGTCACATCCGGCAGACCCATGAAGGTCCGCGCTTCTTCGGGAGTGCATTCGATATTGATGTTGACCTTCATGGGGGCCTCGCCTCAGTCTCGCCACGCTGAACGCGGAGCATTCAAGGTTCAGTCTACGCCGCCTCAGAGCGCATGACAAAGCCGAGTGCTCAGACACGCAAGGAGACTTCTCATGGCAGGACAAGACATCATCATTCACGGCCCGGACGGCGATTTCTCCGCCTACAAGACCGGCGAAGGCCCGGTGTTGATCGTCCTGCAGGAGATCTTCGGCGTGAACCAGGTCATGCGTGATCTGTGCGATGAGTACGCGGCGCAGGGATTTACCGCCGTCTGCCCGGACCTGTTCTGGCGGATCGAGCCCGGTATTCAGATCACGGACAAGACTGAAGAGGAATGGAAGCAGGCCTTCGAGCTGTTCGGCAAGTTCGACGTGGACGCCGGCATTCGCGACGTCGCCGCTACGATCGCCCAGATGCGCGCCGAGGGCGCGGACAAGGTTGGCGCCGTGGGATACTGCCTGGGCGGCCAGCTCGCCTATCTGACCGCCTGTCGCACGGATGCGGACGCCTGCGTCGGGTATTACGGCGTCAATATCCAGGAGCGCCTGGATGAAGCCAGCCGGATTTCTCATCCCCTGATGCTGCATATTGCCGGCAAGGACGAGTTCGTGCCCGCCGAGGCGCAGGGAAAGATCATGGATGCGCTGTCAAAGCATGGACTTGTCACGATTCATCATTATCCAGAGCGGGATCACGCCTTCGCCCGCCCCGGCGGCGCTCATTATGACGCCGACGATGCGGAACTGGCGAATGGTCGGTCACTCAACTTCTTGAATAAGAACCTGAAATAGGATCACACGCATGCGTTTCCTTGTTGGCGTCAGCCTTTTCGCCCTTGCCGCCTGTACTGCGGAAGCGCCCGCTCCCGACCGGGCCGCCGAAAGGACGGACATGCAGGCCCCGCCTGCACAGACCGCCGCCGCGGATCTCTGGCTGACGGGTGTGGACCTTCCGGCCTATCTCGATTGCGCGCGCGAGCAGAGCGTCACCTTGTTGCAGGCGCACCGCACCGGCGATCGTCCGGGCGCCGCGGAAAACTCCATCGGCGCCATGCAGGCCTCGCTCGATGATGGCGCGCTCTTCATGGAGATGGACGTCGCAAAGACCTCTGACGGCGTGCTCATCCTGATGCATGACGACACCGTGGACCGCACGACGAACGGCACGGGCCGCGTGGACGAGATGACCTATGCGCAGATCTCCGAACTGCGCCTTGTGGATGTGGACGGCCATGAGCTCGATGAAGGCGTGCCCACCTTCTCGGACGCCCTCGCCTTTCTTGATGGCCGCGGCTTCGCCCAGGTCGATCTCAAGGATACGACCTTTGACGAGATCGGAGCGGCGCTCGTGGCGGCTGATGCTGTCGACCGCGCGGTGGTCATCACCTATTCCATTGATGACGCCATCACCCTGTCGGACATCCTGCCCGATGTGGCGCTGTCGACCGGCGCGCGCTCGGCGGAAGATCTCGAGCGCCTTGAACAGGGCGGCGTGGATCTGGGCCTGACCACGATCTGGCTGGGCGTCGGCACGGGTCAGCCCGAATGGGATGCGGTGCTCGCCAATCTTGGGATCGAGACGAGCTTTGGTGATTTCGGCGGCGAGCGGAACGGAACGGTCGATTACACCTGCTCAATCAGAACGGCGCCGAGGTGATCTCGGTCGATGATGTTCCCGCGGCTGCGGCGGCGCTCGACGCCCATGACGCATCCCGAGCCCTGCTTGAAGCCTGCCCCGCCGCCCAGGGCTAGGCTTGGGTCTTTGGCTGAACACGCAGACCGGCCATCCAGTCATGAAAGCCGGCCCTGAAGATCAGCACCAGCCCGATCTGTAACGCCAGAAGACCATAGGACACGGTCCAGAGCGTGACATTGACGAGGCCCGGAGGATCAACGAAGGGCTGGCCGGGAATGGTCCATATCCCGATATGGGCGATTTCCCAGGGCAGGAATTTTCCAAGGTTCCGAACGAGTGCGCGGCCCAGCCCCGGCCGCGCACCCTGCCGCCTCACGCGAAGTCCCATCAGGGCCTTGCCGGGCGTTGCGCCCCAACCCGCTTCCAGAAGGCTGAAAATGAGGATGGCGGGGCCCGTCAGGGTCACGACCGCGATCGCATATCCCGCCAGCTTGGAGGATGGCGGCTCGGGAACAAGCGCTTGCACCACCCCCCAGAGCGCCAGTGCGTAGAGTCCGATAAGAACGAAATCGACGCCGTAGGCGCACGCTCGCTGCAAGAACAGACGGAGCCGGGCCATCAGTCCGCGCTCGCGCGTTGCCAGGCGGGGCGCTGTTTAAGGCGATCAAAATAGGCTTTCACCGGCTCCGGCGCGCTGTCGAACTGTTTGACGATCTTCAACAGGTAGAACAGATAGCCCAGCGCGATATCGGCGGCCGTGAACCGGTTCGCGGCCAGATAGTCGCGACCTTCGCCCAGACCACGCTCGGCGATCAGCTTGAATTGCTTGTCGAGCTCCGCGCGCGCCCATTTGGCGAGCGCCGGATTGCGCTGGTCCTCGGGCAGGAGCGTGGTGTGCGCGAGGGTCAGATTGACCGCCATGGACATGGTGCCCTCGCTGAAATGCATCCATTCGAGATAGCGATCATAATCGGGTTCGTCCGGGGTCACGGCGAGCTCGGTCGGGCCGTATTTGGTGACGAGGTAATCCACCATGGCGACCGATTCCAGCATCACCCGGTCGCCATCGGTCATGGCGGGGATTTTCTGCATGGGATTGATGGCCTTGAAGGCCTCTCCCCCCATATTGCCTCGCTGGTTCGCCGTGATCGGACCGAGATTCTCGAGCGTGTGCGGCAAACCCATTTCCTCAAGACACCAGCGCACCCGGACCGAGCGGGACATGGGCGCGTGATAGAGGGTGATATTAGGTTCAGACATGGGTTTCCTCCCCGATACTTTAGCTTTTAAGCATCCTTTCATATCTGACGCTTGGAACGCTAGCCCCAAACGCAAACGCCGCCCCGAAGGGCGGCCGCTGGAACACTCAAACGCCTGAAGGATCAGGTGTTCATGGAGTCATAGAACTCGGCGTTGTTCTTGGTTTCCTTGAGCTTGGACAAGAGGAATTCGATCGCGTCCTGGGTGCCCATCGGATTGAGGATCCGGCGCAGCACATAGGTTTTCTGCAGATCCTGCTTGGGCACCAGAAGCTCTTCCTTCCGCGTGCCCGACTTGAGAATGTCGATGGCCGGGAAGACGCGCTTGTCGGCGACCTTGCGGTCGAGAATGATCTCGGAGTTGCCGGTGCCCTTGAACTCTTCAAAGATCACCTCGTCCATGCGCGACCCGGTGTCGATCAGCGCGGTCGAGATGATGGTCAGGCTGCCGCCTTCCTCGATATTCCGCGCCGCGCCGAAGAAGCGCTTGGGTCGTTGCAGGGCGTTGGCGTCAACACCGCCGGTCAGCACCTTGCCGGAGCTCGGCACCACGGTGTTGTAGGCGCGGCCCAGACGCGTGATGGAATCCAGAAGGATCACCACATCGCGCTTGTGCTCGACGAGGCGCTTGGCCTTCTCGATCACCATCTCGGCCACCTGAACGTGACGCGTCGCCGGCTCGTCAAAGGTGGAGGCCACGACCTCGCCCTTCACCGTGCGCTGCATGTCGGTCACTTCTTCCGGGCGCTCGTCGATCAGCAGCACCATCAGATAGCATTCGGGATGGTTGGTCTCGATCGCGTGGGCGACATTCTGCATCAGAACCGTCTTGCCGGTCCGGGGCGGCGCCACGATCAGGGCGCGCTGGCCCTTGCCCAGCGGCGACACGATGTCGATGACCCGACCCGACCGGTCTTTCTTGGTCGGGTCTTGGATTTCCATGTTGAACCGCTCATCGGGATAGAGCGGGGTCAGGTTGTCAAAATGGACCTTGTGGCGAGATTTCTCCGGCTCCTCGAAATTGATCGAGGACACCTTCAGGAGCGCGAAATAACGCTCATTGTCCCGCGGCGCCCGGATCTCGCCTTCCACGGTGTCGCCGGTGCGCAGACCGAAGCGACGGATCTGGCTGGGGGAGACATAGATGTCGTCCGGGCCCGGCAGATAGTTGGATTCCGGCGCGCGCAGGAAGCCGAAACCGTCCTGCAGCACTTCCAGCGTGCCCCCGCCGGAAATCTCCGCGCCCTCATCGGCCAGCGCCTTGAGGATGGCGAACATCATGCCCTGCTTGCGCAGGGAGGAGGCGTTCTCGATATCGAGGCTTTCAGCCAGCTCCACCAGCTCGGCGGGCGACTTTTCCTTCAGTTCCTGAAGCGACATGCGACGGGTCGAAGCGGTTTTGGTTTCGCTGCCGTCCTGCGGCTCGGTTTCAGGGGTATCAGTCATGAGTTTCTCAGACAGCTCGGTTCACAAGACCTGATCGGTTCAGGCCCTGGTGAACACCAGACGACGAACTGCGCCAGGCCGGCGCGGATCGACTATGGGATTGGGTGTTAGCCCGGGCGCTGTCAGACGAGGACGTCGGCGCGGCCCGCAGCCGTTGGAGGGGATCCTTGCAAAGGAGTCCCCTCATCCCTGCCACGCACGGCGCTCAACGTCAATGAATTTCGAGGCTCAGAACGGCTTAACGACAGCCAGAAGCACGATGAAGATCACCAGGATGGCCGGGCCCTCATTCATGATCCGCCAGAACTTTTCCGTGCGCGGACGCTCGCCCTTGGCGAACTTCTTGGCGCTGGCCGCGTAAAATCCGTGAATGCCGGACATCAACAGCACCAGCAACATCTTGAAATGGAACCAGCCCTGAGTGAACAGCGCCGGATTGGCGATGATCATGGTGATCGCCAGAAGCCAGACCGCAATCATGGCCGGATTGACGATGATCTTGAGAAGATTGCGTTCCTGGATCAGCAGCGCGCCTTCAAGCTCGCCCCCGGCTACAGCCTGGTGATGATAGACGAACAGGCGCGGCAGATAGAGCATGCCCGCCATCCAGAAGATCACCGCGATGATGTGAAGGCTCTTGACCACCAGATAACCGATGGAGCCGGGAAGCAGAAAATCGATCATGCGGCGCTCTCCTGTTTCAGACCCGCTTCAAGACAGGGGCAGCGGCCGAACTTGCCCGGGCAGATCGGTTGACCCTGCGGCGGCTTGAGCCCGTTCCCCCCTCTAGCGCATCGACCGTCACACGCGCCAGAGCCGCGATGAAGTCAGGCTGGTCACCCAGCGCCGGAACCCGGTCATAGCCTCTGGCGCCATGCTCCTCGGCCAGCTCGGCGTATTCCTCGTCAAGCTCGACCAGGGTCTCGATATGCTCGGACACGAAAGCGATCGGGGTGAGCAGGATATGCTTGTCGTCCTGACAGGCGCGCTCGATCGCCTCTTCGGTGGAGGGGCCGATCCATTTGAGCGGGCCGACGCGCGACTGGAAGCAGATCTCGTGGTTTTGCAGGTGTTCAGGCAGACGCGCATTCACCTGCGCCACCGTCTGTTCGACCTGCCATTGATAGCTGTCGCCCTTCTTGATGATGGTTTCCGGCAGGCCATGGGCCGAATAGAGCACGCGCGTATTCTCGGGCTTGCCCGCCTTCTCCCATTCCGCCTCGATCAGGCGGGCGTGCGCCGTGATGAAATCCGCTTCCTCGGGGTAACAGCAGATGGCCCGCGCCTCGGGCCGCCCGCATCTCGCCAGGCCTTGAAGGACGATCCGGTCGTGGTGGTGGAAAACTGCGGATAGAGCGGCAAAAGTACAATTTCATCAGGCTGGTAGGCTTTCACCGCCTTCACCGCCTCATCCACGAAGGGATGCCAGTAGCGCATGGCGAGAAAGCATCGCACCTCATCGTCAGCGCCCAGCCGCTCCCGAAGCGCAGCAGTCAGCGCCTGCGCCTGTTTCTCGGTTTCAGGCACGATGGGCGAGCCGCCGCCCATCTTGGCGTAATTCTCTGTCGCTTCCTTGGTCCGCGTGGTGGAAATCAGCCAGGCCAGGAACTCCCGGATCAGGCCCGGCGCGCCAATGATCGCCGGATCGCGGAAAAGATTGCGCAGGAAGGGGCGCACATTCTCGGGCTTGTCCGGCCCGCCCAGATTGAACAGCACCACTGCAATTCGCCGCGCCATGCGCCTACTCCTGTCTGAAACCGATCACGCTGAAGAGTCTTAACCCTTGAAACCGCGCACGCGCTCGATCAGGCGCGTGACGTTTTCAGGGGGCGTGTCGAGATGAATGCCATGTCCGAGATTGAAGACATAGGGCCGGCCCGCCCAGGCGGAAAGGAGCCGGTCGATCTCGGAATCCAGCACGTCGCCCCCGCGCGCAGCACCGCCGGATCGAGCTGGCCCTGAAGCGGCAGATCCTTGGGGAAGGCCCCGCGCGCCCAGTCCGTGTCCAGCCCGTGATCCAGCGCGAGGCACTGGATGCCGGTCTCTTTGGCGTAGCGGACCGCCTGAGGCCCGGCGCCGCGCGGGAAGCCGATGACCGGCAAGGTCACGCCCATCTGGCGCAAGCGATCAATGATCCGCTTGGTCGGACGGATGATCACCCGGTCAAACAGCGGGTCCGGCAGGCCTTCAGCCCAGGAATCGAACAGCTTGAGCGCATTCGCGCCGGCATCCGCTTGCGCCTTGAGATACTGGGCGCTCGCCTCGGCCAGAAGATCGAGCAGGGCGTCAAACGCGTCCGGCTGGCTCCAGGCGAGGGTGCGCGCATTGATCCGGTCCTTGGATCCGCCGCCCTCGATCATGTAGGTCGCCACGGTCCAGGGCGAACCGGCGAACCCGATCAGGGAACAGGTCTCGGGCAGGCCTGCGCGGACCTTGCGGATCGTGTCGCTGACCGGCCGCAGGACCTCATTCGCTCTCTCGACAGACAGCGCCCCGAGATTTTCAAGCGCCAGCGGTTCAAGCTTGGGTCCCTCGCCTTTCTCGAACCACACCTTCTGGCCCAGCCCATAGGGGATCAGCAGGATGTCGGCGAACACGATGGAGGCGTCAAAGCCATAGCGGCGAATGGCTGGAGCGTCACTTCCGCTGCAGCATCCGAATTGAGGCAGAAATTGATGAAGTCCGGCTGCTGCGCGCGCACCTCGCGATATTCCGGCAGATAGCGACCCGCCTGGCGCATCAGCCAGATCGGCGGCGGAGAGACGGTCTCGCCAGCAAGGGCGCGCAGGAAGGGCTGGTTCTGATCAGTCATGAATGGCTCTCGTCAGCGCCGGGGTTCGAGGGTTATCCCCGGACAGGTCAGACCCGGTCATACCTCTCTTTTTCATTGAATGAAAAGAAGGGGTGATAGTAGAGGCGCCCATAACGTGGATAACTGCGACGCTTCATCGCTGGCGCCGGATATCCACAGCCTGTGAAAGCCGGTCATCCACGGTCTGACTTTCGTATCAGAATGAGACATTAACGGAATTTTTACTTTGGTTAACCGTAGCCTAGCCGAGTGCGTGAACAGGATCGGCCATAAAACCAAGAAAATGACTCGGAAAATTGTCGACAGATCGGTGGCCCCCGGAGCCCTGTTTATTCCCTGATGTGAATGTGTGGGCGCCAACTGGGCGCCAGACCGTGATGACCCTCGCCTCTGTCCCCGAGGCGGCGGAAGCCGTGGACAAGCAGACTGGGTTATTCACAGCTTGCGCGCACTGGTCTACCGATGGGGGATGATGACTTCTGAGGAGCCGCGCATGCCCCGGTCCGCCGATATCGGAATCTATTTCCATGTCCACATGATCTCGGACTCCACGGGCGAGACCCTGATGGAGGTGATGCGCGCCTCCGTCGCCCAGTTCCAGAATGTGCGTCCGATCGAGCATCTGTATGCGCTGGTGCGCTCTCCGCGTCAGCTCGAACGCGCGCTGGAGCACATTCAGGCCTATCCCGGCATCGTCATGTTCACGCTGGTGACGCCGAGCTGCGTCGCGATCTCGAGGACGCCTGCGCATCCATGGGCATGCCGGCGCTCGCGGTTCTGGATCCCATTCAGGCCACCATGTCGAGCTATCTGGGCGCGCCGGTCCAGGGCAAGGCGGGCGCCCAGCGGGTTCTGGACGCAGACTATTATCGCCGCATAGAGGCGATGAACTATTCCATGGCCCATGATGACGGTCAGGGCGATGACTTGGCGAGCGCGGACGTGATCCTTCTGGGGATATCCCGGACGTCCAAGACCCCGACCAGCATCTATCTGGGTCATCGCGGCATTCGCACCGCCAATATTCCGCTGGTGCCCGGCGCGCCCCTGCCTGAAATCCTCTACCGCCTGAAGAAGCCGCTGATCGTGGGGCTCACCGCCTCGCCCGAGCGCATCATACAGATCCGGCGCAATCGCCTGCTCAATCTCAAGGAAGACCGGTCCACCGAATATGTGGACGAGGAAGCGGTGAAAGAGGAGGTGATCCACGCCAAGCGCCTCTTCGCGCGCTATAACTGGCCATCCATCGACGTCACCCGGCGTTCGATCGAGGAAACCGCTGCGAAGGTGCTGAACCTTCTGCAGGACCATAAATCCAAATTCTAGAGCGATGTCATGAGCTTCATTCTCGCGTCCGGTTCGGCGTCTCGCCGCGCCATTCTTGAAAACGCGCATGTCGCCTTCGAGGTCGATCCCGCCGATATCGATGAGGGCGCGGTCAAGGACAGCTTCTCCGGAGATCCTTCGGCGTTGGCGCTGAAACTGGCCGAGCTCAAGGCGCTCGAGGTCTCCAAACGCCGTCCAGGCGCGCTGGTCTTGGGATCCGATCAGGTGCTCGAATTTGATGGCGAGGCCTATGACAAGGCGCGATCGGTGAGGAAGCGGAAGCGCGGTTGCGCCAGCTGCGCGGGCAGACCCATTATCTGCAGGGCGGCATCGCCTTCGCGCGCGATGGAGACATTGTCTGGCGACATCAGGCGACGTCCACCCTGGTGATGCGCGATTTCTCGGACGCGTTTCTGAGCGATTATCTTGAGAAGGCAGGCGATATCCTGACCAAGGGCGTGGGCTGCTATGCCTTTGAGGGCCTGGGCGCGCAATTGTTCGAGCGGACCGAGGGCGACTATTTCGCCATTCTGGGTCTCTCCCTGATCCCCGTGCTCGCTGCGCTGCGTGAGCAGGGCGTGCTGGCGGAGTAGGTGCATGGCGAGCGAATGGCCCCAAGCGGCGGTGGTGGGCTGGCCGGCCAAGCATTCCCTCTCGCCGCTGATCATGAAGACCTGGCTCGATGAAACCGGCCAGCCGGGCGATTACGCCATCATTGAATGTGAACCGGATGCTTTTGAGAGCGCGGCCCGCGCGCGCTTCAATGCCGGCCTTGTGGGTGTGAATGTCACGGTTCCGCACAAGGAAGCCGCGCTGAAACTGGCCGATGCCGCCTCGGACGCGGCGCGCGCCATAGGCGCAGCCAATGTGCTGGTGTGGCGTGAGGGCCGGATCGAGGCGGACAATACCGATCATGTGGGCATCGCCCGCGCTCTTGAATCTGATTCAGGATCTGGCCCGGCCGTGCTGATCGGCGCGGCGCGCCGCCCGCGCCGCGCTCTATCATCTCAAGGGTCAGGACCGGGAGGTTCGCATCCTCAACCGAAGCCGGGATCGCGCTGAAGCTTTGGCTGGTGAGTTCGGGGTTTCCGCACAAATACAGAGTCTTGAGGATGCGACTGCCTTTGACGGGGCGAGCCTGGTCATCAACGCCACCTCGCTGGGCATGAGCGGCCAGCCGCCTCTGGAGGTTGATCTGTCCGCCACATCGGAGAACGCGCTGGTGTTCGACATGGTCTATGCACCGCTCAGAACCGGGCTTCTGGAGCAGGCTGAGCGACTGGGACGACGGACGGCGGATGGTCTCATCATGCTGGTGGGGCAGGCGCGGCCGGCCTTTGAGCAATTCTTTGGCGCACCGGCGCCGCAGCATGACGGCGTCCGTCATGGTCTGCTGGCCGCTCTGGAGCAGCGCGCATGATTATTCTCGGCCTGACAGGCTCCATCGGCATGGGCAAGTCCACCACCGCCAACCTGTTCAAGGAACAGGGCGCGCCGGTGTTTGATGCAGACGCCGCTGTCGCGCAGATGTATCAGCCGGGCGGCGACGCCGTGCCCCTGATCGAACACGCTTTTCCGGGCTGCACCAGCGAAGCGGCCGGGGTGGACCGCGCCAAGCTCACCGCCGCCCTGCAAGCGGATCCGTCAAAGTTCGAAACCCTGAACGCCATTGTTCATCCCTTGGTCGGCGCGGCGCGGCGACGGTTTTTCATGAGGCTGAACAGGCCGGTGCGCCGCTTGTGGTGCTGGATGTGCCGCTCCTGTTCGAGACCGGTCAGCATGACCAGGTGCACCATGTGGTGGTGGTCTCCGCGCCCGAAGCAGTCCAACGTGAACGTGTGCTGGCGCGGCCGGGCATGAGCGTGGACAAGTTCGAGGCCATTCTGGCGCGACAGACGCCTGATGCTGAAAAACGGGCCAGGGCGGACCATGTCATCGACACCAGCCAGGGGGTCGAGCATGCCCGGGCTCAGGTGCGGGCGCTGCTGGATGAGCTGAAGACGAGCAGGGATGCGCAATGAGCAAGCGCGAGATCATTTTCGATACCGAGACCACGGGACTGGATCCGCGCGGCGGCGACCGCGTCACCGAGCTGGGCTGCGTGGAGGTGATCGACCTTATCCCGACGGGCAAGGATCTGCGCATCCTGATCAATCCCGAGCGCGACATTCCCGCCGAGGTCACAGCCGTGACCGGGCATACCTGGGAAATGCTCAAGGACGAGCCGAAGTTTGCGGAAATCGTCGATCAGTTCCTCGACTTCATCGAGGATTCAACGCTGGTCGCCCATAACGCCATGTTCGACATGGGCTTCATCAATATGGAGCTCGAACGCTGCGGCAAGCCGATCATCCCCAAGGCGCGGTTCATCGATACGGCGGCCATCGCGCGCGAGAAATTCCCGGGCGCTCCGGCCAGCCTCGACGCTCTGTGCAAACGCTTTGACGTGTCGCTCGACAGCCGGACCAAGCACGGGGCGCTGATCGACTCCTACCTGCTGGCCGAGGTGTATCTGGAGCTCAATGGCGGGCGGGAGCAGTCCCTGAGCTTTTCCGGCTCGGATGGCGGCGATGGCACGGTGGTCTATCCCACCCGCGCAGCGCGGCCGAATCCCTGCCCAGCCTGGTCACGGAACGCGAACGGGCCGCCCACGCCGAGTTTATCTCGGAAATGGACGACCCGCTCTGGCAGTCTCTGGGACTGTTGAAGGCTGAAACCTCAGCCTAGTTTCAGGAGCTTTTTCAGCGAAAGTGGAGTCCGGTTTCGCGGTTCGAAAAAGCGACCTCGTTAGAGTTAGGCGTCGGACGGCGGGGTTGCCGGGGCGCCTTGCTGGGCCTGGGCGCGCTGGGCCATTTGCTGACGATAGAGCGCTGCGAAATCCACCGGCTCCAGCATCAGCGGCGGGAAGCCGCCATCGCGGGTGGCGTCGGACAGGACGCGGCGGGCGAACGGGAAGATCAGGCGCGGGCATTCGATCAGAAGGAAAGCTTCGCGCGATTGCGGGTCCACATTCTGGATCTGGAACAGGCCGGCATAGGTCAGCTCGACGATGAAGACCGGGTTGGAGTCACGCTGGGCGCGGGCGCCGATGATCAGCTCCACCTCGAACATGTCATTGCCCAGATCGCGGGCCTGAACGTCCACGCTCAGATCGATATTGGGCTGGCCGGCGCCGCGCAGGCTGTCGGGCGCGCCGGGATTTTCAAACGACAGGTCTTTGACATACTGACCCGCCACACGAATGGCGGGAGGCATCGGCTGGTCGCCGCCTTGCGGCGTAGCGGGCGCGTCGGTCATGTTGGTCAACTCGAGCTTTGATCGGGAGAATGCGAAAGCACAATCCCGCAAACAACTAAGGGTGAAGCGGGGCGGGTAGCACGCAGGGCGCCTGCGGCAAGCGCAACCGCCCGCGTGACGCGGCGGTCATGAACCCCTATATCTGCACAAACACCGCATACACATCCTGCGCGAGCGTCTTCATGGACATTCTTCAAATCCTGTTTTTTGCCGGTCTGGCCGTGTTCCTGGGGGTTCGCCTCTACATGGTTCTGGGCAAGTCATCCGGTCGCACGGCCGAGGATGTGGAGCGTGAGCAGCGTGAGCGGGCCGAAGCCGCCGGGATGGGCGCGCCGCCCCCGTCCATGCGCCCCCAGGCCGATGAAACCCCGTTCGCGGCGCAATTCGCCGGGCCGGCGGGTGAAGGTCTGATGCAGATCGCCCAGCACGATCCCGCTTTTGATCCTGATGAATTCCGCAAGGGCGCCCGGGCCGCCTACGAGATGATCGTGCTGGCCTACGCCAAGGGCGATCGCGAGGCGCTCGAGCCGCTGCTGACCGAGCGCGTGAAGAAGGCCTATGACCAGGCGATCGCGGCGCGCGAGGAGAAGAACTGGACGGTGACCACGGAGATTGACCGCATCAAGTCTGCGGAGATTTCTGAAGCCTCTCTTAACGATAATCGGGCCAAGGTGAAGATCGCCTTCTCCGTCGAGCTCGCCAGTGAAACCCGCAACGCTCAGGGAGATGTGGTGGAGGGCGACCTCACCACACTGAAAACGGTCGATGAGATCTGGAGCTTTGAGCGTGACGTCACCAGCGAGAACCCCAACTGGCGCCTGTCCGGGGTCAAGCCCGCTTAGGGTTTTCGGCCTTTTCGCCCTGCTCCTTCTGGCAGGCTGTTCCAGCGCGCTTCCCCCTCTGCGCCCTCCCAGCCCGGTCATCCGGCACGTCCGGGCGGTCATCCGCCGCGGCCCGCCGTCACGTCTGTGGAACTGCATCCCGTGCCGTTTTCCCGCGTCGAGGGCTGGCGGGACGTGGATGCGCAGGCGGCGCTGACCGCCTTTGTGCGCTCCTGTGAACGCATCGAGCAGCGTCCCGCCCATGAACCTATGAACCCGCGCGTGCGCTATGCCGGAACGGCGGGCGACTGGCGCGAGGTCTGTCTTCAGGCGGCGCTGCTGTCAGGGATGGCGCGGGCCCGGACAATGCGCGCAGCTTCTTCGAGCGCAATTTCACCCCGGTCGAGCTGGAAGGCGCAGGTCGCCTGACCGGCTATTACGAGCCGGTGGTGGAGGTCAGCGCCTCGCCCACGCCCGAATTCTCCATGGCGATCCGCGGCCTGCCGGGCGATCTTCTGACCGGGGATCTCGGTCAGTTCATCGCCGGGCTTGAAGGCCAGCGCGTGGTGGGCCGGGCGGCGGACCGCCAGTTCGTGCCCTATCAGTCGCGCGCGGAGATCGAGGCGCAAAATCTCGGCGTGCCGCTCGCCTGGGGTCGGCCGATCGATGTGTTCTTCCTGCAGATCCAGGGCTCGGGTCGTCTGCATTATCCCGACGGCTCCGAAGCGCGGGTGCGCTTTGCGGCGCATAATGGCCGGCCCTACGTCTCCATCGGGCGCATCCTGATTGATCGGGGCGAATTGTCTGAACACAACGCCTCCAAACAGGATATCGAGAACTGGCTGCGCCTGCGCGGACCCCAGTCCTGGCGGCCGCTCTTTGATGAAAACCCGCGCTATGTCTTTTTCAGGCTCGATAGCCTGGATGACCATACCGAAGGCCCGATCGGGGCGCAGGGCGCACCCCTGACGCCCATGGCCTCGCTGGCGGTGGACGCCGCCCATCACGCCTGGGGCGTGCCGGTGGTGCTCAATGCCCGCCTGCATGGCGCGCCGGACTGGACGGGGCTTGTGATCACCCAGGACGCTGGCGGCGCCATTCAGGGCGCGGCGCGCGGCGATCTGTTCTTCGGCTGGGGCTATGAAGCGGGTGAGCGCGCCGGGCGCCAGAACGATCCCGCCGCGCGCTGGACGCTGCTTCTGCCAACGAGCTGGCCGCACGCCAGGTCCGCTGATGGCCAAGCGGCGCACACCCCGCGGGCTCAAGCCTGAAGAGCGCGAGCTCTGGACCCGGTTTGCACGCGGGGTGAAGCCGCTCGATGAAGATCGTCTCAAACGGCTGGAGCGCGAGGATATCGAACCGCCAACCAGCATCCTCGCCCATTCCCCAGACCTCGAACCGCTCAA
>LZQR01000006.1_pt1 | contig 68808 bp, 83 predicted proteins | sample 768601 | NCBI WGS metagenome assembly LZQR01 (sample SAMN05207299, study PRJNA324521) | oil field metagenome | isolation source: sample BH-FW-24 from oil reservoir | place: India: Bombay High | collected 2015-12-04
CATTCCCGCGCTTCAGAAGGCGGGGGCGAGGATCAAGGCGTATGACCCGGCCGGCGCGCTGGAGGCGGAGAAGCTTCTGAGCGATGTGGAGATGACCTCCGGCGCCTATCTGTGTGCGGAGGATGCGGACGTTCTGGTGATCATCACCGAATGGAACGAGTTCCGCGCGCTCGATCTGGATCGTGTGAAGGAGTCCATGAAGGGCTCCATCCTCGTGGACCTGCGCAATATCTACGACCCCGCAGACATGAAGGGCCGCGGCTTCAATTATGTCAGCGTGGGGCGATAGGGTTTCCAGCGCCTGAAATCTGCCGCAGTAATTGTTGAAGCCTTTCACGCCATTAAGGCGTGTGGGGCGCTGGCCAGGTCGGGCCGCTATGGCTATCGAAGGCGGCAGGGCCCGGTTTGAAGTCAGGAGCAGCTCATGTGCGGCATTGTCGGCATCGTCGGATCGACCACGGTAACAGAGCGCCTGGTGGAAGGGCTGCGGCGGCTTGAATATCGCGGCTATGACTCTGCGGGCGTTGCGGTGATCACGCCGGAGGGCGTGCTGGAGCGGCGCCGTGCGCCGGGCAAGATTTCAGGTCTGGACCAGGCGATCGCCAGCGACCCGGCTGATGGCGCTGTCGGGATCGGCCATACCCGGTGGGCGACCCATGGCGCGCCGACGCTGGAGAACGCCCACCCCCATGCCTCAGGCCCGGTCGCGATCGTTCACAACGGCATCATCGAGAACTATGCCGAATTGCGCGAAGAGCTGAAGGCGGCCGGCTTTGCCTGTTCAACCCCGACCGACTCGGAAGTGATCGCGCATCTGATCGCCGCGGGCCTGAAGCGTGGTCTCGACACGGCGGGCGCGTTTCATGCCGCCGTGGACCGCTTGCGCGGAGCCTATGCGTTGGCCGCTTTGAATGTCGAGGACCCGGATGCGCTTTACGTGGCGCGCTCGGGCTGTCCGCTGGTTGTGGGGCTGGGCGAGACCGAGGGCTATGTCGGGTCTGACTCCCTGGCGCTCGCAGGCTGGACCAACAAGGTGATCTATCTTGAGGAAGGTGACCGGGCCATCGTCACCGCGGGCGATGTCCGCATCCTTGACGCCCAGCAACGCCCCGCCAATCGCGAAGTGCATGTTTCCCGCGCTGTCGCCGGCTTTGCGGACAAGGGCGAGTACCGGCACTTCATGGAAAAGGAGATCCATGAACAGCCGGACGCGATCGCTCACACCCTGTCGCGCTATGTGGATGTGGACGCCGGCCGTTTCACCACCGACGGGCTTCTGGACTGGAAAGCGATCAACCGTCTTCTGGGTACGGCCTGCGGCACGGCGTTCTACGCCGCTGCGATTGGCAAGTACTGGTTCGAGAAGCATGCCCGGCTGTCTGTCGAGATCGATGTGGCCTCCGAGTTCCGTTATCGCGATCCGGTGATCGGCCCGAAGGATGCGGCGCTGTTCATCTCCCAGTCGGGCGAGACCGCCGACACGCTCGCCGCTTTGCGCTATTGCAAGCAGGCGGGCGCAAAGACGCTGGCCGTGGTCAATGTGGCCGAATCCTCCATTGCCCGCGAGGCGGACGCCATCGCCCAGACCCAGGCCGGACCCGAAATCGGGGTGGCCTCGACCAAGGCCTTCACGGCCCAGTTGACCGCCATCGCCTCTCTCGCGATCGGCGCCGGTCGCGCCCGGGGCGTGCTCACCGAAGCGGATGAAGCGCGCTTCGTCACGGCGCTCCTGGAAACGCCGCGCCTGATCAATGCCGCTCTCGGGGTTGAGCCGCAGATCGAGAAGATCGCCCAGCGGCTGACCCAGGCGCGGGACGTGCTGTATCTGGGCCGCGGAGTCTATCATCCGCTGGCCATGGAAGGCGCTTTGAAGCTCAAGGAAATCAGCTACATCCACGCCGAAGGCTATGCCGCAGGGGAACTCAAACATGGCCCGATCGCGCTGATCGAGGAGGGGACGCCGGTGGTGGTCGCCGCACCGCATGACGCGCTGTTCGAGAAGACGTTGTCGAACATGCAGGAAGTCGCCGCCCGTGGCGCCGAGATCATTCTGATCACGGATGAGCAGGGCGCTGCACTGGCCGTGGACACGGCCGAGCACATCGTCACCATGCCCGAATGCCCCGAATTCATCCGCCCCATCGTGGCGGCGGCGCCCATCCAGCTTCTGGCCTATCACACGGCTTCACTCAAAGGCACCGATGTGGACCAGCCGCGGAATCTGGCGAAGTCCGTGACGGTTGAGTAATCGCGCTCGCGCAGACATTGCGGCGAGACGGTACAGAAGCTATCAACCATGCGGATCATGCTCAGGGGGCAAATGATGTCGGGCGCCGTTCGCAAAGCAGTCATTCCGGTCGCAGGGTTTGGGACGCGCGTGCTCCCGGCGACCAAGGTCATTCCGAAGGAAATGCTGCCGGTCTATGACCGTCCGGCCCTGCAATATGTCGTCGACGAGGCGCTGGCCGCCGGAATCGAACACTTCATCTTCATCACCGGGCGCAACAAGGGCGCGATCGAGGACTATTTCGATCACGCCTATGAGCTTGAAGATGCGCTGGCGCAGAAGAACAAGACGGCGCTCCTGGAGACCTTGAACACGCTTCGTCCCGAGGCGGGGACCTGCAGCTTCGTGCGTCAGCAGCGCCGAAGGGGCTGGGCCACGCCATCTGGTGCGCCCGCGATCTCGTGGGCGATGACCCCTTCGCCGTGATGCTGCCTGACATGATCATGGATGGCGCGACGCCCTGCCTGAAAGGCATGGTCGACGCCTATGCCGGGACGGGCGGGAACCTGGTCTCGGTTGAAGCCCGTGCCCGAGGAAGACGTATCCAAGTACGGCGTCATCAAGCCGGGCGCGGACAAGGGCGTGCTGCTGGAAATGCTGGGCATGGTGGAGAAGCCGCCGGTTGATCAGGCGCCGTCCAATCTGATGATTTCGGGGCGGTACATTCTGGAGCCGCGGATCATGGAGCTTCTGGGCAACCAGGCGCCCGGCGCCGGCGGGGAAATCCAGCTCACCGATTCCATGGAGACCCTGCTCAAGACCCGCCCGTTCCACGCCTACAAGTTCGAGGGCGTGACCTATGACACCGGATCGCCGCAGGGCTATCTGGAAGCGTTCGCCGCCATGGCGCTGAAGGCGGACCACACCGCCAGCGAGGCGGTGCTCTCGGGCCTTCTGAAGGGCGATCGGCGGGTCTAGCCCGCGGCCTGGCGGATCGCTTCGGCCAGATCCTCGGCGACGGAGGTGACGAGATGATCGTCATCGCCCTGGGTCATCACCCGGATCAACGGTTCGGTGCCTGACTTGCGCAGGACGAGCCGGCCCTGATTGCCAAGTCGGGTCTCGGCGTCCTTCTGGGCCTTCTGGACGCTCTCAAGCTCCAGCGGCGAGGCGCCCTCATAGCGCACATTGATAAGAACCTGCGGCGCGGGTTCGAAGAGATGGCAGATCTCGCTCGCCGGTTTCTGGGCGCGCACACAGCTCGCCAGCACCTGAAGCGCGGCGATCAGGCCGTCGCCCGTTGTGGCGTGATCAAGCAGCACGACGTGCCCGGATTGTTCGCCGCCGACATTGTAGCCGCCACTGCGCATGGCCTCGACCACATGGCGATCGCGACCTTGGTGCGAACAAGCCTGAGGTTCTCGGACTGCAGATAGCGCTCCAGCCCGAAATTGCTCATGACCGTGGTGACGACCCCGTCGCCCGTGAGCTGGCCGGTGTCGAGCTGGTCCTTGCCGATGCGAGCGATGATCTGATCGCCATCAATCAGTTCGCCCTTCTCGTCACACAGGATGGCGCGGTCGGCGTCGCCATCCAGCGCAATGCCGATATCGGCGCCCAGCTCGCGCACGGCCCTGATCATGCTTCGGGCGCCGTGGAGCCGCATTCGCGATTGATGTTGGTGCCATTGGGCGTCACGCCGATCGGGTGGACGTCCGCGCCCAGCTCCCACAAGGCGATGGGGGCGGTCTTGTAGCCGCCGCCATTGGCGCAATCGACCACCACCTTGATCCCGGACAGGGAGAGTTCGCGCGGGAAGCTGGCCTTGGCGCCCTCGATATACCGGCCATAGGCGTCCTTGTAGTGATCGAGCTTGCCGATCTTCTCGCCATCCACCGACGACGCATCCGGATCGGCCTCAATCAGGCGCTCGATCTCGAGTTCGCTGTCATCGGCCAGCTTGAAGCCGTCCGGTCCGAACAGTTTGATTCCGTTGTCTGTATAGGGATTGTGCGACGCCGTGATCATGATTCCGAGATCGGCGCGCATGGAGCGGGTCAGCATGCCGATGGCGGGGGTGGGGCAGGGGCCGATCAGCCGCACATCCATCCCCGTTGCGGTCAAGCCGCCCACCATGCGTGCTCGATCATATAGCCAGAAAGACGGGTGTCCTTGCCGATCACCACCATGTGGCGACGGTCGCCTTGACGGACAAAGGAGCCGATGGCCCGGCCCAGTTTCAGCGCGACCTCGGGGGTCATCGGGTGCTGGTTGGCGCGACCGCGAACGCCGTCCGTGCCGAAATACTGTTTCATGGGCAAAGGTCCCCGTGCTGGCTCAGGTGCTCTGGTGGTAGGCTGATCTCAGAGCCGATGCAATCACATGGCCATTCCGGCCGCTGGTGAAATAAAACGACAGGCTTCGTGACTTTTCTCCAAACTGCGAAGCTCATATGAGCAGGGTCACCCTTTTCGCTTTGCGCCAGGAATACGCATCATGCTGCCTTTCATTGACCTCGCCGCCCAGCGGGCCCGTCTTCAGCCCAAGCTGGATCAGGCCATCGCCAAGGTGATCGAGGAAGGACGCTATATCTTCGGCCCGGAAGTCACCGATCTGGAAGAGAAGCTGGCCGCCTTCAGCGCCGCCCGGCATGCGCTGACCTGCGCGAACGGCACTGATGCGCTGGCCTTGCCTCTGATGGCCTGGCAGGTGAGCGAGAAAGACGCCATCTTCGTGCCCAGCTTCACCTTCGCCTCCACCGCAGAAATGCCTGCGCATCTGGGCGCGCATCCGGTGTTTGTGGACATTGATCCCGAGACCTATTGCATGGATCCCGGATCGCTGGAGAAAGCGGTCGCCTGGGCGAAGTCGGAAGGTCTGAACCCGCACACCGTGATTGCGGTGGATCTGTTCGGTCAGCCAGCGGACTATCCGGCGATCTCGGCGATCTGCAAGGCGGAGGGCATGAAGCTGATCGCCGACAGCGCGCAGGGTTTTGGCTGCACGCTGGACGGCAAGCACCCGGTCGAATGGGCGGATGTGGCGACCATCAGCTTCTACCCCGCCAAGCCGCTGGGCTGTTATGGCGATGGCGGCGCGGTGGTGACCCAGGATGACGACTTGCAGCATCTGATGAAGTCGCTGCGCAATCACGGCGAGGCGGATGAGCGCTATTACTATGCCCGCATCGGCCTGAACTCGCGTCTCGACACGATCCAGGCGGCGGTTCTGCTGCTCAAGCTTGAAATCTTCGCAGACGAAATAAAAGCGCGCAATGTGGCCGCCGACGCTTATGCCAAGGGCTTTGGCGATGTGGTGAAGGCTCCCAAGGTGATCGAGGGCGGCGTGTCCACCTGGGCGCAATATACCATCGAGGTGGATGATCGTGACGCCTTCCGCGCCAGCCTTGCGGAGAAGAGCGTGCCGACGGCCGTCTACTACCCGGTCCCGCTGCATCTTCAGGACTGCTATGCGGCCTTTAAGCAGATGCCCGGCGGTTTGCCGGTGACCGAAGCGGCGGCCCATCGCGTGGTGTCGCTGCCGATGGACGCGTATCTCGAAGGCGACCGGTTGTCCCAGGTCATCGCCGCTGTGCGCGCGTCCGTGTAATTGCGCGACCGCAGCGCTTGACCCTTCAGGCGCGGCTTCCGAATTGTGAGACGAACCAGACGGGCGGTCCCTCAGGGCCGCCCGTTCTTTCGTCGACGGACCGCGATAAAAATGCTGCAGTGCACAGTCTCGAGGTTTTGCCGGGTTTCTGCGCTATGCAAAAGCTCATAAACTGACTACCACATCCGCTGATCCTTTCATGACCAAGGGGCGTCGTCATGACCGACATCCAGACGCGCATCCGCACCTATGCGCAACGCTTCCAGAGCGGAGCTCAGCCACGGGCGCGTGAGCTTTCTCCACATCTCAAGGCGCTGGAGGCTGAAGCCATTCACATCATGCGTGAAGTGGCGGCCGAGTTCGAGCGTCCGGTCATGCTCTATTCGATCGGCAAGGACTCAACGGTTATGCTGCATCTGGCGATGAAGGCCTTCTTCCCGTCCAGGCCGCCCTTTCCCTTCCTGCACATCGACTCCTTGTGGGAGTTCCAGGCCATGGGCGAGTTTCGCGACGCGCTCAGCGAGGCTCTGGGGCTCGACATGATCGTGTGGGTCAATGAAGAGGGCAAACAGCGCGAGATCAATCCGTTTACGGATGGGTCGGCGCTGCACACCCAGGTGATGCGCACCGAAGGGCTCCTGCAGGCGCTCAATGACGGGCGGTATGACGCCGCATTTGGCGGCGGTCGCCGGGACGAGGAGAAGTCCCGCGCCAAGGAACGCGTTTTCTCCTTCCGCAACGCCGCCCACGCCTGGGACCCGCGCAATCAGCGCCCCGAGCTCTGGCGCACCTACAACACCCGGATCCGCAAGGGTGAGAGCATTCGCGTCTTCCCGCTGTCCAACTGGACCGAAGTCGATATCTGGCAATACATCCTGGAAGAGGACATTCCCATTGTCCCGCTTTACTTCGCAGGCGAACGACCGGTTGTGGAGCACGACGGCACGCTGATCATGGTCGATGACGAACGGATGGTTTTCGAGGACGGCGAAACGCCGGAAATGCGCAAGATCCGCTTCCGGACGCTGGGCTGTTACCCGCTCACCGGCGCTGTGGAGAGCGAGGCGGAAACGCTTGATGACATTGTTCTTGAAATGCTCACCGCGCGCACGTCCGAACGCGCAGGCCGCCTGATCGATTTCGACGAGGCGGGCTCCATGGAGAAGAAGAAGCGCGAGGGGTATTTCTAAGATGGCTGATGATGCAATCCGCGCTGAAGTCGCCGAACGTCTGACCCGGGCGGGGGAGAACGGGGTGCTGCGAGTGATTACTTGCGGCTCTGTGGATGACGGCAAATCCACCCTGATCGGCCGACTTCTGTATGACTCCAAGCTGCTCTTCGAAGACCAGATCAAGGTGCTTGAGCGCGATTCCCGCAAGCACGGCACTGCAGGTGAGGAAATCGACTTCGCCTTGCTGCTGGATGGTCTTGAGGCCGAGCGCGAGCAAGGCATCACCATCGATGTGGCCTATCGCTTCTTCAATACGGAAAAGCGCAAGTTCATCGTCGCCGACACGCCCGGTCACGAGCAGTACACGCGCAACATGGCGACGGGCGCCTCGACGGCGGACCTCGCCATCATTCTGGTGGATGCGCGCAAGGGCGTGCTGACCCAGACCAAGCGACATACCTATATCGCCAACATGATGGGCATCCGTCATGCCGTTCTGGCGGTGAACAAGATGGATCTGGTGGAGCATTCCCGCGCCCGCTTCCACGAGATCGTCTCCGAATACCTCACCATCGCCGAAGATCTGGGCTTTGCGACCATTACGCCGATCCCGATCTCCGCGCGCTATGGCGACAACATCTTCTCCCGCTCGGACGCCATGAAATGGCATGACGGCCCGACGCTCATGGAGCATCTCGAACGTGTGGACACCAACACCGAGAAGGAAGCGGCCTATGCTTTCCGCTTCCCGGTGCAATGGGTGAACCGTCCCAATCTCGATTTCCGTGGCTTCTCCGGGACTGTGGCGTCAGGCGCCGTGGCGCCCGGCGATGATGTGGTCGTCGCGCATTCCGGCAAGGCGGCCAAGATCAGCCGCGTGGTGACGGCCGATGGCGATCTCGAAACCGCGAGGGCGGGCGACGCCGTCACGCTGGTCCTTGATCGTGAAATCGACATTGCACGCGGCGACATGCTGGCGGACCCGCAGCAGCGCCCGGAAGTCTCTGACCAGTTCGCCGCGGAAATCCTCTGGATGACCGAGGAGGAAATGCTTCCGGGACGGTCCTATCTGCTCAAGGCCGGCGGACAGGTCTCGCCCGTATCCGTCACGACCCTCAAGCACAAGCTGAACGTCAACAGCTTCGAGAAAGAGCCGGGCAAGTCGCTCAAGCTGAACGAAATCGGCGTCTGCACGCTCTCGACCTCGCGGCCCATCGCCTTTGATCCTTACAAGGATCAGCGAGAGACCGGCTCCTTCATCCTGATCGATCGCTTCACCAACCAGACGGTGGGCGCCGGCATGATCGAGTTCTCCCTGCGCCGGGCCAGCAACATCCACACTCACGCCATGGATGTGGACAAGGCGCGCCGCGCCGACATGAAGGGCCAGAAACCGGCTGTGCTGTGGTTCACGGGTCTGTCGGGCGCGGGCAAGTCCACCATCGCCAACCTCGTGGAGCGCAAGCTGGCCGAAGCGGGGCGTCACACCTATTCGCTCGACGGGGACAATGTCCGCCATGGGCTGAACAAGGATCTGGGCTTCACCGATGTGGACCGGGTGGAGAATATCCGCCGGATCGGGGAGGTGGCGAAGCTGTTCGTGGATGCGGGCCTGATCGTGACTTGCTCCTTCATCTCACCCTTCCGCTCCGAGCGTCAGATGGTGCGCGAACTGGTGGACGAGGCGGAGTTCATCGAGATCTTCGTCGATGCGCCGTTGGAGGTCTGCATGCAGCGCGATCCCAAGGGCCTCTACAAGAAGGCGCAGGCTGGCGAGATCAAGAATTTCACAGGCTTCGACAGCCCGTATGAAGCGCCCGAAAGCGCCGAGATCCACCTCAAGACGGGCGATCTGTCTGCAGAGGATGCGGCCGAGCGCGTGATCGAGACGCTGATCGAGCGCGGCTTCATCGGCTAGGGCCTGAACCAGACGACGGGTCCTGTGATCCGTCGTCGCCCGTCAGGCCGCTAACGCGGCGGTTGGGCCCAGGCCACGAAGGCGCCGTTCTTGTAGCCCGCATCTGTCTTGCCGTAGCGGAAGGGCGCCCCCTGCGGATCTGTAACGACGCCGCCGGCGGCATTCAGCACGGCGTGTCCCGCGGCCGTGTCCCACTCCATCGTGGGTCCGAAGCGCGGATAGAGATCGGCCGCGCCTTCCGCCAGCTTGCAGAACTTCAGGGAAGAGCCCGCCGACACCGCCTCGGTGACGCCCTGGGCTTCGGCGAAGGCCTTCGTCTGTTCATCCGCATGCGACCGGCTCATCACGGCGGTCATGCCTGATGCGGGTTTCTCGCGGGTATGGGCCGGTGAGAGTTTCTCAGACGTCAGGGTTTCCCCCGGTTCGAATGCGCCGGTAAAGGCGGTTTCACCGCCCAGATAGAGCTGCTTGAGGGCCGGGGCGTAGACCGCACCCGCGACCGGAGCGCCGTCGCGGATCAAGGCGATATTGATGGTGAACTCGCCGCGCTTGGCGATGAATTCCTTGGTGCCGTCAACGGGGTCGACGAGCAGGAACTCGTCCTCGACAGAAGGCCGGATGCCGGCCTCAAAGCTTTCTTCCGCCAGCACAGGCACATCAGGCATCAGCTCGGCGAGCGCCTTGAGGATGATGACCTCGGCGCGCTTGTCCGCTTCCGTGACGGGCGATTTGTCGGCCTTCTGCTCGGCGGTGAAGTCGCTCTCATAGACCTCCATCACCGGGATGGCGGCCTCCAGGCAGATCTGACCAAAGGACCGGGCGAGAGCGTCGAGTGTCATGGTCAGATCCTTCTTGGGCTAGCGGCGTTCCGCTTTCAGCAGGGTCTTCAGATAAGCGCCATAGGCGTTGGGGATCGAATTGGCGGTCTTTTTCAATTGTTCGTCGGTGATGAAGCCGTTGCGCCAGGCGATCTCCTCAGGACAGGCGATCTTAAGGCCCTGACGCTTCTCGATGGCGCGGACATATTCGGTGGCTTCCACCATGCCTTCCACCGTGCCCGTGTCCAGCCAGGCGACGCCGCGCGAGAGCAGTTGAACCTTGAGCTGGCCGCGCTCCATATAGGCTTCGTTCACCGAGGTGATTTCGAGCTCACCGCGCGCAGAGGGCGTGATCGACTTGGCGATCTGCACGACGCTGGAATCATAGAAGTATAGCCCGGTGACCGCCCAGTTGCTGCGTGGCTTCTTGGGTTTTTCCTCAAGGCTGATGGCGCGTCCGCTCTCATCAAGTTCAACCACGCCGAAGGCGGTGGGATCCGCTACATGATAGGCGAAGACCAGCGCGCCTTCGTCAAATTCGCCTGCCGTGCGCAGGCCTTCCACGAGGCCGGCGCCATGGAACAGGTTGTCGCCCAGAATGAGAGCGACATTGTCATCGCCAATGAAGTCTTCGCCGATCAGAAAGGCTTCGGCGAGGCCCCGGGGCTCGTCCTGCTCCGCATACTGAATGGTGACTCCGAAGCGGGATCCGTCACCCAGAAGGGTTTCATAGGCGGCTTTGCTCTCAGGCGTGGTGATGATCAGGATCTCACGGATCCCTGCCAGCAGGAGCGTGGAAAACGGATAGAAGATCAGCGGCTTGTCATAGATCGGAAGCAGCTGCTTTGACACGGCGAGGGTGATCGGACGCAACCGGCTGCCCAGCCCCCCAGCCAGAATGATGCCTTTTGTTGTTTTCGACATGGCGCGCGCTCACTCAACCTTTGCGCTGCTCATAGCGCCGAGAGATCACTTCAGGCAAGCCCGCGCGCCAGTCTCCGGGGCCGATTCCCGTCGCCGTCAGCAAGGCTTGGGCGTCCATGCGCGTATCGAGCGGACGCTGGGCCGGTTGGGGAAAGGCGCTTGAATCCACTGGGTCGATGACCGGCTCAACAGGCAGCTGGGGCTGCGCCAGCCGGATGGCGGCCCTCGCGAAATCGAACCAACTCGCCGCCGGTCCCCCGCTGAAATGGAACACACCGGCGGGCATCGTCTCAGACCGGGCGAGTCGGAGCAGCGCATTCGCCAGATCCGGAGCCCAGGTCGGCGTGCTGATCTGGTCTTGGACCACTTTCAGAGGCAGTCCGTTGTCCAGCCTGTTCAGAATGGCGTTGAGAAAACTGCCGCCCCGCCCATCGAAGATCCACGCTGCGCGCAGGATGAGAGCGTCCTCATTCGCCGTGATCACCGCATCCTCGCCATTACGCTTGGTGCGCGCATAGACATTGAGCGGGCGAGTGCGGGCCGTCTCCTTGTAGGGCGCGCCGCCTGCCGCACCGTCAAAGACATAGTCGGTCGAGACATGCAGGAACCGCACGCCGCGCGCCTTGCAGGCCGCCGCCAGTCGCGCGGGCCCTGTGCAATTGAGGGCCTGGGCGCCTTCGGGGTCGGACTCCGCGCCGTTCACATCCGTATAGGCGGCGGCGTTGATCACCGCACAAGGCGCGTGAGCGTCCAGCAGGCTTCCCGCATCGTCCCGGGACAGGTCGAACTGGTCGCGACCGCACGCGACAAGTCCGGAATCAAGTTCGAGCAAGGCCTGCGCCAGCTGCCCGGAGCGCCCGATGACGAGAATCCGATCGCGGGCCGCAGAATCCGCGCGCGTCATGCGCTCAGCCCGAGACGCTCGCCCTGATAGGTCTTGTCCAGGATTGGCCGCCACCAGTCCTCGCGGGCGAGATACCAGTCAATGGTTTGCGCAAGACCGTCCTCGAAACTGACGGAGGGCGCCCACCCCAGACTCTGCTTGATGGTGCTGGCGTCGATGGCGTAGCGCTGGTCATGGCCAGGGCGGTCCGTGACGAACCGGATCTGTTCGGCGCGCGAGGCGTCACCGGGACGGATGACGTCCAGACGCTCGCAAATGGCTGTCACCACGTCGAGATTGGTGCGTTCAGCGTCGCCGCCTATGCAATAGGTCTGACCTGCCTCCCCCTGCTCACAACCAGCTCGAGGGCGTGCGCATGGTCATCCACAAAAAGCCAGTCACGCACGTTCGATCCGTCGCCATAGACCGGCAGGTCCTCGCCCGACAGCGCCTTGAGGATCATCAGCGGAATGAGTTTTTCCGGGAACTGGCGCGGACCGTAATTGTTCGAGCAGTTCGACACCCGCACATCCAGGCCGTAGGTGCGGCCCCAGGCGCGCGCCAGATGGTCCGACGCCGCCTTGGAGGCGGAATAGGGCGAGGAGGGATCATAGGCTGTCTCTTCAGAGAACTTGCCCTCAGCGCCCAGCGATCCGAACACTTCGTCGGTGGAGACATGCAGGAAGGAAAAGCCGTCTGCGGCCTGTCCGCGCGTGTCGCGATACGCCCGCGCGGCTTCCAGCAAGGTGAAGGTGCCCAGCACATTGGTGTCGACGAAATCCTTGGCGCCGGTGATCGAGCGATCCACATGGCTTTCCGCGGCCAGATGCATGACGGCGTCCGGTTCAAAACGGTCGAACGCCTGATGCACCGCCTCGGCATTGCGAATGTCAGCGTGCAGGAAATCGTAATTGGGGTGATCTTCGAGATCCGCCAGAGAAGCTTGCGAGGCGGCATAGGTCAGGGCGTCCAGGTTGAGCACCCGCCAGCCGGTCTCCAGAACCAGCCGCCGCACCAGGCGGAGCCGATAAAGCCCGATCCGCCCGTCACCAATACCCGCATGCCTATGCTCCATCCCATCCCGCCGGGAAGAGCGGGGCGATCTCTTTCAGGCGCGGGGCGGCGGCGTCCTTGTCCGACAGGATCGGATCGTCCACCCCCAGTCGACGCCCAGATCGGGGTCGTTCCACGCCACCGATCCATCATGCTCTTTCGAGTAATAGTCCGTCACCTTGTAGGCAACCCGGGTATTGCCGGTGAGCGTGACGAAACCATGAAGAAATCCGGGCGGAACCCAGAGCTGCCGACCGTTCTCTTCGCTCAGCTCGATGGCCGCCCAGCGACCGTAGGACGCCGATCCGTCGCGGATATCCACGACGACATCCCGGATGGCGCCCGTCATCACCCCCACAAGCTTGCCCTGGGCGTGCGGCGGGGACTGGTAGTGCAGCCCGCGCAGCGTGCCCTTGTGAGCAGAGAAAGACAGATTGTCCTGAACGAAGCGGACGTCAAAGCCGGCATCGGCCAACCGGCGCTGATTATAGCTTTCCGTGAACCAGCCCCGCGAATCACCAAAGCGGGCAGGCGTGATCACGAAGGGAGAGGCGGCGGGGGAGCCGGGTTCCGAATCAAAGGCAGGCAGATATTCTGGGGTCATGAGCAGGCTGGCGCTTGATGCTGGAATTGCGGGTTTAGCTTACCTCAATAGCGCGCCTCTGCACGGCTGGGAGCCCCCGGCGAAGACTTTGTGCAGGCCAATAGCGCCTCGTTAACCTTGTGCGGTCTATTCGATACCGTGCATGGACCTGGTTCTTCTACAAAGCCGATCTAAGCGTGCGTTGCGCGAATGTGACACGTGCTTTGTCGATGGCGAAAGCTGAGTACATGTACGCGGAACGGGCGAATAAACGGTTGACACCACAGCCGCCTCTCGCCTTTACTCCGCATCGTTCGGCGCCTCGCTTGAGGGGGGCGTGAAACCGTGTTCTCTGCAGGAGCACGACAAATTCATGTTTGGCCCCATGGCGCTGAACAGCCATGGCTAAATCAATTGGGGGATACCCAGATGAAAATGACTAAACTTCTCACCGGTGCTGCCATTGCGGCTCTGGTCTCCGGCGCGGCTTCCGCCCAGAACTTCGCCCTTGCGAACGCCGACGCCTCCGGTGGTGTCGACGCTATCGAAGCAGCGATCATCATCCCGTCCGAGCTGAACTTCACTGCCCTGAACCCGGGTAAGTTTGAAGCGACCGTGACGCCGTCGGCTGCGGGTCAATTCCCGTCTGGCACCTCGACCATCACCGTCACCCTGAACAACGCCACCTTCGGTACGGCTGTTGCTCTGGCTGACATGATCGAATCCAACAACAACACCGCGGGCACCTGCTTCTCCAGTGCAGCTCTGGCCTCTGGCGGCGCTGTCGCTCAGAACTCTGTTGTGTTTACCGCAGACATCTCTGCTTGCGCTGTTGGCGCCACCCCGGCGGCTCTGGCTCAGGACATCCTGGCGTTCGACCTGCCGATCCGTCCGACGGGCCTCGGCACCGTGACCGCGGACATCGCGATCACCCAGACGACCCCGGCTTACTCCTGGACCGACTCCCTGACGGTCGCGACCAACAACACCGCGTTCACCACCGCAGTGACTGCTGACACCACCCTGACGCAGATCGACCTGAGCGCGACGCCGAAATTCACCGCCTTCGACACCGTCGGCGCTGACACCATCCTCGGCACGGTGGCTATCGCTCCGCGCGCCAACACCTTCAAGGTGATCCCGGGCACCTCCGGCAACGCTACTGGTGTGAACGTGGCTGCTGCCGACATGACCAACGTGAAAGTCACCGTGTCCGGTAACTACGCGGGTCAGAACGCTCCGACGCTGAACTCCGTTGCGGCTTCTGCGGCTGGCAACTCGTTCACTTCTGATACGGCTGTGTACAACTCCACCACCTCGTCTGCCTTCAACGGCAACTTCGTGCTGGTTGACAACACCACGGCTAACCCGCAGGTCGAGCTGAACGCTTCGGCTTACACCGTGGCGATCGAAGGCACCCTGGCTGCCTCGACCTACGCGACGACGGCTGTGACCGGTTCTGGGAACCTGCAGTCCACCGTCCGTGAAGGCACCACCGTGGCTCTGCCCTGGACCTCGTCCAACGGCACCAACTCGGTGATCCGTCTGGTCAACGAATCGTCTTCTTCGGTTCCGTTCACCGGTCGCGTTCTGCGCACCGACTCTGGCGCTGCTGCGACCTCGTCCATCAACATCGGCACCATCCCGGCGAACTCCGAGATCGTGGTCTACTCCGCATCTGGTCCGGCCGGCGCAATCATCCTCAGCGACGCTTCGCTGTTCGGTGATTTCGGTCGCGGCGATGTCGAGTTCTTCTTCGAAGGCGCCGCCAACAACCTGATCGCTCAGCGTTTCCTGGTTACCGGCACCGGCGAAGTCACCGACTTCCCGATCTTCTCGCTGCTGACACCGCTGGTGTCGCCACCGTCGAAGGCACCCTGCCGCGCTAACCTGCAAGGCAGACGACCAATTGGGAAAGGGCGGCTTCGGCCGCCCTTTCTTTTTGCCTGCGCACCGCGTATCCATGCCCGGATATGGGAATGTGATTTGTGGGAATCAGAGTGAGTTCAATGTCCAGGAAGCCGTCATCGTCCAGCGTTCGGGATCAATACGAGCGTTGGGTCTACCCTGAACCCGTCCAGGACCTTGATGAGCATTTCAAGACCGGTCAAAACTTCATCTTTGGGGGGCCTGATCTGTCGTTCCACGGGGTTTGGCCGGATCGGGCGCGCTTTAACCCAACGATCTATGTCCCGGGCTGCGGGTCCTCCCTGGCGCCCATGCTGGCTTATCTCAATCCAGACAGCCGTGTCGTCGGAACAGACATTTCCGTCGCCAGTCTGCGGCACTCACGAAAGCTGAAAACTCAGCATAATCTTGATAATCTTGAGCTGAAGCATCTCGACCTGCACGAGTCCGCCGCCCTTGATGAGACATTTGATCTCATTCTCTCTCCGGCGTGCTTCACCATTTGCCGGATCCGGTAGCAGGCGCAAAAGCGTTGAAAGCCGTCTTGGCGCCGGGTGGCGTCATGAGCGTCATGCTCTACGGCTACAATATGCGCACTGGCGTCTACATGCTCCAGAACGCGTTTCGGACATTGGGGCTGAAGCAAACGCCTCAGGATGTCTCTCGCGTGCGTCGCACCCTGGACTTGCTTGCCCCGCAACACGCAGTGAAACGGTATGTCGATGCAGCGCCGGAGCTGAAAGATGACGCGGCGATCGTCGATACATTCCTGCATCCGCAGGACCGCGCCTATACCGTAGACCAGGTTTATGACTTCGCTGAGGAAGCGGGATTGGAGTTTCAGGGCTGGGTTGAGCGGGCATATTATAATCCGAAGAGTTTCATGGCCCCCGATCATCCGCTTTACGAAACCATGATGCAGCTTCCGGCAAAGCAGCAGGCAAGTGCGGTGGATAATCTTTTTCAGATGCTGGGAACCCACCGGTTCTACATGAGGCGTCCGGAAGACAGTAAAGCCTGCCTGGTGGATTTCTCATCTGCAGGTTTCATGGACTGGACGCCGCATCTGCATCCCAAGCTGCTTTGGGGAAGTGACAATGGCCAGCCTGTGCTTCGTCGCAATTCCCTTGAACTGCGTCCTAATCCGCTGGTCCCCGCCTTGCTGCAATACGCCGATGGCAAGCGGACCATCAAAGAGTGCCTGGAGGCGCTCAAGGCCGCCGGCGCGCAGGTGAATGATGACGCACTGGAAGCGGTGCGCGCAGTTTTCCGCGAGATGTACGAGCATGGTCATCTCGACATTGAGTTGACGCCGCATGCCTAATCACGTGATGCACACGTAGCCGGATTGTAAAATGGATCATCGTAGGATTGGCGATATTCTGTTGGAGCGGGGTCATGTGACCCCTACAGATCTCGAGCGCGCCGCCCGCTATCAGGATGAAATCGGCGCTCTGTTCGGACAGGCGCTGCTGCGCATGGGCGCGATCTCTGAAGAGATGCTGCTCGCCGTGCTGTCGGACCAGCTCGACCTGCCGGTTCTGACCCCGGACGCTCTGCCGGAATCGCCGTCCAGATATCATCAGGCCGCCCGAACGCTGGCTGTGTCGGTGGACTGGCTGCTCCTGCACGACACCGTCATCTGGTTTGAGGGGGATGAGGCGGGGCCATCAGGCAGCGCTGATGACGAGGATGATCGCGGACTGACGCGGACTTTGTATGTCTTTTCTCGTGCGCCTCTTGATCCCGCCTTGCACGAAACCCTGTCTCGCAATGCCGTGTGCCCGATCCAGGTTGTGCTTGGCCCAAATCGGCTGTTGGACAGCGCTCTTGCCGGGTTGAGATCGGCCGGACGCGTCCAGTCGCGCGATGACTTGGATGATGCCCAGCGGCTGCGGGAAATGGCCGAGGAAGCGCCCGTCATTGATTTTGTGAATGGGGTCTTTGAGGATGCGCTCCAACGGCGGGCGTCAGACATCCATATCGAGCCCTTCGAGAGCCATTTCCAGATCCGCTTGCGCGTGGATGGCGTGCTGCACCAGATGCAGACCTTGCCGCGCGCGCGCTTCGACGCTGTGGCGAGCCGGATCAAGCTTTTGTCCAATATGGACATCGCGGAACGCCGCCTGCCTCAGGACGGTCGGCAATCGGTCCGTTTCGCCGGTCAGGATATCGACTTGCGCGTCTCTTCCTTGCCGGGCGCCTGGGGGGAGAGTCTTGTCCTGCGCCTGTTGCGCAAGCAGCAGGAGCTTCCGAGCCTGGAAGGGCTGGGGCTGGACGGGCACGCCATGAGCGTGTTCCAGCAGCTGATCGCAGAGCCCAATGGCGTCATCCTGGTCACCGGGCCGACAGGGTCGGGTAAATCCACCACGCTCTATCGGGGGCTGGAGCTCGTCAATGATGGCGAGCGCAAGATCATCACCATCGAGGATCCGGTTGAATACGACATGGCCGGAATCACCCAGGTGCAGGCGCGATCCGAGATTGGCTACACCTTCGCCAAAGGCTTGCGCGCGATCCTGCGTCAGGATCCGGACGTCATCATGATCGGTGAGATCCGGGACGGGGAAACCGCGTCAATCGCTGCTCAGGCCGCGCTGACCGGCCACCTCGTTCTATCGACGTTGCACACCAATTCCGCCTTGGCCGCCATTGAGCGCCTTGTGGACCTCGGCGTCGAACCTTTCCTGGTCTCTTCCGCGCTGCGTGGCCTGATGGGCCAGCGCCTCGTTCGGCGTCTGTGTGCGCATTGCGCCCAGCCCGCAGGTGAGGAAGACCAGGCGTTGGGCGATCGCATGCTAGCCGAAGCGCGGGCAGAGGGCGCGAAGGGCCTTCCGGTTGAAACAAATTGGCGCAGCGCGCCAGGATGTCACCATTGCGGCGGACAAGGCTATACGGGCCGAGTGGCTGTGTTCGAGCGGCGCGCATCACGCCTGCTTTGCGCCATGCCATCAATGAACGCGCCGATGCGACTGGCCTTTTGGCTGCGGCGCGGCAGGACGGATATCTGACCATGCTCGAGGATGGCCTGATCAAGGCCTCCCAGGGCGTGACGTCGGTCGGCGAAGTTCTGCGCGTACTGGGCGCCGGGCAGGCCCGCCAGCAGATACAGGCCTGAGGGAAAGCTTGATGAGTGCGCATTACAGCCATTATGACGCCCTTGAGAACATGAAGCGGGCCGTTGCGGACGGCCAGCACCGCTCTGTGATTGGCGGCATGTGGGATGAGCTGGGCGCATTGCAGAAGCGCTTCCTGCTGGAGCAGGGGCTCAAGCCCGATCATCGTTTCATCGATATGGGCTGCGGCTCCCTACGCGCCGGCGTGCCGTTGACTGAATATCTCGACGCTGACCGCTATTATGGCGTGGACATCAGTCCGGACCTGCTGGATGCGGGGTATGAGCGCGAGATCGTCCCGGCGGGACTGGCGTCCAAGCTGCCGCGCAACCATCTGACCGCCAACCCCGATTTTGATGCAACGGGGTTCGGCGTGATGTTCGACTATGGCATCGCCCAGTCGGTCTTCACTCATATGCCGATTTCGCGTCTGACCGATTGCCTGAAGGCGCTCGCTCCTGTGTTCGTCGAGGGCGGACGGTTCTATGTGACCTTCTTTGAGCGCCCCGGGGACGTGTTGGCCGATGCGCCCGTCCCGCACGATCCGGGCGGCGTCGTGACCTATCCCGACCGCGATCCGTATGACACAACATTGACGGCGCTGCGTGCCGCAACGTCTTCCGGCTGGCGGCTCGATATCATCGGACATTGGGATCACCCCCGCGATCAGCGCATGGCGCTGTTCGTGCGCGAAGCCGGTCAGGACTGATCATGCCGACCTATGTCTATCGCGGCCTGAACGCTGACGGCGCCGAGGTGGATGGCCGTTTGACGGCGGCGGATGAGGTGGAGGCCCTGCGCCAGCTTGAAGGGCAACGCATCACGCCCTTCAAGTTGACCGAGGCGGGCCTTGAAGCGCGGACATATGAGCGCAAGAAAGCCCGTCCACAGGATCGCTTTCGCTTCATGCGCCAGCTTTCAGTCTTGCTCCGGGCCGGCACGCCGCTGCTGGACGCCTTTGACTCGCTGAGTGCGGACGAGCCGTGTCAGGACCTTGCCGAGCAAGCTTTGAAGGTCCGCCAGGATCTGAGATCCGGGGCGCAATTGTCAGTGGCCGTTCGGGATGGCTTTCCCAGCTTGCCAGCCTATGCGCCCCGCCTGATCGAATTGGGCGAGGCGACCGGCAATTGCCCAAGCGCTCGCTGATATTTCCACCCAGATGGAGCGTGATCTCAAGACCGCTTCTGAGATCCGGAATGCGCTGTCCTATCCCGCCTTCCTTGCTGTGGCTGGGGTGTTGGCGATTGTTTTCATTTTCCTGTTCGTGGTGCCGCGCTTCGCCAACTTCTCGGAGATGACCGCAGTTCGCTGCCGGCGCTCTCGCGCTGGGTGATCGAAACAGGGGTCTTCATGAGCACGCATATGGTGCAGACTGGCTTGTTCGTGGCCGGTCTTGTGGCGGTCGTATTCGCCTTGTCGCGCAACGCCTCGGTCAGGCGCAGCGTTGCCGAACTCATGCACCGCATGCCTGTGGTGGGCGGCTTCCTGACGGCTTCAGAAACAGCTCGCTGGGCGCGGACATGCGGCACCGCCCTGTCCGGAGGCGCGCCGCTTGTGGACGCTCTGGTGCTGTCGGAGTTCGCAGTCACATGCGCCCGGCGCAAGCAAGGGCTCATCGAGGCGCGGCGGGCCATACGCTCGGGCGAGCCCATTGATGCCGCTCTGAAGACGCATGCCGGGTTTGATTCCATGACGATCAATCTCGTCAGGACCGGGCGGACCTCGGCCAGCCTTGATGAAATGTTGCTCTTCGTCGCCGATATTTACGAAGAAGAGTCGCGAAATCGCGCCAAGCGGCTGACCTCATTGGCCGAGCCGCTCGCTATTCTCTTCATCGCTTCGATCGTTGGTACGATCGTGATCAGCCTGGTGCTCGCGATGACGAGTATTTACGATATCGCGATCTGAGGGCTGACGCTCATCAGGCGCGCCAGCGCTCAATGGGCTTGCCGGCCTGGCCCAATTCATTCGTAATGGCTTCTAACCGCTTGGGATTGCGCGCAATCGCCGCCCATGTGGCGCCTGGATGGTGCCAATTGATCAGCTTCAGCGACAGGCCATTCTGGGAGCACTGCTCATCTAGCCAGGGTTTGGGGTAGGGCACGTTATGCGGGTAGGTCCAGGCCGCCTGCGGCAGCGGCGTGTCATCCTCACCCAGAATGAAGCTGAACAGGAACAGGCCGTCTTCCTTGAGAGCCTCGCCTGCTGTGCGGATCAGCTGTGCGGTCTGATCGGGGCCGGAATGGGTGATGATTGACTGCGCCATGATGAAGTCGAAGCGCGTGTTGAACACCGTGCAGTCGAAATTGGCGTCATTGGAGAAGAGCGGCGCCTTCAGGGTGCGAAGCTGGCCGCCTGTTTCATGGGTGAAGCCATCCTGGATCAGCCAGTCATGAGGCTCGATGCCGAAATATTTGCCGCGCAACAGGAAGGGGATCAGGCACCGGCCCAGGCGCAAAGACCCACACCCGAAATCCAGCACGGTGTCGGTCTCTTCAAGTCCGAGCGCCGTCAGCAAATTCATCTGCAATAGACCCAGCAGGCCATAGCGCCCCGGAGGGCCGACATAGGCGCGGTAATGGTCGTCGCCAGCGCTCAGCGTATTGGCGTCAGTTGCAGACAGATGACGGGTCATGGGCGGCTCCTTGCAGGTTGAAGAGCTATATCAGCGCCTTTTTCTTGTGCAAACCGGTCAAACCGCACTTGTGGCTTCCAATGCCCTGAAGGCGGGTGGTAAGACTGACTGCATACGCGAAGACCGTTCGACTTCGCTCAAATTGCACAGGCACGAGGTGCGCACATGATCCGTCTCATTCATCGTTTCCAGCCTCAAACACGCGCAGGCTATTCACTGATGGAAGTGCTGATCGCTGTCGCCATCATCGCGGTTCTGGCGACGCTCGTCGGCCCCCAGCTTCTGGGGCAGCTCGATCGTTCGAAAGTCACCGCCGCCCAGACCCAGATCCGCATGATCGAGACCTCCCTGGACACCCTGCGTCTGGATATCGGTCGCTACCCGACCCAGGAAGAGGGCCTGGCCTTGTTGCAAGCGCCGACCGAGTCGGTCTCGGGCATGTGGGCCGGCCCTTATCTCGATGGCGGGATGCCGGACGATCCGTGGGGACGTCCGTATCAGTATCGTGTTGGCAGCGGTTCAGATCGTGGACAGGTCTTCTCTTACGGCGCAGATGGCCAGGAAGGCGGTTCGGGTCTAGATGCCGATATCGGTCTGTAGACCATGACACGACGGCTCGGACATGTCCTCTCTCGCAGCCGAGCGGGCTATTCCTTGCTGGAAGTGATCGTCGTGATCGCCATCCTCGGCGTCGCCGCCACGCTGAGCGGGCCCTCCATCTCCCGGATGATTGCCGGCCAGCAAGCGCAGCAGGTCGTTCGAGGGCTGGTGACAGAATTTGGCGCAATCCGGGCCGACGCCTTCCTCTCAAGCTCTCCTTACGATGCGGCCGCGATACAGGCCCGATTGTCCGAGCACGCGCCTTCTCAGTGGCGTGTGCAGGTGGATGACGCCATAGCCCTGTCGCCGGGCGGCTATTGCGCGCCTGGCTTTGTTCAGATCTCTTCGCCTGAAGGCCAGACTTGGACATTCTCTATCGCCGAGGGCGATTGTAGGGCGGAATCCGTATCCTAGAAACGGCTGGGGTCTTGTACCAAAACCCAGCCAACGCGTCTGATCGTGAAGGTATGGCGTGTCTCGTTCCGGACGAGTGTCGCATCGATCTCATAAAGCGCCACTCCCCAGATGCTGGTTCCCAGATAGCCGTCGGCGGGCCGTTCAGAAGCCAGCTCTCGGCTCTGCCAGCTAAGACGCCAGTCGCCGAGGTCCATTACGCCTTCCGGCTCCGCGATAGGGTCTATGCTTTCCAGCACCGCCAAGGCGCTTTCCTGTGCATCCAGCAGAGCTGATGCAGTTTGCAGGCGCGCAGCCGTATTCGCCAGCGTCTGTTGGAACGCATAAAGGGGTATGATTGCAATCGCCAGAAGAGCGATCGCAGCAAGGGTCTCCATAATCGAAAAGCCGGGACGTGTGGGCAAGTGTCTCATAACAGCCTGTCTATGGCATAGGCGATTGTGAAACCAGCAATGAGTCCTGGTCCGAAGGGCAATCTGGCAGAGGCGCGGGCTTTCGTGATCAGGCCGACTGCAAGGGTCAGGACTGCGCCGATCGCAATGCCGAGGGCAGCCTTTTCGGGGGAGCACCATAGACCCAGAGCGCCAGCGAGAAGAAGGTCACCCGCTCCCAGCCCGATTTGCCCTCGACGCAGCCGCACGTACAGGCCAGCCATTGCGAGAATGCCCACAGCAAGGCTGCTCGAGATCAGCATGGCTGCATAGATCAAGCCCGGAGACATCAAGGGGGCGGCGGCCAAGGCCGACCCTGCAATAATTAAACTGGTGAGATCTGCGAGCAGCCCGAAGCGCATATCCGTACTGACAGCAACGGCTCCCGCTGTGGTGCAGGCGAGAGCTGCACTCGTCACAATGGGGTTCTGCGTCCAGACCCAGGCGAAGCTGGCGGCAATGAGCCTGAAGCTGTGGCCACAGCCAGACTGATCATGCAGACGCGCCCGGTTTGCCGGGCGCTTACCGAGTAATCCACCCAAAGGGCGGAGCCGCTTGCAGCCAGCCCCGCCAATGCTGTCAGTGCGGTCAACGCGTCCATTTACGCGTCCTAGTTCTCCTGCATTGCAGAGGGGGTCGCATCGACGCCGGCGGCCGCCCGGATACGGAAAGGCTCGTTGGGCGGCAGCAAGGTTCCGTTCGCACGGGTTTGATTTTCGAAGCTCGAGTTCAGGGCGCGGACCAGCGTATCGACCACCTGCTGACGGTCGCTCCGGGTATCAAGGACAAACGGAGTCACCAGGACGACCAGCATGGTTCGCGTCGCGTTGAGCGTCTCGCTACGGAAGGGAACGCCCAGTAGCGGAACGTCCTTGAGCAGCGGAATCCCATTATTGCCACGGGTGAACCGGTTCTCGATAAGCCCGCCCAGAACGGCTGTCTGGCCATCTTGCAAGGAGAGTTGGGAGTTGAGCGTCCGAGTGGAGATTAGCGGGCTCGTGATCGAAGAGTTGCTATTCGCTTCCGCGGCGCTTGTCTCTTGGGAAATCTCCAGGTCGATCCGGTTGCCGCTATAAACGCGCGGAGTAACACTCAAGAGCACGCCGGTGCTGCGGTACTGCACGGTCTGCAAAACATCAGTATTGCCACCGGACTGGGAGTTGGCGGCGCGCTGAGAGGTGATGATGGGAACGTCCGTACCGACCTGAACGGTTGCCTCCGCGCCAGATCGAGCGACGATGCGGGGCGTTGAGAGGACATTGATCTGATTGTTTGAGGCTGAGGCGTTCGCATTGAGCGTTACCTGGCCGGTTTGGAGTGTGCCAGAGAAACTGCCATTGCTGGTGAGCTGGGTGCTGAAGCCCGGCGCGACCTCGGAATCGAATACGGCGTCAAGGCCATAGGAGGAATCATCGGTCAAAGTGACTTCTGCGATAGTCACTTCGATCATGACTTCAGGCACAGGCGTGTCGAGCTGACGAGCGAGGTTCACGAACTGGTCATACTCGGACTGCGTGCCGAAGAAGATGACACGGTTGCCTTGCTCGTCAACGGTGATGTTGCCAAAGCTTTGGCTCTGAAAGCCCGCCTCCCCATCTTCAGCCGGACCGTTTCCGGCAGGATCGGTATTGGAAGCCGTTTGTGCGGTTTGAGACCCAGCGCGGCTTCTGCCGTTGCTGCCGGCGCCGCTGGTGCTCATGACGTTGGAAATGACTTCCGCGAGGATCGTCGCCTCGGTGTTTTGCACCTGATAGACGTGAGGCGTCCTGACTTCAGCGTTAAAAGCTTCGCGATCAAGTCGTACGGCAAGAGCCAATGCACGGTCAGCAAGGTCTCGCGTGGATGCGAAGATCATGATCTGATTTGTGAATTCCAGGGGCAGCAGCGTTAAAGATCGCGGCGAGCTCACCCCTACGCCGACCATATAGCCTTCCAGGGTCAGTATTTGACTCATGGAATTGGCGAGCTCATCGACGTCCCAGTTGCGCACGCCAAGGGTGACGACTTGCGTCCCGGCAAAGCGCAGCTCATCCATCTGTTGAACAATCGCCATGGCGGCGTTCACGTCAGGCGCCAGGCCGCTAAGTGTCAGAGTATTGTAAAGGCGATTAACGTTGATGGTCAGAACGTTTCTATCCGGAAACGCTTGAGTCAGGATTTGGTGCATGTCCGCGGCGTCAATCGCGGTCAGCTCCACGAACTGTACGACCGGCCTCAAGTCAGACGGGACATTTTCGTGTGCTCTGGCCCGGATGAACTGGGGAATCTGTGACCGCAGCTCCGCAAGTTCGACAATCCGGAACAGTCCTTCACTATACGTGACGCCCAGACCGTAATCTTGCAGAGCTTGCTCGACCAGGGCCAGAAACGCGTCTGGCTCCATATCGTTGACGGTCCGCAGCGAGATAAGCTCCGTCCGCTCCGGAACATTCGGGCCGAGGTTGAAGGGCTGTTGGAGGATTTCACCGAAAACAGTGTTGATGAATGCGGGGACAGGCTGTGGCGGCAGCGTAACGTTCACCGGAGTGTCAGGCAGTTCCGGCTGATCAAGATAGCGGCCCTGCGCATCAGTGCGGCGGTCTCTGATAGAGGGCACTGTATTGCGCGTGATGGAAGGCGCAGCCTGATCACGCGACAGTGAAGGTTCGTCAGTACGCCCATCGGGATCGGAGGCTTGGGAATCTGAAGCTTCAGGCGAGATTGTGCTTCCAGGCAACACCAGCCATTCCGGTCGAACCGGACCTGATTGTGTCGCACAACTCACAGTGAACAGCGCTGAAGCGCAAAGCATGGACATTCGAAGGGCGTTCATTGTGTATCAGGCTCCGCCTTGAAAACTTCAATACGACGCGATTGCTCGCCCTGGGTCAAAACAACCGAAGTCGAGTCTATGTTCTGTATGAGCCAGCCGTCAGCCAGCTGGTCCCCGATCTGGTGCATTCGTATTCCCCCTTGAGCATCATAGAGGTATATCCTCCATACGTCTTCCCACTTCACGAGAGCGGACAGGGAAGGATCACTCAAAGACTCTTGAAGGTCTTCAAGGGTTTGAGCTTCTCCCGTACTCGCTGGGGCATCGCTTCTCAGCTGCGCATCCGGGAACAGGTTGGCGCGATAAATCGCCTCGACATACCGATCAATGTCCTCGGCGTTGGCCAGTTGCGGCGTACTTAACCCTATCCAGCGGCCTTCGGGGGCTTCTTCGGTTCTTATCGCACCGGAGAAGAGCCCGGCCAGCAAGGCGAGCAGCGACGCGCACGCCATAAAGAGGAGTCTGAAACGAGAGGTCATTGCGCAGCGCCCTCTGAGTCATGGCGGGCCGGGGCCTGCAGATACAGAGTCAGCGCGCCATTGCTCCGACGCCAGTCAAAGTGCGTAATCACAACCTGATGCTCTAATCTTCCAAGCTCTTGGAATAAGTAAGGAATTGCCCCTGAGAGTCGCGCGCTGAGAGAGAGATCTCAAAGACGCTGGCTTGTTCACCCAACGGGTCCGGTAGGGCCTCGACGCTGACGCGGCTATTGAGCAAGCCGGCGTTCCGGGCTGCGGCTTCAACCGCGCCCTGAAGTTGGGCGGCTATGATGCCATTCGTGGATCCGGACCAGAAATCAGATTGGATTTCAGAAAGTTGAGCTTCCAGGGCGGAGGCCTGCTCAACCCAGTCCTGGTTGCTGAGCAGGCTGAGTTCAAGGCGCCTGGCCCTCTGCAGCTCTTCAGCCTCAGTTTTCATGCTCGAGACCGAGGTGTTCAGTTCAGCTAAGACCCAGAGCATGAGGATGACGACCAGGGCGGCTAATCCTAGGAGCGCTCTCGGCGTTGCTTGCTCCTTGAGAGCGTTCTTCCACTTCCGGCCAAAGATGCTCTCAATCATTGCTCCTCCTCCAGCCGGGCGGACAGAACCCATTCGCCGGCGCCACGCCCAGGCTCAACGCTTACGCTGTTCATGAGCGGTGAGTTCTCCATGACGCGAACCAGCTCTTCAGGCAGAAAGCCCGGGCCAGCCTGAATGACGAGAGTCAGCTGGTCCTCTGAGAAGTCAGATGCATCAAGCCTTAGAGACAGGCGATTTACATCCTCGCTGACGCTGGCCAATACGGCGGCAGGGTGACGTCTGTTCAGGACGTTTGCATAGGCGGCCAGTTCTGAAGACGCCGCTTGGGCCCGCGTTCTGGCTGCACTGATTTCTGCTGTTTCCTGAGACAGTTGTTCCAGCTCTTCTTGCGCAGCAGAAAGCGCAAGTGTGAGCTGCGCCCACTGCCCGCCCAGATAAAGGGCGGGTATGACGAAGACCAGCAGCGCGACCGCTGCGATGTCCCGCCAGCCTGTGGAGCGGAGCTGATCGATGAGAGCCGGGTAGGGGCGTTTTTTGTTTGGAGCGTTCTGGAGGGGAACTGATTGAGGCAAAGGAGCTGATGCACTGGCGGGTTGCAGGCGGGCCGCACGCAGAAAGCTCATCCACTCTGTGGCTGAAGGTGGAACGGGCCACCACCGGCTGGCGACCAGACAGGAGTCCCGCCAGACTTGGCCTTCAAAGCCGTCAAGTGTTTCAACGACCCTCTCCCCGCCTGTCATCGGGACTTGCAAGACGGTTTCGGGGAAGAGTTGGCCTTCAAAGTCCTCGATCGACTGGATGAGGTCGGAAGGCCAGCTCCATATGCCGACGAGCGTGTCGCCCCAGTCGAAATAGAAAGCGGGGTTGGATATGGGCGTTCGCGCCCTGGCGCTCAGTTTGACGGCTTCATAACCTTGCAGGCTTTGTCGGCCTGGCGGCGCTTGCATGGTTTCGAAATGGCATTGGGAACGGCTGATAATGATGCGCTCACCCAGGACCAGCCGGGAGAGCCGTCCGCTCTCGCGAACAAGACCCTTCTCAAGGCTGAGTGTTGATTGCGGCCGGTTGGGGAAGCGGCGGAACATCATCTATTCTCTCAATACGCAAAACCATTTGCGGATAGTCTCCCCCAATAGCGTAGTTGCTATGAACCACAAAGGGCGAGAACAGGTTATTGGGCGTGATTTCCACTACGGTGCGTTGGGTCAACGCGCCGTCAGGCGTGTGCGTGACAATGGTCAGATAGGGCCCTGCGGTGGAAACGATGCTCAAGGGATCGCGTGAGACATCAAACTCGGGAGCGTCAATCTGGCGGAAACTCACGAATTCGCGGTCAGAGTAGCGCGTCTGCAAGCGTCTGATGTCGGCATCGGAGGCGTCCGGTGCAAACAGTCTGAGTAAAGGCTCCGAGATGAGTCGCGCACTTAGCTGATCGCTTGACCGGGTGCGTATCGTCATGAGCAAACGAGACCGGTCTGAGCATAGGTCTGTATCAGACCAGTACTTAACGGAGCAGAGCTCGAGCGCATCCCTTAAGGGGCGGTTGGGCGGCATGCCGGGAGTTGAATAGTCCCGGGCTTCCGCTCCGCCTAGCCTGCGCAAATCATCAGTGTCCTGATAGTCCATCAAGGTGGCGATCAGCCGGTCATGCTGCTCGCGCGGTATGTCGAACAGGTCGAGCATATCTGATAGCGCTTGCGGATTCGAACTGAGCGCATTCAGGAACGTCTGGTCGTCATACATCCGGATAATAACAGGATCTGCGCCGCCAAAGCGATAGGCCTGGCCATTCGCTTTGATGGTCGAGGTGCCGCCCGAAGCCGACGCGGAGCCAAACAGGACAGCTGCGGGATCGCTGGCCCGCCCCATGGCGATCCCATCCATCGATATCGGCTCGGTCAGCATTTCGTAGATGAGGGTTTGCTGAGCCGATGTCATGGTGACGCGCGCTCTCATCTGGTCAGACAGTTGTGTGATCGTTCGTGTCGAGCTCTGCACCTGTTCTGCAGCAATCGCTGCGATCAGAGCCAGAACGATTATCGCAGCCAGCGTCAAAGGCAGGGCGTATCCGGGCTGTGTCTTCATCACTGCATGGAGCCGATCAGGTCTTCGATGCGGGGTGTCGGACGGGCAGATATGATCCTCCTGAACACGATTGTGTACTCTTGTCCATCAGGAAGGCTGATCGTGATGCGGATGGCGAGCGGCAGGGGCTGGTAATAGGTTCGCGCCGCCGTGCTGGCGTTCAGAGACGTCGTTGGCCACTCAGGCATCCAGCGCCGTTCAGGCGGGGTTCCCGGGCGCGTCTGAAACCCGGCCGCGCTTTCAGCTTCGACAAGATAGGACATGCGCCCGCGCCCGCCCGCCCATTGCGCAACTTGGAAGTCTCGCCCGGATTGCCTGTAGACCAGGCTGACGCCGTCTGCGGTATCGAGCAGCATCAGGCTATACGGCTCCACGCTGGCGGCGGTTGAAATGATGGGTCGACTTGTCAGGCTCCGGAACCCATTCTCATCGCCTCTGAAGGTATTGGGTTCGCCGACATAGTCAGCCCGGCTCGCTTCAATGGCGCGCCGTACGCTGGCGACCGTAATGTAATCCTGCGTGGCGATGCGGGCGGCTTGTTCGATACGAATCCCGTTTGCGGTCGAAGCCCGCACTGTTTCCAGCACTGTCGCCGCCAGGATCGCCGTGATGGCGAGCATGATCAGCACTTCTATCAGCGTGTATCCGGCGGATCGGTTCATGGTTACTCAAAAGGGTGTGCCCGGCCCTAGATCTAGCACGCCTGAGGGGAGGATTGAACGCCAACGCTTGTTTATGTGCAGGCCTCTAGGCGCGGCTTGAGGGGCGGGCGCCCGTGCGATCGAGCTTGGCGCCGCGACGCGTTACGAGAAGAGGCGACCAGATCATGGCGCGCATCAGCGCCAGAACCGAACCGGTGCGCAGGCGTGCGAGCGCCTTGCGCTGTTTCATCACCTCGCCCAATCCGGCCCAGGCGTCCGCATAGGCGCGCTTGAGATAGCCGCGACGCTCTTTGTCGGCGCGCAGATAGAGATACAAGTTGATCGCCAGATGAAACGGCGTCAGCAGGGGCAGTAAAGGCGCGGGCGTGTTCTTGAAGAACACCCAGATCCGGTTGCGGTGGCCGTGAAACAGCGTGAATTCGGAATGCCGCCCCGTCGTCCCCGACCCCGCATGATAGACGACGCGTCGGTCAGCTGGATGCAGACCTGACCGGTCAGCGCACCCGGAAGCCATAGTCCACATCCTCGCAATAGCAGAAGAAGCGTTCGTCGAACCCGCCCAGCTCGACAAAGCGCGCCCGGTCATAGAAGGCGGCGGCGCCACAGGGAGCGAAGGTTTCCCCATCGGGCCGGATTGTCCTGAACCGGTCGGCCTTCAAGCGCTCGCCAGGCGACTCCGCCAGCAAACCAGACATCCCCCGCGCCGTCGAGAATGTCAGGCTCATCAAGACGCAGCTGGGTCGAGCCGAACGCCGGACAGTCCGGCCAGGTCTCATGGCCGCGCATCAAGCTTCAAGCCAGTCAGGCGCAACCCGTGTGTCCGGGTTGAGCAGGGCGATCCAGGGTGACGTGACGGCCCGGGCCACGCGGTTGTTCGCGCCGGCGAAACCCAGATTTTCTCCGGGGCGGTCGACCCTGAACCGGTCGTCCGGCAATGAAAGCGCCTCCACAGCGCCATCGGTCGAGGCGTTGTCGACAATGACCGCTTCAAAGTCCTCAAAACTCTGCCTGGACAGCGCATCCACACAGGGCTGAAGGTAAGCGCCGCTATTGTAGGCGACGATGATCACGGTAATGGCGGGAGGCCGGCTCATCAGGCGCCGCCCAGGAGCGGCCTGTTGGCCGACAGGTCTTCAAACAGCTTTTTCAGAGCCGTCATGGCGTCGGGATCCTCTCCCTCTGGGCAGGGCGCAGCCAGAATCGCATCATGCAGGGCGCAGGCGTCTGTCCAGTGTTCAAGCGCGTCGAGTTCGCCGCGAATATCAGTGTCATGCGTGCCCGAGGAGTTCAGTCGGCGATTGAGGAAAGCGGTGCTGTCCTCACTCTGCGGCTCTCCCAGAAAGCGGTAGATATCCTCCATCAGCGCAACCGGTTCAGTCTGCAGACGGTCGAAGTCAACGCGCAGGACCCGCTCTGCGCCAAACGCTTTCTCTGTATTCCAGGCCGCGCGAACATGGTTGATCCAGATGGATAGCGCCGCGTCCCGGGCGGTGGCTTCGCCGCCGGCGACATCGAATTTCTCGAGCGAGGCGATGACCCCGTGCGGCGCGCGCAGGTGAAACAGGAACTGCGCGTCGGGAAACATGTGCGCCAGCGCCCAGGTGTAGAAGGTGTTGATGGGCGCGCCATCCACCCATCGGGCCTTGGGATGGGACGGATCCAGCCGGATATGCAGGAAGTCCGGATCGGCGATCTGTTTACTGGAGGGAGCGCCGGGCTCTCCGTATTTGTCGATCAGGCGTCGCGAGAAGGCCTCATGGACAATGGCGTTGATGGCGTCGCCCTTGTGCTCCAGAAACCGGTCAAACGGGAAGCGGACATTGGAGAGGTGAGAGAACTCGCCGCGTTCCGAGCCCAGACGGAAGCTCTGCAGGCTGGCGACGGCCTCCGCTGCGATCCAGGCGGTTTCCGGCATGGGCTGAATGTTCGGATGCTGGCCCAGAGCCCAGGTCATCACCGAAGTCCCCGAGCGCGGCGCGCCTATGATGAAAACGGGCCGGGGCGGAGGCGTGGACATCAAGATTCAGCCTGATTGAGCAATCGCATGAGAGAAGGTGTGTTGTTTAGCATTTTTCCCTCAGGGCGCAACGCGGCGCACACTTCACGCCTTGACGGCGCCGACCGTTTAAGGGCTACACAGAGGCTCAGGATCAGGCTTGGCGGGACACATGACGGACAAGACGGCGACTGCAATCATGGTTCTGGGCATGCATCGCTCCGGAACCTCCGCCCTTACGCGCATTCTCAATCTGCTGGGCGCGGATCTGCCCGACGATCTGATCAAGCGAACGCCTATAACAAGTCGGGGTATTGGGAGCCTTCGGCCGTCGTCGCTCTGAACGACGCCTGGCTGACCAAGGCCAGGGCCGCCTGGGATGCGCCGTATCTGCCGGAAGAGGCGCTGACGGGCGCGCTGCCGCGCACCGCTGTCAAAACCGCGGCTGACACGATCAGTGACGCCTTCGGCGCCGGCCATGACCTGATCGCGCTCAAGGATCCGCGCTGCACCCTTTTTGCGCCGACCTGGCGGCAGGCGATCATGCGCGCCGGCTATGCGCCTGCCCAGCTGATCATTCATCGGGATGCGGCCGAAGTGGCGCAATCGCTGGCTCATCGGGACGGTTTCAGCCCTGATGAGGCGGGGCTGCTCTGGGCGTGGTACTGTCTGAAGGCGCTTGAGGCCCATGCCGCGAATGGCGGCGTCGTGATGAGCTATGCGGCCTTGCGAGAGGACTGGCGCTCCGTGATGGAGCGGGTCAAGCATGAGTTGTCGCTTGAGGCGCTCACCCTGACCAAGGAGGCCTCCGCGCAGGTGGATGCGTTTCTTCAGGAGCCACGGTCCAAGTCCGAGGCGGCGTTCTCGGCCGATGTCAGCGACATCATTTCCGCCGTGCAAGCGCTGCATGTGAAAGCCCAGGCGAACCAGTCGCTTGGCGATCTCACATCCTTGCAGCAGGAGATTCTCGATCATGCGGCGCACAGCCGGGACGCCGTGGTTCGCGTGCGCGCTGAGGGACAGAAACAGCTCACGAAGATCGAGCGAGAACGTGACAAGGCGCGAGACGACCAGAAAGCGACCGAGGCCGGGCTCGTCAAGGAACGCGATGAAGCCCGTCAGGCTTTGGAGAGCGAACGCGCCCGGCTGTCAGAAGAGCGCAATCGCGCCCGCGACGCGTTGGCGACGGAAAGCGCGCGCCTGTCCAAAGAGCGCGATGAAGCCCGCGACGTGCTCAAAGCCGAGCAGCAACGTCTATCCGCCGAGCGCGATGAAGCGCGCAAGGCGCACTCCGCCACTTCGAAGCGGGCCGATCAGCTCGACATGGCGTTGCAGGAAGAGCGTCGGGCCCATGAAAGCCTGAACCAGGACTTCAAGGCGCTGGAAAGCTCGGTCCACGCCTATCAGGACCAGGTCTCCGCTCTTGAAGACGAGCTCCGGCGGACCCAGGCGGATTATGTCGCTGCGGACGCCGAGCGACAGGCCTTGCGCGTCGAGGCCCTGCGTTTGCGAGCCATCGAGCAAAGCTCGATCTGGAAAGCGACCACCCCCTTGCGCACCCTCATGGCGCGAATCCCGGGCGCGCGGAGCTTTGTCCGTCGCGGCTTGAAGGCGGTCTGGTGGACCATGACGGGCCAGCTGGGGGCGCGACTCAAGGCTCGCAAGGCAGCTGAGCTCGCGGCCCAGCTGGATGCCGGCCGCGCGGTGGAGGGCGGCAAGCCGACCCCGGGCATGAAGAGCCCTATCCGGACGCTTAACGGCGTTCTCACCGAGGAGTTCGGCGACGCTGCGAGCTATGTTCCCGAGCTGATCAGCCGCTATGAGCTGGCGTTTCAGTCCGAAGGCCAGGCGCCGATCAAGACCGTGGTGGGGGATGAAGCCGCCCGTAAGATGGCGGAACGCCTGGCGAAGATTGCGGCCAGGCATCCGAAGACCGCGACCCCGGACGTCTCGATCGTGATCCCGGCCTATAACCAGATCTCCTATACGCTCGCCTGCATTGAAAGTGTGTTCGCAAGCGCGCCGAAAGCGAGCTTCGAAATCCTGGTCGGCGACGACCAGTCCACCGATGGCACTCAGGCCGCCGCCGGCGTGCCCATGGCGCATGTGCGCTGGGTGCGGCACGAGACCAATCAGGGCTTTGTGGGCAATTGCAATCTGACCGCCGAGCAGGCGCGCGGCCGTATCGTCCTGATGCTCAACAATGACACGCTGGTCCTGCCGGACTGGTTGGACGCGCTGGTGGAGACACTGGACGCCGATCCCGAAGTCGGGCTGGTCGGCTCCAAGCTGATCTATCCGGATGGCCGGCTCCAGGAAGCGGGCGGCATCTTCTGGCAGGATGGCTCCGCCTGGAATCTGGGCCGGTTCGACCATCCGCGTCGCCCGGAATTCAGCTACGCGCGGGATGCGGATTACATCTCCGGCGCTCCATCGCCCTGCCGCGCGCCCTCTGGGAGAAGCTCGGCGGGTTTGATGATCATTATCGCCCCGCCTACGCCGAGGACGCGGATCTGGCGTTCCGGGTTCGCGCGGACGGCCTGCGCACCGTCTTCCAGCCCCGCTCCATGCTGATCCATTTCGAGGGCGTCAGCTCGGGAACGGACCTCGCTGCGGGGCCAAGGCCTATCAGGTTCAGAACCTTGAAAAGCTTCGCGAACGCTGGGCAGGGGTTCTGGCCGCGCACCGTCCCAATGCGCAGGAACCCGAGCGCGAAAAGGAGCGCGGGGTCACCAAGCGCGTCCTCTTCATCGACATCACCACGCCGGAGCCTCAGCATGACGCCGGCTCGCTGGTGGCGGTGGAGACCATGCGCGCGCTGCAGGCGCTGGGCTTCAAGGTGACGTTCGTGCCGGTCGACAATTTCCTCTGGACCAAGGCCTATTCCGCCCCCTTGCAGGCCATGGGGATCGAGACGATCTATCACCCCTTCTACTCCCGATTTGAACCCTTCATCACCGCACGCGGCGCAGAATACGACCTTGTGGTCGTGCATCGCTTCGCCGCGGCGGAACGCGTGATGGGCGCGCTGCGCACCCATGCGCCGCAAGCGAAAATCGCCTTCATGCCTGCGGATCTGCACTTCCTGCGCGAACAGCGTGAGGCGGACCTGTCAGGCGATGCGATCGCGCTGGAACAGGCGGCTGAAACCAAGCGCCGTGAACTGGCCATCATCCAGTCCGCCGATGCGGTGCTGCCGCACTCGGACCTGGAGATCGAACTGCTGAAGGAGGCGACGCCCGAAACGCCACCCTTCAAGCTCCCGCTAATCCATGACCCGGACCCTCTTGCGGCTGGTTTCCACCGCCGTTCGGGCGTGGGCTTCCTGGGCGGTTACGGGCATCCGCCGAATGTGGACGCCGTGGACTGGTTCATGGACGAGATCTGGCCCAGGGTCCGGGCCGTGAAACCGGACGCCCGGTTTGTTCTGGCCGGCAGCAAGATGCCGGACCGGTTCAAGGCGCTTGACGGCAGGAATGGCGTCGAGGTGCTCGGATTTGTCGAAACCATTGACGAGTTCTTCGGCAGTGTTCGCGCTTCGCTGGCGCCCTTGCGCTATGGCGCCGGCGCCAAGGGCAAGGTGGCGGCCAGTCTGGCCCTGGGTACGCCGTGCGTGTCGACCTCTGTCGGGGCGGAAGGCATGGGGCTGACGCCGGGCGTGGATGTTCTGGTGGCGGACGATCCGGACGGGTTCGCTCGCCACATCCTCGCCATGCTTGATGACGAAAACCGCTGGAACGAGTTGCGTCAGGCGGGCGTGGACTTTGCGCGTCGCGAGACTTCGCGCGAGGTGGTCCGCCAACGTCTCTCGGACATGTTGGGGCATCTGAAGCTGGCTTGAGCGGCGACTCGCGCGATTCTTTCACGCCTGTCCTGTCACACTGCTTGAACTTTTGCCGTTAAAGACGGATTTTAAGGGCATGAGTGCGCCTGAAACCTCTGCCGTTGACGACCCGTTGGCTGACGCGATCGCCCGCCTGGACCGGGTGGTGTCGCGCGTGGGGGCGCGCCTTGAGGATTATCAATTGCGTTTAAGCGCGGCCGCCGGCGATGTGGAGGCGGCGCACGAGCTGGATAATGATCGGGCGCGTCTTGCGGCGGCGCTTGATGAAGCGCGGGCGCGCGAAGACGAGCTGCAAGGCGCGGTGGAAGAGGCGGCGCAGGCGCTTGATGACGCCATGGCGGATATTCAGACATTGTTGGCGCATACCGACGAGTCCGGGGAGCAGGCGTGAGCAAGGTCACCATTTCCCTGAATGGACGCGCTTTCACCATTGGCTGTGAAGAGGGTCAGCAAGCCTATCTGCGCGAGCTGGCGGGCCATCTCGACACCCATGTGCGCGACCTGGCCGAAAAGGTGGGCCAGATCGGGGATGTGCGCCTCCTGCTGATGGCGGCGCTGATCGTCACCGATGAAATGCGCGAGGCGCGCGGCAAGGTCGATGAGCTGGAAGACACGGTGCTCGATCTGAAGGGCAAGGTGTCCCAGGCTGACGCCCGACGCCGATCGGACCGGGCGCGGGCGGCGGAAGCCCTGATAGGGGCGGCTGAAAAGCTCGAAACCATGATCGGGACCGAGGCGGCGACGAGCGCGATACTGCGTCAGCCGATCCTTCAGATGGAGAAAGCGCTTGAGCGCGGGGCATCGCGACCCCATCTTCCTTCACGGCGGTAGCTGGACCGTTCGGCAGGTCTTAACATCCCGAGGACCTTACATCTCTGAGAGGGAGCTGCCTCTGGACTGGACCGTGGTCCTATCTAAGCGGCGCCCACCTGGTTTACCGGGTCATCAGGGTTGGAAAACGACCACCGGCGGAATTGGCGCCGCCACCCTTACCCTTCAGCCGCCATGCTGACCGCCTGGCGCAAATCCAACGCCAGCGCGCCGCCCGCGCCGCCCGCGCCGCCGCCCACGCCGCAGATCCGCAAGCGGGACGCAGGCTTGCGGAGCAGTTTCCGGACCGGCTCTGGCCGAAAGTGCGCCAGGTGGTGGCGGGCTATGCCGCCATCGGGGACGAGATCGATCCTCTCCCGCTTCTTGAGACCTTTGCACTGGAACAGGCGCGCATCGCCTTGCCGTGCGTCGTCGCGAAGGACCAGCCTTTGATCTTCCGCAGCTGGACGCTGGACCAGCTCTTGGAGCCGGGCGCGTTCGGCACGCGCGAGCCGGCCGCAACCCATCCTGAGCTGACGCCCAGCCTGGTGCTCGTCCCGCTGGTCGGTTTTGATCTCAAGGGACACCGGCTCGGCTATGGCGGCGGGTTCTATGATCGCACGCTGGAGGCGCTGAAGGCTCAGGGCCCGCTGACGGTGGTGGGGCTGGCCTATGAGGCGCAGCGCCTGAACAAGGTCCCGGCCGAGAGCATGATGTGCGCATGGACTGGGTGGTGACCGAGCAGGGCGCCTACGAGATCAGCGCCTGATCCGATTACAAAACGGCAAGCTGAGCGTCATGTCGTTGACCCCTGACCCGGGGGCTGGCTGACTGCGCGCCAGGCTCTTTGACGGATATCATGCACGCGATCGCACCTTCTCAACGCTGGGCGCTGCCTCTGGACGCGCTCTCGTCCCGGTTCAGCCCGACAGGCCTGAAATGGTCGTCGGGCGGGGCGGCGCTCGTCCTGCATGTGGGTCTGGGTGCGGCGGCGCTGTGGTTGATGCACAGCCAGCCCAATGCTGCGCCGCTCACCAATCGCACGCTGAACGTCACTCTGTTCACGCCTGTGGAGGTCGAGCCGACTGTTGAACCGGCCGAGGAGACAGTTATCGAGACGCCGCCAGTCGCCGAGCCGCTCCGGTGGACCCCGTCATCGAGGCGCAGCCCGCGCCTTCTGCCCGGCCGCGAGCGCTTCAGAACCTGCCGCCGCTGCGCCTGCCGGCCCGACGCAGGTCCTGACCGCAGAGGGTGGCGAAGCGGGCTGGGCGCTGATGCGGGCCTTCAGGTCAGTGAAGGCACCGCAGGCGCCTTGCGCGGCCTTCTGTGTGCGGGCGGGTCTGAACACACCCGTGCAGCCGCCGGCTGCGGTCCTGCAGCGCAAACCGACCCCAATGGCTACGCCGCCTTTGCCAGCGCTGAAGAGATCGCCAAGATCGAGAGCGCCTTCGGACCCATCGAAACGCTGGGTTACGCAGGCGGCTCCACCGTCAATCTGGGCTCCTTCGCCCTGCCCGGGCAGGTCAATAACAACCAGCCCCATTATGTCTCCGGCGTGCATTCGGTCTTCGGCCAGCTGCCGGTGTCAGACAAGGTTCGCGATCCGGGCTTCGGCGACTGATCCGTGCTTTTGAAGGCGTGACCGCGCGCCGCAGTGCGAACCATTGGCAAGAAGCCAGCCGCGGCCTAGAACGCCCTCACTTATCAACTTCAGAAAGCGAGATGGCGATGGGCGCGTTTACGGAAGAGACCGTCATTGCGGTGCGGCATTACACCGACCGTCTGTTTTCATTCCGGGTGACCCGCCCGCAGAGCTTCCGCTTCCGCTCGGGCGAGTTCGTCATGATCGGCCTGATGGTCGACGGCAAGCCGCTGCTGCGCGCCTATTCCATCGCCAGTCCGAGCTGGGATGAGGAGCTCGACTTCTACTCGATCAAGGTGCCTAATGGCCCGCTGACGAGCCAGCTCCAGCATATCGAGCCCGGGGACACGATCCTGATGGGCAAGAAGTCGGTCGGCACGCTCGTGCTCGATGCTCTGGAGCCGGGCAAGCGGCTTTATCTTCTGTCCACCGGCACCGGCATTGCGCCCTTCGCCTCGGTCATCCGCGATCCGGAGACCTATGAGCGCTTTGATCAGGTGATCCTGACCCATACCTGCCGCGAGGTAGCCGAGCTGACCTATGGCAAGGAGTTGGTCAAGACCGTGCGCGAGGATCCGCTGGTGGGCGAGTTCGTGGGCGACAAGCTGGTCTATTACCCGTCCGTCACCCGCGAGGAGTTCGAGCGCAAGGGCCGCATCACCCAGTTGATGGATGACGGCGTCATCTATGACGAGCTGGGCATTCCCCCGCTCAACCCCGAAACCGATCGGGTGATGATCTGCGGCTCCATGGACATGCTGGAATCCTGCAAGCAACGCTGCGAGCAGGCAGGCCTGAAGGAAGCTCCAACGCCCGCCCGGCCCAGTATGTGGTCGAGAAGTCATTTGTGGGCTGAGCCTGAACAGGGGCTCGCTAGCCTAAGCGGACCGTTTCGCCTATATCCGCTCCCCTAGCGAAGTGAAGGCGAGCTCATGCGTATTGCGTTTTTGGCGATGTGGTCGGCAAGTCGGGCCGGGACGGGCTGTGCGATGCGCTGCCGGATCTGCGCAAGCGGCTGCAGCTCGACTTCGTTGTCGTGAACGCAGAGAACGCGGCGGGCGGCTTCGGCATCACCGAGAAGACCGCCAACGAGATGTATGATGCGGGCGCGGATGTGCTGACGCTCGGCAATCATGCCTGGGACCAGTCTGAAACCCTGTCGCATATCGAGCGCGAACCGCGTCTGCTGCGTCCGGTGAATTATCGCGAGGGCACGGCGCCGGGGCGCGGAGCGGGGCTATATGACCTGCCCGATGGTCGCCGGGTTCTGGTGATGAATGTGATGCTGCGCCTGTTCATGCAGCCGCTGGAAGATCCGTTCGCCTCGGTCAATCACGAGATCGAATCCTGCCCGCTCGGCGCAGTCGCGGACGCCATCATCGTGGACATGCATGGCGAGGCGACCAGCGAGAAGGTGGCGCTGGGCAATTATTGCGACGGCCGCGCCAGCCTGGTCGTCGGCACGCATACACACGTCCCCACCGCTGACCATCGCATCCTGCCCAAGGGCACGGCCTATCAGACCGATGCGGGCATGTGCGGGGATTATGATTCCGTCATCGGCATGGTGAAGGACGAGCCGATCAATCGCTTCGTCACCCATATGCGCTCAGGCCGTTTCACCCCGGCTTCGGGCGAGGCGACGGTGTGCGGGCTCTATGTGGAGACCGATGACGCGACAGGGCTGGCGGTGCGCTGCGAGCCGATCCGCGTGGGCGGTCAGCTCGCAGAGATTATCCCCGAAGTCTGATCAGAGCCGCTCGCTCAGCCACCGCAAATGGTCTTCCATGAAGGTGGCGATGAAGAAGTAGCTGTGGTCATAGCCGTCCTGACGGTGAAGCGTCAGCGGCTGGCCCGCCTTGCGACACGCCTCTTCCAGCAATTCAGGCTTGAGCTGTTCGGAGAGGAACTGATCGCTCAGCCCCTGATCCACCAGAATACCGCTTTCGCACCGCGCGCCGTCCTCGATCAGGGCGCAAGCGTCATATTTGCGCCAGGCGCTCTGGTCATCACCGAGATAACCGCCGAGCGCTTTCTGGCCCCAGGGGCAATGGATGGGTGAGCTGATCGGCGCAAACGCGCTGATCGCCTTGAAGAGGTCCGGGCGTTTCAGGCCCAGGGTCAGCGCACCATGCCCGCCCATGGAATGGCCGGTGATGGCGATGTCTTCAAGATCAAGACAGGGTGCAGCTTCAGCAGCGACTTTCAGAAGCTCGCCGGTGACATAGCTTTCCATGCGATAGTGTTTTGACCAGGGTTCTTGCGTGGCGTCCACATAGAAGCCCGCGCCGGAGCCGAAATCATAGCTGTCGTGCTCGCCTGGCAGATCAAGCCCGCGCGGCGAGGTGTCAGGCGCGAGGAAGGCCAGACCCAGCTCGGCGCAGACGCGCTGGAAGCCGCCCTTGTCGGTGACGTTGGCGTGGGTGCAGGTCAGGCCTGACAGATAAAGGACGACCGGGACCGGGCCGTCCTCGGCGGCGGGCGGCAGATAGAGCCCGAACGCCATCTCCGTGCCGGTCTCTTTTGACTGATGGGTCCAGACCTGCTGGCGGCCGCCAAAGCTGCGGTTCTCGGATTTGAGTTCCATGGGCTTATCGTCCTCGTTTGAGATCCTGGAACAGGCGTTCGAGCCCGTTGAGAAAGTTCGACCGGTCCCGGGTCCGAAAGGCTTGCCGCCCCCGCCTTCCATGGTTCCGGCGCTGCGAAGATCGGTCATCAGGTCGCGCATGGCCAGTTTCGAACCGATGGAGTGAGCGTCAAACTCGGTTCCGCGATGGTCGATCGCCTTGGCGCCGGCTTTCAGGCAACGGTCGGCGAGGGGGATGTCGCCGGTGATGCAGATATCGCCCGGCCCGATGCGCTCGGCGATCCAGTTGTCCGCTGCGTCCGCGCCCTCGGGCACGATCACCAGCTCGGCCCATTGGCTCTGCGGGCGGCGCAGACCGCCATCGCACACAAGCTTGATCTCGGTGCGATGGCGCTCGGCCACCTTGATCGCCTCATCCTTTACCGGACAGGCGTCGGCGTCGATGTAGAGCGTCAGATCAGAACTCCACCACGGAACGGATGCTTTCGCCCGCATGCATCAGGTCGAAGGCCTTGTTGATGTCATCAAGCGGCATCTTGTGGGTGATCAGGCTGTCGATATCGATCTTGCCGTCCATGTACCAATCGACGATTTTCGGCACGTCGGTGCGGCCTCGCGCGCCGCCGAAGGCCGACCCCTTCCAGACCCGGCCCGTGACCAGCTGGAACGGACGGGTGGAGATTTCCTGACCGGCCTCGGCCACGCCGATGATGATGCTTTCGCCCCAGCCGCGATGGCAGCATTCGAGCGCCTGACGCATCACATGGGTGTTGCCGGTGCAGTCAAAGCTGTAATCGGCGCCGCCGCCGGTGATGTCGAGAATCGCCTCGACCACCTTGTCCGCGCCGATCTCGTTGGGATTTATGAAGTCGGTCATCCCGAACTTCTCGGCATGGGCGCGCTTGGCGGGGTTGATGTCGATGCCGATGATCTTGTCCGCGCCGACCATGCGGGCGGCCTGGATGACGTTCAGGCCGATGCCGCCCAGACCGAACACCGCGACGTTCGCGCCGGGTTCCACGCCGGCGGTGAAGATCACCGCGCCCACGCCCGTGGTCACCCCGCAGCCGATGTAACACACCTTGTCGAAGGGCGCGTCCTCACGGATTTTCGCCAGCGCGATCTCGGGCATGACGGTGAAGTTCGAGAAGGTCGAGCAGCCCATGTAATGGTGCAGCATCTCGCCATTGAGGCTGAAGCGAGAGGTGCCGTCCGGCATCAGGCCCTGACCCTGGGTGGAGCGGATCGAGGTGCACAGATTGGTCTTCTGGCTCAGGCAGCTTTTGCACTGGCGACATTCGGGCGTGTAGAGCGGGATCACGTGATCGCCCGGCTTCACGCTGGTCACCCCTTCGCCCACCTCGCGGACTATGCCCGCGCCTTCATGGCCCAGGATGGAGGGGAACAGGCCTTCGCTGTCCTTGCCTTCCAGCGTGTAGGCGTCGGTATGGCACACGCCCGTCGCCATGATCTCGACCAGCACCTCGCCAGCGCGCGGACCTTCCAGATCGACCTCGTGAATTTCCAGCGGTTTGTTGGGAGCGAATGCGATAGCGGCGCGGGTCTCATGAAGGCCTCCTCAAAAGATGGCGGTCGGTTGGACAGCGTATGGCGTCCAGATACGCGCGGATCTCCCCTGCGGCAAGGCGAGGCGCGCCCTGAATTCAGGATATGCCCGAACGCGGCATTGAATTGTCGAGGCAATCAGGCACAGTGACGCAATGCAGCATAGCCGAGGGACGCCCGTCATGGCTCAGACCCCTGAATACACCGCTCTTCTTCTGGAAAACGTCCACCCGGACGCCGACAACGCACTTCAGACCGCTGGTCCTGTGACCGTGAAACGACTGTCCGGCTCGCCGGACCGGGCTCAGCTTGAGAGTGAAATCGCGTCAGCCAGCGTTCTGGGCATCCGGTCGCGCACCCATGTGGATGCGGCGCTCCTGGACGCGGCGAAGGAGCTTCAGGCGGTGGGCTGTTTCTGCATCGGCACCAATCAGGTCGATCTCACCGCCGCCGCCGAGCGCGGCGTGCCGGTGTTCAACGCGCCTTTCGCCAATACGCGCTCGGTGGCCGAGCTGACCATGGCGTCCGTCATCATGCTGATGCGCCGCATCCCCGAGAAGATGTTCGCCATCCAGCGCGGGGAATGGCTGAAGACCGCCGACGGCGCCAATGAGGTGCGCAAGAAGAAGCTCGGCATCATCGGCTACGGCAATATCGGCGCCCAGCTGTCAGTCATCGCCTCGGCGCTGGGCATGCATGTCTATTACTATGACATCGCGCCCAAGCTCGCCCATGGCAATGCTCGCCCCATGGACACGCTCGATGATATCCTGACCGAGTGCGATGTGGTCACGTTGCACGTGCCCTCCACGCCGCGCACCAAGAACATGATCGGCAAGGACCAGATCGCGCTGATGAAGCATGGCGCCTTCCTGATCAACCAAGCGCGCGGCGACCTTGTGGATGTGGACGCGCTTGCGGACGCCCTGAACTCGGGTCATCTCGCGGGTGCGGCCGTGGATGTCTTCCCGGTCGAACCCAAGAGCAAGGACGAAAAGTTCGAGAGCCCGCTCACCCGGTGCGCCAATGTCATCCTGACCCCGCATATCGGCGGATCGACGCTGGAAGCGCAGCAGGCCATTGGTCTGGACGCCGCCGGCAAGCTGGCGCGCTATCTCCATGAGGGATCGACTACGTTCGCCGTGAACTTCCCCGAAGTGGAGCCGGGCCCCATTCAGCCGGGCCGCACGCGCATCCTCGCCCCGCACCGCAACCGTCCGGGTTTCCTGCGCCGCCTCAACGACGCCGCCGAGCAGGCGGGCGCCAACGTCGCCGCCCAGTTCCTGCAGACCAAGGGGGATCTGGGGTATGCGGTGGCCGATCTCGAAGGCGAACTGCCGGAGGATTTCCTGGACCGGGTCCGCGCCATTGACGGAACCATCCGGGCGCGTCTCATCAAAGGCTGAGCACGTCGCGTAAATGCGCCAGCGCAAATGCGGCGGCGGCTTCGGGGTCCGTGATCCTGTAGTCCATATTGCGCTCTGCGCTGGGATGATGGGCTGAGGCGCGCGTATCCTGGATCAACTCCGAAGGCAGGTTGGTCGGCGCCAGCGCCACCTCGGACTTCTGGCCATGCCATTGGGCGACGTGGCGGTTCATGGCGGTGCTGGGACCATGCACCAGTCCCGGAATGGGCTGCAGCCAGGCGACCTTGTGCTGGATCGAGCCGATGGGCGAGATGTAGTAGTCCGCCTCTCGCGCCAGCGCCATGGCTTGCATCACCGTCAGGCCGGCCGTGGTGGCCAGCACGGCCTCCGGCGCGCTCACAGCTCCGGACATGGCCTGGAACAGGGTTTCGGACTGGCGCCGGCGGGACTCGAATGCATCGCGGACCGGGTCGTACCAGGGGGCGTCTAGATCGTCGGGCGCGGAAAAGCTGTCGAAAATATAGCGCGGTTGGCAAAGCTCGCGCGCCTGTCGGTCAAAGGCGGCGAGCATGTCGAGAAAGTTCTCGCAGCTCCGCCCATCCTCGCGATGCGCTACCCAGATCACGGGAGAAGCCTTGTCCGAGCGAAGGACGGTCCGAGTTGCATCTGCCGGGTCAAGGACGATTGGGTTCGCTGGTCGAGGAACTCGCCCCCTACGGGCGTGAAATAGGGCGGGCCGCTCTGTTTCAGCGGCTTGAAGGCGGCTGGCCGGGGCAGGCCTTCAAGCGGACCCAGCGGGGCAAAAAGCGACCGCGTCTCGACCGGCCTGTCCCGCAGCGCCGCGTTCAGGGCGGGCAGTTCATTCCACATGTAATGAGCGAAGTTCGGGTGCCCGATCATGGCCAGCGGCTGTGCCAGCCCGGCCTCTTCAGACGGGATTGCGTTCAGCGTCTTGAACTCACGCCAGAGGCGCTTGAGCACCTTGTAGCTGTTCGGAGCCGCAGGCGCCCGATGCACATAGAGGCCGCCGACCTCCTCGATGAAGAGCGCGCACAATGGGAATCCGAGCCCGATCTGGAAACTCATCACCCAGATGTCAGACCGGTCCTCGAAGCGATAGGCGTAGAGCGGAAGCTCGAAATGATAGGGATCGTTGATGAAGGCGATCAGCCGGGATTCGACGCATTCCAGCCGGTCTCCCGTGAAGGGCGAAACCAGATGAAAGGCGCCCGTCGTCAGGATGTCATGTTGGAACTGGCGCAGCTGCTGCCCATGCACATAGGCATTGAGCGCTCGATCCGCTCAAGGGCCGCCGACAGATGCAGGAGCACGGTCCCGGACCTAGACGAGTCCGTCGCGGCCTGTGGCCTTCCAGTCCGCCAAGAAGGCGTCCAGCCCCAGATCGGTCTGGGGATGAGAGATCAGCTGATCGAAGATCTTCACGGGCAGGGTGGCGGCGTCGCTGCCGCCAGCGCCGCGCCTTCCACATGATGCAGGCTGCGCAGAGACGCGGCGAGGATCGAGGTCTCGAAACCGTACTGGTCATAGACGGCGCGAATATCCTCAAGCAGGTTGACCCCGTCCCCGCCGGCGTCATCGATTCGGCCCACGAAAGGCGAGATGTAGGTGGCGCCCGCCTTGGCCGCCATCAGCGCCTGATTGAGCGAAAAGCACAAGGTGACATTCGTGGCGATGCCCTCCTCGTGGAAGATGCGGCAAGCGTCGAGCCCGGCTGCGGTCAGGGGCAGCTTGACCACCACATTGTCGGCGATCGCGCGCAGCTTGCGGCCTTCCTCGAGCATGCCGTCGCGATCGGTGGCGACCACTTCCGCGCTGACCGGGCCAGAGACCGCCTTGGTGATCTCCTTGATGCGCTCCATCACGCCGGCGCCGGATTTGGCGATCAGGGAAGGGTTGGTGGTCACGCCGTCAATCCGGGCGGCGCGTGCTTCAATCTCGCTGATTTCGGCGGTGTCGAGAAAGATCTGCATGGGGGCCTCCGGTTCGCGTGCGGCGTGTTCATCTTGAACAGACTTACTCCTCAATCATAACAGCACCATAAAACCGCTTTGGGAATGAGGAAGACTGCATGCGCCCGGCGACCGCCTTCAAATCCTGGGCGCACAGGGTCCTGCCCCGTCCTGTGGTGAACGGCGTCTGGAACCTGGCCAGCGACGTCAAGGACCTGCCCGCTCGTCTGAAATCCCCGGGCGCGCCCCGGCCCTGGCGGATCTGGCACAATGTCGGCGGCGGGGATTTCCATCTCATCGGACAACAGTATTTCGACTGGTTCCGGATCTCCACGAACCTGAAGCCGGACGCGCATGTTCTGGATATGGGATGCGGCGCTGGACGTCTGGCGTTTCCGCTGGCCACCTATCTGGACGCCAATGGCGTCTATACCGGATTTGACCTGTCCGAGCGGGCGCTGGGTTTCGCCCGCCGGCATACCCGGGGCGAGGCGCGCTTCAACTTCGTCCGCGCCGACGTGCAGAGCCGCGAGTATGGCGGGGCGGGCTTGAAGGCGGTCGGCTATCAGTTTCCCGCCGAGGCGGAGAGCATTGATGCGGCGCTGGCCATCTCCCTGTTCAGCCATTTGCTGCCCGAGGACGCTGCGGCCTATCTGCGCGAAGCGGGCCGCGTGCTCAAACCGGGCGGGCGCTTGTGCCTGACGGGGTTTCTGATCGAGCCGGGCATGGTCCTGACGGACGCCGTCCTGCCCCTTTCCCCCTATCGCGAAGGCGCATGGGTGGCGGACTCCAGGGAGCCTGAACGCGCGATCGGCTATGAACGCGCCGTCTTTGAGCGCTGGCTCAGGGAGGCGGGGCTCAGGATGGCCGCGCCGGTCGAGGCGGGGCATTGGTCCGATACGGTCCGGAGTGGCGAGTTTCAGGACCGCATCATTGTTGAGAAGCCGGCGCTCTAGCGTCCCGAACTGAACAGGACTTCCCGCACGGTGCGCACGAGGATGACGGCGTCGCGCCAGAGCGACCAGTTGTGCACATAATACCGGTCCAGCCGGGCGCGCTCGTCGAAAGTGGTCTCGTTACGGCCATTGACCTGCCACAGCCCGGTCAGCCCCGGCCGCACCCGCTGATACTCCAGAAGCGCCTCGCCATAGGGCTCCTGCTGGTCCAGCGTCATGGGCCGCGGTCCCACAAGGCTCATATCGCCCTTGAGCACATTGATCAGTTGCGGCAGCTCATCCAGGCTGCTCATGCGCAGGAACTTGCCGACCGCCGTGATGCGCGGATCATCATCCAGCTTCTGATAGGCGCGCCATTGCGCCTCACGTTCGGGGTCGCTCGCCAGGATCGCTTCCAGCTTCGCCTCGGCGTCCACCACCATGGTGCGGAATTTCAGGCAGCCAAAGACCTTGCCCTGCGCGCCAAATCGTTTCTGGCTGAAGAAGGCCGGGCCGCCATCCCGACGGATGGCGAAGAGGAGGCAAGCCAGGAGCGGGCTCAGGAAGATCAGGGCGCCCAGCGAGGCTGCAATGTCAAAGCCGCGTTTGAGCGCTTGGGCGAAGGGGCGGTCCAGCGAATCGTGCAGGGACAGGATCAGGCCGTCTGCGGGCGGGAAGGCGACGGTGTCGAGCGCCTCGTTCGAAAGGACTCCCATGGCCGGACGATAATAGAAACGGGCGCCGTGTGCGGTCAGAAGGCGCGCCAGTCGTGCGGCGATCGCCTGGGTGTCTGCGTCGGGAGCCAGGAAGACCGGGCGGCGCGACAGGGCTTCGACCTGTTCATGCAGCGCGGCTTCGCTCAGTTGCCCGAACGGCTCCAGGCCCAGGCTGCGCTCAGCGCGCAACCCATGCCCCTGATGATGTGACAGAACGCTGTCCGGAGACAAGGTCAGCGCCTGAGGCGCCAGGACCGTGACCGGTTCCAGCCAGCCGCCCGTGGCCGTGAACAGCGCGCGCACCCCGACCCGCAAGGCCAGGACAAGACAGAGGACAGACATCCAGCTGACCGCCAAAGGCCAGGCCTGGTCGAGCGCGCCGTAAGCGGCGAGGCCAGCGATCTGAGCGATGCAGGCAAGGGCGCAGGCCTTGAGCACGGCGCCGGCCGCGCCCATTACCGGCTGGCGGGTGCGGTAATGCCCCTGCGCATTGAACCAGCCCATCAGAAGCACGCCCGAGACGAAGAAGACGGCGAGTTCCCCCGAGGCCTGAGGGTGAGCCGTCAGGGCGTGCAGCCCCTGAAGCAGGATGCCAGACAGGCTGATCGCGCTCATGTCAGACAGGACGAACACCTGAAGCGGATTGATCTTGCGTGCGGTTCGCGCGGCGGCGAAAGACGGCGCCTGTGCCTCAATCCGGGACGACATGGTGTTCTCCTCGATACGCGCAATCCGCTCTTGAAGGCGGTTGGGGGCATACGAGCAAGAATGGCGCCGTGGGACGGGCGTCGCTGCGGGGTCAGTCTGTCCTGTTCAGGAACGCCGAGAACACGCCCAGCGCCAGGGCGGCGTGATGCCATTCCTGATAGACGCCATACCCCAGCATGACGCTGACCAGCCAGATTCCGCCCACATAGGCGAGGCCGCCAGCTGGTCGCGAGTCAATCGGGCCCGTCCGAGGGCGCCCACAAGCGCAAACAGCGTGGCTGCGCACAGGATCGCGCCGACCGCGCCGGCATCCATCCAGATGTGGAGCCCGGCATTGTGGGCATGCAGCGGCAACCGATCGATGGTGATGTCGCGATACGGGGTCGGATCGCTCATGGCCCGCATGCTGTCCAGACCATGCCCGATCAGGGGGGCCTGACGAATCTGCTCGAGCACGGCTTGCCAGATTTCCAGGCGCCAGGCCCAGGACAGCGGGAGGGAGTCTTCGACGGGATCGGGCAGCAGGGCCAGGCCAAGTCCCATGAAAAGGGGCGCTCCCAGCACCCAGACGCCGGCGCCCAGCACCATCAGTTGCGGCGCCACAGGCCCGCTCCACAATGTGGCGCCGGCCACGATCAGGCCGAAGAGAAGGGCCAGGATGTTGGCTTCCACATCAAAGCTCGCCGAGGCGAAGCCCGCCATCACCATCAGCGCCATCGCCAGGCCGCGCTGAGCGGCGTCGGGGCGTCGCCACAACGCCAGAGCCACGGGGCCGGCCAGCATCATGAAGGCGTCGCGCCACGTGACAGGGTCACCTTCGCATTGCGCACAGCTTCAGCCGGATACGTGGATTCTTCGAGATTCAGTTCGATCCAGCCGCCAATCAGTCCGCCGCTCAGGGCTTCGACCAGAAAGTAACCGCCAACGAGCAAGGCGCCGGCGACAAGGACGCGGCGCTGGCGGTCCGCCTCTTCTTCGGTCAGGCGACAGGCCATATAGGCCGCGAGCACGAATAATGGGGTCAGCAATGCCAGCTTGTAGACCTGATCGGGCTTGTCATAGGGCGACCAGAGATGGGACAGGCAGATCCACCCGATGCTCAGGACGCCCAGAAACACCAGGGTGGGCGCGCTCTTGAAGGCGCGCCAGCCGGAGACGAAAACCACAGGCGTGAAGATCAGACCGGCCAGGCCGATCGAGGTCGCAAGTCCCAGTCCGCCTGCCGCGATGAAGAGGGCGCTCAGCGTCAGGAGGGTCGCCAGGGTGACGGACGAGAGACGCCAGCTCCAGTTCACGAACGCAGAGCCTCGACGAAGGCGTCCGGAGAGAGATTCCATCCCAGCAGCTCGCGTCTGTCGGCAGTGATGCGCACGGCGCCCATATGGCCGGTTTTCACCTTGGCGTCTTCTGTCGGCGCGTCCTGGCCAGCCAGAAGCTCATGAAAATACCGCAAAACGCCATTGGAGGTGAGGATGAAAACAACCGTGTCCTCGCTGCGGTCCCGGGAGACGGAGTCGAGCACGCTCCGGGCATTGGACTTCAGGGTCTCGACCGTGGGCTCCAGCCGGCGCCGGTTGGCGGAATGGACCGGTCTCGCCAGTCAGCGATCGCGCTTTCGCCCCAGCTCTCGGTGATCTCGGCGTCGGTCTTGCCGCCCCAGACCCCGTAATCGATCTCCTTGAGGCGCTCATCAATCTCCACCTCGCCCGTGAAACCGCAAACCTCCCCGACCAGGCGGGCGCCATGACGCGTGCGCTTGAGAGGCCGGCCAGGATGCGATCAGGCAGCTGGTTGAGCGACCGCAAGGCTTCGCCCATGGCGCGCGATTGCTCGAGGCCTTTTTCGACCAGCGGCAGATCCTCGTTCGCCCCGACCCAGACCGGAGTGTCTTCAGGGCCGAAGGTGTTGCCATGACGGGCCAGTATCAGAAGCATTACAGGATCTCTCCTTCACGGGCGATGATGTCGGCGGCGACTTCGGCGTCGCGCGGGGAGTCCACCGAATAGGGCGTGCGGCCGCGATACTCGGTCAGCACGACCCGGATCGGAATGCCGTTTTCAAGCGCGCGCAATTGCTCAAGGCTCTCCGTCAGTTCAAGCGGGCTCGGGTCCAGCGCTACGAGCTCGGATAGGGTGTCGAAGCGATAGGCGTAAAGTCCGATATGCTTGTAGATCGGCAGGCCCGTATTCTCGCGCTTGAACGGGATGATGGCCTTTGAAAAGTACAGGGCGTTCATGGCCTTGTCGAAAACGACGGTGGTGCCGCCCACTTCTCCGCGCCGCTTGGCCTCGCTCAGCTTGTCCAGCGCATCCTCGCTCAGCGCCACGGCGGGCGTCGCCAGTTTCAGCGCCGGGTCCGCTTTCATGGCGGCGGCGGCGGCGTCCACCACCCAGGGCGGCGTCAGGGGCGCATCACCCTGCAGATTGACGATCACATCGTCTGGTTTGGCGAAGTCCTTGACCGCTTCAAAGGCGCGTTCCGTGCCGTTGCGACAACTTTCCGGCGTCATCACGGCTTCGCCGCCAAGCTTTAACCGCCGCAGGATGCGTGCGTCATCGGTCGCGACGATCACGCGGTCGATGGAGGGCGCGGCTGCGGCCAGACGGCGCACGCGTTCGACCATGGGCACGCCAGCAATTTCGTGAAGGGGTTTGCCGGGAAAACGCGTGGAGCCGTAACGGGCGGGAATAACGGCGATAACGGTCATGGGGCGCCTTTAGGGAACATCAAAGCGGATACCCCGGTTCAATGCCATGCCCCGCCGCTGAAGACCAGTGCAGGCGCTGAGCGCTCAAGGTCTTGGCCGAAGCGCCCTCAATAGGTAGAAGGCCCGCTCCAAGAATTCATGCGGCTTTGCAAAAGCCGTCGCGCCATTCGCCCACCCGGAGGTTTCGACCATGGCCGGCCACTCAAAATGGGCCAATATCCAGCACCGCAAAGGTCGCCAGGATAAGGCTCGCGCCAAACTGTTCTCGCGTTTGTCCAAGGAAATCATGGTCGCCGTGAAAATGGGCGGCCCGGATCCGGACATGAACCCGCGTCTGCGCCTTGCCGTTCAGAACGCCAAGGGCAGTCCATGCCCAAGGACAATATCGAACGCGCCATCAACAAGGCGGCGGGCGGCGACGCCGAAGAATACTTCGAGATCCGTTATGAGGGCTTCGGTCCGGCCGGCATCGGCCTGATCGTGGAAGCCTCCACCGACAACAAGAACCGCGCCGCCAGCGACATTCGCGCCGCCTTCTCCAAGAATGGCGGAAACATGGGCGAGACCGGCTCGGTCAGCTTCATGTTCGACCAGCTGGGCGAGATCCGCTTCCCGGCCTCGGTCGCCGATGAAGAAGCCATCTTCGAAGCCGCCATCGAGGCGGGCGCAGAAGACGTGGTGCAGGAAGATCTCGTGGATGACGATGGCGAGCCTGCGCCGGAACACGTCATCTACTGCGCGCGTGAAGACCTCGCCGAAGTCAGCTCCGCCCTGCAGGAGAAGTTCGGCGAAGCCAAATCCGCCAACATCATCTGGAAGCCGCAGAACCTGATCGAGGTGACCGGCGACAAGGTGGCGACCGTGATGAAGCTCATGGAAGCGCTCGAAGACCTCGATGATGTGAGCACCGTCTTCGCCAATTTCGACATCTCCGACGAAGACATGGCTGCGCTCGACTGATGGTCGGCTCACCGCGCTCTGTCATCATCGCCGTGGATGGTCCCCTTGCCTCTGGCAAGGGGACCATTGCGCGCGCGCTGGGGGCGCGGTTCGGCGTGCCGCATCTCGACACCGGCGCGCTCTATCGCGCCGTGGCCGTCGCCATGATCGAGAAGGGTCTGCCGCCGGAAGACGCCGATGCGGCGGAAGAGGTTGCACGCACGCTGGATGTGAACGCCATTGATGAGGGCAAGATCCGCACGGCGGGCGCCGGCGTCGCCGCCAGCGTTGTTTCGGCCCATCCGCGGGTGCGCGCCGCGCTGCTCGATGTGCAGCGCACATTCGCCACTCAGCCCGGCGGAGCCGTGCTGGATGGCCGCGATATCGGCACGGTGATCTGCCCGGATGCGGATGTGAAACTGTTCGTCACCGCGGATGAGGAATCCCGCGCCTGGCGACGTCGGGCCGAGCTCGTCAATCGGGGTGAGGATATCAGCTTCGAGCAGGTGCTGGGTCAATTGCGCCAGCGCGATGCGCGGGACGCCAGCCGGGCCGATGCCCCCATGCTCAAGGCGGATGACGCCATCGAACTCGACACCTCCGAGATGTCGGTGGATGAGGCTGTCCGCGAAGCCATTCGTCTGGTGGAGGAAAAGCTGGGTTGAGCCCGGCGGCTTGAGGACAGCCGGGCTCAACCTCGCGTCTAGAAGCCCACTCGAACCTGCAGGCGAGCCTGAAGACTTTCCGTTCCGTCTCCGGTCCGGCCCGCTGCGGTCAGGGCGATGCTCAACCGGTTGCGGATTCCGCCACATACCCCAGCTGAGCGCGCAGCACGCCATCCTCATTTCCACCCGCCTGTGCGGTGGACAGGTCCACGTCGTTGAGCAGCACGCCAAGTGTTCGCTCGGCGTCGTCCTCGCTTTCATAGGCGAGGCCGGCTGTCAGCTGGCCGGCGTCGCTGACCTGCCATTCAGCGCGGAGCCCGGCTTCATACAGGGTGCTGCTGAAATCGGTCTCCTGATAGCGACCCGCAAGCAGGACGCCCTGCTCGATATTCGTGCCCAGCTCGTAATCGGTGAAGACGCCCCGCAGATAGGGGGTCAGGATGAAGCCTTCTGCCGGCGTGAAGTCGAATCCGGCCTCGAGGGCGGTGAAGCTGTGGTCAATGACCCAGGAGCCCGTGACGGAGTTGCGGGGCGCGAATCCCGTGGCGCGCATCGTGTCCATGTCGGTGCGGCCCAGACCGGCGCCGCCGAGCACATAGAAGGCGCCGGTGGACCAGCCGCCATGAACGGCGATGGCGAAGGTTTCAGCCTCGCCGGACGCGCGAGCGCGGAATCCACACTGCTGGTCGTGTCTGCGAAGCTGACGCGTCCGCCTGCAAAGAAGCCATTGTCCAGATTGGCGTTGAAGCCGCCCGACACGGACCACCCGTCATAGTCGACGCCGGCGCGTCCGGCCTCTGCATCCACCGAGCCGTCCAGCCAGCCGCCGGTCAGATAGGGACCGGTCTGTTGGCGGGCGCGTCCGGCCTCATCCATCGCATCCACGATCAGATGCCGGCTGACCTGATAGGCGTGCTCGGACAACCCGCCGGCGCTCTGGCCGGCATAATCGTCGTTCATCCCGCTCGCCACCACAAAGGCGGCCAGAACGGCGTGGGACTGGGTCGTGGGATGGATGCCGTCATAATCGCTCCAGTCGGCCGGGCAGGCGTCCAGAAGCAATCCCTGGCTGACGCAATCGGTCCGAACTTCGCTGAACCCGTAGGCGGCGGGGTTGGCGTACAGGTCAAGCAGCAGATCCTCCACATTGATGTAGAGCACATCGGCGCCGAACTGTGCGCTGATGGCGGCGTCCACGCTGCGCAGTCCCAGATTGAACTGGGCGGCGGCCTGGTCGAATTGCGCATCGAACGGCGCAGGCGCTTCAACGGAGGTCCCGATGGGCGGCACGCCGAAGAGTACGAAGCGTCGGGCCCCGGCGCTCGCGAGGGTGGTCAGGGTCTGCTGGATGTCGGCGACGCCTGATTGATGTCGAGCGGCGCTCCGCTGAGCGCGGACAGGAAGTTGTTGCCCCCGATCCAGATCGAGAAGATGTCCGAGCTCGTCGGCGCGGCGATGCTGCCATTGGCCACGCCTGCGGCGTAGAACTGGGCCTGTTCTATGGAACCGGGCAGGATCGGGCCGCCCGGGCTGCTGGCGAAGCATAGGTGCGGGCCCCGCCATGGGCGAAGTTGATGCCGTTCGAGGCGTCGCCAATGATGCCGGTCAGAAAGGGCGAGAGGGCCAGCGTGTCTCCTGTCAGATATTCATGCCAGACGGCGCCATTCGAGAACCGCCCATTGAAATAGACAGGCGGAGCGCCCGCGCCGGCGGCGAGGAATACATTGCCGGTGTCTGACAGGCTGTCGCCGAACACGTAAGACTTGCCGGCGGTGAAATCCCAGGTCTGCGCCAGCGATGGTGCAGTCGCGAAGCACAGGGCGGCCACAGAGGCCCCCATGATTTGTTTAAACATTTAGCTCCTCCCCAGAGCGCATTTCGGGTGCGCATTTTTATTTTTCGCGCAACGTGATTAGCTGGCCTTAACTGTGTTCTTGTCAAGTATTGCTGGCGGGCTCTGATGCGGCAGCGAAGCGTAGCGAACCGCGGGAAACGGGCTTAGCGTAAGGGAATGGTTGAGCTTTCCTCCCTTGGATTCGGCGTGTCAGGCGCTCATGGCACGCGCCTTGTCTCGCGCGCCCGGACACAGGCCCTGGTTGCAGAGGCTTTTGACCGCGGCATCCGCTATTTCGATACGGCGCCGTCCTATGGGGCGGGCGAGTGCGAACATCGGCTGGGGCGCGCCTTGAGGGCCTTTGACGGCGAGACGCTCGCCATATCCACCAAGGTCGGGCTGTCCAGTCATGGGCTCTGGGGGCGTCGTCGCGATCTCTCGCCGGAGGGTGTGGAAGACAGTCTGCGCGCCTCCCTTGGTCGTCTGGGACGGGAGGGCGTGGACCTGTTGATCCTTCACGGAGCCGCGCCTCACGAGCTGCATTCGGATCTGCTGGCGAGACTTCAGGCCCTCAAACGCGCGGGCGCCTATCGCTGGCTGGGCGCCACGGGCCGCGGCGAGGCGCTGGACTGGGCGCTGGATGCGGGGTGGTTCGATGTTCTGATGGCGCCGGTTCACCCCTTTCTTGACGCCAGTGAGCGCGCCACGCTTCAACGCGCCTCGGATCTGGCGTTCGGATCATCGCCATTGAAACCGCGGGGGATGCGCCGCCGGCGCTGCGTCCGCCCAGAACGCCGGCCGATCTCTATCCGCTCGCCAAGCGCCTGCGCGGCGGAGCTTCCGGAAGAGGGCGGGTGTCCCCGCCCGTCGGCTTGCAGGCCGCCTTGGCGAGCCCGGGGGTGGTTTCCGCCCTGTTCACGACGACCCGTCGGGCTCACTTGCTCGACAATCTTTCATCAGGCGCGCTTTCCTGACCTGTTCCGCGGCCTAGTTCCGCCCCGATGAGCCAGCCTGACCTGTTTCCCGCAGCCTCCCGCCAGCCCCCGACCGGAAGGCGGGGCTGAGCCGTCTCAAGGCGTTCACCCCCGCCATGGGGCGGGCCTATGCCAACGAGCGCAATTTCGACTTGGGCCCGCAGGATCGCTCGAACATTTCCTGTCTCAGCGCCCATGTGCGCCACAGGCTCGTTCAGGAAGCGGAGCTGGCGCAAGCGGCCTTGTCCGCCCATGGCCTTCAGGCCGCCGAGAAGTTCATTCAGGAAGTCTGCTGGCGCACCTACTGGAAGGGATGGCTGGAGCTGCGTTCCGCAGTCTGGGCCGACTACAAGGCTGAGCGTGAGCAAGCCTTCAAGGCCGTGTCCGAGGACCAGGCCTTGGCCCAGCGCTATCAAGCGGCGATCGAGGGACGAACGGGGCTAGAGGGCTTTGATGCGTGGGCGACCGAGCTGATGCAGACCGGCTATCTGCACAATCATGCGCGGATGTGGTTCGCCTCGATCTGGATCTTCACGCTGGACCTGCCCTGGGTGCTGGGCGCGGACCATTTCCTGCGTCATCTGATCGATGGTGATGCAGCGTCCAATACGCTGAGCTGGCGCTGGTTGGTGGATTGCAGACGGTGGGCAAGACCTATCTCGCCCGCGCTTCCAATATTGAAAATACACCAAGGCAGGTTTGCGCCCGATCCGGCCTCTCTGGCCCCCGAGGCGCCCGCCTTGCCGTCCGTCCATCCGGTTCCGAGTCCGGGCGCGATCCTGCCCGGAGAGCGACCCGACCCCTCCCTGCCTTCCGCCCTGTGGCTGCATGACGAGGATCTGTATGCGGAAAGCTGGGGCGTTGAGGATATGGATATCCGATGCGTCATCTACCCCTCTTCGCCCGCTTCGCGCGGCGAGGCCGGGCTTGGCGCGGTTGCGCGGCGTTTCAGCAAGGCGGCGCTCGAGGACGGGGCGCAGCGGGCGGCCGGACGCTTCAGGGTCAAGGCCGTGGCGGCCGACTCGGTCGCCGATCAGATCGAGGCGGCGCGGTCGTCCAATGTGCGTCAGCTGATCACTCAACGGCCCTGCCAGGGGGGCGTGCGGGATGAACGCCTGAAGGCGCAGGAAAGGATTGAGGCCTCAGGTCTGCGTGTCGTCAGCCTGACTCGAGACTGGGACCAGGCGTTTCACCCGTTCGCCACGAAGGGTTTCTTTAAATTCAAAACCGCCATACCAGACGTCTTCACACGGCTCGGCCTGAACTGAAATCACGTCAAGCCGCGCGGGAAAGATGACTTTTTCCCATTCTCCCGCTAATCGGTGGGGGATAGGTTTCAGGCGCGACGGGCGCCGGGCGGGAGACACGATGCAATCTGATCTGTTGGCGAAGCTCAAGGCTCTGGCGGAGCCGACGCGCCTGCGGATCGTGTCGCTCTTGGCCCAAGGCGAGCTGACGGTCAGTGAAATCATGCAGGTGCTGGGGCAGAGCCAGCCGCGGATTTCCCGTCACCTCAAACTCCTGGCCGATGCAGGCCTGTGCGAGCGCTTTCCGGAAGGCGGCTGGGTGTTCTATCGCCTGATGCGCACCGGACCCGTCAGTCGTCTCGCGGCGCTTGTCGAGGAATTCACGGAAGCCAACGAGCCACAGGTGCATCGCGATCGGCAGCGCCTGCAGGAGCTCAAGCGTCTGCGCGCCGAAGAGGCGGCCAAGTATTTCGAGGCCGCCGCCCAGGAATGGTCGACCATTCGCCTCGCTGCACTTTCCGAGGCTGCGGTGGAAGAAGCCATGGTGGAACTGGCCCAGGGGCGCCCTTCAAGCAGCATGTGGATGTGGGCACGGGTACGGGCCGCATGCTGGAATTGTTCATCGATCAGGCTGACGAAGGCATGGGCGTCGACCTCAGCGTGAAATGCTCCATGTGGCGCGCGCCAAGCTGACCGAGGCGGGCCTGTCCTCGCGCTTCGTGCGTCAGGCGGACGCGTCCGCCCTGCCGCTGGACGCCGGCGCCGCCGATCTCGTCACGCTGCATCAGGTCCTGCACTATTTGCCGGACCCGCAAGCGGCGCTGTCCGAATGCGCGCGCGTTCTGGCGCCGGGCGGCCTGTTGCTGGTGGTCGATTTCGCCGAGCATCATCATGAAAGCCTGCGCCTGGAGCATCACCATCGCTGGCTCGGCTTCCCGCCGGCTCAGGTCACCGCCTGGCTGCAAACCAGCGGACTCACCCTGAAATCGTTGCGCACGCTTCAACCAGAGGGCATTGAAGGCGGGCTTACGGTTCTGATCTGGGCGGCGGAACGCCCGGTCGAGGGGGATGGGGATGACGCCTGAAACGGGGGTGAAGGCGATCGCGCGGACGCAATCGGACGTCCAGATGGCGGACCTTCTTGACGACGATGTGCGCGATGACGCCCTGCAGTTTGAAGCGGCGGGGCTGTATCTCGACCTGCGCCGGCAGAAAATCGATCTGTCCGGCTGGCGCGCTCTGCTGGACCAGGCTGAGCGTTTGAAGGTCAGCGAGAAGATCGCGCATCTGTTCGCGGGCGAGATCGTCAATGGGACCGAGCAACGCCCGGCGCTGCATCCCGCGTGTCGAAATCCGGCTCTGTTGGGCGATGCGCTGGCTGGCGCTGCGCTGGTCGAGACGCGCAAGAAAACCCGCGCCTTTGCGGACCTTGTCGGGCGTCCGGATGTGCTTGACGGTCATCCGGTCCGGCGGATCGTCAATATCGGCATTGGCGGGTCTGATCTGGGCCCGCGCTTTGTCTATGACGCGCTCAAGGCCTATCGCCGCGAGGGGATCGAGACCCGGTTCGTCTCCAATCTCGACCCGGCTGATCTTGATGACGCGCTGGAAGGCGCTGACGCCGAGACCACCCTGATCCTGGTGATCTCCAAATCCTTCACGACCCAGGAAACGCTGATGAATGCGCGCGCCGCGCGCAGCTGGATCATCGAGCGACTGGGTGAGGCAGGCGTCGCGCCGCGCTTCGCCGCCGCCACGGCCTGCCCGGACAAGGCGCGTGAATTTGGTCTTGAGGATGCGCGCATCTTCCCCTTCCCCGACGGGTGGGCGGGCGCTATTCGCTCTGGTCCGCCGCCGGGCTGGCCTTGGAAGTCGGGCTGGGCGCGGATGTGTTTGATCGGCTTCTGGCCGGCGCCCGCGCCATGGACGAGCATGTCACGACCACGCCGCTTGCGCGCAACATGCCGGTCGCCAAGGCCCTGGTCGATGTCTTCAACCGCGCGGGCCGCAGCCTGCCCTCACGTTGCGTGGCGGCCTATTCCTCCCGGCTCGAGCGGCTGGCGAGCTATCTGCAGCAGCTGGAAATGGAGAGCCTCGCAAGTCGGTGAACAACGAGGGCGGTCCTCTGGGCGAAAGCCATTGCGGTCCGCTGGTCTGGGGCGGGCGCGGTTCGGATCTGCAGCACTCGGTGTTCCAATGGCTGCATCAGGGGCTGGATGAAGCCCCCGTCGATTTCATCGCCATCGCCGATCATGGTCGCGAGGATGAGCGCGTGCGCGCGCTCAACGCCAATCTCGCCGCCCAGGGCGCGGCCCTGACCCATGGCCGCACAGGCGAGGGCGAGCTTGCGGCGCACACCCGTATTGTCGGCGGTCGCGCCAGCGCCACCTTTGTGATGGAGACGCTGAGCCCGGAAACGCTGGGCGCGCTCCTGGCGCTGCATGAGCACAAGGTGTTCGTCGAAGCGCTGTTCTATGGCCTCAACCCGTTTGACCAATGGGGCGTCGAGCTGGGCAAAAGCCTTGCCCGCTCCATCCTTTCCGGCGACATGGCCGGGTTTGATGCGCCTGCACGCGAACTGACGCACAGATTGGGCCTTGATTGATCTTCATCAGGGCTGTGTAAACACATTCCGGATACGCCCCCTCGCACCCGCGCTCTTAAAAGGCTTGCGACATGACCCAGCCCGCTCTTGATCCGGCCCGGATCCAGCCCCTCGCCAATGCTGTCCGCGCCCTGTCCATGGACGCGGTCGAGGCCGCCAATTCCGGTCACCCCGGCATGCCCATGGGCATGGCGGACGCCGCGACTGTCCTGTGGACGCGTCACATCAAGTTTGATCCCAAGGACACTGAGTGGGCAGATCGCGACCGCTTCGTGCTGTCTGCGGGCCATGGCTCCATGCTGCTCTACTCGATCCTGCACCTGATCGGGGTCGAGGCGCTGAGCCTGGACGAGCTCAAGAACTTCCGTCAGCTGGGCTCAAAAACTGCTGGCCACCCCGAGTTCGGCCATGCGCCGGGCATCGAGACCACCACCGGTCCGCTGGGTCAGGGGCTCTCGACCGCGGTCGGCATGGCGCTGGGCGAGCGGATCATGAACGCCCATTACGGCGATGATCTGGTGGACCACCGCACCTGGGTGATCGCGTCGGATGGCGACCTTCAGGAGGGCGTCAGCAGGAAGCCATCTCCATCGCCGGCCATCTCAAGCTCAACAAGCTGGTGGTGCTGTGGGACGACAACTCGATCCAGATCGATGGCGACACGGCGCTGTCTGACACGGTCAATCACCGCCAGCGTTTTGAGAGCGCGGGCTGGACCACGATGGAAGTGGACGGCCATGACGCCGCCGCCGTCGACAAGGCGCTCAACGACGCCAAGATGTCTGACAAGCCGGTGCTGATCGCCTGCAAGACCACCATCGGCTTCGGCGCGCCGACGAAAGCCGGCACGGCCGGCAGCCATGGCGCGCCGCTGGGCGCCGAGGAGATCAAAGGCGCGCGCGAAGCGCTCGGCTGGAGCCATGAGCCCTTCGTGATCCCCGATGAGATCTATGACGGCTGGCGCTTCGCCGCCGAGCTGGGCGGCCAGACCCGCGAGGCCTGGGAAGCCCGTCTCGCGGCGTCTGACAAGGCCGAGGCGTTCAAGGCGCAGATCTCCGGCCAGCCGCCGAAAGCCGCGCTCGACGCGCTTGACGCCCACATCAAGAAAACCCTCGCCGACAAGCCGGCGCTCGCGACCCGCGCCTCGTCTGGCAAGGCGATTGAAGCCTTCTGGGAAGCCTTCCCGGGCCTCATTGGCGGTTCGGCGGACCTGACCGGGTCCAACAATACCCGCGCGCCGGGCATGGCCTCGATCACGCCGGACGATTTCTCCGGTTCCTACGTCCATTATGGCGTGCGTGAATTCGGCATGGCGGCCGCCATGAACGGCCTGGCGCTGCATGGCGGCCTGCGTCCGTACTCGGGCACCTTCCTGGTGTTCTCCGATTATTGCCGCGGCGCGATCCGTCTCTCTGCGCTGATGAATCAGCCGGTGATCTATGTCTTCACCCACGATTCCATCGGTCTGGGCGAAGACGGTCCGACTCACCAGCCGGTCGAGCATCTCACCGCTCTGCGCTCCATGCCGAATGTGGCGGTCTATCGTCCCGGCGATGCGGTCGAGGCGGCGGAAGCCTGGAAATGCGCGCTCGAGCGGACGGACGGTCCCACCGTTCTGGTGCTGTCGCGACAGAAAGCGCCGCATGCGCGTCAGGATGATGGCTCTGAGAACCTCTCAGCCAAGGGCGCCTATGTGATCCGCGAAGCCGAAGGCGAGGCGCAGATCACCCTCATCGGCACCGGCACCGAGCTGGGCCTGGCGCTGGAAGCGCAGGACAAGCTCAAGGCCAGGGGCGTGAACGCCCGCGTCGTCTCCGCGCCGTCGCTTGAAACCTTCCTCAAGCAGGATGCAGCCTATCGCAAGTCGGTCGTGAACCCGGACCTGCCGGTTGTGGCGGTCGAGGCTGCCATTCGCTGGGGCTGGGATGGTCTGGTTGGTCTTGAGGGCGGCTTTGTCGGGATGGAGGCTTCGGCGCCTCGGCGCGGCGGAAGCCCTTTACGAGCATTTCGGCATCACCGCCGACGCCGTGGTCGAGCAGGCGCTCGCCCGGGTGTGACCCTTTGACCATAGGCGGCCCGGGGCTTTTGTGCTATCCGGGCCGCTTATGAGTAACACTCTGTCCGAGACCCGGTAGGGCCTCTCCTCGCAATTTGCGGGGTGAGGCGGCCTCAAAGAGCCCGCTCGCTGTGACCAGTGAGCGCCGATTTCTTGTGTCTGCAGCCCGGCTGCGGACCCTCGGGACCGACAGACCCATGGATATTTCAAAAGACGAACAGCGCGTATTGCACGCGCTGGCCAAGGGCGGCCGTTTGCAGGCCGTCAAAACCTCATCCGGCCGCATCCTTGATGTGGAGTTGATCACGCGTGAAGGCTGGGCCATGCCCGGCGTCACCCCGCGCCTGTTCCGCAAGCTCAAGTCCAAGCGCGCGGTGGCGTCTCGCGAGGGCGGCCCTTATCGCATTACGCGACGGGGTTTGGAGCTGGTGCGCGCCCAGCTGGATAATCGCTAGGCAAAGGCGGGGCGGGCTCAGGCCCGCTCCGCTGCGCCATAGGCGATCAGGCGTTTCATCACGTCACGCGCTTGGCGTCATCCAGGGCGCTGAAGTCCGCCAGGCTGATTGCATCGCCCTTGAGCAGCCGCTCGAGGCCCGCTTCCGCGGCGGCGTCAAAGCTCAGCGCGCCGCCCGGCGCGACCAGCGCCACATGATCCCCGTCATCCACGAGATCGAGCGCAATCAGCGCCCGGCGCTTTAGTCTCGTGTCCGCGGTGATGGGGCCCAAGGTCAGCGCGCCGCGCGTATCGGCGGGACGCGAGGTGAGGGCGGCATCGGTGAACAGGCCCAGCACGGCCTCGATATCCGCGTTCTGGCCCACCGCCTCCAGTGCTTCGGCGAAGGTTTTCGCAAACACCCCGGGCTGACCGCGCCGCGGGCATAGCCGGGCGGCAGGGCGCGGCGCAGTTGCGGCGTGCGCAGGCGGCTTCGGATACGCTTCCAGCAGAAAGTCCGCCCAGGTCTTGGCCAGAAGGCCCGTCGTGATGTGCAGCGAGGCTTCGTCAGAGCCTCATTGACCGCGTCATGCATCAGCCGCGCGGGACGTAGAGGACATCGCCGGGGTTCAGCACCAGCTCTGCGCGCGGTTCGGTCTGGGCGAAGCGGCCCGGCGTGAAGCGTTCGCCGCGATAGGGTACGCCCACAGGAGCGTCATAGAGCCGCCAGCGCTTGGATCCCTCGACCTGCAGCACCAGCACATCGTGATTGTCGTAATGGGTCTGAAAGCCCTGCGCGTTCGGCGGGGTGAGATAGATATTGGTCTGGACAGGGCAGGAGAACTCCGCTTCCAGCTGACGGCAGAGATCGGCCAGGGGCGGTGTCGCGCCTGCAGCTGGGGCAGGATCAAGGTCGCGCCCTGCTGATAGAGCCTCGCGACCTCGCCGCGATCCACCAGACCGTCCTCGCGCAGCCAGGCGCGATCAGGCAGGCGCGGCTCGGCGCGCGCCATGGACAGATCGCCCTCACGCAACAGGTCCTCGGCGAGGATGCGGTCAATCGCATCAAGACTGATCAGAGAGGCGAAGCGGTTCCGGTCAGTCCCCGGGGCATGCAGATGGGTCTGCTCAAAGACGGTTTCGAAAAATGCGGTCGTCTCATGCGGCGCGATGAGGTCGACAAGCGCGCCGGACATTGAAGCAGGTTCGGAGCTCATGTTGTCTAGCAGCGGCGTCCCTGACCTGACGGATCAGCATAAGGACCGGAGTCCGCATCGGTGCATTGCCGTCCGCCGCCCTGGTAGCCGCCGCGGCCCTGACCCGGCGGATCGGCGTAAGGGCCCTGATCGTTATCGGTGACGCCGTTCTGGTATCCGCTTCCGCGGCCCTGTCCGGGCGGGTCCGCATAAGGACCCTGATCATTATCCGTGTAGCTGTTCTGATAGCCGCTCCCGCGACCCTGGCCGGGCGGGTCTGCGTAAGGCCCTTGGTCGTTATCGGTATAGCCAGACTGACCCTGGCAGCTCCGGCCCTGATTGGCGGGATCGGCATAAGGGCCCTGATCCGCATCGGTGCAGTTTCGCCCGCCGCCATACGCGCCCCCGCGACCATAACCGATGGCGTCCGCATAGGGTCCCTGATCCTGATCGGTCAGGCCCGTATAGCCTGCGCCGGTCGTCGTGCAGCCTGTCAGTCCAGCTGCCCCGATCGCCGTGGCGCCGCCGGCGACCTGGGTCAGGAAGGACCGCCGTGAGAGCGTGCGTTTCTTGCTCATGTCCGTCTCCCCCAAAGACAATGACCTTACACCGATTATGGATTGAGAGAAGCTGAATGCGGTCTGAACGGGTGGGCGTGCAGAGTTTGGTCGCGTTTTGTTCCGAGTGCTCTATGCTGGCGCGTGATGAGCAGCGCGATTCGCATATTGGGCATCGACCCGGGCCTGAACGCCACGGGTTGGGGGGTGATCGACCAGACCGGTTCGCGCCTGTCCCTGGTCAGTTATGGCGTCATCAAGGCGCCCTCAAAAGCGCCCATGGCCGAGCGTCTGACGGTCATCTACAACGCCATTGAAGAGCTTGTGATCGCGCATCAGCCCATGAAGCGGCGGTGGAAGACCAGTTCGTCCACGCCAGCGCCGTCAGCGCGCTCAAGCTCGGTCAGGCCCGCGCTGCGGCCATGCTGGCGCCGGCGCGCGCGGGGCTGGTGGTGGGCGAATACGCCCCCAAGCTCGTGAAAAAGGCGGTCGTGGGCACCGGCTCGGCGGAGAAGGCGCAGGTGGCGGCGATGATCGCCATCCTGCTGCCCGGGTCAAAAGCGGATGCGGACGCCGCGGACGCGCTGGCTGTCGCGGTCTGTCATGCGCATCACAGGAATAGCGTGAAAGGAATGGCGTCGTGATCGGAAAGCTCAAGGGCGTCGTCGATTGTGTGGGCGAGGAAGAGGCCGTCATCGACGTCAATGGCGTCGGCTATCTGGTGAGCGCGGGGTCGCGCACGCTGGGGCGGCTCGAACCGGGAAAGCCCGTCGCGCTTCATATCGAGACCCATGTGCGCGAGGACCAGTTCAAGCTCTTTGGATTCTTGAGTGATTCCGAGCGCGCTTGGTTCGTCCGCCTGCAATCGGTTCAGGGCGTCGGCGCGAAACATGCGCTCGCCATGCTCGACGCCATTGAAGTCGGCGAGATCGAGAGCTCCGCCATTCTGGGCGATCCTCTGCCATTCGAACGCGCCAAGGGCGTGGGCAAGAAGCTCGCCCAACGCATCGCCACCGAATTGAAGGACAAGGCCCCGCCGCTCGGGCGCTCGCTGGGCGCGGGCGTTGCGGGGCTGACGGCGGCTCTGGCCCCGGCGGGCGCCGAGACGCCTTCCGCCGCCCCCGCGCCGAAAGACAATGTCATGCGCGAATCCGCCGTCTCGGCGCTGGTCAATCTGGGCTACAGCGAGAGCGATGCGCGCAAGGCCGCCGCCGAAGCCTTGCGTCAGCTCGGTGAGGATGCGACCGAAGGGCTTGTGATCAAATCAGCCCTCAAGGAGCTGGCGCGGTGAGCGACGCCGAAGACCGCATCATTTCTGCTGAAGCCAATCCCGGCGATGGCCGGGACAAGGCCTTGCGCCCGCTCTCCTTTGAAGAGTTTGTCGGCCAGCCGGCCGCCATCGCCAATCTCAAGGTGTTCACCCAGGCCGCCGCGCGACGCGGCGAGGCGCTCGATCACGTCCTCCTGTCCGGCCCGCCTGGCCTTGGCAAGACCACACTCGCCCAGATCGTGGCCAAGGAATTGGGCGTGAACTTCCGCGCCACCTCCGGCCCGGTCATCGCCAAGGCCGGCGATCTTGCGGCGATCCTGACCAATCTTGAAGAACGCGACGTCCTGTTCATTGACGAGATCCACCGGCTGCTGCCAGCGGTCGAGGAGATCCTCTATCCCGCGATGGAGGATTTCTGCCTTGATCTTGTGATCGGCGAAGGGCCGAGCGCGCGCACCGTGCGCATCGACCTGCCGCCCTTTACCCTGGTGGGCGCGACGACGCGGGCGGGCCTTTTGGCGACGCCGCTGCGGGATCGCTTTGGCGTGCCGGTAAGGCTTGAGTTTTACTCCACCGAAGAATTGTCAGGTATTGTCGCCCGCGCCGCCAACAAGCTGGGCGCGCCCATGAGCGAGGATGGCGCGACCGAGATCGCCAAGCGCGCCCGCGGCACGCCGCGCGTCGCCGGGCGTTTGCTTCGCCGGGTGCGCGACTTCGCCGAGGAAGACGGCGTGCCGGTGATTGACGCCAAGGCCGCCGATGCGGCGCTGAGACGGCTTGAGGTGGATGCGGTGGGACTCGATAGCCTCGACCGACGCTATCTTCGGGTTCTGATCGAGGGTTTTGGCGGCGGGCCGGCGGGCGTCGAGACGCTGGCGGCGGCCTGCGCCGAAGCGCGCGATGCGCTTGAGGATGTGGTCGAGCCCTTCCTGATCCAGCAGGGCTTCATCATGCGCACGCCGCGCGGGCGTGTGGCCGCCAAGCGGGCCTATGAGCATCTGGGCTTCACCATGCCGCGCCATCTCAGTGACGATCTGTTCGGGGAGGGCGCGTAATGGCCGAACCCCATGCCGGCGTCTGGCTCGATGACAAAACGCACCAGCTCTCTGTCCGGGTCTATTACGAGGACACCGATTTCACGGGCGTCGTCTATTACGCCAATTATCTCAAATTCCTCGAGCGCGGCCGAACCGATGCGCTGCGCTGTGCGGGCGTGTCCCACGCCGAGATCCTGAAACTGGATCCGCCGCTCGGCTTTGCCGTGCGCAAGATCAATCTCGACTATCTCAAGCCCGCGCGCATCGATGACGCCCTGACCATCGAGACGCGCTTCGTCGCCGCCAAGGGGGCGAGGCTGGTCATCCGCCAGCGGGTCATCTGCGCCGCCGAAGTGCGGGTGACCGCTGATGTGGAAGCGGCCTGCATCGACCTTGAAGGACGGCCCCGGCGCTTGCCCAAGACCATGCTCGATCAGGTGCAACGCTACGTAACCGACTAGAATTCTCCCTCAATTCGCCCCAATCGCGGTGTTTTCTCATATCGATGCGCCTGTCTGGCCGAGTTCGGCTTGGCGTGGCGCGTGCGTGCGGTTACACCTGCTGCCCGAGGGCGTTTCATAATGACGCATCCGCCGGGCGCGGGTGCGTGAGGGTCTAGCGGAGTTTCCATGGAAAGCGTTGCAGTTGAGCTGACGGGTCCGGCCACTGAACTGACCATCATGCATTTGTTCATGCGCGCCGACATTGTCGTGAAGGCGGTGATGGCGATTCTGGCGTTGATGTCCATCTGGTCCTGGGCCATCGCCATCGAGAAATGGATGCAGCTGAACAAGGCCCATGCGGGCGCCTCGCGCTTCGAGAACGATTTCTGGTCCGGCGGCTCGCTTGATCAGCTGGTGACCAAATACGCCAAACCCGCCAAGGAGCCCTTCGGCCGCGTGCTCGCCGCCGCCATGCGCGACTGGGACGGCTATGCCGTCGCCAAGAGCGGCGGCGCCGAAGCCAATCGCGAGCTGAACAAGATGGAAGCGGGCCTCGGCGTTCTCTCCATTATCGGTTCGTCCGCCCCCTTCATCGGTCTGTTCGGCACGGTCTGGGGCATCATGAACGCCTTCCGCTCCATCGCCGCCTCAGAGAACACCTCCCTGGCCGTCGTGGCGCCGGGCATTTCCGAAGCCCTGTTCGCCACCGCGCTGGGCCTTCTGGCCGCCATCCCGGCCGTGATCTTCTTCAATGCCCTGTCGTCCAATCTCGCCAACGCGCCGCCGCTCGAGCTGGTGGATGATCTGGCGGCGCTTGCGAGCCGGGGGAACTAGTCCATGGCTGGCGGTCTCGACACCGGCGGCGGCAATGGGCGTCGCCGCTTCAAGCCCAAGGCTGAGATCAACGTCACACCCTTTGTGGACGTGATGCTGGTGCTGCTCATCGTGTTCATGGTGTCCGCGCCGCTGTTGACGGTGGGGGTGGAGGTCGATCTGCCCGACACCGAGGCGCGCGCCATGACGACATCCGAAGAGCCGCTGACCCTGACGATCCAGTCGGATGGCACGCTCTATCTGATGGAGACGGTGGTGGAGTTTGACGAACTCGCCCCGCGGCTCGCCGCCATTACCGGCGCCGGTTCCGAAGCGCGGATCTATATCCGCGCGATGACGGCGCGCCCTATGGCGAGGTCATGCGGGTGATGGCCCGGGTGTCGGCCTCTGGCTACACCAATATCGGCCTCGTCACCGACCCGATCCGCGATTAGGGGGGCCGGGCCATGCGTCAGGCCCTGGGGTTCATCCTCTCCCTGTTCATCCATGCAGGGCTGATTGCGAGCGCGCTGATCGCGTTTCCGCATACGCGGCGTTTGACCGAAGAGCTGACGGTAGTGCCCGTTGAGCTGGTGACGCTGGCGCGGGAGACAAATGTTCGCGCCGCGCGCCCGGAGCCGGAACCCGAACCTGAAGAGGTGATCGAGAGGCCGGCCCCGCAGCCTGCTCCGGAGCCCGAGCCTGAACCGGTGCAGCCTGAAGCCCAGCCGGAAGTCATTCCGCCTGCGCCGCAGGATGAGCCGGAGCCCGAACCCGAGCCGACGCCGCCCGAACCGGAGCCTGAGCCCGAGCCGGAACCGGAACCCGTTCCGACCCCGCGCCCGCGTGAGCCTGAACCGCGTCAGGAATCGCTGGACCTCAATGCGCTCTCCCAGCTTGTGGACCGTTCGCGAGACAATGCCGCCCCGCAAGGTCAGGCCGAGACGGGCGAACAACGCAATCGTGTTGGAGCAGGCACGGACATGACGGCGAGCCTGCAGGCCATGGCGGCGTCCCACATGAACCGCTGCATCCGCTCGAACGCGGACGCGCCGGCCAATATGGATCTGCGCGTCTCGCTGGAAATCCGCTTGGAGCGCAATGGCCGCCTGTCGGTTCCGCCGCGTCTGATCGACGAAGCGCGCATCATGAATTCGCCCAATTCCTTCCTGAGAGTGGCGGGTGAAAGGGCTTTGCGCGGCGCGATCGAATGCCAACCCTATCCTCTGCCTCCCGAGCATTACGCCCAGTGGCGCGTGCTTCGGGTGAATGTCGACACTCAACGTAATCGCTGATCTGCCGTTCGAACCCCGGGAGCTTGCCCATGACCGTCCTGCGCTACCTCTTCGCACCGATCCTCGCCCTGATCGTGATGGCCGGATCGGCTTTTGCGCAAACGCCGCTCGTCGTGGACGTGACCGAGGGCACGCTCGATCCGACCCCGATCGCCATTCCGGACTTTCTGGGCGCGGACAATCGCGAAGCTGAAATCGGCGCGGACATCTCCCGGGTGATCAGCAACAATCTTCAGACTTCCGGCCTGTTCGCCCCCGTGGACCCGGACGCCTTCATCGAGGACATCACCGACATCAATCTGCGCCCGCGCTTTGGCGACTGGCGGGTGATCAACGCCTCCGCGCTACTGGTGGGCGAAGTGACGATTGACGAGAATGACCGCATGCTCGTCGCCTTCCGCCTGTGGGACGCCAATACCGAACAGCAATTGCAGGGCCTGCAATTCGTCACCTCGCCGGACAACTGGCGCCGCATCGCGCACAAGGTGTCGGACGCCGTCTATGAGCGTCTGACCGGGGAGAGCGGCTATTTCGACACCCGCATCGTCTATGTGTCCGAAGGCGATGGTCCCAATGGCGAGCCGATCCGTCGTCTGGCGGTGATGGACCAGGACGGCGCGAACCCGTCCTTCCTGACCGACCGCTCCTATATGGCGCTGCTGCCGAACTATTCGCCGAGCGCCCAGCAGATCACCTATGTGTCCTTCCGGGACGGTCGCGCCACCAGCTATCTCTATGATCTTGAGACCGGCCGCCAGGAAGCCCTGTTTGACTCCGGCCCCTCGCTCGCCAGCGAAGGCCAGTCCCTGTCCGCCCGCTTCCATCCCAATGGGCGCGAGCTGGTGGTTTCCGCCGAGCGCCATAGCGGTCACGACCTGTTCAAGTTCGACTTGCGCTCGCGCACCCTGCGCCAGCTCACCACCCATCCCGCCGATGATGTGGAGCCCTCCTACGCGCCCGATGGCGAGCAGGTGGTGTTCTCCTCGTCCCGGGGCGGACAGTCTCAATTGTACGTGATGAACGCCGACGGGACCGACCCGCAGCGGATCACGTTCGGCGAAGGCCGCTACACCACTCCGGTCTGGAGTCCGCGTGGCGACCTGATCGCCTTCACGAAACAGCGCAGCGGCCAGTTCATGCTGGGCGTTGTGGCTGCGGACGCTCGGGCGAGGAACGTATCCTCTACGAAGGTTATTTCGTGGATACGCCCGCCTGGTCGCCCAATGGTCGCGTGTTGTTGTTCACACGCGGCGACAGAACGCGCGAAGGGACGACGTATTCGATCTGGAGCATCGATCTGGCGGGGTTCAATCTGCGTCGATTGCCGACGCAGGGCGAAGCAAGCGACCCGGCCTGGTCGCCCTTGATCGACTGAGCTCAGCTCGGCTAATGTCATAACCGAGGTGCGCGTTTTGGGGTTTTTGGGGGTGTGAAGCGCGCCCATTCTGATAGCATCCACACCGATTTGCCTATGTTGAGATTCATAGGCTTGGAGAGGACGACCATACTATGAAACGCCTGTCTATTCTTGCCGCTCTCGCGCTCAGCGCTTCGCTGGCCGCCTGCGCTTCCCAGCCCGAGCCGGCGCCGATGCCCGAGCCGGAGCCGACCCCGGTCTATGAACGGCGCCGGAACTGCAGGTCCGACCCCGGGTTCGGTGGAAGACTTCGAAGTGAATGCGGGCGACCGCGTCTTCTTTCGCTCTGGACCAGCACACGCTGTCCAA
>LZQR01000007.1_pt1 | contig 68023 bp, 93 predicted proteins | sample 768601 | NCBI WGS metagenome assembly LZQR01 (sample SAMN05207299, study PRJNA324521) | oil field metagenome | isolation source: sample BH-FW-24 from oil reservoir | place: India: Bombay High | collected 2015-12-04
CCAGGAGCCTGCGCCGCAGGTCCGCCCCAATGCTGCCTCTTCCAGTCTGTTCAGCGCGCCTTCAGTGCCGCTCAGCCCGTTGCAGAACGCGCTTCAGGTATTTCGACCGCGCTTCTGCCCAGGCGGATGAGCCGGTGCAGCTGGGGTACAGCTTCCTGTCCACCGCCCATGTGGGCCTGACCGCTCCGTCTTCGGAAAAGCCGGCGGACCAGGAGCCTGCGCCGCAGGTCCGCCCCAATGCTGCCTCTTCCAGTCTGTTCAGCGCGCCTTCAGTGCCGCTCAGCCCGTTGCAGAACGCGCTTCAGGTCTCGACCATCAAGGTGACCCCGATTGCACCGGCCTCCCTGCCGCAGGCTGCATCCGAGGATGTCACAATGTCCGAGCGGGCCGCCGGGCTGTCGGACCGGGAAGACGCGATTTCAGTGGACGTGCCTTCCGATGTTGAGGATGCGGCGCCTGAGCTGACCCAGGACGCGAAAAGCTCGGGACTGCAGGTGTTTTCCGCGCCGCCGCACCCGGCGCTGGCGCCAGCCTCCGCTCCGGGCCTGTCGGGGGATATCGAAGGCCCCGATCATCCCGACAAGGATGTGGATGATGGCCATCCGGACCTACACGAGGATATTGAAGTGCTGGATCCGGCTGTGGTTTCGGGCGCCGAGGCGTCTGCCCTGGCCGAGCCCGAGCCGGCTCAGCGCCGCGGCGGCGACGTCATGTTCATTTCCTCGCTTGCTCTGGGCGGCGTGATGATCGGTCTGGGCGGCTGGGATATTGCGGCGAACATGGACGCCTATATGGAGCTGGGCCTGGCATATTCGCCGCTCGGTCCGACCGTCTTCGGCGCAGGCGTGCTGCTGAGCGCAGCTTCGGCCTGGTTCATCATTGGTCGCCGCAACGAAAAGTAGCGGGCGGGGCCGTTTTTGGCGGAGATTTGTGCGAACTTGACGCGCCCGCCGCGCGTGGTATCTCGCGGTCTATGATTTCGAACCAGTATCCCTCGCTCGAGTTCCCGCTCGGCGACACCGCGGACATGCTGCGCGATACCGTGCAGTCGTTCGCGTCCGATCATATCGCTCCGCGCGCCGCCGAGATCGACGCGAAGGACGAGTTCCCTGCAGATCTCTGGACCAAGATGGGTGAACTGGGCCTTCTGGGCCTGACCGTCGAGGAAGAGTATGGCGGATCCGGCCTTGGCTATGTGGAACACTGCATCGCCATGGAAGAGATCTCCCGCGCCAGCGCCTCGGTGGGCCTCAGCTATGGCGCGCACTCCAATCTGTGCGTCAACCAGATCCGCCTGAATGGGTCTGAGGAGCAGAAGCGCAAATACCTGCCCAAGCTGATCTCTGGAGAGCACGTGGGCGCTCTGGCCATGTCCGAGCCGGGCGCCGGCTCCGACGTCGTCTCCATGCGTCTGAAAGCCGTGAAGAAGGGCGATCACTACGTCCTCAATGGCAACAAGATGTGGATCACCAATGGTCCGAGCGCGGACACGCTGGTCGTCTACGCCAAGACCGATCCCGAAGCCGGCTCCAAGGGCATCACCGCCTTCCTGATCGAGAAGGGGATGAAGGGCTTCTCCATCGCCCAGAAGCTCGACAAGCTCGGCATGCGCGGCTCTGAAACGGGCGAGCTGGTCTTTGAAGACTGCGAAGTGCCTGAAGAGAACGTGCTCGGCCAGGTCGGCGGCGGCGTTCGCGTGCTGATGAGCGGGCTCGACTATGAGCGCGCCGTTCTGGCCTCGGGCCCTGTCGGCATCATGCAGGCCTGTATGGATGTGGTCATGCCCTACGTGCATGAGCGCAAGCAGTTCGGCCAGCCGATTGGCGAGTTCCAGTTGATCCAGGGCAAGATCGCCGACATGTACACCCGCATGAATGCCTCCCGCGCCTATGTCTACGCGGTGGCGCAGGCCTGTGATGCGGGCAAGACCACGCGTCAGGATGCGGCGGGCGTGATCCTGTTCGCCGCCGAGGCCGCCACCCAGTGTGCGCTCGACGCCATCCAGATCCTGGGCGGCAACGGCTATATCAACGAATATCCGACGGGCCGCCTGTTGCGCGACGCCAAGCTCTACGAGATTGGCGCCGGCACCAGCGAGGTGCGTCGCATGCTGATCGGGCGCGAGCTGTTCAACGCGACGCGATAGTCGCGCTCTGATCCTGTACTCAGCGGCCCGTCTGAATATTCAGGCGGGCGTTTGCGTGAAGAGAGGGCGCAGAGACCTTTCAGGACGTGGCGGCGCACTTTCATGCAACGAAACAAGCGGCGAGGCGTTGTTTGACTGTCGAAGTAAACGACGCTCCCCGTAATCCTTTTGAGCCCGCGCTTCGGCGCGGGCTTTTTTCTTTGTTTTGAGAGAGACCTGATGGCTGACACGCACAGCGCTCCGCCCGCCCGCTATGACGATCTGAAGGCGCTTTTCATCAACTGCACGCTCAAGCGCTCGCCCGAACCCTCGCACACCGATGATCTGATGCATGTGTGCCGCACCATCATGAAGGCGCAGGGTGTCAGCATTGAGAGCGTGCGCCTTGTGGATCACCAGATCGCCTTTGGCGTCCAGCCGGACATGACCGAGCAAGGCTGGGAGCGTGATGACTGGCCCAAGATCTGGGAGCAGGTGAAGGCGGCGGACATTCTGGTGATCGGCACGCCGCTCTGGCTGGGCGAGGAAAGCTCGGTCGCGCGCGTTCTGATCGAGCGGCTCTATTCCCAGTCCGGACAGCGCCAGGACAATGGCCAATTCGTCTATTACGGCAAGACGGGCGGCTGCGTGATCACCGGCAATGAGGACGGGGTCAAGCACACCGCCATGACGCTGCAATACGCGCTCTCCCATATCGCTATGCCATTCCGCCCCAGGCGGATGCGGGCTGGATCGGCGAGATCGGTCCAGGTCTGAGCTATGGCGATGAGGGCGAGGATGGAACGCCCGCAGGCCGCCAGAACGCCTTCACCCAGCGAAACGCGACAATCCTGAGCTGGAACCTGATGCATACGGCGCGTCTGTTGAAGGATGCGGGCGGTTTCCCGGCCTATGGCAATCAGGATGATGAGACGATGAGCCATCAGGCCCTCGGCCATCCTTTCTGGTCGCCTGGGGGCTGAAAATCGCCTTAGTCTCCCTTCAGGGTGAGAAAGCGTCGCGTTGAAGGGGGATGCCATGCTGTTTGAGATTCTGGTTTTGTCGCTGAGCCTGAGCGCCCAGAAAGCGCCACAGGCCGAGACACAGTCTCAGACCGCGATTGACGAGACGCGTCTTGAAGCGTGTCTGGCTGAAGCTCAGCAGGCTGAAAGCTGTATCGGCGTCGTGTCCAATGCGTGTCAGGAAGATCCGGGCGGCTACACCACCTATGGCATGATGGAGTGCGCGCATCGCGAGACGGAGCTCTGGGATCAGCGGCTGAATGCGGCTTATTTTGCCTTGCGCGACCGCCTTCAGACGCGCGAACAGCTCCAGCGTCGCGAGCGTCTGCTGGACGCCCAGCGCGCCTGGCTGGCGTTTCGGGAGGCGGAATGCTCCCAGCAGAGCCTCGCCTATGAGGCGGCACCCTGATGGGCGTCATCGCCAATTCCTGTTTCAATGATTTTACGGCCCGGCGGGCGCTGGATCTCGAAGCGCAGCTGGCCGAACTGGATATGTAAGAAAAACCCCGCGCCATTGACGCGGGGTTTTTCTTGCGGGTCTACTTGTCCCAGTCGGGCGCCCAGTCGGGGTCGATCAATCGGCCGTCCGGGCTGCGCAGTGAGTTGATCCGGCCCGTTTCCTCTTGGCTGAGTTTCAGGTCCGCAATCTCGAAGTTCGATTTGATGTGCTTGTCGCTCGAGCTGCGCGGAATGGCGATCACGCTGTCCTGATCTATCAGCCAGCGCAGCACGATTTGGGCCGGCGAGACATTGTGGGCCTTCGCAATCTCGGTGATGACCTCGTCGTCAAACACCTTGCCCTGGGCGATGGGCGAATAGGCGGTCATCGCCATGCCGGCGGCGCGGCAAGCGGTCAGCACGGCGTTCTGATCGAGATAGGGGTGGTATTCCACCTGATTGGCGACGAGCGGCGCGCCGGAATGCGCGCGCGCCTCATCCAGCAGGTCGACGGTGAAGTTGGACACGCCGATATGCCTGACCTGGCCGGCTTCCTTCACCTCGTTCATCGCCTTCATGGTTTCGGCGATTGGCACTTCGGGCACAGGCCAGTGCAAGAGCAGGAGATCGACATAATCGGTTTTGAGCTTGTCCAAGCTCTCTTTCACCGAAGCTTGAAGGTCGCCGTCGCGGAACTTGTCTCGCCAGACCTTGGTGGTCAGGAAGAAGTCCTCGCGCTTGACGCCGGACTGTTTCCAGCCATCGCCTACAGCGGCTTCATTGCCATAGATCTGGGCGGTGTCGATATGGCGGTAGCCGGTCTTGAGAGCCGTCGCCACGCCGCGCGCCGCATCCTCGTCTTCCAGCTGCCAGGTGCCAAACCCCAGCTTGGGAATGTCGGCGCCATTGGCTTGGGTTCGCTCGGTCATTGCGCGCTCCTTGGTTGCTTGTCTTCAGGACCTAGGCAACAGGAACGCGGATGGAAGGCGATGGGTTTCATCGCAGCGCAGCATTCCTGCACGCGGATCAACCGAAGCGACGGGCCAGGGCGTTGGGCATCTCCTGCATCATGCGCTTGGCGCTCTTGTATCCGGCCTCGACCGCTTCATCGAACCGCTTCCACTCGCGCATGTCGAGTTCCAGCTCGGGCAGGACCAGGATGTCTGCAGCTCGCCGGGTGAGGGCATGTTGCTCCAGCGTGCCTGCTGTCGCCGCCCGCATCAGAAGCGAGGCGATCGGCGGCGGATCGGACAGGCCATGGCGCGCCACCCAGCCGGTGAAACTGGGCACATCACGGAAATCGTCCGGGTTGATGGCGTTATTGCGCGTGACGTCACAGCCGACATTGACGCCGCGATGGTAGGCCTTGAGTTCCTGGATCGGGAAATTGTTGAACACCGCCCCGTCCACCAGCACGTCGTCGCCATCCACGATGGGCGGCAACAGGCCCGGAATGGCGATGGAGGCGCGCAGGGCCCGCGACAGCACGCCGGTGCGGTGAATGCGGGTGGCGCCGCTGCTCAGGCTCGAGGACACGCAGAAGAAGGGGCGGGGCAGTTCGGAAATGTCGATCTCGCCAAAATGCTCTTTCAGGCGCCGGTCCACCCGCTTGCCCTTGGTCAGGCTGACTACAGGCATGACCCAGTCGCTCAGGGGATTTGAGTCCACGAAAGCGCAGCGCATCCGGTCCTCAAGCTCGTCCATGTCCCAGCCCATGGCCGCGCCAGCGGCGATGATGCCGCCCATTGAGGCGCCGCCATAGAAATCGAACTCGACTCCCGCTTCCTTGAAGGCGCGGATGGCGCCCACATGGGCGTAGGCGCGCGAGCCGCCGCCAGAGAGCACCAGCCCGACAGACTTTCCGCACATGGTCCGCGCCATATGGCGCACATCGCTGGCGTTCTGCTGGCGCCAGTGAAAGCAGCGCGCGGCATCCGCCGCCGCGATCCATTCAGACGGGTTCGCGGCTTTGCGCACCCCCTCATTGTGGACCATCACCATGTCGATCAGCTTGAGCTTGGCGGCGGGGCTCGGGTCTTCAGGCATGAGCGGGATGGAGGGACGGGCATCGGCCCGCGCCATCATCCAGATCCGGTCGGCGCGCGCCATGGCGCGCCGCGCCCAGTTGGAATTGCCGAGCCGGGCCTGAAGAATGACGATGTCATACTCGGCCTCGAACTTGTCCAGACGCGGCCCCGGCCAGTCCGCGCATTCCTCGCCGCAGGAAATGGAGGAGACGCCCATCTCCTCAAGCGCGTCGCGCAATTGCTGGCTGCGATATTCGAGATCGATCGTCGGCGAGGTGGAGATCAGCGCAAAGACCCGCGGTTCGGACCGGCGATAGGATTCCCCGGCCCGGATCCGCGACAGCATCATCTTGCTCAGCTCGCGCATCAGCGAGGCGTGCTTGTTGGTGAGTTTGTCGAACGCCGCCTTGGGCAGCTTCACCAGCTCGGAATCGCGCAATGCGTAGACGCTGGCCGAATGGGGGCGGTCCTCCACGAGCGCCATCTCGCCTATGGGTTCGCCAGCGCGGATGTGACCGACCAGCTCGGGGCGGGCGTCGGCGCCGCGCCTGAAGGCGGCGAGGGCGCCGGATCGCACCAGATAGAAGGAATCCGCAATCTCGCCCTCTTCAAAGAGGGTCTGGCCCGCCGGCAGACAGAACCATTCCACCTCCGCCTCAACGGCGCGGAGCGCGGCTTTTTCAACCCGGTTGAAAAACGGCAGAATGCTCAGTCCCAGGTTCATGACCTGTCCTTTGTGCGCAGCGCCTCGCTCCTAGGATTGTCCCATGCGTTTGACGGGGGTCAATGTCTTGAACTCACCCCCGCGTTTTTCAGCGCGCGCCGTGATCGCCTCCATGATGTCTTCTGGGCTCCACAGCGAGGCCTGGAGCGTCATGGCGTGTTCCAGACTGTCAGCGATCGTGTGGTCGCGCGCATAGAGGAAGGAGCGCTTGATGCCCGAAATGGTCAAGGGCGCCTTGCTGGCGATGGCGTGCGCGATCCGGTCCACATGCGCTTTGAGGGTCTCCGCATCCGGCAGGACGGCATTGTAGAGGCCCAGGCGCTCGGCGCGCTCCGCACTCAGATTCTCGCCGGTATAGGCCAGCTCGCGCGCTATGCCTTCGGGAATGAGACCCGGCAGGCGTTGCAGCGTGCCCACATCGGCGAACATGCCGATATTGGTTTCCTCGATTCGCAGCCAGGCGTCATCCGTCCCGTAGCGCATATCAGCTGCGCAGATCATGTCGACGCCGCCGCCCACGCACGGCCCCTGGATGGCGGCGATGACGGGAAAGCGGGCCTTCTCGAAAGCGGTGAAGCTGTCCTGGAGTGCGGTGGCCGCGGTCATGAAAGCTTCGCGCATCGAGGCGGAGTCCGTCTTGAGCGCGTTGGGGTCGGTAAAGACTGAGATGTCCATACCGGCGGTGTAGACCGGCCCTTCCGCGTCGAGAATCAGCACGCGAGTCTCGCCGACGTCCGACAGGGCGCTCACCGCCTTGGGCAGCTCGGCCCAGAATGCGGGGGTCATTGTATTTCGCTTGTCAGGCCGGTTCAGGGTGATCCGGGCGATCGGGCCGTCCTGGCTGACCTTGAAGCTCGTGTATTCCGTCATGATTTCTCCTCCGTTGGGCTCACCTTCCGATGGGTCCGGACAAACGGCAAGGGGCGCCGCAGCCATTGCGCGGGCTGTCCTGAACAGGCTAAGCAGCGCATCAGTCTCGATTTACCAGACGGATATTCGCGCCATGACCGAACTTCACACCCAGCTCGATACGTCCTCGGACAGCTTCAAGGCCAATGCCGAGGCGATGGCCAAGCTGGTCGCCGAGTTGCGGGAGAAGACCGCCCAGGCCGCTCTGGGCGGAAACGAGCGCGCCCGTGAGAAACATCTCAAGCGCGGCAAGCTCCTGTCTCGCGACCGGGTCCAGCGCCTGCTCGATCCGGGTTCGCCCTTTCTGGAGCTGAGCGCGCTGGCCGCGAACGACATGTATGAGGGCGATGTCCACGGCGCGGGCATGATCACCGGCATTGGCCGGGTGTCGGGCCGCGAATGCGTGATCGTGTGCAATGACGCCACGGTGAAGGGCGGCACCTATTACCCGATGACGGTGAAGAAGCACCTAGCGCTCAGGAAGTGGCGCGCGAGAATCGCCTGCCCTGCATCTATCTCGTGGATTCAGGAGGCGCGAACCTGCCGCACCAGGCCGAAGTGTTTCCGGACAAGGAGCATTTTGGTCGCATCTTCTTCAATCAGGCCAATCTGTCGTCTGAAGGTATCCCGCAGATCGCTGTGGTGATGGGCAGCTGCACCGCAGGCGGCGCCTATGTGCCGGCCATGTCTGATGAAACCGTGATCGTGCGCAAGCAGGGCACCATTTTCCTGGGCGGCCCGCCGCTGGTGAAGGCCGCGACCGGCGAAGTGATCTCGGCGGAGGATCTCGGCGGCGCGGATGTGCACGCGCGCGAATCCGGCGTGGTGGATCATTACGCCGCGGATGATGATCACGCGCTGCAGATTGCGCGCCGGATCGTGGCGGGTCTCAACACCGTCAAACCCAAACAGGTTTTCCTCGAAGAGCCGCGCGAACCGCGTCTTGATCCCAGGGAGCTGGGCGGCGTGATCCCCGTTGATACGCGACAGCCCTTTGACGTGCGCGAGGTTATCGCGCGTCTGGTGGACGGCTCTGAATTTGACGAGTTCAAGAAGCTCTATGGCGAGACGCTGGTGACCGGCTTCGCCCGACTGCACGGCATGCCTGTGGGCATCATCGCCAATAACGGCGTGCTGTTCTCGGAAAGCGCCCTCAAAGGTGCGCACTTCATCGAGCTGTGCTGCCAGCGCAAGATCCCGCTGCTGTTCTTGCAGAACATTACCGGCTTCATGGTGGGCTCGAAATACGAGGCGGGCGGCATCGCCAAGGACGGCGCCAAGCTCGTCACGGCGGTGTCCACCGCCAAGGTGCCCAAGATCACTGTGGTGATCGGGGGCTCCTATGGCGCAGGGAATTACGGCATGTGCGGCCGTGCTTTCAGCCCGCGCTTCCTGTTCATGTGGCCGAACGCGCGCATCTCGGTGATGGGCGGCGAACAGGCCGCCAGCGTGCTCGCCACCGTCAAGCGCGACGGCATGGAAGCGCGCGGTGAAGAATGGAGCGCTGAGGCCGAAGAAGCCTTCAAACAGCCCATCCGCGAGAAATACGAGGAAGAGGGTTCGCCCTATTACTCCACCGCCCGCATCTGGGATGATGGCGTCATTGCGCCAGAAGACACCCGCCGCGCGGTAAGCCTGGCGCTGTCCGCGGCTCTGAACGCCCCCATCGAGGACACCAAGTTCGGCGTCTTCCGGATGTAGGACTGATCCGGCTGGCCGGGCGAGCCGTAACAAGGCGCATGATGCGATTGGAGTTCGATCATGCGCGTGTTCGCTGGCTTGGCAGGCCTGGTTTGCCTACTCGCTTCCGGTGCGGCCATGGCCGCTGAAGAGCCGTCCTATACGCTGGTGGAGCGCGTGGGATCGATCGAGATCCGCGATTATCCCGGTCTCATCCACGCCGAGGTGACCGTCAGGGGGATCGTCAGACCGCCACGCGGCGCGGCTTCCAGCCGCTCGCCAATTACATCTTCGGCGGCAATCAGCCCCGCGAAGACATCGCGATGACTGCGCCTGTCACCGCCTCTCGCTCGGGCCAGTCCATCGCTATGACGGCGCCGGTCACCTACGAGCCGGCGGGAGAGGGGGAATGGGTCGTCTCCTTCATCATGCCGTCTGAATGGACGATGGAAACGCTTCCGGTCGCCAATGATCCCGATGTGCGATTGCGCGAGGCGCCGCCGCGTCGGGTGGCGGTCATCCAGTTTTCCGGTGTGATGAATGAACGCCGCGCCGAGCGCCATTTGGAAGAGCTTGAAGCCTTCCTCAGCGAGCGAGGGCTGTCAGCGCTGGGTGCGCCGACTTTCGCCGCCTACAACCCGCCCTGGATTCCGGGGCCCTTCCGACGCAATGAAATCTGGATCGAGGTGAGCGCCGATTAGGGGGCATTGCGCCGCATCCCTGGCGTTCCTCTTTCAGGCTAGACTTCCTGCACAGCTTTGCAGGAGCGCCCCATGCCCAAGCGTATCTGCCTGATCAATGGCCATCCCGATCCATCGCCCGAGCGGTTCTGCATGCGCTGACCGACGCCTATCAGGCCGGCGCGCAGGAGACGGGCCATATCGTCGATCGCCTTGATGTGGGCGCGATGGAGTTCAGCTTTCTGTCCTCACCGCAAGAGTTCGAAACGAAGCCGCCTGCGGTCTTTGATCCGGTGCGTACGGCGATGAGCGAGGCGGATCACCTCGTGCTGATATATCCGCTCTGGCTCGGAGAAATTCCCGCCAAGACCAAGGCGTTTTTCGAGCATGCCGCCAGCGGAGAATTCTTCTTGGCCACGAGCGCCAACGGCGCGGGCTGGCCATCGCAGCGCATGAAAGGCAAGTCTGCGCGCCTGATCGTCACCATGGGCATGCCGGGATTTGCCTACAAACTGATCTTCGGCGCGCATTCACTCAAAGCGCTGGAGGCGGGTCTGTTGAAGATTTCCGGCTTCAAGCCTGTGCGCCACACTGTCTTTGGCGGCGTCCAGATCAGCGAGAAAAGCCGTCTGTCCATGCTTGAAAAGACGCGGACCCTAGGCCGGGCAGCCCGATAGGGTTACAACACCCCCACGGGTTAATGGGGGACATTATGGAAATTCTCAACGACGTGCTCGACTTCATGCGGGCGGGCTTTAACGAGATCAATGCGGTGCAGGGGCTCCTCATAGCACTGGTCGCCGCCATTGTGCTGCCGGACCTCAAGCGTTTGCCGATCATCGTGCTGGCGGCCACGGTCATCCACCTCGCCGTGGACATCCTGATCCCGGTCATCGCCAATGGCGCCGCTTTGCGACTGCCGCCCATTCTGGAAGGCAATTACTGGCGTTACGCCGCTGTGGTGCTGGTGGGCTATCTGGTCGTCATCACGATCTTTGCGATCATCAAGCGCCTTCTATTCAAGCGTTAACCAAGACCGAGAAACAGAGCCGCCGAGACTTGTCTGCATTGCCGTTTTTTGGCGGTGCAACAAGAGTTTTGCTTGATTTTTGTTAACTTCTTGGCACGCTCTGCTCAGTGGCGGCCTTCAGTAAGGCTGGCTGGCGAGGGGATGACTATGGAATACATCGATCAAATCTGGGCCTATATCGAGCCCGTCTGGTCCTGGCTCATGGCCGGACTGCAATACTCCATGCATGGCGATGGCGGCTCCATCAACTGGATCTTCCTGGGCGTGCAGATGGGCGTGATCGGCCTGGTGATGGCGCTGCTGATGCAGGAATACGCCGCCATTCTGATCTTCACGGTGCTCTCGGCGATCGTTCATGTGATCGTTGATATCGTGCTGCCGATGGTGCGTGACGGCGCAAGCTTCGCGATTCCGCCGGTGACCGATATGCTCTACTGGCAATACATCGCCTTTCTGGGCCTGACCTATCTGGTTGGCCTGACGGTGCTCTACATCATCAAGCGATCGTCCTGCCGCGCTAGATCGCCGTCATTTCGGGGTCAGCAAGGCCCGCCGCCCTGACCGGCGGCGGGCCTTCGTCATTTCGAGGCACAGGTGACGGCTTGGCCCGGCGCGCCCGGCGGAGTAATCAGAAGAGATACTGACTGCTAGCGAAGAGGCGATGTCTGATGCTGCTGAAAACGAAGTCCTGCTCGATGTAACTCCCGGCGGCGCCGCCATCGTCACGCTCAACCGGCCTGACAAGCATAACGCTTTCAACGCCGACATCATTGCGCGCCTGTCCGACATCTTCGAGACCCTGCGCGCAAACACTGACGAGGTGCGCGTGGTCTTCCTGCGCGGCGCCGGGCGCAGCTTCTCCGCCGGTGCGGATCTGGAATGGATGAAAGCGGCGGCGGACTGGACCCATGAGGATAACCAGGCCGATGCTCTGAACCTCGCGCGCATGCTCAAGCGCCTGCACGATCTGCCCCAGACCACCATTGCGCTGGTTCAGGGCGCGGCCATGGGCGGCGGCGCCGGACTGATGGCGGCGTGTGATGTGGCCGTGGCGGTCAAGGACGCCAAGATCCGCTTCTCTGAAGTGCGCCTTGGACTGACCCCGGCGACCATTTCGCCCTTCGTGGTGCGCGCCATTGGTCCACGCTATGCCCGCGCCCTGTTTGCCACAGGCGAGGGCTTTGACGGCGAGTTCGCCCACAAGGTCGGCCTTGCGCAATATGTGGTCGAGAGCGCGGACGAGCTCGATGACATGATGGAATATCTGGCAAGCTCGCCTTCCAGACCGCGCCGGGCGCGGTGCGCGACGCCAAGGCGCTGGTGGATATGGTCGCCGGTCGCGAGATCAATGACGACCTCTTGCGCAAGACCGCTCACCAGATCGCCGATCGCCGGGTCAGCGATGAGGGCCGCGAAGGCCTCGCCGCCTTCCTGGAAAAACGCAAACCCTATTGGGCGGACTAGACCGTTTGGGCCTGCGCGATCTTGAAGCCTGGTTTCACCGCGAGCGGGAGGCCCTGCGCGCCCGCTGGGTGAGGGGGCCGGTTTCGCTCGCCGCCTTCGAGTTTCTGGCTTTCGGGATCAAGCAGGGCTGGGCGTGCCTCTTTGGCGGGCTGATGCTGGCGCTGATTCTGGGCGTCTATCTGTTCTATCCAGCCAATGCGGCGTTGCACCGGTTTGACGTCATCACGCTGGGCGCGGTGGCGATCCAGATCGGCATGATCGCCTTCCGGCTGGAAAGCTGGGCCGAGGTGCGGATCATGCGGTCTTCCATGTGGTCGGCACCGCGATGGAAATCTTCAAGGTCCATGCCGGGTCCTGGGTCTATCCCGGCGCAAACGATGCCCTGTTCGCCATATGGGGCGTGCCGCTGTTTTCAGGCTTCATGTATGCCAGCGTCGGCAGCTATATGGCGCGGGTCTGGCGCATTTTCGACTTCCGCTTTGACCGCTTCCCGCCGGTCTGGGCTCAGGCGCTGCTGGCGCTGGCCATCTACATCAACTTCTTCAGCCATCACTATGTGATCGATATCCGCTGGGCGCTCTTCGCCGCGAGCGCGCTGATCTATGGCCCCTGCGTGATCTGGTTCCGGCCCGACCGCGCCCATCGCTTCATGCCGCTTCTCCTGGGGCTCGTTCTAGTCGCGCTCTTTATCTGGTTCGCCGAGAATATCGGGACCTTTGCGCGCGCCTGGAGCTATCCCGGACAGGAGCATCAGTGGAAAATGGTCTCGCTCGCCAAGCTCGGGAGCTGGTTCCTCCTCATGCAGATCAGTTTCGTGCTTGTGGTGCTGACCCGGGGCGCCGAAAGCCCTGATAAACAGAGCTAAGCTTGCACACGGGCCCGGCTTGGCCCAAAACCGCGCCATCAGCTTTCACCGCAATGGATGCCAGCCATGATGAAAAAGCTTCTGATCGCCAACCGGGGTGAAATCGCCTGCCGCGTGATGCGCACGGCGCACCGTCTGGGAATCGCCACGGTCGCGGTCTATTCCGAAGCCGACGCAGAAGCGCCTCATGTGCGGATGGCCGATGAAGCCGTGCTGCTGGGCCCGGCGCCGGCGCGTGAAAGCTATCTCAAGGCCGATCTGATCCTGAAGGCGGCGAAGGATACAGGGGCGGACGCAATCCATCCCGGGTATGGCTTCCTGTCAGAGAACGCCGAGTTCGCCCGCGCCTGCGCGAAAGCGGGGGTCACCTTTGTGGGGCCGTCGGCCGAAGCCATCGAGGCGATGGGTCTGAAGGACCGCGCCAAGAAGCTGATGGAAGAGGCGGGCGTGCCCGTCACGCCGGGCTATCATGGCGACAATCAGGAGCCGGACCATCTCAAGGCCCAGGCCGACGAGATCGGTTATCCGGTGCTGATCAAGGCGGTCGCCGGCGGCGGCGGCAAGGGCATGCGCAAGGTCGAGGAGTCGAACGCTTTCCTGGAAGCGCTCGAAAGCTGCAAGCGCGAAGCGGCGTCGAGCTTTGGCGATGAGCGCGTCCTGATCGAGAAATTCATCTCTAGTCCGCGCCATATCGAGGTTCAGGTCTTTGGCGACAGCGAGGCCGGGTGGTGCACTTCTTCGAGCGGGACTGTTCGCTTCAGCGCCGCCACCAGAAGGTCATCGAGGAAGCCCCCGCGCCGGGCATGACGCCCAATGTGCGCGCCGCCATGTGCTCGGCCGCTGTCCGCGCTGCGCAGGCGGTGGACTATGTGGGCGCCGGGACCATCGAGTTCATCGTGGATGGTTCGGGCCCGCTGCGCGAGGACGGCTTCTACTTCATGGAGATGAACACCCGTCTCCAGGTGGAGCATCCGGTCACCGAATCTGTCACGGGCATGGACCTGGTCGAGCTGCAGCTGCGCGTCGCATCGGGCGGTTCGGTGCCGGAGCAGGACGAAATTCATCTCAAGGGCTGGGCCATGGAAGCCCGGCTCTATGCCGAGGACCCGGCGACCGGTTTCCTGCCCTCCATCGGGCAGCTCGATTTTCTCGATCTGCCCAAGACCGATCTGGCGAACGGCGTTCGCACCGATTCCGGCGTGCGGCAGGGCGGTGAGGTCTCGCTGCACTATGATCCGATGATCGCCAAGCTGATCACCTTCGGCGACACGCGTGAGGACGCCATCGACCGGCTTGTCACGGTGCTGGACCACGAGGTTCGCGTCTATCCGGTCAAGACCAATGCGGGCTTCCTGCGCCGGGCGCTGACCCATGCCGATTTCCGCGCCGGAGAGGTGGATACGCGTTTCATCGATGCGCGCCTTGAGGAATTGGCGCCGAAATCACCGCCTGCTTTCAGCTATGTGGCGGCGGCCCTCGGTCTGACCCATGGCGCAGGCCTCTTTGCTCACGCGTCAGATCCCTGGTCGGTTGCGGATGGCTTCCGCGCCAATGCGGATTCGGTCATCGAGATGGGCTTCCAGGCGGATGAAGCCCGGCTGTCGGTCTCGCTTGAGCGCGAGGGTGACCGCATCACCGCCCGGATTGGCGAGGAGAGCTTTGCGCTGAGTGAACTCAGATTGAGCGCGACCGAAGTTTCGGCCCGCCTGAACGGCCGGGAAGTCTCGGCCCGTCTCGAGGCGCGCAAGCGCGGCATGCTGGTGGCGACACAAGGCGAGACCCACTTGATCAGCCTCTACAATCCGGCGGCGATGGCGGATGCTCTGGAGGCGGGCGGCGCGGTTAAGGCGCCGATGCCCGGCAAGGTGTTGTCCGTGCCGGTCAAGGCGGGCGATAGCGTGAAGAAGGGCCAGACGCTGGCGGTTCTGGAAGCCATGAAGATGGAGCACGCGCTGTCTGCGCCGCGCGATGGCGTGGTGGACAGCGTTTCGGCCGCAGAGGGCGATCAGGTCGGCGACGGCGCCATTCTGGTGACGCTGGCGGACGAGTAGTCCGCCTCTGATCAAGGGTTTGGCCCGTGTGATGCACCGTTTGCGACAGAGGATGTGAGAGCGTCCCAGTTTGCGACGGAGCGCCCGTGATGACCGACCCTGTGCTGATCGACTGGAATGACGACAAGCGGAAGGATTTCCGCCAGGGCGTTGTGACCGCGCGTCACGTCTTCACATGGATCCGGCCTTCAGCGAGCTGGCGCTCGCCGCACTGCTGAACCGTCACCCCAAAGGGCTGACGGACATTTGCACCATGGGCGATGATCCGACCGATCGGGAAAGCTGGCGAGCCGGCGAGGGCGGAGGCCTGAAAGGCCGTGAGCTGATCGAGGCGGTGCGCGAAGGCAAGCTGTGGATCAATCTGCGCCAGGCGATGGACACCGATCCGGTCTACAAGCCGATCTTCGAAGCCCTGATCAGTCAGCTCAAGCGTCTCAATCCGGGATTCAGTCCGCTGCGCGCGTATGGCGGCATCCTGATCTCCAGCCCTCGGGCGCAGGTGTTCTTCCACTCCGACGTCTCTGAGACCCTGCTGCTGCATGTGAAGGGCCGGAAACGCTTCCGCATCTATCCACCGCGCGCGCCCTTCGTGGATCCGCAATTCATGGAAGCGATTCTGCACAAGACCCAGACCGAGGATGTCCCGTTTGACCCCGCCTGGGACGAACAGGCGGCCCAGATTGATCTCGACCCTGGCGCATTTGTCTCCTGGCCGCTGCACGCGCCGCACCGGGTTGAGAACCTTGAGGGTCTGAACGTGTCGATCACCGTCGAGATGGTGACGCCCCAGTCCACGCTCCAGAACGGCGTCTATCACGCCAATGGCGTGCTGCGTCAGGCCGGTTGGACCCCGCGCACGGCGTCGACCCGTGGGGTTCAGGCTTACGCCAAGATGGGGCTGTCCAGGGCGTTCAAGGCGTATCAGAGCGTGATGGGCGCTCCTTCCGAGCCCGCGCCGAAAAGCGAAACCACATTCGATGTGGATCTCGCGCACAAGGACGGCCTGTCGGATCGCGCCACCGCCTGATCAGGGACAATTTGTCTGATGTCGGCCCTAGTCTCGCCGCATTAGGAAGGCGACACTGCCGCCTCCTGATAATGACAAGGGCTGTTTCATGCTTCGCACCCTGACGCTGGGCGCTTGCGCCGCGCTTTGCTCCTCCGCCGCTCTCGCTCAGCTGCCCGACCCGCTCGAGCGGGCGTTGTCGGTCAGCCTTAATGACCCGGTCGCTCAACGTGTGGACGTGATGGTGGGCGATAATGACGGCCAGATCACGGTGCGCATCCAGGAGGATGCGGACGGTGCGAGCCATTACACGCTGCTTTCGCCGTCTGAAGCGGGGCTGAACGAGTCAGAACGCGAGATGTGGGAAGAGATGTTCTTGTCCGATGAGGACACGTCTGAGGAAGACGAGGAGGATGGCTTTGGGGGGGAGGATTTCGATCCTGAAGACCTGCGCCGCATCATCGGATCCGAAGCCACTCTCCTGCGTGAGGAAGACGGTCTGCTCATCTACGGTTTCACGCCCCAGGCCTTTCCCGATGACGAGGATGAACCCGATGGCGCCGCGCGACGCATGCTGGATGCCATGACGGGCGAAGTCAGCGTGAACGCCCAGACCGGTCATGTGGCCGGCTTCCAGATGATCCTGCGCGAGAGCGTGAAGCCCAACTTCGCTGCCCGCATCGAGGATTTCCGTTTCGTGCAGAGCTATGTCTTTGACGAAGTGGTGAACGGGCCGCGACTGGAGAGCCTGAGGTTCAACATTGCTGGGTCAGCCGCCTTCCAGTCATTCGACGAGAGCATGAGCGTGGACATTCTCGACGTGCAGTGGGAGACGCCCTCTGCAGGCGGAGCGGTTGTTGACGCGGCGGAGTCGCACTAATTCCGCGCCATGGCGCTCAATCTGGTCAAACTCTGCGTCGGTGTGGATTCGGTTGAACAGCTGCAAGGCTGGCTCGACCGTCATGACGGTCAGCCGACGGTCCACACACCCGCATGACGCCCAAGCGCAAGGACGAGATCCTTGCGGGCGGCTCGCTGTACTGGGTGATCAAGCGCGTCATCCAGGTGCGGCAGCCAGTGCTCGACCTGGAAGAGTTCACCGACCCCGAAGGCGTCAAGCGGTGCAATATCTGGCTTGAGAACAAACTTGTTCGCACCGCGCCGTCGCCGCGGCGCGCCTTTCAGGGCTGGCGCTATCTGAAGGCGGAAGATGCGCCTGCGGACCTCACAGAGCATTCGGGCGGGGAAGATCTGCCCGACGAGCTGCGCCGCAAGCTGATCGAGCTGGGCGCCTGGTGATCTAGGCCTTCGGGGCGGGGCGATTGTCGATCAGACGCGTCTTGCCCACGCGCACCGCCGCCAGAACCCGCGCGTCACCCTCGATCGGACCGGAGGGCAGCGCCTCGAGCGACGCTGCATCGCGCGCAACCACGTAATCCACGCCATCGAACGCGGATTGGGCCTTGAGCTGAGCCTGATGCTGGGCGTCGGCGACATTGGCGCCGTCTTTCAGCGCGTCAGCGAATTCCTGCAAGATCACATTGAGGCGCGCAGCGCGCTCGCGGTCCGTCTTGCTCAGATAGACATTGCGGGAGGAGAGGGCGAGGCCGTCGGATTCACGCACCGTCTCCCCGCCTGCAATCTCCACAGGCAGGTTGAGGTCGCGCACCATGCGGCGGATCACCATGAGCTGCTGGTAATCCTTTTCGCCAAAGACCGCCAGATCGGGCTGGACCTGATTGAGCAGCTTGCAGACGACGGTTGCGACGCCGTTGAAGAAGTGAGGACGAGAAATGCTTTCAAGCCCATGTGTGGGTCCGGTCAGGCTGACGGTGGTGACATAGCCTTCGGGATACATCTCCCCCGCATCGGGCGAATAGACCAGATGCGCGCCAATGCTGGCGAGCTTCTGGGCGTCCGCCTCGAGCGTGCGCGGATAGGAGTCAAAATCCTCGCCCGGCGCGAACTGGGTCGGGTTCACGAAAATGCTGACGATGACGCGATCTGACGTTTCCAACGCCTGTTTGACCAGCGCCAGATGGCCGTCATGCAGCGCGCCCATGGTCGGCACGAAGCCGATGCGCAGGCCATCGGATCGCCATTGCCGGACCTGTTCGCGCAGATCAGCGATGTCGTAGGCGGCGGGCAGGGCGAGTTCGGGACCGTTGGACACGGCGGCCTCCTGGGCGAAATTACAGGCTGCACGCTAGCCTTAGCCGTGGCAGACTCGCAAGCGCGCGACTCGGTTCTGGGGATAGGCATGCGACTGGTCTTCATCACATTGGCGACACTGGGCCTGACGGCCTGTGTCAGCACGGGCTCTCCATCTGTGGAAGGTCGGGCGCAACCGGCTCTGGAGCTCGCGCGCCTGCTTGAAGACACCGCCCAGCGTCATCCTGAACGGATCGAGGCCTCGAGCGCGAGATGGGCGCCTTGCGGGCGGCGCTGCTCGAAGCGCCTCAAACCCCTATGACGCCGACGGCGGCCCTCGCGGGACCAGAGGATTTTGCGCCGGCTCCGGATCTCGATAACGCGCAGAGCCTTCTTTACGCCGCCCATCTGGCCTCCTACCGGCTGATGAGCAACGCGAGATCGGCTGGCGGCAGCTGAGCGGACAATTGCCCGCGCTGTCTTCCATGCAGGCGCGCACAGAGCTGGTGCATCTCGAGCAGGGCGACTTCCTGCGGCTGAAGGCTGGCCCGTTCGACACGCGCGCCGACGCGCAGGCCCTGTGCGCACAGGCGCAAGCAGCGGGTCTGTGGTGCCAAACCACGCACTTTACCGGTGCGGCTCTGCCCGGTTAGGTCCACAACATCACTTTGCCATTGAGCGCGGAGCATGCTAGCGCCGCGGCATCTGGGTATCGGGGAGTCGTCAACGTGTCTGCTGACGCCGTTGGGTCATCGGGGCGCGCCGTAGAGGGCGCGCACGTCATCGTGGTCGGGAACGAGAAGGGCGGTGCGGGCAAGTCCACCGTCGCCATTCACCTGGCGGTGGCCTGATGCGAATGGGCAAGACGGTGGGCGTGATTGATCTGGATTTGCGTCAGGCGAGCCTCAGTCGCTATCTTGAGAACCGGCGCCGCTGGGCGGATGCGCGCGGCGTCACCCTGCCCATGCCGGTGCAGGGGCGCCTGCCGATCTCTCAGTCACGCTCGCTTGACGAAGTGGAAGCGGAAGAGCGGGCGGCCTGGGAGGAAACCCTGGGGCAGCTTCATCGCGGCTGTGATTTCATCATCGTGGATTCACCCGGCGGCGACACCCATTACGCCCGGCTCGCCCATGCGAGCGCCGACACGCTGATCACGCCGATCAATGACAGCTTCATCGATTTTGCGCTGCTGGCGGAGATCGATGGCGACACATTCGAAGTCGGCCGCCCGAGCGTCTATTCGGAAATGGTCTGGGAGTGCCGCAAGCGCAAGGCCATGCGTGACCGCAAGTCCATTGACTGGCTGGTCATGCGCAACCGGGTCTCCAATCTCGATTCCCGCAACAAGCGCCGCGTTGGTCGCGGTTTGAAAGCGCTCTCCGAGCGCGTCGGGTTTCGTCTGGCGCCGGGCTTTTCCGAGCGCGTGATCTATCGCGAGCTCTTTCCCGCAGGGCTGACCTTGCTCGATCTGACCGAAGCGGGCTCGTCCATGACCTTCACCATGAGCCATGTGGCCGCCCGTCAGGAATTGCGCGAACTGATGATCGTGCTCAAACTGCCTGGCGTGAGCGGGAAACCCTTCCCGTTCTGAGGCGGACTGAAACGCGATCATGATCTATTACTTCTTCGTCCTGTTGATCCTGGTCGGCGTTGTCATCGCCATCCTGATGGCGAAACTGCCGTCCAAACAGGCGGCCAACCTCTTGCGTTGGGTGCTGGGCGTTGGCGGATTGCTGGTGGGCGGCCTGCTCACCAGCCGCGGCCTCGCTGTGGCCGGCATTCCCATGATTGGCGCAGCGCTCGGATTTCTGGGCGTCGCCATGGGACGCAAGCCGTCCCGCCGCTCGGGCGCGGTTCCTCCTCGCTCCCGCCTCAACGGGGATGAGCGAAGCCGAGGCGCGCGCCATTCTGGCGTCGGTCCTGATGCGGACGAAGAGACGATCCGCAAGGCGCACCGCACGATGATGAAGCGGGTCCATCCCGATCAGGGCGGATCTGATGCGCTGGCCGCAAAGGTGCAGGAAGCGCGCGACGTTCTCTTGAAGGACTAGGCCGAGGGGGCACGGCGAAGCAGGATTCCCCGCTCGCTTCGAGGCGCTGGCAGATCGAGCGGGCGCGGTCGCCGTCCAGACCGGCATAGCGGGCGCGCCAGAGCTGGCGTCCATTACGCTCCAGCGGCTCCACGCGGGCTTGCGCCTCGCCCAGAAGCGAATGCAGGCCCATCATGGCGATGCTCTCAAGGCGCGCCGAGGCGGCGGCCTGGGACGTGAAGGCGCCGACCTGGACCGACCAGCCTTCGGGCGTTGCAACAGGCGAGAAGGGCCGCGGACGGGGCGCAGCGTCCAGATCCGCCAGCTCCACCTGAGCCGCAGGCGCGCCCGGGGCGGAGCCCTGGGCGGTCTGGGCGGGCAGGGTGGTGAGCTCAGCGGTGAGGATTTCCTGTTCGCGCACCGGGTTCAGGCGCGGCGTGTTCATGGCCGCCAGCATCCGGCCTTCCGAACGGGCGTTGAGTGCGGAGAACGCGGCTTCGATCAGTTCACGGGCATGGGCGTCACGGACCGAGGCGGAGACCCCGCCCATCACCACGGCGATGATGCGATGACCGTCCCGCTCTGCGCTGGCGGCGAGGTTGAAACCCGAGGCGCGGATATAGCCGGTCTTCAGACCGTCCACGCCCGCCTGGTTGCCGACCAGAGAGTTGTGATTGCGATGGGTGACGCCATTCCAGCGGAAGCGGGTCTCACCGAAATAGTGATAATACTGGGGAAAGTCCTCATGCAGGGCATAGGCGAGCCGGGCGACGTCCCGCGCCGTGGTGTGCTGGGCCGCGTCAGGCAGGCCGGAGGCGTTCCGGAATACGGTGTTGGTCATGCCCAGCTCACGGGCGCGCAGGGTCATGACGGCTGCGAACCGCGCCTCGTCGTCCTGAAGGTGTTCGGCGACCGCGACCGCCACGTCATTGGCGCTCTGGATGATGAGGGCGCGGATCGCGTCCTCGACGCGGATCGTCTGTCCTGCACGCAAGCCCAGTTTCGAGGACGGACGGCTGGCTGCTTCCGCTGAGGCCGTAATGGCGTCATCCAGGCTGACCTCTCCGCGCTCCAGCGCCTCGAACAGCATGTAGAGGGTCATCATCTTGGTCAGCGAGGCGGGATAGCGCTCGGCGTCAGCCGCCGCGAATGCAGGACCTCGCCGGTCTCCATGTCCGCGACAAAGGCGGCGTATCGCTCGCTCGCCTCGGCGCGGGAGGTGAGGGCGAAAACGCTCAGAACGCACAGCAGGGCCAGGATGTATCGAGACATGCCCCGGACGATGGGGCACAAGCTCTTGCTCGAGCGTTAACCGTGCCGGGATTTTCTGCGCTCACAGGGCGCGACAAATTGTGCACCGCACAAAAACGCCTTGACGAGTCGCTTCTGAGCGTACATATATGCTGCACCTGCGAACGAGCAGGCAGCGCATGGAGCCCATCATGGCGAACGCGACTCCGAAAGAAACTGCGTCTGAGACGCCCGCGCCGACCGCTGCTGAAGCGGCGAAATCGGCGGCGTCTCAATCGGAAGCGAACCCTGAGGCTGCTGCGGAGCCGGCGAAGCAACCGGCTCGTCCCGTGAAGGCCAGCGCGAAGGCGCCGGCCAAGCGGACCGCCAAAAAGACGCCGGGCCAAAGCAAAACCCGAAAACCCTCGCCCCCGCGCAAATATTCTGGAGACACGTCGATGACCACCGCCAAGAACACCGCGAAAGACACGATCGAGACCATGACCACCGCGTCGAACGAAGCCATCAAGGACGGCTTCGAGAAGTCCATGAAGGCTGTGAATGATTTCAGCGCCTTCCACAAGGACACTGTTGACGCCGTGATCGCCTCGAGCACCACGGCCGCGAAATCCATCGAGGAACTGAACGCTGCGAACCTGGCCTTCGCCAAAAAGTCCATGGAAGACAGCGTGGCCGCCGCCAAGTCCATGGCTGGCGCCAAATCGGTTCAGGAAGTTCTCGAGATCCAGTCCGACTACGCCAAGTCGTCCCTGGATGCCATGATGGCCGAGATGAACAAGAATTCCGACCTGATGTCCAATCTGGTCAAGGACACCTTCAAGCCGATCAATGATCGCTTCTCCGCCGCTCTGGAACTGATGCAGTCCCAGCGCTAGGCGCACCTGATCGCCGGACCGCGTCTCGACGCGCGGTCCGGCCCCGTATCCTCCCTGACTGGTCCGGCGTTCGACGTCGGACCATTTTTTTGACCCGATTGGCGCGCTTTCCACGAATAAGCTGCGTTGTGATCAGTTGAGGGGGTTCTCAGTAACCCCGCCGCGCTTATTTAATTACAGGATCGATTGCCGCAGCCGAAAAACCGGATCAAGCTGGGGCAAGCTTATATGAGACGCCTGACTGCCCATGAGTGAGCCTAAGAAGCCAGACCTGCCCGATCAGGAGACCGGCGTTACAGTCAAGCCGCGCGCACGGACCAAGCGTCCGTCGATGTACAAGGTTTTGCTGCTCAATGACGACTACACGCCGATGGAGTTCGTCATCGAGGTTCTGGTTCGCATTTTTCACAAGGGGCAAGAAGACGCGACTCGCATCATGCTTCATGTGCACCAGCATGGAGTCGGGGTGTGCGGCGTGTTCACCTACGAGGTCGCCGAGACCAAGGTGGCCCAGGTCATGGACGCTGCGCGTCGCGCTCAGCACCCGTTACAGTGCACGATGGAAAAGGATTAGGCCTTGCCCTCTTTCTCACCCACTCTCGAACGTTCCCTGCATCGCGCCCTGACGGCCGCGACTGAACGCAAGCACGAATACGCCACGCTGGAGCATCTCCTGCTCTCGCTGTGCGAGGATGTGGATGCGTCTGCGGTCATGCGCGCGTGCGATGTGGATGTGGACGAGCTTCGTGACACGCTCAATGAGTATGTAGACGAAGAACTGGCGAGCCTCATGGTGGATGATGGCGAGGACGCCAAACCCACGGCCGGCTTCCAGCGCGTCATCCAGCGCGCGGTGATCCATGTCCAGAATTCCGGTCGCGATGAAGTGACCGGCGCCAATGTGCTGGTCGCGCTCTTCGCCGAACGCGAAAGCCATGCCGCCTACTTCCTCGCCGAGCGGGACATGACCCGGTATGACGCGGTCAATTACATCTCCCACGGCATCTCCAAGAAGCCGGGCGAGTCCGACTCCCGTCCGCCCCGTGGCGCGGAAGAGGATGCGGTCGAGCCGGGCGAGGGCGCCGAGGAGAAGGATGACGCGCTGTCCGCCTATTGCGTCGATCTCAACGAGAAGGCCCGCGAAGGCGGCGTCGATCCGCTGATCGGGCGCGAGCACGAGGTGGAGCGCTGCATCCAGGTGCTGTGCCGCCGCCGCAAGAACAACCCGCTGCTGGTGGGTGATCCGGGCGTGGGCAAGACCGCCATCGCCGAAGGTCTGGCGCGGAAGATCGTCGAGAAAGAAGTGCCTGAAGTCCTGGCCGAGGCGACGATCTACTCGCTCGACATGGGCGCGCTTCTCGCGGGTACGCGTTATCGCGGCGACTTTGAAGAGCGCGTGAAACAGGTCGTCAAGGCGCTCGAAGCCCGACCGAATGCGGTCCTTTTCATTGACGAGATCCACACCGTGATCGGCGCCGGCGCCACCTCTGGCGGCGCGATGGATGCGTCGAACCTCTTGAAGCCGGCCCTGCAACAGGGCGGCCTGCGCTGCATGGGCTCGACCACCTACAAGGAATATCGTCAGCACTTCGAGAAGGATCGCGCGCTGGCGCGGCGCTTCCAGAAGATCGACGTGACCGAGCCGTCCGTGCCGGACGCCATCAAGATCCTCAACGGTCTCAAGCCGTATTTCGAGGAATTCCACGACATTCGCTTCACGGCGGACGCTCTGAAATCGGCGGTGGAGCTGTCGGACCGCTATATCGGTGACCGCAAGCTGCCGGACAAGGCCATTGACGTGATCGACGAGGCGGGCGCCTCCATGCGTCTGGTGCCGCAGTCCAAGCGCAAGAAGACCATTGGCGTCAAAGAGATCGAGGCGGTTGTCGCCAAGATCGCCCGCATCCCCCGAAATCGGTCTCCAAATCCGACGAGGCGGTGCTGCGCGATCTGGAAACCTCGCTCAAGCGCGTTGTGTTCGGTCAGGACGACGCCATCGAGAAGCTCGCCAGCGCCATCAAGCTGGCGCGGGCCGGCCTGCGCGAACCGCACAAGCCCATCGGCTCCTACCTGTTCTCCGGTCCGACCGGTGTGGGCAAGACCGAAGTGGCCCGCCAGCTGGCGGATACGCTGGGCGTCGAGCTTCTGCGCTTTGACATGTCCGAATACATGGAGCGCCACACGGTGAGCCGTCTTCTGGGCGCGCCTCCGGGCTATGTGGGTTATGACCAGGGCGGCCAGCTGACCGACGCGATCGACCAGCATCCGCACTCGGTCCTGCTGCTTGACGAGATCGAGAAGGCGCATCCGGACATCTTCAACATCCTGTTGCAGGTTATGGACAATGGCCAGCTGACTGACGCGAACGGCAAGTCCGTGGACTGCCGCAATGTCATCCTGATCATGACTTCCAACGCCGGGGCCGCCGACGCCGCCAAGGAAGCCATCGGCTTTGGCCGCGGCAAGCGCGACGGTGAGGACCAGGCGGCGATCGAGCGTCTGTTCACGCCAGAGTTCCGCAACCGCCTCGACGCGATCATCCCGTTCTCGGGCCTCAAGATCGACGTCATCGGCCGGGTGGTCGAGAAGTTCGTCCTGCAGCTTGAAGCGCAACTCGCCGATCGCGGCGTGACCTTCGAGCTGACCGAGGCGGCGACCCGCTGGCTGGGTGAGCGCGGCTATGACGAGAAGTTCGGCGCCCGTCCGCTGAGCCGGGTGATCCAGGATCATATCAAGAAGCCTCTGGCGGAAGAGATTCTGTTCGGCCAGCTCAAGAAGGGCGGCGTGGTGAAGGTGGATGTGGACGCCGCTGATACCGAGCGCCTCGACTTCGAGATCATTCCGGGCGATCGCCTGAACGACGCCAAGCCCAAGCGAAAATCGAAAAAGACAAAAGAAACAGTGAAGTGATCAAACACTTTCATGCTTGCGCGCCGCTGATCCTCAGCGGCGCGTTCGTTTTGGGCGCTGGCGCATTCGCGCAGGCCCCTGACTTTCGCGCCGACGCCGAGCATTTGCTCGGGCTGATCGACGAGGAATACGCGTATTTCGACCGCTTTGACGGGCGAAACCCGGCCCGTAGCGCGAACGGCGTGGACCCGGACGCGGTGACGGATTCCGCCAGCCTGCTGCGCTTTGCCGAATGTGCGATCAACGCCATTCAGGATCATCACGCCATACTGGGCATCTCCTCACGCAGCTCTTACGGGCTGACGCCGAGCTATAACGATCTGTGGGTCGAGCACCGCAACGGCGCCTATATTATCACGGATGTGCGCGACGGCTCGCCCGCGCAAGCCGCGGGCATAGAGCCCGGCTGGCGTCTGGTCGCGGTGGCGGGGCAGTCCACGGACGAGGCCGTCTCGGAACTCTGCGGCGGTCCGTACAAGACGGCGGCTGCGAAAGCCTATGCCGCGCGGGTTCTGGCTGCAGGGCCGCGGGACGAGGTGCGAGAGTTCGTCTTTGTGGACGCCAGCGGCGGGGAACACGCCCTGAGCTTGCCCAATCTCTATCAGGTCGAGACGCCCGATCGGCCGCTCATCAGCGTGACGGAGCATGATGGCATTCGGGTTCTGCGGTTCAACAATTCATTGGGCGAGGATGGCCTGATCGCCGCCATTGATGAGGCGCTGTCAGGCGAACGCCCGGACGGGCTGATCATTGATCTGCGCGACACGCCCAGCGGCGGCGACACCCTTTATGCCCGCGCCCTTATGGGGCGTCTGATTGACGAGACCCGGCCCTATCAACGTCACGCCTTTCCGCAGATCGAGCGCGACACCGGCGTCGCCCGGCAATGGGTGGAAGAGGTCCTGCCGCGGGGCGACAGCCTGGCCGGTGTGCCGGTCGTGGTGATTTCCGGACGCTGGACAGGATCGATGGGCGAGGGATTGACCATCGGCCTCGACGCAGTGGCGGATGCGGTCACCCTGGGCGCGCCGATGGCGGGGCTTCTCGGCGCCATCTATGACTATGAGCTGCCCGAGACCGGCTGGACGGTGAAACTGCCCACCGAGGCGCTGTTTCACGTCAACGGAACGCCGCGTGAGGCCTATGTGGCGGACATACCGCTTGAGAGCGCGGATCTGCGCGGGCCAAACGGCGAGGACCTGGCGCTTGAGCGGGCCTTTGAGCTGCTCCGCTCCCGTTAGCCTGCGACAAACCCCAGAACCCGCTCCACGACCCGGGGATCGCGCAGGATGCCCCGATGGCCGACGCCTGCGAATATCTCTGAAACGGCGCCAGGCCAGGCGCTGGCGATGCGTTCGGCGCAAACGGACGGAGCGATCTGATCGTTCTCGCCATGCAGGATCAGGGCGGGCGCGGTGAAATTCGGCGCATCCAGCGTGATGTCGAGATTGGCCGCGGGTTCGCCAAAGCTCTCGCTCACCGCCTCCAGCATCAGCGCAATGGCGCGTTGGGACAAACCCATGGCCTCGCCCTGAAAGGCGACATTGCGGGGCAGGGCGTCCGGCGCGCCAAGGCCGATCACCCGCCCGGGCGCCAATGAGTGCCGGGCCATGGCCAGCACGGTGGCGGGCAGGCCCATGGAATGGGCGATGACGGCATGGGGCTGACCCAGCTGCGCCGCAGCTGCGCCCAGTCCTTCAGCAAAGAGAAGGATGTACGCCTTGTGTCCCTCGCTCTGGCCATGGGCGGGGCCGTCGATCATAGCGACGGAATACCCGGCCTCTTTCACGGCCTGACCCAGGGTGGAGAGGTCCGCGCTGTCCGCTTCCCAGCCATGCTGGAAGAAGACCAGCGGACCGTCACCGCCGCGATAGACCCGCTGCCTGCCTTCTGGGCCGACAAACTCCGTCTTCTCGAGGCCTTCGAGCCAGTCGCGGCCCTTGTCGGTCTGTTGCCGGACGCGCGGCCGGGTGAACTGGCGCTGGACTGACGCCTTGAAGGTGCGCGGGAACATCGCGGCGGTGGCGTTGGCGGCGATCGAGAAAGCGGAAGCGGTCATGGAGGGTCTCAAATCAGGAAATGGCGTCCACGCTAGGTCGATTGCACTTGAGGGCAAAGGGTTCGCCGTGCATGGCTGTCATAAAGCAATGACTGACCCCTCTCTCGCCGGAGACGATCATGACCCTGACCGCACTCGCCCTGACGCTGCTCATGGTGACCACCCCGACGCCCGACACGCCCGTCACCGGCCGCGTGGTGGCTGTGGATTTCACCGAGACGCCCGCCCTGGTCGAGGCCTTCGGCGGTCGACGCTTCTATGTGGAAGAGGATATGGGGCCGCCGCAATCACGTCTGCTCTGGGTGGCGTATGACTGCCAGGGGGAGGAGATGGCGCGGACTTTCCCGTTTGATCCGCGATGGACCAGCGGCTGGCATGGCGAGCCGTCAGAGGAGGGTGAGCTGGGCCCGCGTACCGGCGCAGGCTTGCAGTCCGGTCCGCTTGAGGATGCCGATGCGATCCTGCCGGTGAATGCAGCGCGGTTCGAGGTCATCGAGCGGGACGCCGAGGGGGAGCCCGTGACGGTCCACGGCCCCTTCGACATGCCGGAGGTCTGGTGTGAATAGCGGCGCCTAGAGCGCCGCCTTGATCTTTTCGCACAGGGCGTTGAGCTCATCCATATCCGCCTGGCCTGCGCTGCCATGGCCGGCGATGTCCTGGCCTTCCCAGCGGGGAATGATGTGGAAATGGATGTGGTAGACGGTCTGGCCGGCCGCGCGCCGTTGAACTGTGCGATGGTGACGCCATCAGGCTTGAGCGCGGTTTCGACGGCTTTGGCGACCTTCTTGACGCGCTTGATCGCCTCGGCGGCGCCAGCATCAGAAATCTCGAGAAGATTGCGCGCAGCCTCCTTGGGGATGACCAGGGTATGCCCTTTGCTTTGCGGGAAGATGTCCATGAAGGACAGCACATGCTCGTCCTCATAGACCTTCACGCAGGGCGCTTCGCCGCGCAGGATCTTGGCGAAGATGTTCTGGTCGTCATAGGTCCCGTGAAGGCTCATGGCGGGTCTCCCGATTGCAAAGGCTTTGGGGTGTGGTAGCGCGAACCGGAGGGCGGTCCAAGACCTAACCGTCCTTGCGATAGGGGCTGTCTGCGTCTAACGCCTGACGCTCGGTTTCCACCGCCCGGCGCTCGGACCGCAGATAGCGATCCACCGCGCCTGAAGGCCCTCATGGACCACATCATGGGCGGAATAGACCAGCTGCGGGCGGTAACCGCGCGCCAGCTTGTGTCCGCCCTGCGCGCCGGCTTCGACGCGCTTGAGGCCGTGGGCGAGGGCGTAGTCGATGGCCTGATGATAGCAAAGCTCGAAATGGAGCTGGTCGGCGAAGCGGAGCGCGCCCCAGTAGCGGCCATAGAGCGTGTCGGAGCCGATGAAGTTCAGGGCGCTGGCGATATGGGTTTCGCCCTCCTTCGCCATCACCAGCAGCACCTTGTCGGCCATGCGCTCATGGATCAGGGAAAAGAACTCGCGGTTGAGATAGGGCGTGCCCCATTTGCGCGCGCCGGTATCCTGATAACAGGCGAAGAACACGTCCCAATGGTGTTCGGTCAGCGCGTCGCCGGTGAGCTGTTCGATCGTGACCGCTTGCTGGGCGGCCTTGCGTTCCTTTCTTAAGGCCTTGCGCTTTCTTGAGGAGAGGGCGGCGAGGAAGCCTTCATAATCGCCATAGTCCTCGTCCTCCCAGATGAACTGGATGTCCTGCCGCGCCAGTAAACCTGCGCCGGTCAGGTCGGCCTGGGTGGGGGCGTCGGGGAAGAGTACGTGCCAGCTTGACAGATCGAGCTCGCGCACGGCGTGCCGGCCAGCCCGGATCAAGGCGCTGCGTATGTCGGGATCGCGGCTCAGCACACGCCGGCCGGTCGCGGGGGTGAAGGGAATGGCGGTCAGCAGCTTGGGGTAATAGGCGCCGCCGGCGCGCTCCAGCGCATCCGCCCAGGCATGATCAAAGACATATTCGCCATACGAATGCCCTTTCACATAGAGCGGCATCACGCCGAGAACCTGCCCGGCATCGTCCTCGGCGATCAGATGGCGCGGGCCCCAGCCCGTCTCCTCCACGGCGCTGCCGGAGGTTTCCAGGGCATCCAGGAAGTTCCAGCTCAGGAACGGGTCATAGGGCTGATCCTCCGGATTGGCGCATCGATCCCAGTCTGCGGGATCGATCTGCGCCATAGCGGTGATCATGCGCACGGAGATGTCGGTCATGACCCGTCCAGAAGCCTGCTCAGCGCCTCGATATAGGGTCGCGGGACCCGTTCTTCGAGCGGGATCACGCGATCTCGATCACCGCATCCACTTCCACGGCCGCGTTCAGCGGCAGAACCGCTACTCCGACGGCGGACCGGGCGTGGCGACCGGCGTCGCCGAACACCTCGACCATGAGGTCGGATGCGCCGTTGATCACCTTGGGTATGTCATGAAAGTCCGGATGGGCGTTGACGAATCCGCCCAGCTTCACGACACGCAGCACGCGGGTGAGATTGCGTCACAGGCGGATTTGAACTGGGCGATCAGGTTCAACGCGCACAGACGCGCGGCGGCCTGTCCGTCTTCCAGCGTCAGGCCGTCGCCCAGACGCCCGGTCACCAGACCGGTCGGGCCCATCGAGATCTGACCGGAAATATGGACGGTCTGACCGGTTTGCACGTGCGGCACGTAATTGGCTACGGGCGCCGCAGCTTCGGGCAGGGTGAGGCCCAGTTCTTTCAGGCGGGATTCAATTTCGGCCATGGGGCAAGCTCCGATTGGAAGTGGACCGCTTCAATTAGGCGCCTGAGAGACGATCTGGCAATGAGGGCGGCGGGTTGAATTCAGTGGGCCCGCCCGGCATGGTGCCTTTTAACGATAAGGTGAGCTGATGGCGCGCGATGCAGCGAGCATGACATCGCAGAGACCCGTCCGACTGCGGACAGCCGACGGCAAGTTGCTGTCCGGCGTCTTTCTCGTGCCGCAAGCGCCATCCGCCGTGATGGTGATCAATCCGGCGACCGGTTACCGCAAGGATTTCTATCTCCCATTCGCCGAAGCTGCGGCGGAGAACGGCTGGGCCGTACTGATCTACGATTACCGGGGGCAGGGGGAATCCGCGCGCTGCCATCCGCGTCGGGAGACCGCGCGCATGCTCGACTGGGCGCGTTATGATATTCCCGCAGCCGCCGAGGCGGCCTGCCAGGCCTTTCCAGCCTTCCGCTCGATATTGTCGGCCATTCCATAGGCGGGCAGTTCGCCGCGCTGATCGATCCTTCTCTGCCGGTGCGTCGACTGGCGCTGCTCTCGGCGTCCTCGGGGTATTGGGGCGAGCAGTCCGCACCGCTGAAATACTTCGCCTGGGCGTTCTGGCGGGTTTTCGGCCCGGTCTATCTTCTGCTGCGCGGGCATATACCCAAAGGCGTGTTCTGGCGCGGCGAACCCTTGCCGCCGCGCGTCTGGGCGGACTGGCGGGATTTTGGGGTCAATCCCGAGTGCTTCCGGGACGCCATCGCGGAGCTGGGCCTGACCTCGCGCTATGAAGGATTCACCGCGCCGGTGCGCGCCTGGACGCCGGATGACGACCCGATCGCCAATCCTCAGTCTGTGCGCTGGTTGCTGGAACGGTATGAAAACGCCCAGACGGAAATGAAACTGGTCAGCCATGAAGACGCCGGTCGCGGCGCGCTGGGTCATGACGGGCTGTTCCGGTCCAAGATGGCCGATGTGTTCTGGCCGCAGGTGTTCCGCTGGCTGTCCCAGGACGCTCACCGTCTGGCGCGAAGCGGCTAGTCGCGATCTTTCTTCAGCATCCGGCCCTTGATGATGGCCGCCTCGCCGAACTTGGCGCGCGCCGCATCCATGGCGCGTTCGGCGGCGGCGCGTTTGAGCGCATTGGGATCGAGCAGATCGCCGGCATCCGCGATGGCGGGCTCGAGCACCGAATACCCCGCGCCGATCAGCCGGTAGCGCACGCCGTCGGGCTCCTTGTCGAGCATGTCGCAGCTGATGCGATATAGCGTGTCCGCCAGCTGTGCGGGATCGGTGAGGGTGCGCCGTCGTGTGATCGTGCGAAACCTGTCGGTCTTGATCTTCAACGTCACCACGCGCCCGGCGACGCCTGGGCCTTCATCCGGTCAGCAACCTTCACGCAAAGCGGCCAGAGCCGGTCCTTGAGGACAGACTTGTCTGAGACATCATCATTGAAGGTCGTCTCGGCAGAGACCGATTTGCGCTCGCGCTCGGGGCTGACCTTGCGGTCATCCTGAGCGCGCGCCAGCCGGGCGAGCCGCAGACCGGAATCGCCGTACTTGCGCGCCAGATCGCCCTCAGACCGCCTGAGCACGTCAGACAGGGTGTAGAGCCCGTCCGCATTGAGTTTCTTGCCCAGCACGGGGCCCACGCCATAGACATCCCCCACCTTCATCTGCGCCAGGAAGGCTGGCGCGTCCGCCCGGCCGATCACAGAGAACCCGTTGGGCTTGTCGAGATCAGAGGCGGTCTTGGCGAGAAACTTGTTGAAGCTGAGGCCCACAGACACGGTAACCCCGACCTCGTTGAGGATGCGGCGTTGCAGGCGCAGCAAGGTCAGGGCGGGCGGGGCCCCGTGCAGCTTCTCCGTGCCCGACAGATCCAGAAAGGCCTCGTCTATGGAGAGCGGCTCCACAAGCGGGGTCACATCCTCCATCATGGCGCGGATGCGTTTGCCCTCGGCGGCGTAGACCGCCATGCGCGGGCGCACGACGACCGCATCGGGACAGGCTTTGAGCGCCTTGAACATGGGCATGGCTGACTTCACGCCATAAAGGCGCGCCACATAGCAGGCGGTGGAGACCACGCCGCGCTTGCCGCCGCCGATGATCACCGGCTGGTCCTCGAGCTCGGGATTGTCGCGTTTCTCGACCGAGGCGAAAAAGGCGTCGCAGTCGATATGGGCGATCGCGAGCGTGTTGAGTTCGGCGTGATGCAGCACCGGACCGCGCCCGCATCGGGCGCATTTCGCACCGGGTGCAGCGGGCGCCAGACAGCTGCGGCAGTAGCCGGCATGTGCGGGAGAGGAAGACATCAGTTGTCATCCCATAGCCAGGCCGCGCCGCGCACGCCCGAGCTGTCGCCATGAAGGGGCGTGCGGATTCGGGCGACCAGATCATCGCCGGAGAGCCAGTGCGGCAGACGTTTTTGCGAGCGTGTCCGCAAATCCGTCCAGGTTCGACAGGCCGCCGCCCAGCACGATGACCTCCGGATCCACGATCTTGATCACGCTGGTCAGCGCGCGGGCGAATCGGTCCGCATGGCGGTCGAGACTGAGCTGGCAGGCCTTGTCGCCCAGTTTCGCTGCGGCGGCGATTTCCGGCGCGCTCAACGATCGCCCCGTCTGGCGCTCATGGTCACGCGACAAGGCGGGACCGGAACACCAGGCCTCCACGCATCCTGATCTTCCGCAATAACAGGCCGGGTCGGCCGCCCGCTCCTCAGCAGTCAGATAGGGCAGGGCCATGTGCCCCCATTCGCCAGCGCTTGCGTCCGCCCCTCTCACCAGCCTGCCGTTCAGGACGAGGCCGCCGCCCACGCCGGTTCCCGCAATGACGCCGAACATGCTCAGAGCGCCGGCGGCTGCACCGTCCCGCGCCTCAGACAGGGCGAAGCAGTTGGCGTCATTGGCGCAGCGTACGGCGCGGTTCAGTCGCCGGGAGAGATCCTGATCAAGGGGACGGCCGTTCAATGCAATGAGATTGGAATGCCGCATCAGCGGTTCTGGGGCTGAGCGATCCGGGATGGCACAGGCCCACAGGCAGGGGGGGTGACAGACCGGCTTCACGTTCGACCTTCGTCACCAGGTCCGCGATGGCGTCCAGTGTTTCAAGATAGTCGCGAGATACGGGCGAGCGGCGACGCAAGACGCACGCGCCGCTGTCTTCAACCAGGGCCGCCTCGATTTTCGTGCCTCCGAGATCCACGCCTAAACGTAACACGTGTCGCCTCTTTTTGATCGCATCCGACGTTCATATCTTGTTCTAATCGTCCTGCGAAGGCGGCGACTCATTCTTGATTAAGGAAAGTCGGGTTAAATGCACTCTGGATGGTCAAAACGCTCACGCTGCAAAGACGGCGGGGCGAATTGGGGAAAGCGCGGTTATAATGCTGCAGGTCATGTCCAAAAAAGTTCTGATCGTTGAAGACAACGAGCTGAACATGAAGCTCTTTCGTGATCTGCTCGAAGCGCACGGCTATGAGACCGTGCAGACCAGCGAAGGCCTCAAGGCGCTCGATATGGCGCGTGAGCACAAGCCGGATCTGATCCTCATGGATATCCAGCTGCCCGAAGTGTCCGGGCTGGATGTCACCAAATGGATCAAGAATGATGACGAATTGTCGGCCATTCCCGTGGTGGCCGTGACCGCATTCGCCATGAAGGGCGATGAGGAACGCATTCGTGAAGGCGGCTGCGAGGGCTATCTGTCCAAGCCGATCACGGTTGCCTCCTTCATCAAAACGGTTCGGGACTTTCTCGACTAGAAGGAGACACGGGTGAGCGCGCGCATACTGGTCGTTGATGACATCGAGACGAACCGCCGCCTGCTGGAAGCACGCCTGACGGCTGAGTATTTCGATGTCTTGATGGCGCAGGACGGACCGACCTGTCTCGATCTGGCCCGGTGCGAGAAACCGGATGTGATCCTGCTCGACATCATGATGCCGGGCATGGACGGCTTTGAGACCTGTCGCCGTCTGAAGGCGGACCCTGAAACCCGGCATATTCCTGTTGTGATGGTCACCGCGCTGGATCAGCGCTCGGACCGGATTCGCGGCCTGGAAGCCGGCGCAGACGAGTTTCTCACCAAACCGGTGGATGATGTGGCGCTGTTTGCACGGGTGCGCTCCTTGCTGCGCCTGACGAGCGTCATGGATGAATTGCGCCAGCGTGAGAGCAATGGCGTTGAGATGTTGCCCTTCGAGCCCGCCAATGGCGGCGGTCGCGTCATTGTGGCGGCGGCCGACCAGGCGGCCGCGCACCGCATCGCCCGAGCCTTGCCCGCAACGCTGGATGCGCATGGTTATGGCGATCCCAAGATCGCCATTTCCCAGGCGCGTCACGCTGATCTTGTAATCGTTGATCTCAGCTCGCCGCGCTTTGACGGTTTGCGCCTGTGTGCGCGCATCCGCTCGGACGTGGACACACGGCAGGTGCCGCTTCTGGGCGTGGTCGACGAAATGGACAAGCGCACCATGGTGCGCGCGCTCGATCTGGGCGTGAACGATGTGATTTCGCGCCCGCTCGATCCGGGCGAGCTGTCTGCGCGCAGCGCCACCCAGCTCAAGCGCAAGCGTTATGCGGATGCCCTGCGGGACCGTCTGGATGAAAGCCTTGAGATGTCGGTGCGCGATGCGCTGACCGGGCTGTTCAATCGTCGCTATACAGTGTCGCGCCTGCGCCAGGCGCTCGATGGCCTGCGCGCCAATCATGAGCCGCTGACCACAGCGCTGATCGATATCGACCATTTCAAGCGGATCAACGACACCTGGGGCCATAATGCCGGCGACCAGGTGCTCAAGGAGATCTGCGCCCGTCTGAACGAGCAGTTACGCGCCATCGATATTGCCGGCCGCTATGGCGGCGAGGAATTCCTGGTGGTGTTCTCCAACACCACTGCGCGCGAAGCCTGTGACGCATGGAGCGGGCCCGTCTGGCGGTCTGCGCCACCCCCGTGACCCTGCGCGAGACCGGCGACATCATCAATGTCACCATGAGCGTCGGCGTGGCGGAAGCCTTCATGGACGATAGCGTCGAGGCGCTGATCGAGCGGGCGGACACGGCGCTTTATGACGCCAAGCGGTCCGGACGGAACCGGGTGATCGAGGCAAAACGAAAAGCCGCCTGAACCAACAGGCGGCTTTCCTCAATCCGGATAGACCAATAAATCGCGCTGAAGCGCAGACTTACTTGATCTTGCCTTCTTTAAACTCGACGTGCTTGCGCGCGACCGGGTCGTACTTTTTCAGAACGAGTTTCTCGGTCATCGTGCGGGCGTTTTTCTTGGTCACGTAGAAATAGCCCGTGCCCGCCGTCGAGTTCAGGCGGATTTTGATGGTAGTCGGCTTGGCCATAGTCGCGCACCCGTACACAAAAACTTGGCGCGCCAGACACAAGTCCGGCGCAACGAGCCGCGGAACATACTCGCGCCTGCGCTGCTGTCAATGCTGCGAACGCTGTTTGCTCAGTAGAGACAGGACGAAGTACAGCCCGGCCATCGCGGCGAAGGCGGCCATCAGGCCCCACGGATCTGCAATATCCATGGAAATGCCGCCCAGGGCCGGGCCCAGAAGCGAGCCCAGGCCATAGGCGAAGATGAAGGCTGCGTTGGCCGAGGCGAGGGCGCCGGGCTGAACGCGCTCCCCGATCATGGCGAGCCCGATGGTGTAGAAGGCGCTGCTGGCCCCCACAAAGAAGAAGACCATGGGGATGAGAAGCCACAGATTCGCGCCCGCGAGCCCCATGGCGACCGACAGAATCACGGCGCTCAGCGCCACACCCGACAGGGTGCGGTCCCGGCCGGTGCGATCGGCCAGCTTGCCGAGCGGGATCTGAAGGGCGATCGCTCCCAGGGCGCCTATGGCGACCAGCAGGCCCACGCCCTGTTCGGCGATGCCGATCCGCTCGGCGTAGACCGGCATGAGCGAGAAGACATTGGTTTCAAGTCCGCCGAAGACCAGCCCGGCCAGAATCGCCAGGGGCGCAAGCCGTCCGGCGCTCAGCAGGCTTTTAAGCCCGGCCTCGTCCGGACTGGGCGGTTTGATCTGAGGGCCCTTCAGAATGAGGATCGGAAGCGCGCCCAGCGCATAGATCACCCCGCCTGCGATCCAAGGCGTCCAGCCTTCCGATCCCAGTAGCGACAACAACAATCCGCCCGAGCCGAAACCACCCGACAGCACGGTGGCGTAGACCGCCAGCAGGCTGGCGCGGCTTTCGGGTTTGGCCAGCTGATTGATCCACGTTTCGCTGGCGACGAAGATGATCGTCACCGACAGGCCCATGACAAAGCGTAGCCCGAACCAGACCAGGGGGTCGGGCATGGCCGGAAAGAGGACAAACCCTGCCGCCGTGATCAGTGCGCAGATCACCACGGTCTGACGCGGCGGCGTGCGCGCCATCAGCGCCGGGATGAGCGGCGTCGCCAGAAGCGTTGAGAGTGCCGCGGCGGCGGCGTTCGTGCCCACAATGGCGGCTGAGCCGGTCATGGCCTCGAGATTGAGCGCCACCAGCGGCATCAGCAGGCCGAAGCCGCATCCCGCGAGGGCGGCGCAGCAGATCGCCGCGATCAGCGAGCGGGTGCGGGCAAGGTCTGGCGAGGTGAGGAAGCTGGCGATCATCGCCGGGCCTATAGCCGGACTTCCTGCCTTTGTCCCGCCCGGAATGACACCATCAGCGGGCGCGGTCGTCCGCCCAGCGAGGCCAGGGCGGTTTCAGCAAAGACATTGAGCGCCTCATCCCTGAGCAGCTCGGGCGCTCTTTCAGGATTGACCCAGGCGATGCGCTCTCCGCCCCTGCGCTTGACCGAGTTGGAGATGCGGGCGACAGGCGCGGTGAATACCCGGACATGGCGGCGCGTCTCTGCGTCAGCCGGATCGAGCGCGCGGCCCAGATAGGTCAGGCTGTCGCGGTCGGGCTGGAGATGGTGACGGGTCAGGCGCGCCCAGGGGTTTGTGCCCGGCACGTGCACATCTGACGCGAGCGGCCTTGCCAGAAGCTGGCCCAGCTCTTCAGACAGCGCGCGAATGGCGGCGTCCATATAGGCGCCGGTCTGCTTTTCGGGCGATCCAAGGCGCTTGCGGGAGATCACGGGGCCGCCAAATGCTTCGAGGCCGTCGCCGCGCGCCGGCCGCGCCATCGGCAAGCCGTACCCGTTTTCCGTCCGCACCAGCGCAATCTGGCGCGAATGCGGGTCGGCCAGCAGTATGGTCGCCATATTGATCGGGCGCGCGCTCATAGGGTTTCAACCCTGGGACCGGATCGCGTGCTCTTCAGATAGCGCACGGGGCGGGCAGGGTCCTTGAGCCAGGCTTCAAGCTCGCCGATCACATATTGCGTGGCGATTGGCAGATCGAGCGTGTCGCGTTCGCTCAGCCCGACCCACCGCAAATCCTCAAGCTCGCCATTGCTGGTGAGGTCTACGGGGCCGTGTACATGCTCCACATCACAGGTGAAGAACCAGGCGTCGAACCGACGCGGTCGACGGGGGGGCGTGATGGCCCGGGTGATCACGTCCAGCGGTGCGGCGTTGGGCTGCGCGCCGGCCGCCTCGAACGGCGCCCAGGGCGCCTTGAAGGTGCAGGCGTCCTCCGCCGGCTTGCCAAGGATCAGACCGGTTTCTTCCGCCGTTTCACGCAGGGCCGCCGCCGCCGCGGCGCGCGCGCGGCGTTCGGTCAGCACGCGCGTCATCACCGAGCGGGTCTTGTCATTGAGCTCTTCAGCCAGCGGCGCATAGCCGTCGGTGGGGTCCACGCGGCCGCCGGGAAACACATATTTTCTGGGCATGAAGACATGTCCGGTCGAGCGCCGACCGAACAGGAGTTCTATCTCGCCATTCGCGCGCTGTCTGCGCAGCAGCAGCGAGGCGGCGAGTTTCGGGCGTGGACTGGTTTTAGGCGCTGTTTTCTTATCGTTTTTGCGTCTGGCATTGTGTTTCTTTGCGCGCGGGGAGCCGCGGCGCTCGTATTTGTCGCGCGGGCGTCCGCGCCCTTTGGGCGGTTTTCCTGATTCAGGCGGTGTTAGAATGTCGAATAACAGCCCGCCCGTCACGGGTGTCGCTTCATCCAGGCGCACTGTCACCAACATGCCCAGCCGATAGCGACCGCCCGAGCTTTGCCCGACCAGCGCATGGGCCGCCTCGTCGTGCATATAGTATTCCTGACCGAGCTGAGAGACCGGGCACAGCCCGTCCGCGCCGGTTTCATGCAGGCGCACGAACAGCCCGAAGCGCGTCACGCCGGTGATCCGGCCTTCAAACTCCGTCCCCACGCGGTCAGCCAGCCAGGCGGCGATGAAGCGGTCCACCGCGTCACGCTCGGCGGCCATGGCGCGGCGTTCATTCGAGGTGGTGTCCTCGGCGATGCGCTGAAGCTGGCTGCGCTCTTCATCGGTCTGGCCGTCCGAGCCCAGATTGTAGGCGCGGATCAGGCGCGGTGGACGGTGAGGTCCGCATAGCGCCGGATGGGCGAGGTGAAGTGAGCGTATTTGGCCAGGTTAAGCCGAAGTGGCCGATATTGTCGGTGTCATAGACCGCCTGGGACTGGCTGCGCAGCACCACCTCATTGACCGTCTCGTAATGGTCGGTGGGCTGAGCCGCCTGCAGCAGGGTGTTGAAGCGCGACGGCGTCGGGCGCTCGCCGCGGGTCCATTTCAGGCCCACATGGGGCAGGAAATCCGCGAGGTTATCGAGCTTTTCAGAGCCCGGCTCATCGTGAATGCGGTAGATGAGGGGGCTGTTCCTGGCCTCCAGCGCCGTGGCGGCGGCCACGTTCGCCTGGATCATCATCTCTTCGATCAGCTTGTGCGCATCGAAGCGCTCGCGCAGGCGCACGCCCTGGACCCGGCCATCCTCGCCCACGATCACCTTGCGTTCGGGCGCGTCGATCTCCAGCGGCTCGCGACGCTTGCGGGCTTGCCTCAACGCCCCATAGGCGCCCCAGAGCGGCTTGAGCACGTGCTCCAGCAGGGTTTCCGCCTTGCCCGTGCCGTTTCCGTCAATGGCGGCCTGAGCTTCTTCATAGGCCAGCTTGGCGGCGGACCGCATCCAGCCGCGAATGAAGCGGTGACCGATCTGATTGCCATTGCGGTCAAAAACCATGCGCACGGCCAGACACGGACGTTCCTCGCCCTCGCGCAGCGAGCACAGATCATTGGACAGGCGCTCGGGCAACATGGGCACCACCCGGTCCGGCAGATAGACCGAGACGCCGCGATTGCGCGCGCCCTTGTCGAGCGGACTGGCGGGCGTGACATAGGCGGCGACATCGGCGATGGCGACCATCACGATCCAGCCATCGGGATTTTTCGGGTCGTCGTCGGGCGCCGCCCAGACCGCATCGTCATGGTCGCGAGCGTCAGCCGGGTCGATGGTGACAAGCGGTATGTCGCGCAGATCCTCTCGATTGCCCATGGTGACGGGCTCGATGGCATCGACCTGCTTGAGTTCGGCATCCAGAAAGCCATCGGGCACGCCGTGTTCGGCCATGGCGATGATGGAGCCGGCGCGAGCGCTGTCAGCCCGGCCCACGACTTCATCGATCATGGCCGTCTTGAGACCATGACGACGCTCGGACGCGATGCGCACGATGACGAGATCGCCATCCTGAGCCTTGCTGGTCTCGCCACGGGCCGGCACCAGTTCGTGACGGGCGCGTCGATCGACCGGGACCAGACGCGCCGGGCCGCGGGTATTGTCGCGCAACACGCACAGAATGCGGTGCGCGGACTGGCCCAGCTTCTTGATGACGCTGGCTTCGTAGCCCTCTTCGTCCTTGAGCGGGGCAAGCCGTGCGAGAATCTTGTCGCCCACGCCCGCAGCGGGGCCGCGCGTACGTTCGCCGGGCTTGAGGATGATTTCGGGCCTTGCAGCTCAGGCTTCACCGGCTGGCAGAGGAACTCGCCATCCACATCGCGGTCGATCACTTCCAGCACCGTGACCGCCGGCAGCTGGTCGGCCATTTCATAGGCCTTCTGCTCATTCTTGCGGATCTCGACGCCATCCTCGAGCTCGCGCAAAGCGAGCTTGAGGCCGGACCGCTGGTCGCCCTTCAGTCCCAGAGCCTTGGCGAGTTCACGCTTGGTGAAGCGTCCTTCGCCCAGCCGGATCGCCTCGAGAAGGGCGTCCTTGGTGAAACCAAAGCGGGCGTATGGATCTTCGTTCAAGACGGGGCCTTTGTACTCTTTGCGGTGGTTTTCTTGGCGGTGGTCTTTTTCGCGGCGGGTTTCTTGGCGGCGGTCTTGGTCTCGCCATCCGCCTTCTTGGCCGCCGGTTTCTTGGCCGAGGCCTTTTTCTTCGCCGGCGCCTTCTTCTTGGCAGGCGATTTGGCCGCTTTTGCGGCGATAAGCTCCAGCGCCTGCTCCAGCGTGACCTCGGCCGGGTCCATCTCCTTGGGCAGGGTGGCGTTGATCTTGCCGAATTTCACATAGGGGCCGTAGCGGCCGCTCATGACATTGATCGCGCCGCCCTCATCAGGGTGCTCGCCCAGCTCTTTCAACGGAGCTGCGGCTGCGCCGCCCCGACCGCGCGGATTGGCTTTCTTCTGCTCGATCAGATCGACGGCGCGGTTCAGGCCCACCTCGAACACCTCGTCGGCGTTTGCAAGGTTCGCATAGGTCTTGCCGTGCTTGACGAACGGACCATAGCGGCCAATGCCCGCCTCGATCATCTCGCCGTCTTCGGGGTGGGGCCGACCTTGCGCGGCAGGTCGATCAGCGCGACCGCCTTCTCAAGCGTGATGGACGCCGGATCCCAGCCCTTGGGAATGGAGCCGCGGCGCGGCTTGTCCTCGTCCTCGACCTGCATTTCGAGATACGGGCCGAAGCGACCGTCCTTGAGCACGATCATGGCGCCGGTCTCGGGATGTTCGCCCAGCTCGCCATCACCGGCGACGGCGTCGAGCTCGCCCCCGCCCAGCGGCCGGGTATAGCGGCAGTCAGGATAGTTCGAGCAGCCGACGAAGGCTCCGTGCTTGCCCAGACGCAGCGACAGCGCGCCCTCATTGCATTTGGGGCAGACCTTGGGATCGGACCCATCTTCGCGCGGCGGGAAGATCAGCGGCGCCAGCGCCACATTCATCGCGTCGATCACATCGCCAATGCGCAGATCGGCGATATCCTCGATGGAGGCGTGGAAGTCCTTCCAGAAGTCGCGCAAAAGCTGCTTGTATTCGAGATCCCCTGCCGAGACCTTGTCGAGCTGGTCTTCCAGCGACGCGGTGAAGTCGTACTGGACGTAGCGCGCGAAGAAGTTTTCCAGGAAGGCGATGACGACCCGGCCTTGTCCTCGGGCCTGAAGCGCTTGTCTTCCATGCGGACATAGTCGCGGTCGCGCAGCACCGACAGGGTGGAGGCATAGGTGGACGGACGGCCAATGCCCAGCTCTTCCATCTTCTTGACCAGCGAGGCCTCGGTATAGCGGGGCGGGGGCTGGGTGAAATGCTGTTCGGCCAGCGTCGTCTCGGCCTTTGCCGATGCGCCTTGCTTTACGGCGGGCAGGCGGTTCTCGCCTTCATCCTCTTCGTCGTCGCGGCCTTCCTGATACAGGGCGAAGAAGCCCGGGAAGGTCACGACGGTGCCCGTGGCGCGCAGGGCGAGGGACTGGTCGGCGTTCTCAAGTCGATGGTGGTCCGCTCAAGCTGCGCCGCTTCCATCTGACTGGCCACGGCGCGCTTCCAGATCAGCGCATAGAGCTTGGCCTGATCGGCCTCCAGGCGCATCTCGTCGGGATGGCGGGTGAAGCTCGTCGGGCGGATGGCTTCGTGCGCTTCCTGGGCGTTCTTGGCCTTGGTGGAGTAAAAGCGCGGCTTCTCCGGCACGAAGTCCGATCCATGACGCTCGGCGATCACATCGCGCGCCTGCATCATCGCGCCCATATCCATGGAGACGCCATCGGTCCGCATATAGGTGATGAGACCCACCGTCTCGCCGCCCAGATTGACGCCTTCATACAGGCGCTGTGCCGTGCGCATGGTGCGTTGGGCGTCAAAGCCCAGCTTGCGCGCCGCTTCCTGCTGCAGGGTCGAGTGGTGAAGGCGGCGGCGGATTGCGCTTGGTGGGCTTGGCCTCGACCGCCGCCACGGTGAAGCTCGCCGACTTGATGGCGGCTTCCGCGGCGCGGGCGCGCTTTTCCTCGCCAATGGTCAGGCGGGTGATCTTTTCGCCTTCAAACCGGGTCAGTTTCGATGCGATCAGCTGATCGGCGCCCTCGGCCTTCACCTCGGCGTCCACAGACCAGTATTCCTGGCTGACGAACCGCTCGATCTCGGTTTCGCGCTCGGTGATCAGTCGCAGCGCCACAGACTGCACCCGGCCCGCCGAGCGCGCGCCCGGCAGTTTGCGCCAGAGAACCGGCGACAGGGTGAAACCCACCAGATAGTCGAGCGCACGGCGCGCCAGATAGGCCTCCACCAGCTCCATATCGAGCTCGCGCGGATTGGCCATGCGTCGCTGACGGCTTTCTTCGTGATGGCGTTGAACGCCACACGCTGGACGTGCTTGTCCTTGAGCACCTTGCGCTTCTGCAGCGCTTCGAGAAGGTGCCAGGAGATCGCTTCACCCTCGCGATCCGGGTCAGTGGCGAGGATCAGGGTGTCGGCGTCCTTGAGCGCGTCGGCGATCGCTTGATGCGCTCCTTGGACTTGCCCTCCACGGTCCAGTCCATCGCGAAGTCTTCCTCGGGACGCACCGATCCGTCCTTGGGCGGCAGATCGCGCACATGGCCGAAGCTGGCGAGCACGGTGTAATCGCTCCCCAGATACTTGTTGATGGTTTTGGCCTTGGCCGGGGATTCGACGACAACGACGTTCATATGATCACTGATAGCAGGGTGATGCGGTCCAGCGTCAAGGCTGGTCCGGTCAATGGCGGCGGAAGGTGGGGATAGTTCATCACCCTGTCAACATGGGGCTGACGCTTGCCAGAAAGCGAGCACAGGTTTACGGCTCCCCGCAGAGTTGTTCAAAGAGCAATCAAAACGATTATGGCCAAGTCCCCCACCGGCGCTTCTGACGATCCCGCCTTTCGCGAGAAGACCACCCAGGAAGCCGCGGGCTATCTTGTCGAGATGCTCGCCGCACTGTCCCATTTCGCGCACAGGGCGGATCTGAGCAATTCCTCCGTCATGCTGGCGACAGCAGCGCATGTGATTGAACAGGAATGCCGGCAAGTGACCCGAAAGCCGCCCCTGACCAATCCGGATGCGGATCCGGCTGCCTTGTTCCCCTTCTTTCCCGATGGCCGACCCCGTAGCGGCGGCCCGCGAACCTAGACGCTGCAGACCATGCCGTTGGGCCAGATCTCACACCGGCCCGCCAGTTCCAGTTCCACAAGCGCCGCCAGGACGACACGCGCTGGCGCCCGGGTCAGCCGCGCCAGTTCGTCGCGGGAGACAGGGGTGGGGGACAGCAGCCCGGCGATGCGCTCGCGAATGTCGGACACGGCCTCATCGAGTGCGCGCGCATCCTCGAACTCGTCTTCAAAGTCTGCGCCTGAGGGTTCCTCGAGTTTCAGGCGGCGCGCGCCGGACAGGATGTCGATGACATCCTCCACGCCCTGGATCAGCGCTGCGCCATCCTGAAGGAGGCGGTTCGAGCCGCGGGCGCGGGGATCCAGGGGCGAGCCCGGAACCGCCATGACTTCGCGGTTCTGCTCCAGCGCATATCGCGCTGTAATGAGCGAGCCCGAGCGCTCCGCCGCCTCCACGACCAGAACGCCCAGGGAGAGCCCCGAGATCAAACGGTTGCGACGCGGGAAGTCGCGCGCCTGCGGGCTGTAGCGGGGCGGGCTCTCGCTCACCAGCAGGCCCTGTTCGGAGATGGCGTGATAGAGCGCCTCGTGCTCGGGCGGGTAGATCGAGGTGAGACCGCCGGCCAGCACGGCGATGGTCCCGGTTTCAAGGCTGGCGGCATGGGCGGCGCCGTCTATGCCCCGCGCCAGCCCCGAGGCGATCAGAACGCCGCGTTCTCCCAGGCCCCGCGCCAGATCGCCTGCAAAGCGCAATCCCGCGGCGGACGCGTTGCGCGCGCCGACCATGGCGCAGACCGGCTTGTCTGAGAGCAAGAGCGGGCCTTTGACCGTGATCACCGGCGGTGGTGGATCAAGGGTCGCCAGATCTGAGGGAAACTCCGCCTCACAGGCGCACAACAGGCGTGCGCCAAAGTTTTCTATGTCGGCCAGCTCGTCCTCGGCCTGTTCGCGGGCGATCGCCTTCAGCGGCTTGGCGCGGCCGCCGCGCTTTGAAAGGTCCGGAAGGGCGTCAATGGCGCGACTGGCGGTTTCGAACCGCTCGATCAGCTTGGCGAAGGTGACAGGTCCAACCCCCGATGTGCGCGACAGGCGAAGCCAGTCCACGCGCTCGGTCGGGGAGAGGGACCGGCGCGTCACGTCTTCTTGGCCCCGATTTTGGGTTCCTCACCCTTGAGGATGCGGCCGATATTCTCCTGATGCCGCCAGTAGAGCAGCGCGGCGAGGAAGAGCGCGAGAATGGCGACGTCCTCACGGCCGAAGGCATAGGCCAGAGCCGGGGCGGCGAGAGCTGCAGTGAGCGCGGACAGGGATGACATGCGCAGCATCAGCGCCATGCCCAGCCAGACAAAACAGGTCAGGGCGCCGACGGGGAAGTGGGCGGCCAGCAGCACCCCGAGAAAGGTCGCCACGCCCTTGCCGCCCTTGAACTTCAGCCAGACCGGGAAGCAATGACCAAAGAAGGCCGCGCCGCCCGCAATCAGGCCCGCCGTCGGATTGGCGAAATAGGTGAAAAGTAGCAGGCGAAACCCGCCTTGCCTGAGTCGAGGATGAGCGTGGCGAGCGCCAGATCCTTGCGGCCTGTGCGCAGCACATTGGTCGCGCCGATATTGCCCGAGCCGATGGCGCGAATATCCCCAAGCCCGGCCAGCTTGGTCAGCAGCAGGCCGAACGGGATCGAACCGAACACATAGCCGACGACCAGCGCCGCCGCGAACCAGGGATCAAACATCATTACTCATCTTCCAGTTGATGGATAATCGCGCCTTCCGCGACCGTGATCAAGGTGCGACCGAACAGGCGTCGCCCGGAAAAGGCGCTTGGCGCGCGGCATTGCAGGGCGCCGCGGCCATAGACGAAGGGGGCGCGGGGGTCGAACGCCACAAGGTCCGCCGGTGCGCCCTCTTCAAGTCGTCCCTGTTCGAGGCCGAGAATGTCCGCCGGGCCGGAGGTCACGGGGCGCAGCGCTTCAGCGAGGCTCATGCGCCCCTCATCAGCCAGTCCGCACAGAACAGGCAGCAGGGCTTCCAGCGTGGCGGAGCCGGGCGCAGCTTCGGGGAAGGGATGGGCCTTGGATTCGTTGGTCAGGGCGATGTGGTCAGACACCACCGCGTCGATACGGCCCTCGCTCAGCGCATCGATCAGCGCCTGACGGTCGTTTTCGCTGCGCAGGGGCGGCTCCAGCCGGTAGCGCGGGTCCAGACCGCCGGTATCCATCTCGTTGAAGCTGAGATGGCTCACCGGAACCGTCACAGCGACTTCCAGACCGTCTGAGCGGGCCCCGCGAACGGCGTCGAGCGCCTCGCGCGTGGTGACGCGGTCGAAGATCAGGCGCGCACCGGTCAGGGCCGCCAGTGATGCATCGCGCTTGAGCGCCATGGCTTCCGATTGCGCAGGCCGTGAGGGCAGGCCCAGGCGCATGGAGAGATCACTCTCGGTCGCCAGCGTGCCGCGGCTGAGGCCGTGATCTTCCGGACGCAGGCTGACCCAGGCGTCAAACCCGCCCGCGTAAGCCAGAACCCGGCGCGCCAGGCGCGTATCGGCCACCGGCTGGCCGCCATCCCCCAGATACAGCGCGCCGGCGCGCAGCATCAGACCGATCTCGGCCATGTCCTCAGGTGAGCTGACGCAGAGTCCGGCCGCATAGAGCCGGACAGCGCTCGTGAGCGCCGCCGCGTTCACCGCCGCAATGTCTTCAGGGGTGCGGAACCCGCCGCCGCTTTCAGGCGAGAGCACCAGCGTCGCGACGCCGCCGGCCGCCGCCGCGCGGGCCGCGGCATCAACACCGCGGGCGCCGGTTGAAGCAGGATCGGCCGTGCAGCGCATGTCGATGAGGGCCGGCGCGAGGACCGCGCCCTTCACATCGATCACCTGCTCGTCGTCGTGCGCCACGAGATCGGGACCGATCTCCTCGATCAGGCCGTCGCGCACACGCAGGGCGCCGAACTCGTCGCGGCCAGACGCGGATCGATCAGGCGGGCGTTTTTCAAACAGCATCATGCCCCGTCTCCCAGACCATCGGCGTCATGGTTGCGCATGTCCGCAATCGTGGAATTGGGCGCGCGACCCGTGATCAGCTCGAGGATGGCGGAGCGCACCGCGACGCCGCTTTCCACCTGCTCGAGGATCAGGGCGCGTTCGGAGTCGTCCGCCAGCGCGCCGTCAATCTCCACGCCCCGGTTCATCGGCCCCGGATGCATCACGAGACAATCTGGGGCGGCGCGTTCGAGGCGCGCTTCGTTGAGGCCCCAGAGCGCGGCGTATTCGCGATCAGACGGGATCAGACCGCCGGTCATGCGCTCTTTCTGGATGCGCAGCGCCATGACCGCGTCACAGCCTTCGAGCGCCTCGTCGAGATCATGAAACACCGTCACGCCCCATCGATCCGCATCGGCGGGCAGCAGGGTCGCCGGGCCGCACAGGCGCACCTCGGCGTTGAGCAGGTTCAGGAGCGACACGTTCGAGCGGGCGACCCGAGAATGCAGGATGTCGCCGACGATCAGGATGCGGCGACCGCCGACCTCGCCCCAGCGGCGGGTCAGGGTGAAGGCGTCAAGAAGCGCCTGCGTCGGGTGTTCATGGGCGCCATCGCCGGCATTGACGGTCGGAAGGCCGGTGATGCGGGCGAAATGGGCTGCCGCGCCCGCCGCCTTGTGGCGCACCACCAGCACGTCCGGGCGCATGGCCGCGAGGGTCAGGGCGGTGTCGTCAAGGCTTTCGCCCTTGGAGATCGAGGCGCTGCCGGCGGCGAAGTTCACCACGTCGGCGCCGAGGCGCTTGGCGGCGATCTCGAAGCTGGCGAGCGTGCGGGTCGAGTTCTCGAAGAAGAGATTGATCTGGGTCAGGCCTTTGAGGCTGTTGCCCGCTTTCTCGCCGAGCCGCGCCTTGTCGAAATGATGCCGGGCGCGCTCGAAAATCATCTGCACGTCGAGCGGGTTGAGATCCCCGACGCTCAACAGGCTGTCATGGGGAAAATCGTAGGCGAAGCCTGTACGCTCCATCAAAGCGCCTCCCGAAATGCGTTTGCGGCGGTATAGGCGCGCACATCGGTTGGGGCAAGCTGAACGGTGTCGCAGCCCTTCAGAGCGACAGCGCGATCGCCGCGGCCACGGGCAGGGTGATGACGCTGGTGAGCACGGTCAGCGTGATCATGCCCGCCGTCAGTCCGGCCTCGCCGTCAAAGTCCGCGGCGACGGCGTAGATGAACGCGGCCGCCGGCGCGGCGCCGGCGATCGCCATGAGCACCGCAAAGTCGCCCGTAAAGCCAAAGGCGAGCGCGAGCCCCAGATAGACCACCGGCCCCACGCAGGTGCGCAGCAGCGCCGCGGACAACAATACCGTCAGTCGGCCCTTCAGCGCCTTGAAATCCAGACCTGCGCCCATGGACAGCAGGATCACCGCCATGGAGCCCGCGCCGATCATCTCGATGGGGCCGACAAGATAAGAGATGCGGCCCAGCCCGGAGAGATTCGCCAGTAGGCCCAGCACGCAGGCGAGCACGACCGGGTCCCTGGCGGTCTTCGCGAGCGCCGCTTTCAGGCCGCGCCCTGAGGTGAGCGCAAAGCCCGCCACGGCCGCAGCCGCGCCGATGATCACGCCGGTGGCGGACACGGCGCGCCCGCGCTGGCGATGCCGTCGCCAAGCAGGCGATCGGCGAGGGCGAGGGAGAGGACGATATTCCACATCACGGCGCTGGCGATCATAGGCGCCGTAATGCGGCCTGAAGGACTGATCATCCGGCCCAGAACAAGCGCCAGTGCAATCATGATGAAGGAGCCCAACGCCGACACGCCCGCCAGCGTCAGGCTTTGCCCGCCGTCAAACTGCGCCTGCGCCAGCAGGGAGAACAAAAAACTCGGCAAAAGCAGGCGATGGTTCAGCGCATTCACGCCGCGCCAGTGCTCGCGTGGGATATAGCCCAGCGCGCGCACGCCATACCCGAGGGCGATGATCAGGAAGACCGGCAGGAAGGCGGAGAGGATAATCTGCGTCATAGAAAGCTGGTGGTCCAGATCCAGAAGGGCATGGCGAGGAAGGCCAGAAGCGTGGTGGCGGTCACATGCCCGGCCATCAAACGCGCATCCCCGCCCAGCTCGGCCGCCAGCACGTAGGCGGCGGCGGCCCCCGGCGTGGAGCCGATGGCGGCGAGAAGCGCCAGCGCCACGCCCTCAACCCCGAACAGGCGCCCGAGCACGATGAAAACAAGCGGCGCGATGATCAGCTTGAGGCTGACCGACAGCATCAACAGCTTGGGGCGCGCCTTGAGTGCGGAGAAGTCGAGTCCCGCGCCAATGGCCATCAGGATCAGCGGCAGGGCGGCGCGACCGGCGAGGGCCGCGGTGTCGGCCACAGGGCCGGTCTGGAACAGGCCGAGCGCATTGCACGCTGCGCCCAGAAGGCAGGCGATGATCAGCGGATTGGTGACGATGCGCATGCCGACGCGGCGGGCGTCAGGTTTGACGTCGCTTGTCCCCCAGATCGTCAGCACCACCACGCACATCACATTGATCAGCGGGACGGTGGGCGCGAAGACCAGGGCGGCCAGCGCATTGCCCTCGGTCCCGAAGGCGGTTCCGGCGAGCGCCAGCAGCACGAAGCCGTTCCAGCGCACCCCGCCCTGAAAGAGGCTGGTATAGGCGGGCCCCGGAACGGGCAGGGTTTGAGGGCGAGGCAGAGCGCCCCCATCACCACAAAGCCCAGGGTCACCGCGATGAGGAAGGAGCCGGCGGGCAGGCCCGCATAATCGGCGCGGGAAATGGTCGAGAACAATAGCGAGGGCAGCAGCGCCTGATAGCTGAGCCGGTTCACGCCCAGCCACAATTCCTTGCGCACCAGGCCTGAGCGCCGCATGGCCCAGCCGAGCGCGATCACGCCGAAAATGGGGATCAGGGCGCTCGCGACGGCGTTCATGAGATGGGATCATCCGGCGCGAGGGGCGTATGGGTGACGCCCTGATTGATGCGGCCGATGGCGCTTTCCAGAATCACCGCCGCGGCCTGGGCATCGACAAAGTCCTTGCGGTGAGACGGCTTCACGCCCGCCTCGATCAGCGACTCGGTCGCCGCGAATGTGCTCAGGCGTTCGTCCTGATAGGCGACGGGCAGGTCGCGCAGACGCAGAAGGTTCGTCACGAAGGAGCGCGAAGACTGCGCCCGACGGCCATCCCCGCCATGCATGTGCAGCGGCAGGCCGACGATCAGGCCCACGCAGGCGCGCTCGTCATAGAGCTTGAACAGGGCCTGGGCGTCCTGGGTGAATTTCTCGCGCTGGATGGTGGTCAGGGCGTGACCAAAGTGCGGTCGGTATTGGACACCGCCACGCCCAGCGTTTTCGTGCCGGGATCAATGGCCATCAGCGGGCCTTGGGGGAGCAGGGCGGGATCGAGAAACAGCATGGCTTCCGTTTAGGCCTCTGAACCGCGCAAGGGAAGAGCCGGACTCCGTCACAATCTTGCGCCGCAGCACCGGCGTTGGTACGCAGAGCGCTTAGCCTTGCCCTCCCATCCGGAGACCTGCCCATGTCTGTGACCCAAGACGATGTCCGGCGCATTGCGCGTCTGGCCCGCATCGCCGAGCCGGCTGACCGTCTCGATTCGCTCACCAATGAACTCAATGGCATTCTCGACTGGGTCGAGCAGCTCAATGAAGTGGATGTCACGGGCGTCGAGCCAATGACCACGCCGGTCCAGACCCCGCTGCCCCTGCGCGCGGACGAGATCACCGATGGCGGCAAGCGCGACGATATTCTGGCCAACGCCCCGAAAGCCGAAGAAGGCTTCTTCGTTGTGCCCAAGAGCGTGGAGTAAGCGCAGATGACCGAGTTTACCCAGCTCTCTTTGTTTGACGTGCTCGACGGCCTTGAGAAGAAGGACTTCTCGGCGGTCGAGGTCGCGGACGCGACGGTGAAGGCGGCGGAAGCGGCGCAAGGCGCGCTCAACTGCTTCACCTCGATTGATGGCGACAAGGCCAAGGCGATGGCGGAAGCGTCTGACGCCCGCCGTGCGCGGGGCGAAGCGGGCCTTCTCGAAGGCGCGCCGATCGCGATCAAGGATCTCTTCGGCGTCTATGATGTGGAGACGACCGCCAGCTCCAACATCCTCAAGGGCTTCAAGCCACGTTACGAATCCACCGTCACCCAGAAACTCTGGGATGCCGGCGCAGTGTTCTTCGGCAAGACCTCCATGGATGAATTCGCCATGGGGTCCTCGAACGAAACCGCCGCCACGGGCCCGGTCGTGAACCCCTGGCGCGCCCAGGGTTCTGACGAGAAGCTGGTGCCGGGCGGCAGTTCGGGCGGCTCTGCGGCGGCGCTGGCGGCCGGCATTTCCTATGGCGCGACCGGCACTGATACCGGCGGCTCGATCCGTCAGCCGGCGGCGTTCACCGGCCTTGTGGGCGCGAAACCCACCTATGGCCGCTGCTCGCGCTGGGGCGTTGTGGCGTTCGCGAGCTCGCTCGACCATCCCGGCCCGTTCGGCAAGACGGTGAAGGACACGGCGCTGCTCACTCAGGTGATGTCGGGCCATGACCCCAAGGATTCCACCTCCTATCCGGGCGCGGTTCCGGACATGGTCTCCGCGGTCAGCCGCGGCGTGAAGGGACTGAAGATCGGCATCCCGAAAGAGTATCGCGTCGACGGCATGCGTCCGCCATTGATGCGCTGTGGGAGAAGGGCGCCCAATGGCTCAAGGAGCAGGGCGCGGAAGTCGTTGAGATTTCCCTGCCGATGACCAAATACGCCCTGCCGGCGTATTACATCATCGCCCCGGCGGAAGCTCCTCGAACCTGGCGCGCTATGACGGCATGCGCTTTGGCCAGCGGGTCGAGGGTGAAGACCTGATCGACACCTATGAGAAGACGCGCGCCCAGGGCTTCGGCAATGAAGTCCAGCGCCGCATCCTCATTGGCACCTATGTGCTGAGTGCGGGCTATTACGATGCGTACTACCTCAAGGCCCTCAAAGTGCGCCGCAAGATCCTTGAGGATTTCAACGCCGCCTTTGAAGGCGTTGACGCCATCTTGACGCCCACCACGCCGAGCGCCGCCTTTGGCATTGGCAGCAAAGCCGATGCGGACCCGATCGAGATGTATCTCAATGACATCTTCACCGTGACCGCCAATATCGCCGGTATCCCGGCGATGAGCGTTCCGGCGGGTCTGGACGCCAACGGCCTGCCGCTGGGCCTTCAGGTCATCACCAAGGCGCTGGATGAAGAAACCATGTTCGCCGTCGGCGGCGCGCTGGAACAGGCCGCAGGCTTTACGGCCAAGCCGGAGAAGTGGTGGGGGTGATGGCTGTGTCCGCGGCAGCTGCAACAATGCCCATGTGGTTGGAAATCACTTTTGGTGTTTTCCAGTCAGTTGGAGCATTTGGAGCTGTCATTGCTGTTGCCGTGGCCATTTATGCAATTCGACGATCTGAGCGGGAATTTGACGAGGTTCGTCAAGGCGATAGGGTGGCCAAAGCTTTTCAAATTTTTGAGGAACTTGGATCTGATACATTCCGTAAGCAAGTAGAACTTGCTGACGAAACGTTGCTAATCTTTTCTAGTATGAGGCAAAGAGGGGCGACAGACGAGTCGTTTCTTGTTGAGTTTTCTGAAACTATTCACCCGGTCTTGAGTAAGTTGGAGAAGATGTGCCTCGAAATTAATCACAACATTGCTGATCAAGAAATTGCTAGAAAATACTTTGGAAAGACTCTGCGAAACTATTGGCAGAAGTACGCTGGATATGTGATCTGGTATCGTAAAACTGTGGGAAACAACACAGCATATTGCGCAACTGAGATTGTCCCGCAAAAGTTAACAGCTTCGAATGCGGAATAACCTTCCCCGCCTCCTCATGATCGGCTTCGGCCTGGTCGCCATTTTCGGCGCGTTGCTCGCGTCCGGGCGACTGGGTGAGGGCGGCGTGCAGATGGCGGTGGGGATCACGCTGCTGGTCACGGGCGCAATCGGGGTGATGAACACCATCTTCTTCACCCGGCTCAAACGCTCGCTCGATGACATGGCCGCCAAGTCTCCGGACGCGCCCGCCAGCGACGCCTCCAATGGAGAGCCGTCCTGATGCGCGCGATCTGGTATGAAACCCAGGGCGCGGCCGATGACGTGCTGACGCTGGGCGAGCGCCCCGATCCAACGCCCGGCCCGGGCGAGGTGGCGGTGTTCATCAAGGCGTCGGGCGTCAATCCATCCGATGTGAGACCCGCGCCGGGCTGCGCGCTCCGATGAGCGTAGCAAGGCAGATCCCGCATTCCGATGGCGCAGGCGTCATCCGCGCGGTGGGTGAGGGGCGTGGACCCGGCCCGCATTGGCGAACGGGTGTTTGTCTTTAACGCCGCGTTCAAGCGTGCGGGCGGGACCTGCGCCGAGATCTGCGTCGTGCCCGTCGAGTTTACCGGCGCGCTGCCGGATGCGGTGAGCTTTGAAGAAGGCGCGACGCTGGGCATTCCGGCCCTGACCGCCCATCGCGCCCTGACGGCCAATGGCCCGGTCACCGGCAAGACGGTGCTGGTCACCGGCGGCGCGGGTGCTGTGGGCCTGCAGGCGATCAGATCGCCAATGGATGGGTGCGGGCAAGGTCATCACCACGGTGTCCGGTCCGGACAAGGCCGAAGCGGCGCTGGATGCGGGCGCGGACGAGGTCGTGAATTATCGCCAGCAGGACGTGGTCGAGGCGATCGAGGCCATGACCGAAGGCGAGGGCGTTGATCACATCGTCGAGGTGGAGTTCGGCGGCAATCTGGCGGCGTCTGTCGCTCTGATCCGTCCGCACGGCCTGATCGCCAGCTATGGCAGCGAGGGGGAGAAGACGCCCGAATTGCCGTTCTATGATCTGATGTTCAAGAACGCCGGATTTCAGAGCGTGTTCGTCTACACGCTCACCCCGGCCCAACGGGCCTCAGCCGTTCAGGATGTGACCCGTGCGCTGGCCGAAGGCGCGCTTAAACCGCGCATCGACAGCGTATATGCCTTGGAAGATTGCGCCGACGCCCATAAACGGGTGGAGGCCGGAGACAAAATCGGGAGCGTCATCGTCACCCCTACGTGAAGATGCGCTTGTTCAGTTGAGATAGAGAAGACCGCGATGAGCAGCGAGCACACCTACGTGATCAAAGGCGCCACAGGCGATTGGGAACTCGTCATGGGGCTTGAGGTGCACGCCCAGGTCAAATCCAACGCCAAGCTGTTCTCCGGCGCGGCGACGGCCTTTGGCGCAGAACCCAACACGCAAGTCTCCCTCGTGGATGCGGGCATGCCCGGCATGCTTCCCGTAATCAACGAAGCCTGCGTGGCGCAAGCGGTGCGCACGGGTCTGGGGCTGAACGCCCAGATCAACGCCTTCTCGCGCTTTGACCGGAAGAACTATTTCTACCCGGACCTGCCGCAAGGCTATCAGATCAGCCAGTTCGCCCATCCGATCGTGGGAGAGGGCGAAATCGAGTGCGAACGCGATGACGGCACCCTGTTCACCGTGGGCATTGAGCGCCTGCACCTTGAGCAGGACGCGGGTAAATCCATCCACGATCTTGATCCGACCGCGACCTATGTGGACCTGAACCGCTCCGGCGTGGCGCTGATGGAAATCGTGTCGCGCCCGCATATCCGCACCCCTGCGGATGCGGCGGCCTATGTGCGCACCCTGCGCACCATCCTGCGCTATCTCGACACCTGTGGCGGCGACATGGAGAAGGGTCAGCTGCGCGCTGACGTGAACGTGTCGGTCTGCCGTCCGGGCCAGTACGAGAAATTCATCGAGACCGGCTCGTTCGAGCATCTGGGCACGCGCTGCGAGATCAAGAACGTCAACTCGCTGCGCTTCATCATGCAGGCCATCGAGTATGAGGCCCAGCGTCAGGTGGATATCCTGGAAGAGGGCGGAACCATCGATCAGGAAACGCGCCTGTTCGACGCAAACGCCGGCGTGACCCGCTCCATGCGCTCGAAAGAAGAAGCGCATGACTATCGCTATTTCCCCGATCCCGACCTGCTGCCGCTGCAGCTCGAAGACAGCTTCATCGCCGATCTGAAGGCGAACCTGCCCGAACTGCCCGCCGAAAAGCGCAAGCGCTTCGTCGAGGAGCTGGGCCTGTCGGAATACGACGCCTCGGTTCTGGCCGCGGACAAGGATCGCGCGGACTATTTCGAGAAAGTGCTCGAAGGCCGTGATCCGAAACTGGCTGCGAACTGGGTCAATAACGAGCTCTTTGGCCGTCTGAACAAGGAAGGCCTCGGGATCACCGAGAGCCCGGTCAGTCCCGAACAGCTGGGCGGCATCGTCTCGCTGATCATGGACAAGACCATTTCGGGCAAGATCGCCAAGGACGTGTTCGAGATCGTGTGGGCGGAAGGCGGCGACCCGGCCAAGATCGTCGACGATCGCGGCATGAAGCAGGTGACCGATACCGGCGCCATCGAGAAGGTCGTCGACGATCTGATCGCGGCGAACCCTGATCAGGCCGAGAAGGTCAAGGACAAGCCCAAGACCATGGGCTGGTTCGTAGGCCAGGTGATGAAGGAAATGGGCGGCAAGGCGAACCCGCAAGCCGTCAACGAAATCCTCGCCAAGAAACTTCTGGGCTAGGCGTTTCGCTTCAGCTGAATGACAAAACCCCGGAGCCTGGCTCCGGGGTTTTTTGTTTGGTGTGGCTCATAGGTCCCCGGGTCAAACCCGAGGACCGAGATGTCTGAGCTCTATCCTCTCGGCCTTCGGACTTGATCCGGAGGCCCATGCGCCGCGATGAGACTTGAAGCTGTCGCCATTGCGCACCGTCTCTGGTGACACGCCCGGCGAACGCGCTAACGTGGCGCCATGACCCAACAGCCTGACTCCGCCCTGTCCGATCTTGTCCCGGTTGATGAACTTCGCTCGCGCGCGGAAGCCATCTGGGACTGGATCCAGGTCTCCGCCCTCAATATCGACAACGCGCTGCAGCTGGCGCTGATTGTGGCGGCGTTCGTGCCCGCCCTGCTGTTCGGGCCGCGCCTGCGCAACTTCATCCACGCCCAGACCAAATCGCGCATCAAGACCGGCCTGTGGCGGCGCTTGCTGACGGCGGCGCTCGAGCTGATGACGCCTCTGGCGCTCTATCTGGTGCTCACCGTGATCCGGGTGGGGCTGGGGGCGCTCGACCGCCCCGTGGCCATTGTCAGCGCGGCGATCAGCCTGATGAGCGCCTGGCTGATCATCCGCGCGGTGACGCTGGTGATCCGATCGCATTTCTGGTCGGCGGTGGCGTTCTACATCGCCTGGCCTGTGGCGGCGCTCGATGTGTTCGGGCTGCTCGATGATGTCATCGCCCAGCTTCAGGCCTTGGCCATCCCGCTGGGGGAAACCAGTGAGGGCGAGCCGGTCCAGCTCAGCCTGTTCGATGTGCTGCGCACGATGATCTATTTCGGCCTTCTGTTCTCGGTGGCGAGTTTCGCCGGGCGGGCCATCGACAAGCAGCTGCAGCAATCAGACGAGATTTCCCCGGCGCTCAGCGCGCTCATCTCCAAGGTTCTGGGCGTGCTCTTGCCCGTGCTGGCGCTTCTGATCGCGCTGCAGATGACGGGCTTCAACCTCGCCACGCTGGCGATCTTCTCTGGCGCTGTGGGCATTGGCGTGGGTCTGGGTCTGCAGAAGACCGTGTCGAATTTCGCGGCGGGCTTCACGCTGCTGGCGGACAAGTCGATCAAGCCCGGCGACGCCATCGAGGTGGATGGCCAGTTCGGCTGGGTGACCGGCATGCAGGCGCGTTATGTGTCGATCCGCACCCGCGACGGCACCGAAATGCTGCTGCCGAATGATCACTTCATCAATAACGGAGTCACCAACTGGTCCAAATCCGACCATATCGTGCGCCTGCACGCGCCCTTCGGCGTCTCCTATGGCACACGCGACCTGAAAAAGGTGCAGGCCCTCGCCATCGAGGCGGCGAAGACGGTGGACCGTGTGGTGTCGGAGCGTGAGCCGGTCTGCAATGTCATGGAGTTCGGGGATTCGTCGGTGAATTTCGACCTGCGCTTCTGGATCCGCGACCCCCAGAACGGTCAGGCGAATGTGCGCTCGGATGTCTATCTCGCCCTGTGGGAAGTCCTGCACGAGGACGGCATCGAGATCCCGTTCCCGCAAATGGATCTCTATGTGAAGTCCCTGCCGGAGCGCACGAAGGCGCTGCAGGCGGATGCGACGGAGACGATCGAGGCAAAGTCCGAGGACAAATCCGACGCGACTAGGCCGAGCATATGAGGCAAGGGAGCCCTTGTGATGGTGTGGGTAACTGTAATCGCCTCTGTGTTCTTGCTTGAGACCGCACAGCCAATAGAGCCGCTCGCCGATCAACTCCTCTACGGTGAACTGGATCCTGTCACCTATGATTACGGCGCAATCCGCTTCGAGGCGGGCGATGAGGTCTCTGACTGGGATCATCTTGCGCTCTCGAACGCGCGGTCAGCCTTCAGGTCGCGCCAGCGAATGTCCAGGAGGGCGCGCGGCTTGATATCGAGCGGGCCGGGTGTGCGGTTACAGCGGTGCTAGGCGGCGTGCAGCTCGCGAAACGTGCGCCCGATCACGCATCTTACGAGGCTGCCCACGATCAGGCCGTTGCACTATATCAGGGCGCACATTCAGAACTTGAGCGCCGTCTGGAGAGCGCTGGAACCGAGCTGGACGCTGCGATCATTCGTGATCAGTTCTGGCGTGACCTGATGCTGGAACCGCGCGATCCGGCTTTGAGTGGGTTCGCGGCGGAGTTCGAGCTGAACGTGCTGTACCGAGGACTTTGCCAGGCGGATCGGGCAAATGGAGACTATCTGCGTCGCCTGATGACGGATCAGCAGCGCTTCATGACGCTGATTTATGGCGAGGATGCTCCCGCACGTACAGACCTTGTCCAGCATGCATCCGCATCGTTTCAACGTGATGTGATTGCCTTGATGGACGCGTCAACGACGTTTGGGGACGCGCTTTATCAGAGACGCGCTCAAGCCTTTCTGACAGATCGGGTGCGTGTGGCCGAACGCCAGCCTCAGATTTACGCCACGCAAGGCCAATGTGTGCGCGGGCGTTGGTCTTACAGTCAGCCTGTCGACCTTGAACGGGCCCGACAAGAACGCGCCGAGTTCGGATTGGAGCCGCTGGAAGTCGCGCGCGAGATACACGACCGGGCCTGTCAGAGGCGGTTGGGCGCAGCTCTTCGCGACGAGTTCTAGTTCACGCCGAGCAGCTCGCCCCGCCCAGCACGCAGAACTGGGCGCAGTATTTGTGGTTCAGGCTGACAGGCTTGAGGCTGGCTTCGAGCGTATCGGCGAGCTCGAACTCGTCTTCATAGGGCAGCAGCGTGCAGGCGATGACGCTGGGTCGCTCCGCGCCGCGGCGCTTGATCACCATGCGCTGGCTGGCGCACATGATGTCCTTGGGGCTCTTGTCGAGAATACCCCAGCAGGCGGTGGTGATCTCGGGCGGATCGCCGGCTTCATCCATTTCGGGGAAGATCACGAGGCGGGACGGGTCTTCAGACGGGATATCCACGCCCAGCCCGTCAAACAGCGTCCTGAAGCCCGCGCGCGCCTCGGCATCGGTCTCGTTCCAGAGCGAGCGGCCGGCTGCGCTGAGCGTGAAACCGTGTTCGGCCAGCCATTGCATCCCCTCGATCGTGGCGTCAAACCCGCCCGCGCCGCGTTCGGCGTCGTGGTTTTCGCGGGTATAGTGATCCAGGCTCAGGCGCATCTCGATCCGGTCGCCAAAGCGCGCCTGAAGGTCGAGAAGCCCCTCCTGAACCCGCGGCCGCATCATCGGTTTCATGGCGTTGGTCAGCACCAGCACACGATGGCCGCGCTCGAGCGAGACTTCCATCAGGCGGATCATATCCGGGTTCATGAAGGGCTCGCCGCCGGTAAAGCCGATCTCCACCGTGCCGAAGCCGAGCGCATCGATCTCATCGAGATAGGAGACCACATCCGTCTCGCTCAGATAGACGAGGGCGTCATTGGTGGGCGAGCTGAGGATGTAGCAGTTCTTGCACTCGATATTGCACAGCGTGCCGGTGTTGAACCACAGCGTCTTGAGCGTATCGAACCCTACGGCCGCCCGGCGTTCGCCCTTGGCGGTGGTGACAGGGTCTGTGAATTTCAGAAGGGGCGCTGAAGCGTCAGGCATGTACGGTCCGAGTCAGAAGCTTTGCTGAGACTTGCGAAGCTAGGACAGGGCGGGGCGCCCGGCAATCACGCTCAAGAGGATGTGTCTGCGTCGTGTTCGGATGGCTCATGCCTCATCGCTGAGCCAGAAGACCTGCTCGACCGGCTGACCCAGCACACGGGCGATCTTCAGCGCCAGCAGGGCGGACGGGGTGAAGACCCCGTTCTCGACAGTATTGATGGTCTTGCGAGTGACGCCCACCCGAACCGCCAGATCGGCCTGGGTCAGGCCCGCTTCTGCGCGCAACGCCTTCATCGCGTTCTCCAGCCCGCTTCGGCTCATGCTGCGTCCTCTTCACCTTCTCCGCGGCGATCATACAGGACCGTAGCAACGAAGAAGCTGGAAACGGACAGTCCGGTCAGGATCTTGAGCAGCTATGCGCCCTCGACACCGAAATTGCTGAGCGTCATGGCGAGCACGGTGCAGAGGGTGATCACCCAGAACGCGGCTTCAGCGGCGCGACGGCGCACATCGCGCGCCCATTCGTCATTGATGACGTCATAGCCGACGCTCTTGTAGGCGCGTCTGGCATCCATGAAATACAGACTGATCGTCACCAGCCAGAGCCCGAAGCCAAGCAGGCTGACGACAAGGCCGGTTGCAGAGAGGGATGCCGGCATCTGCTCTGACGCGGCGACCCCTCCGCCGGCTTGCCAGGCGAAAAAACCAGCGGCCTGACACAGCAGGCAGACTCGCATGCGGGCGTTGAGGGCTTCGAGCTGATCCATGACGTCTCTCTTGCGCTATGTCACCTTGAGGTAACATTGCGCAGTCAGGACGCCTCGTCGAGGTCCGCCTTGAAGGCCTGTGCAAAATGCAGGCAGAACGCCAGCACCGGCGCCGCGATGATGAGATCGATCAGCGGCGATTGCGGCGCCTGGGTGAGTCCAATGAGAGCAGCGGAGATCGCCATCGCCACGCCGAGCGCGATGAGGGCGCTGCGCGAGCCGGTCCGATCGCCTCGGAGCGAAAAATGTCGAACGCCTTGGCCTTGCGTGCGTGCAGGACCGTCCCCGCCAGCAATATCAGGCCCACAATGGTCAGCCCCATGCCGATGCCGGACACGGAGAAGCCGACCCCGATCAGACCGGAGGCGATCAGGGCCTCGCCCGCCTGCCAGCCCGCGAACCCGACGCCGAACAGGCGCGTGAACAACCGGGTCCGTCGGGCGAGAGAGGTCTTGAGCGCGGGATCGGTCACGTCTTGATCAGCCCGATTTCACGCAGGCGTTCCAGCAGGTATTCGTGCGCGGTCATCGGTTCGGGGTACCGGTTGGGGCGCTCCTCGCTGATGCAGCCGGGCAGGGTTTCGATCAGGAAGTCGGGATTGAAGTGCAGGAAGAAGGGCGTGGAATAGCGTGAGAAGCCCATGCGCTCCCTGGACGGATTGACCACGCGATGCGTCGTGGAGGGATACACATGGTTTGTCAGACGCTGCAGCATGTCGCCGATATTGATCACCAGCGCGCCGGGCGGCGGCTGGATAGGCAGCCAGGCGCCCGTCTTGGTCTTGACCTGCAGGCCCGCTTCTTCAGCGCCCAGCAACAGCGTGATGACGTTGATGTCTTCATGCGCACCCGCCCGGACGCCGGAGGGGTCGCCGTCGATGGGCGGATAGTGCAGCAGGCGCAGAATGGAGTTGCCGTCATTCACGGTCTTGGAGAACCAGCTCTCCTCAAGGCCCAGATCCCTGGCCAGCGCCTTCAGAAGCACAGCGCCCATTTCATCGAGCGCGGCGTAGAGCGCCTGGATGCTCTCGTCGAAACGGGGGATTTCCGTCACCGGGACATTCGGCGGCATCACGTCGGAATACTTGTGGCCCTCGGGCAAGTTCCGGCCATGGTGCCAGAATTCCTTGAGGTCCTTCTGGTCCATGCCCTTGGCGTTTTCGGTGCCAAAGGGCGTATAGCCGCGCTGGCCGCCGCCGTTTTCAATGGCGTAGGCGCGCTTGGTGGCGTCGGGCAGCGCGAAGAAGGCCTTGGCGTCCTCCAGGGCGCGATCAATCACGTCCTGATCTACAGGGTGATCGCTGATCACCGCAAAGCCGGTTTCACGGAAGCTGGCGCCCAGATCGCGGGCGAAGGCTTCAGGATTCTCTCCGGCGAGCTTGAAGGACACCGGCTCGAGGGTCTGGTCGGTCAAAATGATATCGGTCATGGCGGGCTCTTTAGCGCTCCCTCGCGGGCTCGTGAAGATGCTATGTCTTGAACGTATGGTCGCAGGCGCCGACATAGGGCGTTCACAGCCGATTTTCAGGGCAGGGAGACACCCATGAGCAAGCCGATCGAACTCTATTACTGGCCGACCCCGAACGGTTGGAAAGTCAGTATCGCCCTTGAGGAAATGGGCCTGCCCTATGAGCTCAAGCCGGTCAATATCGGGCTGGGCGAACAGTTCGAGCCGGACTTCCTGAAAATCAGCCCCAACAATCGCATGCCCGCGATCATCGACCCTGAAGGTCCGGACGGCGAGCCGATCTCGGTGTTCGAAAGCGGCGCTATCCTGCAATACCTCGCACGCAAGACCGGCCAGTTCTATGGCTCGAACCTGCGCGAACAGACCGCGGTCGAGGAATGGCTGTTCTGGCAGATGGGCGGGCTGGGCCCAATGTGCGGCCAGGCGCACCATTTCCGCACCTATGCGCTGAAGATCGAGCCCGATGAAACCAAGCTCGAGTACGGCAAGACCCGTTACACCAACGAGGTGCACCGGCTTTATGGCGTGATCGAGCGTGATCTGGAAAACCGTGAGTATCTGGCGGGCGATTTCTACTCCATCGCCGACATGGCGGCCTGGCCCTGGATCCTGCCCGAAGGTCAGGGCCAGAATCTCGACGAGTTCCCGCGTCTGAAAGCTTGGCATGAGCGCGTCGGCGCGCGCGAGGCGGTGAAGACCGGCCGCGCTGTGGGCAAGGACCTGTTCAAATCTCTCGCAGACGACAGCGAGGAGATGAAGAAGGCGCGCGACGTCCTGTTCGGCCAGCGCGCCAAATCCTAACGCAACGTGAATCAGGCTTTCCCCTGTCGCTTCCGCCCTCTAGTTTGAGAGGCGAGGGCAGGGGGAAGACTGATGAGGGTTGGGACAGCACCGTCTCGCACCTATAGCGAACGCTATGGCGCACGTTCGCCCTGGCTTGTCGAGCGTTGGCGCGTGGCGCTCTATCTGATCTGGCGCACACTCTTCGCGCTCGCCCGGCCAACCCTCTTTGTCGTGTTGCTGGCGGGCGCGGTCTTGTGGGTGTATCGCGGCCTAGGCGCCGCTCCGGTCGACGCCTTCCGTCCCGACCCGCCGCTGGGGCAACGTTTCGAGACGGCCCTTCAGAACGCAGCAGGAGAACAATCGGACGCGGATGTCCTGACGCTGTGGCGCGCTGAACTCGACCTGGCTCTCCGGCCCGGACAGGCCGGTGGCCCTGACCTGTTGCGCGCGGAAGTTTCGCAAACAGCCTGCCCGCGCTGATGGGGCGGGATTCCCTGGCCCTCTATCTGATGCGACAGGATCGCCGGCCCGAGCTGATGCAGGCCGATCTCGTCGCCATGCCGGTCTGGCGGCGTCAGCAAATCATCAGCGGCGTGCTTGAGGCGCGCCGCCAAATCGCGCCTCCTGGCCCGGCGCCGGTCTGGCTTGTGGAAGCGCCGCCCACGATCCGGCGTCGGTTTGACCGCGCCCAGGCGCTTTACGGCAGAAGCCTGCGTGATGCGGAAGACTGGTTTCTGAGACCAGACGGGCTGGCGATCAATCTGGCGGCCCTTCCGGGCGTCATGGCGCCGGATCGCGGGCGCATTCCGCCTGTGCTCCCCGATGCCCGCGAAGTGATTGTTCAGGGCTGCGCCCTTGCTCAGGCTCAGCAGCAGCGCGTGCCGGCCTGTGAGCGAACCGGGCTTGTCTTTCCTGCTGCGGATCCCGTGCAGGCGGCTTTGGCGCTCTCGCTTCATGATCCGGCGCTCGAGCCCACGCCTGTGCGTCTGGCGCTGGCGGCGCGTGCGGCTGGGCGGCTGCAGGGCGACTGGCTCGACAGGTTGATGCTCGGAGCGCCGTCACGCGCGCCGGAGATGCGGTTGCTGACGGCGCTGATGCCCGTATTGGCCGATGCGGATCGGTATATGCGCGTCCGGAAACCTGTGTGTCCGCCTGCGGGCAGGCGAGGTCGGAATTCCGGCAGGCCGCCGGACTGGACCTGGAGGCGCAGCAGCGCTGGTTCGAGGCCTATGACGGGATACGCCGGGCTGAGGGCGCGCTGGTCGCCCTGAGAGCCTCCGATCTTCTTCGGCAAGAGGATGATGTGCACGCGCTCGCGCGGGTCAGCAACATTTCTGACGGACGATTGCTGGCGGGGCGCATCCTGCTCGAGGCGCATCTGGTCGAGCTGGGGCGAGTGAAAAATTTTTTTCGACCCGATCCGGGCGCGCCCGAGTTCTGGCTCGCCGGTCTTCAGTTCGTTCTGGCGATGCTGCTTCTGGGAATCGTTTTGATTCATGGGCGCTTACGACGTTCAGGCGGCGCTCCAGGGGCGCTGGAACGGCTCGACGGAAAAGTCAGCCGGTTAATTTTGGGTAGGAATCTCTAACGGAATTAAAGGGTTAATCGACGTTATTCTTGAGACTCTTTAAGCCTGTAGTCAGACATCGTGCGCATTCTGATCGTGCACAACGGGCCAATGAAAAGGCATCGGGTGCATGGTGGGATGCGGAGGCGACACGGACGGAAAGTCCGGCCCTCCGCCAACGATGGGAAGACTAAAATGGCTTTCACTGACGTGGAAACGGCGCAAGTTCACGACGCGGTCAAAATGGACCCGACGGGCGAGGATCTGTGCAAGCTGGGCCTTCTGTATTCGACTGGCCAGTGCGGCGTGATCGATTACGTCGAGGCGCACAAATGGTTCAACTTGGCTTCTCTGATGGGTTCGGACACCGCCAAATACTATCGCAGCGAAGTCGCCGCCGAGATGGATGGCGAACAGATCGCCGCCGCCCTGACGGCCGCCCGCGAGTGGCTGTCGACCCGGCACTAGGACCGATCGAGCCATGATCGCCGTCAGAAGCGACAGGCTCGATCCGTCTGCATCTCTCTAGTTCGAATTGAACACCTGATCGGCGAGCGCGTAAGCGAACGCGTTGTCGAGCGGTAGGATGTTTCGAATATAAAGCTCTGTAAAATCGTTGATTTCAGCGATTGTTGTGCGGGGCGCAAAGACGATGTCGTGTCGAGCCAGCGGAATGATGTCCGTGGGCGCGCCCCTCTGGGCGTTGCGAATGTTGACCGTGCGCATCATCACGCCGCCATCTTCTGCGCGGCGCAGGACGACCACCTGACGCAGACGCGCGCGATTATTGGCGCCGCCGGCAAGGGTGAGCGCTTCCATCACGCCCATGCGCGGCTGATCATTTCATAGACGCCGGGGCTGCGAACCTCGCCGCCGACCAGGATCTGCTGGGCGCCGTAGGTGACCGGCCGCACCTCCACGATCGGATCAAGCAGCACGCGGGCATAGCGATCGGCAATGGCGCGCGCGCCTGGGGCCCTGTCATCTGAGCCACCATCACCGAACCCGCCAGGGGCAGGCTGACGCGACCATCAGGTCCGACCGCCAGCGTCCGGTTCAGCTCGTCCGCCGTATGCACCGTGACTTCAACCTCATCGCCGGGGAACAGGCGATAGGCCGGATCGCCTTCCGACCAGGTCTGGAACCGGCTCGGTTCAAAGCTGTTTCCCGCGCCCTGTTGCGGCGCGCTGGCGCAGGCGCCCAGGGCCAGGACGCCCAAAGCGGACAAGACAGACCGACGTGTTGGCGCAGCATCGCGGAAACTCCCCTAATCAGATCTTCACCATGAAAGGCTGCGGCTAAGGAAAAATTAAGCGCAATCGCGCCAGATGCACCTATGACGTCAACGCCTTCAGACACCTCCGCCGACGGGCGGGCGCGACGCGAACTGGATCTTGTGGATCTGGTCGCGATCGCATGGACGCAACGTCTGTTCATCATCCTGATTACGTTTCTGATTTTCATACCGCTAGCGATCGCGGCCTATCTGAGCCTGACCCCGACCTACACCGCGGGCAGCCGTTTGCTGGTGATCATGGATGATGAAGACCTGACACCGGGCGCCGCCGGGGCGGGCGGCGAGTTCATGTTTGACCAGATCATGCAGTCCGAAGCGGATCTGCTGGCGTCTGAGGAAGTCAAACGGCGCATGCTGATCGAATTGACAGGCAGCGCCGATCCCGAACAGCTCAAGACGCTGGGCGAGGGCTTTGGCGTCTCGCGGGCTCCGAACGCAAGCTTCCTGATCGCCACCTTCAAGAATCCCGATCCGGTAGTGGCGGCGAATACCGTGAACGCCATTGTCGACGCTATCTGCGCTATCGGGTGGAACTTCTGACGGGCGGATACGAAGGCGGCGTGCAGGCCCGTCTGGATGCGGCGGAGCGGGATGCGCGCGCCGCACAGATGGCGTTGCGCCTGTTCATGTCAGACAACGACATCACCGATTTCGAGACCGAACTGAACTCGGCGCTTGGCCGCCTGGCGGACATTCAGGGGCGCAAGCTGGCGGCTGAGGCAGACGCCGCTCAGGCGCGCGCCCTGGCGCAAGCGCTTGAAGACCGTCTCCAGAATATCCCGCAGACGATTGAACTTTATGTCGAAAACTCGGTTACGGGCCAGCTTCTCGACTTGCAGGTCCGCCAGGCCGAGCTGATGGCGCGCTATCAGCCGGACGCGCCGCCTGTCATTGCCGTGCAGCGCGAGATCGAAGCGCTTGAGCGCTTTGTCGAGGAAGGTCGCGCCAATGGTCAGGGCCAGCGCCGCACGGGTGTGAATCCGATCTGGCAGGAGCTTGAGTCCTCTCGCCTGCAGCAGGAATCCAACGCGGCTGGGCAGGCCCGGCTGGCCTCCTCGCTGAATTCGCAGTTGCGGGACGCCCGGGCTGAAGTGGACCGGCTGCGCGCCCTGCAATCTGATTATGACCGCCTGACGCGGGCCGTGGCCGCGCGTCTGCAGCCGCTGATCAGTTGTCGGTGCAGGCTGCGGACGCCATGGCGCGCCGTGAAATGCCGCCGGGCGGAGCGGACGCCATCCGCATCGTGTCCCGCGCAACGCCGCCGGTGCAGGCCTCCTCCAAGCGCAAGCTCGCCGTGAAATGCCGCCGGGCGGAGCGGACGCCATCCGCATCGTGTCCCGCGCAACGCCGCCGGTGCAGGCCTCCTCCAAGCGCAAGCTCGCCGTGATGGCGGTGGGCGTTCTGGCGGGAGGAGTCGCCTTGTTGCTGGGCCTGATCCGCGGCTATGTCATCACACTGCGTGATACGCCTGCGCCGCGCAGCCCGGCGCCGCAAACGCCATCGTCAACACAAAATTCCCGTTCGGAGCCACAGCCCGACCCGGATGCGTCCGAGCCGACCCGCTCACGATCGCGGACCCGCTTGCCCGTGCTGGCCCGGGTTAGCGAGACGCGCTGATCTGACAGGGCTCCGTTAACCATTCACGCATACATCTGTCTGTTGGGTAAACAGGCGTGGCTGTGCGTATGAGCATCGAGGTGGAACTGGACGGCTTGGCCCGGCGCTTGGCGCCGCAGGGCGCCCATGCGCGTGCGGTTATGGTTGTTCCGGTCAGCGTCAACGCCGGCGCCTCGACAATCGCATCGGGCCTCGCGCGCGCCTCCGTGCAGCGCGGCGTCAAGCCTGTCTGGCTCTATGACCTTGATTTCAAGAACAATCCTCAATCGGACGCCTTCCGGCTGAATGGCAAGGCCTATTCCGGCGCGCTGTCGGGCCGCCGTTTCTGGCGGACCGTGCCGGACAATGCCGGGCGAGTCGCGCTGCGCCGGGTCGAGGACCAGCCGATCTATGTCAGCCGGTTCGAGCGCCAGCCGGGACAGGTGCGCAGCCTGACCTTCCTGGATGCGCCCGACTACTGGATGCAGGCGCGTCGCAGCGCAGGCCTGACGCTGGTGGACGCCTCCTATCAGAGCGCCGCCATTCCTCTGGTGGCTCCGAACATGGACGGCGTCATTCTGGTCGCGAACGCCCGTACGGACGGTCGCGAGCGCTGTGAAGCCATGGCGGAGCAGTTGCGCGAGCTGGGAGCGCAGGTCTGGGGCGTGGTGGTCAATCGCGCCCGGTCTGCGACGGCGGCGTGAGCGCCTTCGCCCTGGCGGATCGCTGGCGGGGCTATCTGGCCCCGGTTCCGCTTCCGCGCAAACGCTGGAGACCGCGCTCGCGGTGCTGGTCATCTTCCTGTTCTCGAGTGCGCTCCTCTCCCAGCTTTTTGGCGGCGGCGAGGAGGGCAGTCCGATCCTGCGTCTGATCTGGCCGCCGGTCTATCTTCTGACCCTGATCCTGATCGTGATGCGCCCGATGCCGGTGCTGGGCCTGATGGTCCGGGCCTGGCCGTTGATGGTGCTTGCTGTCCTTCCGATGGTCTCGGCCTGCTGGTCGCTCGATCCCGGGCTTACCCTGCGACGCGGGCTGGGCGTTCTGTTTCCGGCGCTGTTTGCTCTGTGGATGGCGAGCCGGTTCAGCTGGCGCGATCTGATCCGCCTGCTGGCCGTGTCGCTGTCCGTGCTGGCGGTCGGCTCGCTTGTCATGTCGGTTCTCTTTCCCGCCTATGGCGTGATGCACGAAATCCATCCGGGCGCCTGGTCGGGTCTGTGGTTCGAGAAGAACCGCATGGGCGCCGTGATGGCGCTCGCCGCCATGAGCGGCATGGCGGCCGCCTTCACCACGCCCATCGCCGCGAAGTGCGCTATTGGGGCGCGCTCGTGATCCTCGCGGTGTTTCTGGTGCTGATGTCCACCTCCAAGACCGCGCTGATGGCGTGCATGATCGGAGTGCTGGGGCCGGTGATGATCTATCTGGCCCGTCAGGGCTTCATCATGGCCGCGATTGCGGTCTTCAGCGGCTTGTTCGGGGTCTTCGCCCTGACGCTCGTGATCCTAATCGGACCGGGCGTGATCCTGGAGGCGCTCGGACGGGATCCGACGCTGACGGGCCGGACCGATATCTGGATCGGATTGCTGCAGGCGGTGCAGATGCGGCCCTGGACCGGCTTCGGCTGGGGCGTGTTCTGGCTGGTGGAGGACGGGCCGGTCTTCTGGGTGCGTCAGGCGACGCAATGGGAAGTGCCGTCCGCGCACAATTCCTGGCTCGAGATCGCCCTCGCGCTTGGTCTGCCCGGCGCGATCTGGGCGATCCTGGTCTATCTTGGCGGGCTGGTCTCGGCGATGAAGCGATTGTTCTCGGGCGTTGAGGCCTACTGGGCGCTGCCCGCATGGCGGTCTGGGGCTGACCAGCATGTCCGAGAGCATCTTCATGACCACGAACGGCTTCACCTGGACGCTGTTCTGCATTACCTTCAGCAAGCTCGCCTCGCGCCGTGAACGCTAGGCCGCGCTGGCGCCGTAGAGCCGGGGGGACACCGCTTCGGACCAGATCAGCTTGCCCAGTCCTTGCGCCGCCCGATCCAGACAGCTCGCGGCCGCACGGGCGGACACCAGGCGCGCCAGCGGAACGTCAGCCCGAAGGTGATGAACTGAACGGCGCCCACGCCCATCCGGAACGCCGACGCCCGCCCGTTGACGGGG
>LZQR01000008.1_pt1 | contig 65255 bp, 83 predicted proteins | sample 768601 | NCBI WGS metagenome assembly LZQR01 (sample SAMN05207299, study PRJNA324521) | oil field metagenome | isolation source: sample BH-FW-24 from oil reservoir | place: India: Bombay High | collected 2015-12-04
CATGGGCGGTGGACAGGAAGCTGTACCCCAGCTGCACCGGCTCATCCGCCTGGGCAGAAGGCGCGGTCGAAATGCTGGCGGAGACCTGCTTGGCCATACTGAAGCGCGCTGAACAGACTGGAAGAGGCAGCATTGGGGCGGACCTGCGGCGCAGCTCCTGGCCGCCGGCTTTTCCGAAGACGGAGCGGTCAGGCCCACATGGGCGGTGGACAGGAAGCTGTACCCCAGCTGCACCGGCTCATCCGCCTGGGCAGAAGGCGCGGTCGAAATGCTGGCGGAGACCTGCTTGGCCATACGCGCATCACCTGGGCGATGGCGGCGTCCTGAGCCGCCTTGACGTCTTCGGTCTGGGTTTCTGTTTCCGGTTCCGCTTCGACAAGCACTGGAGGCTCGGAGATTTCAGGCTCCGCTTCAGGCTCGGACGCGTCCTCGGCCGCCGCCTCGATCGGATCGGAAGGGGCAGCGTCGGCGGCCGTGTCGGCGGCTTCAACACGTTCCGCATCGGGTTCGATCTCGGCCACTGAGACGGCCTCGACCGGCATCGGATCGCTCGTCTCCTCGGGCAGCTCGAAGGCGATGTCGAGCTCGACCAGAGACTCCTCGTCCGTGGTGGCTATGTCTGTGTTCTCGGCCTCTTCATCCGTCGCATCCGCGTCGGAGGGCTGAGTGGGCAGATCCGTCACAGGCGCGGTCTCGCCGTCCTGCTCGTCTGAGGTTTGCGATAGAGGGGTCTGAATGTCTGCCGGCTCGGCATCCGTCCGGGCTTGTGAATCAGTCGGCGCGTCAATGACGGCGGCGCTGTCTTCCAGGGCGCTCAGATAGAGCGCCTTCTCCGCGGCCCGACGCGCGACAAGCCGGTCGGACACCACGAGGCGCCCGTCCTGTTCGGCGCGCACCCAGGTGTCGATCGCCGCAGCGGCTTCACGATGACGTCCATCACGGGCCAGCCGGGCCACATCCGACACCTTGAAGGCGCGCAGACCGACCGACAGCGCAAACGATACCAGCGCATCGCGCATGGGCGCCGCCATTTCGGCCCCCACGCTCGCATCCAGCGTCTGCTCCGCCCGCATCACGTCATAGATCAGCAGAAGATCCGCATCTTCAGGCTTGAGCGTCACGCCTTCCTTGGCGGCGGCGGTATGGCCATAGCGACTACCCAGCGTTTGCCACGCCGTTCGGCAGTCGCCAGGAAGGGCTCGTGAGCCTTGATCAGGTCGCGCGCGGCGCGGGTGGATTTCAAACGCGGTGTCATCGCTGTCCCGTTTCGAAACGGTTGGGTCTTACGTTAAGAACCGCGATGCAAACTCAGGACCGTCAGCACTATGACGGCGAGAAAATGTCCACCGCGTCCAAGGCCGTAAAGGGCGCAAAGAAGCCTGCGCCCGAGCCGCCGCCGATTAACCAAATCGTCCCGTCAACGCTCGCCACGCCTGATTCCGTACGCGCCGCAGGCATATCCGGAAGGCTCCGCCAGACCTCGGCGTCACCGTCCAGCACGACATGGGAGGCGAGCGTACGGCGCATGTCTGCGCTGCGTCCGCCGAAAACATGGATGTTTCCATCAAGGACCGCGGCGGCATGTCCGGCGCGCGGCTCGGGAAGATCCGGAGCGCGGCGCCAGCTTTGGGACACGGTGTGGTAAAACGTCGACCCGGGCAGAAGCCTGCCCGTTGCGCGCCCCGCCGATCAGCCAGATCTCATCGCCCAGCGTGACGGCCGCTGCGCCCCGCCGGTTGATGTCCGCCGGCGCCTCGGCCGCATTCCAGGTCTGGGTCGCGGCGTCATAGACGAAGAGCCCCGGTGCGCCATCCTCTCCGCCAAGGGCGTAGAGCTGACCATTCAGGGCCACTAGAGACAGGCTGGCCTTGGGACCGGGCAAGGCGCTCTCCCCGCTCCAGGCGTCCGTTAGCGGATCATATGACCAGACGCTGTCGATCGGTTCGGCGCCACCCTCGGAGGAATATCCGCCTGCCACCCAGATCCTGCCGTCCAGCACAGCCATGCCGAACCGCTCAAGACCGACAGGCATGGGCTTGAGCACGCGCCAGGCGCGGGTTTCGGGGTCATAGACTTCCAGGGCGTCGCGCGGATTGGCGAGCCCCGCGCCGCCGGCGGCGTAGACCCGCCCGTCGAGCACTGTGGCGGACAGGCCTGCGCGGGCCTGGTCCAGGCGCGGGCCAATGCTCCAGGGCCCCGACAGACGCAGGCCGCTGTCAAAGATCGGGCTTTCGGACACAGGCTCCTGTGCGGCGAGAGGCGAAAGCCCCGCCAATGCGACGACAATCGCCAGAGCGGTCTGTTTCATGTCAGGGCCTCCCTCGGGGTCTCAACCGACTAATAGGTTGCGATTGATTAAAGCAGAACAAGGGCGCCCAGGCCCAAAAACACGACAAATCCCACAACATCGGTCACGGTGGTCACGAAAACCGACGAAGCCACGGCGGGGTCGGCGCCGAAATGCTTCAGCCAAGCGGCACCAGAACACCCGCCAGCCCCGCAATGGCGAGATTGATGACCATGGCGATGGCGATTACATAACCAAGGTCAGGTTCCTGGAACCAGACGGCGGCGATGACGCCCATGACCACTGCGAAGATCAGGCCGTTCACCAGGCCCGCCGCCGCTTCACGCCAGACAAACCGTAACGAGTTCGCTCCGGTCAGGTCCCGTGTTGCGAGCGCCCGCACCGCCACCGCCAGCGATTGCGTACCGGCGTTTCCGCCCATGGAGGCGACGATCGGCATGAGCACGGCGAGCGCCACCAGTTGGGCGATGGCCTGATCAAAGAGCGCGATCACCAGAGAGGCGAGCACGGCCGTGCCCAGATTGACCAGAAGCCAGGGCGCGCGCGACTTGACCGATTCCCAGACGGTGTCGGCTAGGCCCGCCTCGTTCACGCCCGCCAGCGCCAGAAGGTCTTCCTTGTTCTCTTCCTGGATGACATCAACGATGTCGTCGACGGTCAGCATGCCCTTGAGCCGGCCGGAATCATCCACGACCGGCGCCGAGATCAGGTGGTATTTCTCGAACAGATAGGCGGCGTCTTCCTGATCATCCTCAGGTCGAATGGTGATTTTCGCCGACTCCATCAGTTCCGAGAGCGGGGTCTGGCGTTGGGATCGCATCAGACGGCTCACCGGCACCGCGCCAATGGGGCGGAAGCCCTCATCCACGATGAACACCTCGAAGAACAGGTCCGGCAGCGACTCGCCCGCAAGCCGCATATGGTCGATCGTGTGCCCCACAGTCCAGAAGGACGGCGCCGCCACGAATTCGCGCTGCATGAGACGACCGGCAGTCTCTTCCTCGAAGGACAGCGAGGCTTCCAGATGCTCGCGATCTTCCGCAGATACCGCCGCCAGCACCGCTTCCCGCACGTCCGGCTCAAGCTCCTCGACAACCATGGTCTTGTCGTCGGAATCAAGCTCGTCCAGCGCTTCAACGATCTGGGCAGGCTCAAGCAGCTCGAAAATGCCTGCCCGGGTGTCATAGCCGATCTCGCGATGACCTCGCCGCTGAAGACCGCCGAATCAAGCTCGGCCAGATGGCGCTGCTGATCCCAGCTCAGTTGTTCGATCAGGTCGGCGATATCGGCGGGGTGCAAGGGTTCAAGAAGCTGCCGGACGAGGACGGCGTCACCATCGGCGATCGCGCCGATCAGCTCCACCAGCACGCCCTCAGGCAGGTCCATGCCGGTCGTCACATCATCACGGTGCAGCTCTTCAACCGGTTGCGTCATGGCGCCTCGCGTCTGTCAGAAGGGGGAGTCAGGGTGCAAACGACACGATAGGCGCGCGTCACGACGAAATCGAGACGGCGAATGCTGTTGGGGCGAAAAAACAAAAAAGCCTGACGCGGGGCGTCAGGCTTGTCTGTCATCGCTTGCAGGAAGCGAGAATTATGGTGCGGCCGAGAAGACTCGAACTTCCACGGGAGTTACCCCACAGCGACCTCAACGCTGCGCGTCTACCAATTCCGCCACGGCCGCGAATTGGGAAGCGGGCATGTACCAACCCCGACCCCCTTGTGAAGCCCCCATGTGCGGGCGTATGCAGCAAAATAGTCGTGAACGTCCGCCGCGTCCGTGATGGAGACCGCCACGCGATCCCCCTGGATAATGATCTCGCCGCGCGCGATGGGATGGTTGTTGGCCAGAATCCACACCTCGTCATGCTCGGCGGCGTCCAGCGGAATCACCGCGCCCCGGCCCATGCGGAGGAACTGGTGAATCGGCAGCTTGGACCGGCCCAGAAGGACGGAAATTTCAACCTGAACGGCGCCGAGTTGGCTCATGGAGTGTGCATCACTGTTGCTGTCTGGCGCATGGCCCTTGCCATACGCGGTCAGGCTCACGATGTTCCGCACCGGTTTCTCGACAGTTAAAGGCGTGCAAAACATGACCGACACGATCGGCTGGGCGGTGTCAGAAAGCCGCGTCCCCTACCCCGACGCCGTGGCGGCCATGGAAGCGCGCGCCGAAGCTATCGCCCGTGGGGAAGCCGGAGAGCTGATCTGGCTCCTGGAACACGACCCGCTCTACACCGCCGGCACCAGCGCCAAGCCCGAAGACCTGCAGGACCCTGACCGTTTTCCCGTCCACGCGACCGGGCGCGGCGGCGAATACACCTATCACGGCCCCGGTCAGCGCGTGGCCTATGTCATGCTGGACCTGCGCGAGCGAGGCCGGGATGCGCGCAAATTCGTGCGCGACCTCGAACAATGGATCATCGACACGCTCGACGCCTTCAACGTGACGGGCGAGCGGCGCTGTGGCCGGGTCGGCGTGTGGGTCGACCGCACTCAGCCCGGGGGTCCCGAACGCGAGGACAAGATCGCCGCCATCGGCATCCGCCTGCGCCGCTGGGTGTCATTTCATGGCATCGCGCTGAATGTGGAGCCGGACCTGTCGCACTTTGGCGGCATCACGCCGTGCGGCATCTCCGATCCGCGTTATGGCGTGACCAGCTTGTGGATCTGGGATTGCCGGTCACGATGGAGGACGCCGATCTGGCCCTCAAGCGTGCCTTTGAAGGCGTGTTCGGCGAGACCCGTCGCGAAGCCCCGCCGGTCTAGCGCCGGGCGGTCCAGTACCCGACCGCCGCCAGAACCAGCCAGAACCCCCAGACAGACGGCCAGGCGCCGGCGTGCAGGATCGCCATGGCGAATTCCGGATCGGAACTCAGACGAGTCTGATACGCCTGCTGGATGACCGGGTCAGAGGCCGCCGCCTGCACGGCGGCGGGATCGTTCATGTTCACGCCCTGGCTTTCCAGGAACGTCACGAACTGCGGATAGGCCCGCACCGCCATGGCGAACAGCCCGGTGATGATCTTCACAAGCGTCGCGCCGCCCAGCACGCCGAGCGACAGGATCGACGGCTTTCCAAGCGCGCGATAGCGATTGATGAACACCGTGCTGACGAAGAAGGCGATCACGAGCCAGGACAGCAGACCCGCCGCGGGAGAGAAGCTGATCCTGAGCGCATCCAGCGCCGCGATCACGCCCAGCCCGATCCAGAATTCGTCCTCGGTGGAGCGATAGACCGGCATGAAAGCCGTCTTGAGATCAATGCTGGGCTGGGTCACGCCGCTCCTCATAGACAAACGCGCGCTCCGGTATGATACGGAGCGCGCGTTCATGGCAAGCCTGCCCTGCGCTTGAGGGCCGGTCAGATCAGTTCTGGTTCGTGTCGTCAGGCGTCTCCACCGGAGACTCCGCCGGCATGGCTTCCGGCGCGCCTTCGGCGCCCGGAACCGGACCATAGCGGTTTTCCTGTGGATCCTGCTTGAGGATCGCATTGCCCGCAAAGATCACGCCGGACCCGACAATCGCGTTCAGCACGGCGGAGGGCAGCGCCGTCGCCTGGGTTGCGGCCTTGCTGGCCTGCATCATGGCGTCGGGATTTCCGGTTTCCATGGCGGCGACCATCATCCGCGCGGCTTCCCCACCAAAGATCGTGGCGACAATCTGATTCACGATCAGGCCCAGCACGATCCAGATCACCAGTACGACCAGGAACATCCAGCCTGAGCGCCCGGCGTCGTGAAGCCGTTTGGACCATATGCAGGCCCAGGGATAGATCAGCGCCAGTCCCACGATGATCGTGAGCAGACTGGCCAGGACCACGGGCAGGACAAGCGGAGTCAGCGCCAGCACGAAGGAGATCGCAATCAGGATCAGACCGGCTTTCTGGAAGTCCGCCGGCGCCATTCGGCCATTGGCTGACATCATGGAGGCTACAAGGCTCATGGGGTCCCCTTAAATTCACTGTGAGCGGCTTGCGGTCATCCGGGCGGCTGACCAGGTGCATGTCCCATCCTTCCCGAAACCGAAGTCAGGAGCAATGCCGGGAGGGCAAAAGGATCAGCCTTCTGCGGGCGGAGCTCCGGCCGAACGGGCCGCCGCGCGGGCGTACTGCGCCTGACGGGGCGCCGGACCATAGCCATTGTCGTCCGGATCAGACGCCAGAACGCCCACCCAGATGGTGTAGACCAGCCAGGTCAGGGCCGAGAGCGACCAGAACAGCAGCAATCCGCCTGCCGCCAGCACTCCGCCGCTGACCAGTTGCGCCGTGGCCTGTGGCGACAGATCGCCCGATTCCAGCATTTCCCATCCGCCAGGCCTGCCGACAACGTCCAGAAACGGGGCGAGCGCCGCGCCGCCAGCGGCGACAACGCCAAATCCGAGCAGGGACAGGGAGATCGCCCAGGGAATGAGATGGATCCAGCCCGTCTTGTCCGCGTCATGAAGGCGCTTGGCGGGAATGACGGCCCCCACATAGATCAGGCCCAGAAAGACCAGCCCGCCAATGAAGGGCAAGGGAGTCAGGAACAGGTTGGCCAGCACCACGATCAGCATGCCCAGCCAGTATTCATTCTGGCTGATGCGCCCGTGGGGGCTGAAAAGGATATGACCCAGATTCATTCAAGACTCCTTGAAATGGTCTCTCACCCTGCCCGCCAGCCGCCCTCAAGGTCAAATGAAGTCTGGGTAAGCTGAGGTCACGCCTGTCCCGGCGCCGCTTCAGTCCGTCTCCGTCGGAGGCCTTGCTTTCAGGCTTCAGCCGGGGTTTTCTGGGCCGGGTTTACGATTCCCGCCATGCGCGCAATTGCTTGCAGCGGTGCACAAATTTGAAGGGACAGGCCATGAAAGGCGCAATTCTCGAATACAATCCCGCCTCCGGCTCCGGTCTGATCAGCGGCAATGACGGCGTTCGCTACACCTTCAAGGGGACAGAGTTCCGCGGCGACGTGACGAAGATCAAGATCGGCGCCGAAGTCGATTTCGAAGTGGCGGAAGCGGGCGGCGAAGCCATCAACATCTTCCCCCTCTCCGTTCCGGCGGCCACCGGTCAGAAGAACAAGATCGTGGCGGGCCTGCTGGCTATCTTCCTTGGCGGCCTCGGCATCCACAAATTCTATCTCGGCATGGCCGGTCCCGGCATCATCATGCTGGTGGTCTGGCTGTTCGGCTGGATCCTGTTCGGCATCCCGACCCTCATCATCGGCCTGATCGCGCTGATCGAAGGCATCATCTACCTCACCAAGGATGATGACGCCTTCACCGAGACCTATGAGGTCCAGAAAAAAGGCTGGTTCTAGAAACCCGCGCCTTCACGGCCAAAGAAAAAGGCTGCGCTCGAACGAGCGCAGCCTTTTTTGTGTCAGTTTATCCGTGACGCCTATTCGAACTCGATGAGAAGCTCGTCAGCGGCGACCGATGCGCCCGCTTCGCAATTGACTGACTTGATCACGCCATCGAGCTCGGCGCGCAGGACGTTTTCCATCTTCATCGCTTCAACGACCATCAGCGCCTCGCCTGCCTTGACCTCCTGGCCCGCTTTCACGGCGACAGAAACCACAAGGCCCGGCATCGGGCTGGCGATCAGCTTGGCGGTGTCGACGGGCTCTTTTTCCGGCAGGCGCGCATGCAGCTCGGCGATGCGCGGCGTGCAGACCAGAGCGTCCGCCTTGTAACCGCGATGACGCAGCTTGTAGCCCTCGGTGCGATCGGCCACGAAGAGCGAGAAATCCTGACCGTCCAGCGTGCCTTCGAACATGTGCTCGCCCGGCTTCCAGCTGGTGGTCAGCACCACAGGCTCGGCAATCAGGCCCGGCGCCCAGATTTCCGCACCTGCTTCATCCAGGTCCATTGCCCCTTCCGGGATGCGCATTTCAACCGGGAAACGCTGATCATTGAGGATCACCACCCATTCATGGGCGAGGCCCTCCTCGGGCAGCGGCGTGATGCGGTCAGTGATCCGCGCTGCGCGCTCAACGAAGACGGTGTGCATAAAGGCCGCCGCTGCGGCCATGATCTTGAGCTGGAATTCCGTCGGCGCCGTTCCGCTGAAGCCCTCGGGGAAGTGTTCCTCGATATAGCCGGTATGGATGCGGCCCGCCTTGAAGTCCGTCTCGTCCAGCACGGCGGACAGGAAGGGCGCATTCGACTGAAGGCCATCCACATGCAGACGGTCCAGCGTTTCCGACAGGGCGTCGATCGCTGCTTCACGACTGTCGCCATAACCGATGACCTTGGCGATCATCGGGTCATAGAACATCGAGATCTCGTCGCCTTCGCGGACGCCGGAATCAATACGCAGCGCGCCATTGCCGATCGGGCCTTCCAGCGGCTCGGAATAATGCTTCAGACGGCCAATGGAAGGGAGGAAGCCGCGATACGGATCTTCGGCATAAAGGCGCGCTTCGACCGCCCAGCCCTTGATCGTCATGTCTTTCTGCTTGAAGCCCAGCTTCTGGCCGGAGGCACGCGGATCATTTGCTCCACGAGGTCGATCTCGTGGGTCAGCTCGGTGACCGGGTGCTCCACCTGCAGGCGGGTGTTCATTTCCAGAAGTAGAAATTGCGATCCGGGTCGACGATGAATTCGACGGTGCCGGCGCTGTCATAGTCCACGGCCTTGGCCAGTGCGACCGCCTGATCACCCATCTTCTTGCGGGTCGCGTCATCCAGGAAGGGCGACGGCGCCTCTTCCAGAACCTTCTGGTTCCGGCGCTGCACGGAGCATTCGCGCTCATTAAGGTGAACCACATTGCCGTGCTTGTCGCCCAGAACCTGGATTTCGATATGGCGCGGCTTCTCGACGAATTTCTCGATCAGGATGCGGTCATCGCCGAACGAGGATTTCGCCTCGTTGCGCGCCGCCTTGAAGCCTTCGCGCACTTCGTCGTCAGAGCGGGCGATGCGCATGCCCTTGCCGCCGCCACCGGCGGAGGCCTTGATCATCACCGGATAGCCAATGTCGTTGGCCACCTCGACGGCCTGCTGGTCATCCTCGATTTCGCCCTTGAAGCCCGGAACCGTGTTCACGCCCGCTTCGGCGGCGAGCTTCTTGGATTCCAGCTTGTCGCCCATGGCCGAGATGGCGTGCGGGTTCGGACCGATCCAGGCGATGTTCTTTTCCGCCAGCGCCTTGGGAAAGGCCGCGTTTTCAGACAGGAAGCCAAAACCGGGGTGAACCGCATCGGCGCCCGTGTCGAGGCAGGCCTGAATGATCGTGTCCATCTTCAGATAGGATTCGCCCGGCGCGGGCGGTCCGATGAACACCGCCTCATCGGCCATTTCCACCGCCAGCGTATCGGCATCAGCTTCGGAATAGACCGCCACGGTGGGAATGCCCAACCGCTTGCAGGTCTTGATGACGCGCACAGCAATTTCGCCGCGGTTGGCGATGAGGATCTTGTTGAACATGTCCGGTCCTGTGGAACTTCTGATTTATGTGACGCCGGTTTAGCGCGGTGCGGATGCGGTGGGCAAGTCGCGCTGCAAGCGCGAACTAGTCCGCGTCCTCCTCCTTGCGCGCCGCCTTTCGCGCTTCAAACAGCTCCGCCTCATCCTCACGGCGGTCCAGCCAGCGAAATTCGACAGAGCGCAAACGACTGACCACCTGAAGCAGGAAGGCCGTGGACCAGCCCAGCAGCAGAAAGCCGTTGGCGCTCTCGATGGCGGCCAGCACCCGCCAGCCCGGCCCCAGCACGATGTCGCCATACCCCACTGTGGTGAAGGTGGAGGTCGAGAAATAGAGCGCGGCTTCGAACGTGTCGATCACGCCCCCAATCCGATAGAGCGCCGCATAAACCCAGATCTCTATCGCATGCAGGAAGAACAGGGTCAGCATCACGCCCAAGATCAGGGCCATCTGCCACCAGGCGGTGGACACATAGCTCGACCGCCCTTCCCGCCAGCGCATCACGGCGATCAATCCGGCCAGCCCCGCCATGTGAATGGCGGTCGTCAGCACCACCATGACAGTGGAGAGCAGCAGAGAAGACGCCAGATTCATCGCCGACCCTCCGTTTCGCGACAGCTCAAACGCCTAGACCTCGGGCGCCGCCTTGAGCTCCATGGCCGCACAGAATTGCTCGAACCGGCGCAGGGCGCGCTCCACGATCAGATCGCCGGCGTCAGACGCCGGTGAAATCACAAGCGCGTCTTCGGTCCGCGTCAATGTGAACGAGGACAAAAGCTTGCCGGTCCGTCCCGAAAGCGCAGCGCCGAACCGCATGCCCAGCCCCAGCCGCAAGGCTGCGGTGCGCTGCGCCTCGTCGAGCAAATGCGTGGAGACGCAATCCTCGCCGCGGGAAGACTTGCCTTCATACCGGTGATGCAGGGTCAGCGCCAGGAAGGCGCGTTCGGCATGGCTGAGACCGCCAATCGGCGCATAGAGCACCTGGGTAAAGGCCAGATCGCCGCGATGATCAGGGTGAAGACGCATACCGGTGATGCAGGGTCAGCGCCAGGAAGGCGCGTTCGGCATGGCTGAGACCGCATCGGCGCATAGAGCACCTGGGTAAAGGCCAGATCGCCGCGATGATCAGGGTGAAGACGCGCGCCGATATCGCTCAACCGCGCGGCAGCCCGTCGCAACCGTTTGTCCTGCAGCTCTCCGAACACGGACGGCTCCCCCCTGAAGGCCGGTTCAAGCCACTCCGCCAAAGCTGGCCCGAATCCAGGCTCGGGGGACGCAGACAACGCCATGATCTCCGTGCCGCTCAACAGCGGGTCGCCCTCCTCCACCAGTGAAGAATCGCTAACGCAGACGACGCCTTCTCGCAGGCCATAGGCTGAGAAGACCACACGCTTGAAGCGGCCCGACTTCATGATCCGCTCGAGCAGCAGGGCGGCGTAAGGCAGGGTTGCGGCGCGCTTGGAAGACACGCCCGGCACTGACGCCAGCGAGCTTTCGCTCTGGCTCATGGCGAACTGGGCGGTCTTGCGCACCTGGTCGAGACTCATCTCGTATTCGTGCAGCAGGCGCAGCGGGTAATTGCGCATGCTCATGGACAGGTTGGCGAAGGAGCGCCAGGCGCCGCCGACGGCGTAAAACGTGTCCCCCGTCTGGCTCAGCACTTCGGCTGCGCGCTCCAGATGGGCGTCGACGCGATCGCGCAACTCTTCGGCCTTGGCCCCGGCGGCGTTCACCGCCAGCGGCCCAATGGCAGGGTGATGGCTTGCTGGGCGCTGCGGCCCTCAAGCCCGGTCAGCTCCAGACTGGAGCCGCCCAGATCGCCCGCCACGCCCCAGGCGTCGCCCACCCCTGCAAGCACGCCCAGCGCGGAATAGCGCCCTTCTTCCTCACCACTAAGCACGTCAATGACGAGGCCAGTCTCCTGACGCACGCGCTCGACAAAGTCAGGGCCGTCCTCGCACTCGCGAACTGCGGCGGTCGCCACCGCGCCGCGAGTGCTCACGCCCTTGGCGTCGAGCAAGCGGGTAAAGCGTCGAAGGGTGCGCAGGGCCGCTTCCACGCCTTCGGGATTGAGCCGCCCGGTTTCTGGCGCGCCCTTGCCAAGACCGGCCATGGTCTTCTCGTTGAAGACGGCCAGAGCACGCGCCCCTCCACGCGGAACTGCACCAGACGCACCGAGTTCGAGCCGACATCGATGACCGCCACATCGCGGCCCTTTAGCCGGGGCTCGGCCCCGCCAAAGCCGAAAATGTCCCGCATGCCCATCAGTCGCGCGGACCCACATGGGGAAAGGCGGGCGGCTGGTCCTGCTTGAGCGCTTCACCGCGTCCGGACAGGGACGGATTGGTCATGAAATAAGCGTGTGCGGAGAACGGGTCCTCGACTCCATCAGTATCAAAGCGGGTGTAGGTGCCGTCCGGGTTCATGTACCAGCTCTGGGTCTCGTCATTGAGGTTGGCGACCATGATCTGATCGAGCACCTGACGATGCACGGTCGGATTCTCGATCGGGCACAGGGTCTCGATCCGGCGATCCAGATTGCGCGGCATCCAGTCTGCGGAGGAAATGTAAATCTCCGCCTGCGGACGGGGCATGGGCGCTCCGTTGGCGAAGCAGGCGATGCGGGAATGCTCGAGGAACCGTCCGACAATGGACTTCACCCGAATGTTCTCTGACAATCCCGGAACGCCCGGCTTCAGGCAGCAGATGCCGCGCATGATGAGCTCGACCCGCACCCCTGCCTGACTGGCTTCATACAGCTTGTCGATCACGCGCGGATGAACCAGCGAGTTCATCTTCGCCCAGACTCCCGCCGGCTTTCCGGCCCGGGCGTGGCGATCTCGCGATCGATCTTCTCGCAGATGAATTCGAGCATGTTGATCGGGCTGATCACCAGCTTTTCCAGCTCCTGCGGACGGGCGTATCCGGTCACATAGTTGAAGATGCGCCCGGCATCGCGGCCAAAGGCCGGATCGGCGGTGAACAGCGACAGATCGGTGTAAATGCGCGCTGTGATCGGGTGATAATTGCCGGTGCCGAAATGGGCGTAGGTGCGAAGCTCCGAGCCCTCGCGCCGCACCACCAGCGAGATCTTGGCGTGGGTCTTGTACTCGATAAAGCCATAGACGACCTGCACGCCCGCGCGCTCAAGGTCCCGCGCCCAACGCAGATTGGCCTCTTCATCAAAGCGCGCCTTCAATTCCACCAGTGCCGTGACGTTCTTGCCTGCTTCCGCCGCCTCGATCAGGGCCGCGATGATGGGCGAGTCCTTCGAGGTCCGGTACAGCGTCTGCTTGATGGTGATGACGTCCGGGTCCCGCGCCGCCTGACGGAGGAATTCCACCACCACGTCAAAGCTCTCATAGGGATGGTGAACGATCAGGTCCTTGGCGCGCACCGCCGCAAAGACATCGCCCCCATGATCCTTGATCCGCTCTGGAAAGCGCGGCTCATAGGGATCGAACTTCAGCTCGGGCCGCTCATCGGGGATCATCTGTCCCAGCTGCGCCATGCCCAGCAGCCCGTCCACCAGCTGCACGTCCTGTTTCTCCGCATGCAGCTGCTGGGTGATAAAGCGGCGCAGCTCTTCGGGCATGCCCGCCTCGATCTTCAGGCGCACCAGCACCCCGCGGCGGCGTTGCTTGAGCAGTGCCTCGAACTCGCGCACCAGATCCTCGGCCTCTTCCTCGATCTCGATATCGCTGTCGCGAATGATCCGGAAGGCGCCCTTGCCGACGAGATCGAAGCCGGGGAACAGCGCATCCATGAACAGGATCAGGATCGTCTCGAGCGCGATGAAGCGTTTGACGGGCCGGCCCTGTTCATCCACCCGCTCTGTCGGGATCTCGATGAAGCGCTTCACCCCTGCTGGCATGGGCAAAAGCGCGTTCATGATGCGCCCATCGCGCTGGCGCTTGAGCTTGAGCATCAGGCGAAGCCCAGATTGGGAATGAACGGGAACGGGTGCGCCGGATCGATCGCCAGCGGCGTGATCACCGGCAGGGTGTGCGCGAGAAAGTCATCGCGCAGCCATTCGCGTTCCTTGGCGGTCAGCGTGTCCTGATCGACCAGCTCCACCCCTTCAGCGGCCAGCAGGTCCTGCAGCTCGCGCCAGGTCTCCTGCTGGGCGTTCATCAGGTCGGTGGCGGCGGCGTGATCTGGTCGAGCTGCTGGCCGGGCGTGCAGCCATCCATGCCGGGCCGGTCCATGCCGTTGCGCACCTGGGCGCGCAGGCCGGCCACGCGGACCATGTAGAACTCGTCCAGATTGCTCGCCGAGATCGACAGGAAGCGCAGGCGCTCCAGCACCGGATGGCGCGGATTCCGCGCCTCCTCGATGACCCGCCAGTTGAATTGCAGCCAGGACAGCTCGCGATTGATGAACCGGTCCGGAGACGCCATCAGAGCCTCCACATCAGTCGGGGATCCGGAGGATGAAGGCGCTGCGTCGGTCATACCGGGACTCCAAACAGGTGAAGGGCGCGTTGCGTCAACTGGATAGGACTGACAACGCCTCGCGCGCAAGGGTGCGAGTGACCGGCCCCTTGCGGGCCAGCGCCTCACGATCGAGCCAGGCTGTCAGCCGCCTCGCGTAATCAACCGAACGCTCCATGCGATCAAGCAGATATTCAAGAACACCTGGTGACAGCGGCGTACGCTTGTCCCGGAACAGCTTCTCCATGACCTGCCGCAGCAACGCATCATCAGGTTCATGCAACACCGCGGTCTCGGTCGCGATCAGGCGTGAGGCGAGATCGGGCAGGCGGACCGGCCATTCCGCGGGCGCCTTGCCGGCGGTCATCAGCACGGTGACGCCGGCATCGCCGGCCGCCCGGTTAAGCAGATGAAAGAGCGCGTCCTCATCCACGCCCCTGTCGCAGTCCTCCACCAGAACCGCTGCGCCGCGCCCGACGGTCTTGAGCCCTTTGGACAGGCTGGCCGGGTCCAGTCGGGTGGCGCGGGTGCGCGCTGTCCACATATGCGACAGATGGGTCTTTCCGCTGCCTGCCGGTCCGACCAGCAGAAGATGGCCCTGCCGCCAACGCGGCCAGCGATTGACCAGAGCCAGGGCGGCGGCGTTCGCTTCGCTCACCGCAAAGGCTTCCGCCCGGTAATCGGGCTCCAGAACCAGATCGAGCGCGAGTTGTCCTGGCTTCATCAGCGACTGCGTACTGTCCACCCGAGCGTTTCATCCTCAGCCAGAACCGCGCCACGGGCGCGCAATTCGGCCATGACCTGTTCGCGTGCGCCGCGATGGGTGATCGTCATCGCTGCGCCATTGCGCGACACGGCGTCCAGGCGCGCATTCTGAATCAGCGACGCGCCCGTCACCGCCTGCTGCAGCTCACGCCATTCGGCGAGATTGTCAAAAAGAATGCTCACGTCCAGCTCGGCCACGCTCATGTCGCGCACGACGCTGGCGCGTTTCCAGGCTTGCTCGCGCGGTTCGATGATGGCGCGCGCCGCATCCACATAACCGCCCGCGACGCTGACCCGATCGACCGTTTCTCGCTGCAGCGCGCCATCCCCATCAAAGCTGACGATCACGCCCGCCGCCCGGGTATTCCCCGCGTCCTGGCGCGCAACCAGCACCATAACCTGATCCAGGCCCGTCGTTTCCATGACGGACTGCAGGGCGATCGGATCAAGCGAGACGATCTCTTCGAGCACAACGCTGTCAGCCGGCACGAGCCGGACCGGGGTCAGGGCATGTTCAAATCCGCCCCTGGCCCAGGCCTCCTGCCAGTCTCCGCCCAGCACGCGCTCTCCGGTCGGGCGCTCGGTCACGGCGATCAGCGCGATCGGCGCCGCCTGGGATTCCACAAACGGCACGCCCAGCCCCGTCAGATAGCGTCGAACCGCCCGCGGATCGAACTCGAGGCTGAGCACGCCGCGATAGCGGGTGGACGAGCGTTGTTCGTCCGAGATCTGCAACCCGGCGAGCAGGCTGGCGGCCTCATCGGCGCTCACCACGGGCAGGTCTGATTCCATCCGGTCTTCCGGCAGCGTCAGACGCTCGATCAGTCGCACGGCGCCCTCTGTCTGGCCCTGTTGCAGAGCGGTGCGCTGGGCTTCGGTCGCATTGTCCGCGCGTGCATCAATGGCCACGCCATCTACCACGAAGGGATTGTCCGCCAGCGCTGCAGCGCTCATCGCGCCCGCCGCCAAACCCGCCAAAGCCCATTGCATCGCCTGCCTGATCGCTTGCATGGTCATCCCCTAATGCGCCAGTTCGACGGCGACTATACGCGCTTGGGCGCTGCGGTGAACCCTGTTGCGGCGCCCCGCCCCTCGCGCTTTTGACAATTGCGCGCTATGCACGCGGAAACTGACGACTTGGCCAAGGGAGCCGCCCGTGTCCCAATCCGACGCGACCAACAAAACCGGACTGACCTACGCGGAAGCCGGCGTGAGCATTGATGCCGGCGATGCGCTGGTCCAGGCCATCAAGCCGCTGGCGAAATCCACGGCCCGTCCGGGCGCGGATACGGGTCTGGGCGGCTTTGGCGGCGCCTTTGATCTCAAGGCCGCCGGCTTCAACGATCCGGTTCTGGTGTCCGGCACCGATGGCGTGGGCACCAAGCTCAAGCTCGCCATCAGCTCGGGCATCGTGAACACGGTCGGCATCGACCTTGTGGCCATGTGCGTGAACGACATTCTGGCCCAGGGCGCCGAACCGCTGTTCTTCCTCGATTACTTCGCCACCGGCAAGCTCGACCCGGCCCGTGGCGCGGCGGTCGTTGAAGGCATCGCCGAAGGCTGTCGCCAGTCCGGCTGTGCGCTGATCGGCGGCGAGACCGCGGAAATGCCGGGCATGTATACGGGCGAGGATTTTGATCTGGCGGGCTTTGTCGTCGGCGCCGCCGAGCGCGGCGCGCTGCTGCCGCGTCATGACCTGATGAAAGAAGGCGATGCGCTGATCGGTCTCGCTTCCTCCGGTCCGCACTCGAACGGCTATTCTCTGATCCGCCGCATCATCGACCATGCCGGTCTGGACTTTGACAGCGATGCGCCCTTCGCGTCGGGCCGCAAGCTGGCCGAAGCGCTGCTGGAACCGACCCGGATCTATGTCAAAGCGCTGATGCCGCTGATCCGCGAGGGCCGCATCAAGGGCCTCGCCCATATCACGGGCGGCGGGATCACCGAGAACACGCCGCGAATGCTGCCCGACCACCTGACCTTCGAGGTGGATTATGACAGCTTCGAGCGCCCCGCCGTCTTCAAATGGTTGGCAGAGGCGGGCAATGTCGCCGAAAGCGAAATGCGTCGGACGTTCAATTGCGGCGTCGGCATGATCCTCGCGGTCGAGGCGTCTGAGGCGCACTCGATTTGCGACACGTTAAACGCCGCGGGTGAAACCGCGAGTGTCATTGGCGTTTTGAAGGCGAGCTAAGCATGGCGAAAACCAAAGTCGGCGTTTTGATCTCCGGTCGGGGATCAAACCTTCAGGCCTTGCTCGACGCGGCCCAGCATGACGACTATCCGGCCGAGATTGTTCTGGTCCTGTCCAACAAGGCAGGCGCGCAAGGGCTCGAACGGGCGCGCAAGGTGGATGTGCCCACAGGCTTCATCGACCATACGCTCTACGAAGACCGCGAGGACTTTGAAAAGGATCTGGACGCGAAATTGCGCGAAGCTGGCGTTCAGATTGTCTGCCTCGCCGGATTCATGCGCATCCTGACGCCCTGGTTTGTTGAGAAATGGCGGGACCGCCTCATCAACATTCACCCCTCGCTCCTGCCCGCCTTCAAGGGCGTGCATACCCATGAGCGGGCGCTGGAACAGGGCGTGCGCGTCCATGGCTGCAGCGTGCATTTCGTGCGCGCGGAAATGGATGACGGCCCGATCATCGGCCAGGCCGCAGTGCCCGTCATGGCGGGCGACACGCCTGAAACCCTCTCTGCCCGCGTGCTTGAAGCCGAACACAAGCTTTACCCCGCCTGTCTCAAGCTCGTCGCTGAAGGCAAGGCGCGCGTCTCGGCCGAATGCGTGCGCATTGCCGAAGGCAGCGAACCGGACGCCGAGACTGTTCTGATCAATCCGTCGGTCTAGCTCAGTCTCACGATCGCCGTGAGAGGACTGAAAGCATGAGCGAAACACCTGCAGATACGGTGTCTGAAACCGTCTATTCCGCGCTGTACGATGATGATGAAGCGCGGGTCTGCAAGGATGTTCCCGAAAGCGCCTGCCAGCACCAGCCGCGCAACTGGGTGTTTTCGACCCTGTCTCTCAGCCTGACCAAGACCGGCGACGCACTGGTTGATCCCAAACTGACCCTGACCTGGCTCTTGGGCGCTCTGGGCGCGCCGGCCTTTCTCATCGGTCTTCTGGCGCCGGTTCGCGAAGCGGGGGCGCTGCTGCCCCAGCTCTTTATCGCTGCTGGCATTCGCCAACGCGAGAAACGCAAATATGTCTGGGCTTTCGGCTCGCTGGGTCAGGCCCTGGCGCTGGTGATCATGGGCGTCATCGCTCTGAGCTTGAAGGCGCGCTGGCGGGCTGGCTGCTGGTGGGGATGGTGGCCGTGTTCGCCGTTTCCCGCTCGCTCTGCTCGGTGAGCCACAAGGATGTGCTGGGAAAGACCGTGTCCAAAACCCGCCGCGGCGCGGTCAGCGGTTACGCCACCACGGTCTCGGGACTTGTGGCGCTGCTTCTTGGCGGCGTGCTGGTGGTCTCGCCTGACACCAGCGCTCCGATCATCGCCGGCCTGCTGTTTCTGGGGGCGGCCTGTGGGTGATCGCGGCGCTCGTCTATCTCCAGCTCGCGGAGGCGCCGGGCTCGACCGAGGGCGGCGCCAACGCCTTTCCCGAAGCGATCAGGCAACTCCGGCTTCTCTGGACCGATCCCGATTTCGGCAAGTTCGTCGCTGCGCGCACGCTGATGATCGCCACATCCATCGCCCCGCCCTTCCTCGTCTCCGCAGCACAGGCGCGCACGGGGGCCGAGCTTGCGGGTCTGGGCGGCTTCCTGATGGCGTCCGCGGGGGCGGGCTTTGTCAGTGGCTGGGCCTGGGGGCGACTGGCCGACAGATCGAGCCGCTGGGTGCTGGGGGCGGGCGGTCTTGCGGGCGCTGTCGCCTGTCTGGCAAGCGGGGCAAGCCTTCTGATGCAGGCGCCCTGGGCGGAGCTGATGGTGTTTCACGCCGCCATCCTCTTCATCCTCGCCTTCGGCCATCAGGGCGTCCGGCTGGGCCGCTCCACCTATCTGGTGGATCTGGCCGATGAGGACACCCGCGCCAGCTACACCGCCGTCTCCAACACGGTGATCGGGGTGCTTTTGCTGGTCTATGGTCTTGTCATGGGCGGGCTCTATCAACTGGCCGGCCCCTGGGTCATGATCGGCCTCGCCCTGAGCGCTCTCGCAGGCGCCGGGCTCGCCGTCTCGCTCAAACCCGTCTCTGGCTGACATGCGCATTACTGATGATCTCAGCATTGATGAAAGCCTGATCACCGAACGCTTCGTCCGCTCGTCCGGGCCGGGCGGCCAGCATGTGAACAAGACCGAGAGCGCGGTGCAGCTGCGCTTTGATGTCAGCGCCAGCGCCCTGCCCGACGCGATCAAGCAGCGCCTGAAACGGATTGCGGGCACGCGGATGACCCAGGACGGCGTGCTGATCCTGCATGTGGAAGACCACCGCTCCCAGGACCGCAATCGCGCCGAAGCCCGCACCCGACTCAAGCGCCTGATCGAACAGGCGAGCCGCAAGCCCAAGCCGCGCATCAAGTCCCGCCCATCCTCAGCTCGATCAAGCGCCAGAAGGACAAGAAGCGAAGAAGAGCCAGACCAAGAGCCTGCGTCAGAAGCCCCGTCTGGATTGAAGACCGACATATTGGCGTTTATCCGGGACAAGTCCGTATACCTCCCATAGGCTTCTGGAAGCTGTTTGGGGGAACATCATGAGTCTGACGATGAACACGAAACGCCGCACGCCCGGCGTGCTGTTCTTTGCATCCATGCTGGTGCTGATCTGGCTGACCATGATCACCCATGAAGCCGTGCACTGGCTGACCGGTCAGGCGTTGGGCCATGACATGTTCATGCAGCTCACCCGCGCCGGTTTCGTGCATGATGACGCCAACCCGACCCTGCTGGAGACAGCGCTCGTCTCGATCTCCGGCCCGGTCTTCACCTGGCTGCTGGGCGCGCTGGGCGTCTGGCTGGCGGTGAGCCGGAAGAGCTTTCTGGGCTATGAGCTGATCGTCGTGGCGTTCGCACAGCGTTTCCTGGCGCTGACCGTGGGGACGGTCGCCGGGGTCCACAATGACGAGGCGCGCGTCAGTCTGATGATGGGCCTGCCCTTCTGGGTGCTGCCGGTGATCGTGTCGCTGGTCCTGTTTGCAGGCGTGGTCATCGCCGCCCGCGCCACCCGCGCGTCCATCCTGACTCATGTGCTCAGCTATGGGGTGATCAGCATCGCCTTCACCGCAATCATCTTCGCCGACGGCACAGGACCGGGCGGTGACGGCTGCGGCGTGCTGTCAGACTATCTGCCGGACCGCTATGCTGCGCAGGCTGATCACACAGCCCGCCGCCCGCCACTTCCAGCTCACGGCACAGCGCCACGGCGCCCTGCTCATCCCCGCCGTCTCGCAGCACCGACGCAACCCGTTCACGGCCTCGACGTTCAAAGGGTCCAGCGCCAGCACACGGCGATACCAGAGCTCGGCCTGTTGCGGCTCACCTGCCTCGGCGCGCAAGCGCGCCACCGCCAGCCCGACTTCCGACTGCCAGGGCCGGATCGCGACAGGGTTGGCGGCGTAGTCGCGCGACATGGCTTCAAAACTGCGCGCCAGCAGGTCCGCCTGCCGCTCGGGATGACCCGACAGCTCCTCAAGCTCTGACAGGTTGATCATCGCCCCCCAGTTCTCAGGATCGATCACCAGCGCCCGGTCATAGGCCCGGCGCGCGGCGTCAAAATCCGACTGCGCCGCCTTGATAAGCCCCAGCGCCTCCAGGCTCGCGCATGACCGGGATCCAGCCGGGTCGCCTCTTGCGCCAGGGCCTCGGCGCGCTCAAGAGCCGCCTGAGACCGGGGTGTCTCCAACTCCCCCGATTGCAGCGCCTCGGTCAGGGTGGTGCGGTTCGCTTGCCCCTCCAGACCCCAGCGGATGACCCGTTGGGTGAGCGCGTTCGCCTGCCCGGCCAAGGCCGCTGCGTTCTGCGGATCGCCCGCCAGTATCCGCTCATAAAGGCGCAAGGCTGCTTCATTGTCCGCGCGCGTGTACTGGGCATAAAAACCGTCCGCGCGATTGAGCAGCGCACCGGCCTCGTCCGTTTGGGCGGCCATGGGCGGGGCGATGTCCGCAGGCTGGCGCAGGATCACACTGGCCCCGACCAGAAGAACCACCAGCACCGCCGCAGAGGCCAGCAAGACCGTTGCGCTCACCCTCGGGCCCGTCTCAGTCTGCGCTTCCATAGCCGCGCCCAAGGGCGCCACCGGCATGATCAGACGATAGCCGCGCCGTGACACGGTCTGCACGAAGCGCGGCGATTTCGCGTCATCGCCCAGCGCCTGACGCAGCTTCCAGATGGTGCGCGAGAGGGCGTCGTCATTGACGCTGGCGTCGGGCCAGAGCGCACGGGCGATGTCGTCCTTGGAGCGCACCTCACCCTTCGCCTGAGCCAGATAGACCAGAAGGTCCATTACCTGCGGCTCCAGCTCGACCGGCCCCTCTTCGCTGGTGATGCGGTTCATCGCCGGTTCGACCCGGACCGGGCCCATCAGGAAGGGCGTATCAGCGCTCATGTCAGCTTTAATCCGGTAAAAAGAGGAATGGTCAGACAATCAGGAAGCGTCGGTCATGGCAATCTCGCCCCGGCCAGCCTCTCTGTTCAAGGCGCCCGCAAGAGGCGCTGAAACACCATGATGAGAGTACGCCATGCTAACGCGATCCCTGTTCGCCGGCCTTGTCGCCAACCTTCTGCTCCCCGCCTGTCATGCGCAGGACCTTGTCCCGCCTCAAGACGCCCTGGCCGATGCGCAAATCCTGTATGACGGCTTGCAAGAGGCGCATTATGACCTGTTCGCCACGACACCCGAACCACTCTACGATCAGTATTTTCGGGAGCTCCGCGAGGAGCTGGCCTCCGAACCCCGAAGCCTGCCGCAGCTGCATCGCGCCTTCCAGCGCTTCGCGGCGCACGCCCATTTCGCCCATACCCGTATCGAGGGCCTCAACCCGGGCTTTCTGGAGTATCTGTCAGACGACGACGCCCGGCTTTTCCCCGTGAGTTTTGAGGTGCGCGACGGCGAAGTGATCATCACCCAGGCGCCAGCGAATTTCCCGGCCCGCCCCGGCGACCGCATCATCTCGCTTGAAGGCGCAGCGAACTCTGACTGGCTGGCGCGACTGACGCGGAATGTCCCCGCCGAAACAGCCCCCTTCGCCTATGCCCAGATGGAAGGCAGCGAAGCCTATTTCGTCTGGCTCGAATACGGCGCGCGAGAGCGCTTCACGCTTGAGATCGAGAGCCAAGACGGCGCGCGGCGCACGCTTGAACTGCCCGCAATCTCCTATGACGCGCTGATGGACCGGGAAGGTCTGTCCCGGCTGGATCTGAACGGGCGTGAGGCGCGCATGCTGACCGATGAGATCGCCTATCTGCGCCCTGGCCCCTTTTATGATCTTGAGGCGCAATCGGCGGAGACCGCGTATCTGCCCGAAGCGGTCGCGCGATTCTCCGACTTCGTGGACGCCAGCTTTGAGACCTTCCTCGCCTCCGGCGCAGAGGCGCTCATCCTCGATCTGCGAAACAATCCGGGCGGCAGCAATGCGTTCTCCGATCTGGTTCTGAGCTGGATCGCGGACCGTCCCTTCCGCTTCGCGTCCGACTTCCGCATCCGCATCAGCGAGCAGAGCATCGCTTCGAACCAGGCCCGGATCGATGCGGGAGATACCGGCTTATCTCGGACCCTGGCCGATCTTTATGACGGCGTTCCCGTGGGAGAGACGGTGAGCTTCGAGATCGACTATGTCCATCCGCGCGACGGGCGGCGCTTTGAAGGCCGGGTCTACGCCCTTGTGAACCGGCAGAGCTATTCGAACGCCGTCTCGGTCGGCGCGATCATTCAGGATTACGGCTTTGGCGTAGTGATGGGCGAAGCGACCACGGACATGGCCACCACCTATGGCGCGATGGAGCATTTCCCCTTGCCCCGCACCGGGCTTGTGGTCGGCTATCCCAAGGCCCTGATCATCCGTCCCAATGGGGATGAAAGCTCGACGCCGCTCATTCCGGATGTGCGTCTGCCCTCGCCCCGACTCGGCGATGAGGCGACCGCGTCCTAGACGCAGCCATTACTCATGTTGAAGGCGTTTTGCGCTAGATGGTTATCCCGGCGGAGCTTCCGCGGGATGTCTCCTGCGCGCTCTGCATGCCGTTCAGTTCAGGCCGCCTAGAGCAGAACGCCAGTCTGCGAGGCCGGATCCATGGGCTGAACGAGCCTCTCCACATCTTCGTCATCATAAAGCGTGGGCGGCTGAGTGTGGAACGGGCTGGAGCTGGCCAGCCAGCTCAATGCTTCAAGCTGATTATCCAGATCGTCAAAGCGTGAGGCGCTCCACCCGTTCTGCATGAAGTCCATCGCGAGCGACATCGAAACCGCATAGTTGCACTGATACTCGTCACGCACGCGGATATGGCCCTCTACCGTGGGGGTTTTGATGTCGAGCCGCTTGGCGTTGAAGTCCATCGTCAGCTGGCCTCCGGAAAAGACGAACTCCGCTGAGCGTCGGCAAGACGCCTCGGGCATGTACTTGCCGCTGCTGAGAACGATCCGGGCCTGGCCAGGGGTCTCGAGAACCGCCGAGTAGAGCGTCGGGCAGCCTTTCTTGGGCGAGTTCCGGAAGGTTCCGACATTGAGTGAGACGAGGTTTGAACGCTGCAGATCCACCTCGCGCTCAGGGCCACCGTCACCGTATGGATGAACGTCTCATACAGCTCGCCGCTCTTGGTTGGATCCAGCGTCCACAACCGCCGATCATGGCTGGGGGACCGGTCGGGGCCTTCGAGGATCTCGATGCGCGCGGCCTCAAGCGCGCCCAGCTCGCGGGTTATCGAGGCATATTCCTTGGGCAGCCCCTCCGAGAATTCCAGATACTTCAAATACGATCTGTGAGGATTGTACAGATAGGTCAGCGGCAGCGACTTCTCGAGCGTGTAGTAACTGGCTGCAAAACCATCCTTGAACAGGACCGCCGCCCGTCGTTTCAGCTGCGCGATCTCGGACGTATGGGCTGATATCGGCTTTTCGACGACAAAGCGTATCCCCTCATCCGCCAGCAACTGGATATAATCCATGTGAGACGGCGTAGGCGTCGCAATATAGACAGGATGACGTTGCGCCTTGATCTGTTTCTCGATCTGGGCGGGCGGGGCGCCCTGAACCCGGAGCCCGGCAAGCGCCGCCTCGCCCAGCTCGGCGTTGGACAGCTCGTCCGTCATCACATCATAACGTCGGCCAGGAACCTCCAGAGCCTTCAAGGCCGGCAGAATGCGGTTCCGCGTCACATCGCCATAGCCGATGATCGAGAAGACCGTGGTCTGCTTGAAGCGCGTCTCCGGATACATCATCCGTAAATTGCCAATGATCAGAGCCAGGTAACACAATCCGAGCAGGCGCAATTCCCAGGCGCCCTGAGGGCTCGCATCTTCCCCCGCCCCACCGCCAAAAATGGCGAAGAACACATTCACCATCGGGCTTTCATAGAGGATCGAGAGCAAGGCGATCTGCGCGACCACAACGACAGGCAGAAGCACAAAGTACTCCGCTCGGTGGTACAGCGTATAATCGGGCTCAACAAAATTCCGGACGAACAGATAATAGAATATCCATCCGATCGTCTCGATGGTCAGCAGAATGACGACGGGCATGACGAACGGGCTGTATTTCAGCGCGTCGGGAAACAGGTTCGCCGCCGCAACCGCCACAATCATGACCGAGACGAAATAGCGCTCGGTATGGAGCGCGTGAAAATTCGGTCGCTTGCTGGAAGAGCGGTTGGACCAGTCCTTTCTGTACAGGCGCTTCCACCACTGCAAAGGGCTGATGAACCGGACCAGGGCGACCGTATTGAACAGCGCCCAGGCCAGCATCGAGTTGCGATCACCCCAATACCAGCTCGACCGCGGAGGGAAGGTCGTGATCGTTCCGATGAAACGCCAGATCCCGCCCAGGGTTCTGAGCAACCATCCAAGCAGGACTTCGAGCTTCTCTCTGATCGTCTCGGGAAGAGTCATGGGGCCATCATCGTGATGCAGGTCACTGAAATCCCGCCAGGGTCTGCATCCTTGCCGGAAGTGCAATGACGCAGGTTCGCCCTGCGTCCTCAAGGGCCGTGATCAAACAGGCTTCCGCAGGCAACGACAAGTCCGGCCGAGCCACGACCGCTGTCCAAGCGCCTGCATGCAAAAACCCCGGCGGATGGCTCCGTCGGGGTCTTGTTCAGCTCTGCGAGAGGCAGATTAGCCGACGATCTCGTCTTCGGAGAAGAAGAACGGGATTTCCTGAGCGGCGGTTTCCGGCGCGTCGGAACCGTGCACGGAGTTGGCTTCGATGGATTCAGCGAACTCCTTGCGGATGGTGCCCGGCTCGGCGTTCTCCGGGTTGGTCGCGCCCATGACGTCGCGGTATTTCGCGATGGCGTCTTCACCTTCGAGAACCTGAACGACGACCGGGCCGGAGATCATGAAGCTCACGAGATCGCCAAAGAACGGACGCTCCTTGTGCACGGCGTAGAAGCCTTCAGCCTGCTCTTTGCTCAGGCGGATGCGCTTCTGGGCGATGATGCGCAGACCGGCTTCCTCGATCTTGGCGTTGATGGCGCCGGTGAGGTTCCGCGCGGTTGCGTCGGGTTTGATGATGGAGAAGGTGCGCTGGATCGCCATGAATGATGGTCCCTGACTGGCCCCTCTGTCCTCGAGGGGTGAATGGATTTGCCGCGGCTTATAGCCATGCCGGACGAGTATGAAAACCCGTGTCCGCCATTGCGGCTGATGTCATGGCCCTAAAGCCCCTCAAATCCCGCCATGCGCCAGATTTCGTCAGGGCTGTACGCACTGAGCTCGACAATCCCGAGCCCGGAGTTCGCCATGGCGCGACGCACCAGCTCGGCGCCGGTGCGATAGCCGATCGCTTCACGGCCATCAGGATGCGCAAACATCCATTCGCCATAGTTGGCGTTCTGCGGCAAGGCGCGGATTTCCTCCGCCCAGGCGTTGAAGGTCGCGTCATCCAGCGGCGGATAGGCCGTCTCGCGACCTTCATAGTGCTCGGCATAGACATCGGCGAGACCTTCATTGGCCGCGGCGATCGCGATACCCGGACCATAGGCGTTGTCCTCGATGGTCCAGCCCCGCGCGAGATGATGCATCTCATGCAGGCCTGTGCGCAGAAGTCCGGCGCGCGCCGCTGCTTCGGGACCGCCCGGATAGGTGACCGACATTTCCAGGACCAAGACGCCAGGGCGTTGCGCCCGGCCCGTCACCCCGCCCAGCGCATCCACGCCGGGACGGTTGATCGGGTGAAGCTCCACGGAAATCGCATCCGCGAGCTGGGGAAAGTCCGCTTTCGTGGTCTGATACGCCTGATTGAGAATATCCGAGATGAGGGCGCGCTCCGACGCGGTGTAGTCGTGCGTCTCGCCGGCCTGGAAGGAGACCGCCACGGCGGACTGGGCTCCGGCGACCTGTTGACCGGCGAGCGCGACTGTCGTTGTCCCTGTCGCGCCCAGCACCAGGGCGAGTGAGAGTGCTTTGAACATGACCAACCTGCTTGTTTTATGGTTATGCCCTCTGCCTAAACCCTGCTCATTTGGCTCTGGATTACCAAAAGCTGACAAATCGGAAAGCTTTCAGCCCGCCGCCCTCCGCGCAATCGACTTGCCCGGCGCGAGAGAGCGCGCTAACCGGCACGCCTCATGTTGCACATCAATGACCTCTCTCACCGCATCGACGGGCGCCTGTTGTTTGATCAGGCGACGCTGTTCCTGCCCGCCAAGACCCGCATGGGCTGGTGGGGCGCAACGGCACGGGCAAATCGACCCTGTTCCGGCTGATCCTGGGCGATCAGAGCCGGATGACGGCTCGGTCAGCGTGCAGCCCGGCGCCCGCATCGGCACCGTGCTCAGGAAGCCCGGCGGGTCAGACCTCGGTGATGGATTTCGTGCTGGCCGCGACCTTGAACGGACGGCCCTGCTGGCCGAAGCGGAAACCGCGACCGATCCGCATCGCATCGCCGACATCCAGACCCGGCTCGCCGATATCGACGCCCATTCAGCCGAAGCGCGCGCGGCGCGATCCTGAACGGTCTGGGCTTCAACACCCAGGACCAGGCCCGCGCCTGCGCCGAGTTCTCCGGCGGCTGGCGCATGCGGGTGGCGATGGCGGCGACCCTGTTCGCCAAGCCCGACCTGCTGCTGCTCGATGAGCCGACCAACTATCTCGACCTTGAGGGCGCAGTCTGGCTGGAAACCCACCTACAGAAATTCCCCGGCGCGGCACTGATCATCTCGCACGACCGCGATCTTCTGAACGCCTCGGTGCACTCCATCGTGCACCTCAAGGATCTCAAGCTGTCGGTCTGGGAGGGCGGCTACGATCAGTTCCAGCGCCAGCTGGCGGAACGTCAACGCCTTCAGATGAAGATGGTGGAGCGTCAGGAAGACGAGAAACGCCGCCTGCAAGCGTTTGTGGACCGGTTCAAGGCCAAGGCCAGCAAGGCGAAACAGGCCCAGTCCCGCGTCAAGCGCATCGAGAAGATGCAGCCCATCGCCACCATGGTGGAAGACCCGGTTGCGCCGTTCGAGTTCCCCCATGCCGAACGCCGCATGGCCAACCCGCTGGTGCGCTTTGACGAGTGCGAGACCGGCTATACCGAAGACAAGCCGATCCTGAAAAATCTCGGCATGCGCATCGACATTGATGACCGTATCGGGCTTCTGGGCCGCAATGGCGCGGGCAAGTCCACCTTCGCCAAACTGCTGACCGGCGCCCTGCCCGTCACCGCGGGCGCCATGCGCATGCACAAGAAGGCGGTGGTGGCCCATTTCGCCCAGCACCAGATTGACGCGCTGTCGCCCAACCATTCGGCCTACACCCATGTGCTGGAGCGTATGGAGACGCGACCGAGGCCGAGCGCCGCGCGCGTCTGGCCCGCTTCGGTCTGCCGGCCAACCGTCAGGAAACCGCCGCCAAGAACCTCTCAGGGGGTGAGAAGGCGCGGCTCCTGATGAACCTCATCACGTTTGACGGCGCCCATCTTCTGATCCTCGACGAGCCGACCAACCACCTTGATATCGACAGCCGAGAGGCGCTGAAGGCCGCGATCAACGAGTTTGCGGGCGCGGTGATCATCATCTCTCACGACCGCGACCTGATCGAAAGCTGCGTGGATCGGCTGTGGCTGGCGGCGGACGGTACGATCAAGCCCTATGACGGGGATATGGACGATTACCGCCGCGAGCTGCTGGCGGGAGAAACCAAGCCCCGCGACAAGTCCAAACCTACGGGCGGACAAAAGACCCAGGACCGGCGCGATGCCGCGGCCGCGCGCGAAAAGATCAAACCTCTCAAGGCGCAAGCGGCGAAATGGGAGAAAGAGATTGAACGCCTCAAGGGCGTACTTTCCAAGATTGACGCGGGTCTCGCCGTCGATGGCCTGTGGGAGAAAGACCCCAATCTCGCGACCGAGCTGACCAAGAAGCGCTCCAGATGCGTCGACCTCATCGACGAGGCGGAGATGGCCTGGCTGGACGCGGAAGAAGCCATCGAGGCGGCGCAGAGCGCGCTCTGATCACTGCTGAATACGCCTAAAGTCGCGTGACCTTGGGCCACATTGCCTCTGTAGCTTTCCGGTGTCGGAATGGTCCGATCAAGACGTTTGTCAAAACGCGACCCCGGGGAGTTTTCAGTTGAGCCAGATGTACGACACGGATTTGGACCGTAACGCCGCCAACCATGTGCCGCTAAGCCCGATCAGCTTTCTGACGCGCACCGCCCGCGCCTATCCTGAAAAGCTCGCCGTGATCCATGGCGATATCCGCCGCAATTGGGGCGAGGTGTATGAGCGCTCGGTCCGGCTCGCCTCGGCGCTGTCAAAGCGCGGGATCAAAAAGGGCGATACGGTCGCGGTGATGGCCCCGAACATCCCCGCCTTCGTGGACGCCCATTTCGGCGTGCCCATGTCGGGCGCGTGCTCAACGCGCTCAATATCCGGCTCGACGCGGAATCCATCGCCTTCATCCTCAAGCATGGCGAGGCGAAGGTGATCCTGGTGGATCGCGAGTTTTCGTCCGTCATCGCCCGCGCCGTGCAGGAGATCGATGCAAAGCCGCTGATCGTCGATATCGACGACCCTCTGGCCGAACATGGCGAGCTGATCGGCGAGATCGAATACGAGGCCTTCCTGAAAGAGGGCGATCCCGGTTTCGACTTCCATCGCGCCGAGGATGAATGGGATGCGATTGCGCTCAACTACACCTCGGGCACGACGGGCGACCCCAAGGGCGTCGTCACCCATCACCGGGGCGCGTATCTGAACGCCGTGGGCAATGCGATGGAATGGGATATGCCCCATTTCCCGGTCTATCTGTGGACCCTGCCCATGTTCCACTGCAATGGCTGGTGCTTTCCCTGGACCCTCGCGGCCAAGGCGGGCGTCAATGTCTGCCTGCGCCGGGTCGAACCCTTCGCCATCCTGTCCGCCATCGCCGAGCACAAGGTCACCCATCTCTGCGGCGCGCCCATCGTGATGAGCATGATGATCCAGCTGCCCGAAAAGGAACGGCCGGGCTTTGACCATCCGGTTGCGATGATGACCGCCGGCGCCTCGCCGCCCGCCACGGTGATTGCGGGCATGGAAGCCATGGGCGTCAATGTCACCCACACCTATGGCCTGACCGAGGTCTACGGCCCCTCCATCGCCTGCGCATGGAAACCCGAATGGGATGAGCTGCCACTGAAGGACCGCGCGCGCCTGAAGGCGCGTCAGGGCCTGCCCTACATCACCCAGGAAGACCTGATGGTGGCGAACCCTGAGACCATGGAGCCCCTGCCCTGGGATGGCAAAAGCTTGGGGAGATCATGATCCGCGGCAATGCGGTGATGAAGGGATATCTCAAGAACCCCGCCACGACCGAAAAGAGTTTCAAGGGTGGCTGGTTCCACACCGGGGACTTGGCCGTCACCCATCCGGATGGCCATGTGGAGATCAAGGACCGCTCAAAGGACATCATCATTTCGGGCGGGGAGAACATCTCCTCGGTCGAGGTGGAGGATGTGCTCTACAGCCATCCCGATGTGGCCGCCGCCGCCGTGGTCGCCAAGCCCGACGCCAAATGGGGCGAGACGCCCTGCGCGTTCATCGAGCTGAAGACCGGCGCCAATGTGACGGACAAGGACATCATCGCCTTCGCCCGCGAGCATCTGGCGCACTTCAAGGCGCCGCGCGTGGTGGTGTTCGGCGAATTGCCCAAGACCGCCACCGGCAAGATCCAGAAATTCATGCTCCGCGAACGTGCGCGAGAGATGCACTAGAGGTCAGACCAGAAGCTCGGTTGCATAGAGCGAACGAATCCAGCCCGGCAGGGTCGGGCGAACGACCACGCGCGCGCCCCGCTTGAACTCGAGACAGCGTTTGGGCGGGGTGTTCAGCCTGAATTGTCATAGACAAAGCCCCGGTCCGCTTTCAGCACCGCCTGTCGGATCAGGGCGCCGCAGCGCTCGAACCTGGTGCGGACCTTGTCTTCGGGTACGGCATGGCCCTGCTCATCCACCCGCGCTTGACCCGCGCGACAGACAGCTCGGGCGTCTCAACGCCTACATGCATGACGATCAGGGTGAAGCCCGCCGCTTTCGCCTTGTCCACCAGTGAGAGTTTCGAGGGATGTGAGAAGACGGTTTCGGTGACGAAATCGCGCTTCTCAGCGATGAACGCTGCTCGTCGCTCACTGGCGATGCGTGCGGCTTCATAGGAGGCGTCGAGCGCGCCATCCTTCAGCTCATCGCGCTGGATCAGGTCGGCATTGATGAAGGGGCCGGCGAAGATCGGCGCGACGCGGGTGTGATACAGGGTCGACTTGCCCGCCCCGTTGGGACCGGCCAGTACGATCATGACGGGCGTCATGCAGCGGCGTCAGGGGTCTCGCGCACCAGCTCGCCGTTCTCATCCAGCCGACGCCCCGGCCCAGCTGACGGCGGCCCTCAAAGAACGCCTCTTCACCGTCGCTCGGCTCAGCCAGAGCCGCGGAGAAGGCGTCGAGCCAGACATCATGCTCTTCATCGGACAGGGTGTTCGGACTCGCCTCGCCCGCCAGAACGGCGTTGATGCGGGCATGGTCGAAATTGCCCGAAGTCTCGATGGCGCGGCCAATACGCACCCAATGGGCGATCTGCCCGGCGATCGAGCGGCTTTGCCGTTCGGACTCGGTCCGGACGAGCTTCATGATGTCATCACTGAGTTTCACAGACTGAGCCATGATCGCCTCCTGCCAACAAGGTAGCATTTTGCTACCCTTTGGGCAAATCGCGGATAAGTCTGGCCGCTAACCGCACTTCACTTCAGCAATCACACCGTTTTCGCCCACGACGATGTTCAGGCGGTCGGGGCGGTAATCCTCGGTGATCATGTCGCCGGGGCCATAGACGCGATGCGGGCGCGGCAGGCTGTCCGTGTGCACCCCGCCCACGGGCTGGCCGACCAGCACCTGATAGGCCTCGGCGGCGCAGGGCTGGGGCTCCGGCATGGGGTCTGGCTGGAACCCCGCATTCGGGTTCGTCGTCGAGGCGGTCGTCGCGCAGGCGGTCAAGGTCAGACCGGCGACGAGGATAACGAGTGTACGGATCATGCCTTGCGCTCCCAGCGGCCCATTTCGTTCTGACGCCAATAGCTAATCGCAATATCGGACTTTTCTGGGCAGCCCAGAGGGCGCGGGCCCGCGCCAGGCTTGTCTCGTCGCTGGCTTCAAACATCACCACCACCCGGTCCCAGGCGGACACATCCCCCGGATCGGCGCCATCGAGGCAGAACAGCATGCTGGCGGAATTGGGATTATCGGTGCGATCTGACAACACGATCGGCTGATGCTCCACATGCTCGGCGTCGGCGCGACCATGGGGCAGGAAGCTCTCCTCGCGGAAGGTCCACAAATGGCTGTCGAGATGATCGAGCCGCGTCTCTTCCTGACTGCACACCACGGCGCGGCCGCCCCGCTCCATCAGCTTGGTCAGAAGTTCCGGCAACGCCTCGTCAACACTGGCGTTTTCCAGATGATAGAACCACAGCTCGGCCATGTTGCGTCCTGAAAGGCGACGCCCCCGGCGCATGCGGGGGCGCTGCGGCAAGGGCGTTAGCCTCGAAGTTGTCGCGCACCAGACGGTCCAGCAAACGCACGCCATAGCCGGTGCCGAAGGTCGGGATGCGCGGATCCTTGGAGCCGGCGTTCATGCCGGTGCCAGCGATGTCGATATGGATCCAGGGCTTCTCGTTCACATGACGCTTGAGGAATTGCGCCGCAGTGATCGAGCCGGCCAGACGGCCCTCGCCCACATTCTTCATGTCCGCATTCGGGGTGTCGATCTGGCGGTCGTATTCCGGACCGATCGGCAGACGCCACACGGTCTCGTCCGACGCCTTGCCCGCCTTCTCCAGCTTGCCGACCAGATCGTCGTCATTGGAGAACACGCCTGCATGCTCATGGCCCAGCGCGATCAGAATGGCGCCGGTCAGCGTGGCGAGGTTGATCATGAATTTCGGATCGAAGCGGTCCTGCGTGTACCAGAGCACATCACCCAGCACGAGACGGCCCTCGGCGTCGGTGTTGTGGATCTCGATGGTCTGACCGGACATGGATTTGACGATGTCGCCCGGACGCTGGGCATTGCCGTCAGGCATGTTCTCGACAAGACCGATGACGCCGATGACGTTCGCCTTGGCCTTGCGGCCGGCCAGCGCGGCCATCAGGCCGACCACGGCGGCGGAACCGCCCATATCGCCCTTCATTTCGTCCATGCCCTGACCCGGCTTCAGCGAGATGCCGCCGGAGTCAAAGGTGACGCCCTTGCCGATGAAGGCGAGCGGCTTGTCGCCCGACTTGCCGCCATTCCACTTGATGACGACCATCTTGGATTCGCGCACCGAGCCCTGGCCGACGCCAGAAGCGCGTGCATGCCCAGCTCTTCCATTTCGGCTTCGCAAGAACCTCAACCTCAAGGCCCAGCTTGCTGAGTTCCTTGACTTTTTCGGCGTAGCTTTCCGGGTAGAGAACGTTCGGGGTCTCGTTCACGAAATTCCGCGCCAGGGTCACGCCCTCGGCCACCGGCGCCCAGTCGGCCCACAGCTTTTCAGCCGCCGCCGCGTCAGAGGACACGATCTCGACGCTCTGCACGGACGGTTTCTTGTCGTCGCTGAGCTTGGTGCGGTAGGTGTCGAAGCGATAGGCGGCGAGGCTGGCGCCCAGCGCGCCGCGGCACAGCAGCTCGGCGTCGCCATCCAGATGCACGGAGACGGATTTCGCCCCCGAGATCAGGATCGACTTGATCACGCCTGCAACCGCCTTTTCGGCGCCATTGCCGTCGAGCTTGGCCTTGTCGCCCAGACCGAAGAGCACGATGCGCGTCGCATCCACGCCCGCCGGCGCGGTGATTTCCAGAAGGTCGCCTGCGCCGCCCTTGAAACGGGAGGCCTCGATGGCGCGGGTCACCGCGCCGGACGTTGCCGAATCAAGCGCCTTCGCAGCGTCAGACAGGGCGCGATCAGCGAAGACCGGCGCTGCAATTGCATCACCCGATGCGGAGGCGGCAAACGAGATTTTCATGGCAAACCTTTCCAGTATCAGCAAGATTTCGGCGCGCGAGACCCGCGCGGCCTGATGGAGAACTCCATGCGAGCAGTGGTATCGCATCCCAACCCGCGTTAGAAGATGCGGTCTTCATGAATGCAGACTGCTCGACTGACCACACATTGGCGCCGAATGACCCTGTTTCAACGCTATACATTCAGACAGGCGCTGTGGCCCTTTCTCGGCGCCATGGCGGCGCTGACCGGGCTGGCGGTCCTGACGCAGTCGCTGTCCAATCTCGATCTTATGGCCGAGCGCGGGGAAACGGCGCTCGTCCTGATCACCATCACCGTGCTGGCCATGCCGCAGGTCATCGCGCTCCTGCTGCCGATCGCCGTCTTCCTGGCCGTCGCCATCGCGCTGAACCGGCTGACGAGCGATTCCGAACTCACCGTCGCGGCCGCCGCCGGGATGAGCCGCTTCCAGCGCGTCAGCCCCTTCCTGCGCCTCGCGATCTATGTCGTGCTGGCCAATCTGGTCATCAATCTGTTCGTTCAGCCCGCCAGCTTCCGTCTGATGCGCCAGCAATTGTTCGAGATTCGCACTGACCTCGCCGCCAGCTTCATGCGCGAGGGCGAGTTCGTGCCGCTGGGCGACCAGGTGACCTTCTATGTGCGCGAGATCAGCGATGATTCCGTGCTCAATGACGTCTTCATCATGGATGACCGCACGGGTCAGTCCGCTGCTTACGCTGCACGGCGCGGCCGCATCGCCGCAACCGATCGCGGGCCGGTCATGCTGCTTGAAGAGGCGTGCGCACCCAGGTGGACCAGTCGGGAGTGCTGACCAATCTCAGCTTTGACAGCACCAAGGTCGAGCTCACCCTGTTCGTGGACAACACAGCCTCACTCTTCTTCAAGGAAAGCGACAAGTATCTGCCTGAGCTGCTGCGCCCCACCCCCGCCGACATCGCCCGGGCCGGCGGCAAGGGACGGCTCTACGCCGAAGGCCATTATCGTCTGTCGGCGCCGCTCTACAATCTCGCCTTCGCGCTGATCGCGCTGGCGGCCTACATGTCCGGCGAACATCGCCGCATCGGTTATGGCCGCAATCTGATCATCGCCGGCGCCAGCGCGGTCGTGTTGCGTCTGGCCGGTTTCGCCATCCAGGCCGCAGCGGAATCCGATGACGCCATGAACGCCGTCCAGTACCTTGTTCCGCTGATCGGAATCGCCGTCGCCATCGCCATCATCGGGCGCCCCCGCCGCCGCGCGCCCCGGGCCGAGGCGACACCCCTCACGTCGGAGGCGACGGCATGATCGGTCGTCTGTGGCGTTACCTCTTCATCCAGACCCTGATCGGCCTTATTGGCGCGGCGGTGATCATCACCGCCGTCATCCTGCTGATCGACTTTGTTGAGACCTCTCGCGATATCGGCACGCGCGTGGGCATTTCCGCCTTCCAGGCCCTGCATCTGTCGCTGTTGAAGGCGCCCTTGCTGGTGCAGGACACCCTGCCCTTCATCGTGCTTTTCGGCGTGCTTTTCACCTTCTTCCGCCTGAACCGCCGGTCCGAGCTGATCGTGATGCGGGCGTCCGGCTATTCCGCCTGGCGCATCCTGGCGCCGGTAGCGATCCTCGCCGCTCTCACCGGAGCGATCAGCACGCTGGCGCTGAACCCGCTGGGGGCCGCCTCCAACGCCCGGTTCGAAGCCACCCGGGAGGCGCTGTTTGAGGGCGAAGGCCAGTCCAGCGGCGCCAACCAGTCCGGCCCCATCTGGCTGCGCGAGACCACCGCGACCGGCTACATCATGATCACGGCCCAGCAACAGGGCGGCGATGACGCCACGCTGACCGAGCCCGTCTTTCGCCAGTATGTGCTGTCTGAGAGCGGCGCGCCCCTGCTTGATCGACGGATCACGGCGGAGCAGGCCGAACTCAATGGCGGTTTCTGGAGCCTGACGAACGCCATTGAATACGCGCCCGGCGGACAGGCAACGGAGCTGGGAGACGTGGCCCTGCCCACCAATGTGGGACGCCAGGCGCTGTTTGAGCGCGCAAGGTCGCCCGGCGCGGTGTCCTTCTGGCAATTGCCCGCCGTCATCGCTTCGGCGCGGGACGCCGGCCTGTCTTCGCTGGCCTATGAGCTGCGCTGGCATGGTTTGCTCGCTCAGCCCCTGATGCTGGTGGCCGCCGCCCTGATGGGGATCGCCGCAACCTTGCGCCTGCATCGCCTGGGGGGCGCGGCCGGATTCGCCGCCGCCGGCGCGACAGCGGGCTTCATCCTCTATTTCAGCCAGGAGCTCATGCTGGGCCTGGGCGCCTCGGGCGCCATCACGCCCCTGACCGCCGCCTGGACCACGCCGGCGCTGTTTTCACTCGCCGGATTGTTCTTTATCGCCGCCACAGAAGACGGCTGATGCGTGGACGATGGCGCCCCAATCCGATACATGGCTTACTGGGGCTTGGCCAAGGGACTGAACACCGATCATGAAAGCGTTGTACCGATCTGCGGCGGCGGCCGCCCTTCTTGCGGCGACTGCAGCGCCGGCGGCGATGGCCCAGTCCGTCAGCAATGATCGGGTCTATCTGGATGCGGACGAGCTGATCCAGGACCGCGAGCAGGGTCTGTATATCGCGCGCGGCAATGTCCGCGTTCAGACCGGCGATCGCGTCCTGTTCGCCGAGGAACTCACCTACAACCCCGCCATCAATCGCGTGATCGCCAGCGGCGGCGTGCAGATCTTTGATGCGCCGAACCTGCGCAATTCGCTCAAGAGGTCGAACTCAGCGATGACCTGCGCGAGGGTGTGGCGCGCGGATTCACCACGCTTCTTGAAAACAATGGCCGCGCTGCGGCGGGCGCCGCCCTGCGCCGTCCGGACGGTTCGGTCGAACTGTCGAACGCTATTACACCGCCTGCGAGCTGTGTGCGGATGGCGAAGGCGAACCGACCTGGCGCCTCCGGGCGAGCCGGGTGGTGCGCGACACCCAGAACAAGGTCATCTATTACCGCAATGTGCGGCTTGAGATCCTGGGCCGACCGATTCTCTACTCGCCGGTCTTTGCCCATGCCGATCCGTCCGCGGCGCGCCAGTCGGGCTTTCTCTTCCCGGTGCTGAACAATTCCAGCCGGCTCGGCTTCACCTATCAGCAGCCCTATCTGTGGGCGATCGGTCCGTCCCAGGAGCTGATCGTCTCACCGCGCTACATGAGCAAGGTGAACCCGCTGATCCAGCTGGACTGGACCCGGCGTTTCTATTCCGGCGAGATGAGCATCCAGACCAGCTTCACCTATGATCAGGAGTTCGATCAGGACGGAAAGTTCGGCGAGGAAGAGCTGCGCGGACACGTTTTTGCGGACGGCCTGTTCAACTTCACTCCGAACCTGCGTTGGGGCTTCGGGGTCGAGGCGGTCAGCGAGGATCTCTACCTGCGCCGCTATGGCTATGAGGAATCGCCGGATCGCGCGGATGGGCTGTTCACGATCGCCGACCAGCGTATGCTGCTCAATCAGCTCTTCTTCATTGGCGATGGCGAGCATTTCCATGGCGACGCGACCGTCATCCATTTCAACAAGCTCCAGCAGAATGTCGATGACGACACCCTGCCCTTCATTTCACCGCTGATCCGCTTTGGCGCCCAATTGCCGATGCCGAACTGGGCGGGCGATCTCGATTTCAGTTTCAACACGGTCAATCTGCATCGCAATGCCGGCGATGATTACACCCGCGCCAGCCTGGGTCTGGACTGGACCCGTCCGACCATCCTGCCGGGCGGACTGAGGCGGAAGCCTTCGCCATGGCGCGCGCGGACGCCTATGCGTTCAACGAGACAGACTCCAATGGCGACGAGATCGACCAGACCAATCTGACCCGCGCCCTCGGCGCCGCCGGTCTTGATCTGAGCCTGCCCTTCGTGCGCCCCGGCCAGTCGGTGAACTGGCTGATCGCGCCCCGCGCCGCCGCTATTTTCGCCAGCAGCGACAATGCCGACCAGACGCCCGTCAATGTGGACAGCGCCTCGATCGAGTTCCAGCAAAGCCAGCTGTTCGATGCGGCCCGCGCGAATGGCTATGACCTGTGGGAGGATGGCGCGCGCGTGGATGTCGGCCTGACCGTCGCCGCGAACTGGGATGGCGCCCTGCCTGGTGAGGTCGAGGTGTTCGCCGGCCGCAGTTTCCGACTGGATGGCGAACAGCGATTCCCGGCGTCGAGTGGACTGTCCGATGATGATTCTGACTGGATCGGTCAGATCCAGGTGGATATCGGCCGGTTCGACCTGGACGCCCGCGCCCGGATTGATTCTGAAACCCAGGAAATCAACCGTCTGGACCTCACCACAGGCTTTGAAGCCTGGCGCGTCTCGATGAATGCCCGTTACACCCGCCGCACCGACGCCGCCTCCACCCGCCAGCTTGAGGAAGTGACGGCCCGGGCCGGCTTCGCGCTGACGGATGAATGGTCCGTCGTCTATGACGGCGTGATCGATCTGGAAGAAAACGAAGTGCGTCGCCAGCGCGCGGGTCTTCAGTATCGGGACGAGTGCACGAACCTGCGCATCCTGTGGGAGCGCGACAATATCGACGTCGCCAATCTGGGCCCGAGCGATTCCGTGAAACTGGAGATCGTTCTCTTCACCCTGGGCGGGCTGAGTGATGATTAACGCCTTACACGCAGTCCGGCGATTGCGTCGGCGCCGTGTATCGGTATCTTGCCTGAACACCTCTAACCCTATGGTTCTTACATGGCGTTCCGACTCGCGCTGACTATCCTCGCCGGCATCGCACTGATGTCCGCCGCGCCCACGGCCTCCGCCCAGCAGGTCGAAGGCATCGCAGCGGTCGTCAACGACCAGCCGATCACGACGCTGGATGTGCGTGACCGCATGCGGCTGATCATTTCCTCCGCCGGCGTTCAGCCGACCGAGGAAATGCTGGCGCGGATCCAGGACCAGGCCATTCGCGGCCTGGTGGATGAAACGCTGCAACTTCAGCAGGCTGCGGAATTCGACCTTGAGGTCGAGGAAGCCGAGGTGGATGACGCCATCGCCGACATCGCCACGCGCTCCGGCGCCACGGTCCAGGAAGTCGAGGACGATCTGGCTGCGAGCGGCATCGACATCAACACGCTGCGCCAGCAGGTGAAAGCGGAAATCGCCTGGCAGATCCTAGTCAGCGGCCGCTATCGCTCGCGCATCCGCATTTCCGACCAGCAGATCGAGACGGCTCTGGATCGTTACATCCAGTCCGCCTCCCAGCCCCAATATCGTCTGGGCGAGATTTTCGTCGAGATCACCCCGCAGGGCGGCGAAGAACGCGCCGTCGGCATCATCCAGACGATCTACGACCAGTTGCGCCAGGGCGCCCCCTTCCAGGCTGTGGCGCAGCAATTCTCTGATGCGGCGAGCGCCAGCGCAGGCGGCGACACCGGCTATCTGCCCTGTCCGGAATCAACGCGCAGGTGGCTGAAGCCGTAACGCAGATGGAGCCGGGCCAGATTTCGAACCCGATCCGCGTCCCCGGCGGCTTCCAGATCGTCGCCCTGATCGACCGTCGCGACGGCCAGGTCATCGAACAGCTGACTTTGTCCCAGATCACCATTCCCAGCTCGCGCGTGACCGACGAGAACCGGGCGGCCCTCGGCCGCGCCGCGGCGCGCATCAACAGCTGCGAGGGTCTGGATGAGGCGATGAGCGATGTTGAAGGCGCGTTCGTGACCAATCTGGGCGATGTCGGCGCCAATGCGCTTGTTCCAACCATTCGCGACGCCCTTGGCGGGCTGGAGCCAGTGGCCGCGACCCCGGTGCTGGACACCGCCGCAGGCGCACAGGTTTTCGTGCTCTGCGACAAGGCGCTGACGGGTCCCGGCGTGCCGAGCGCCGACCAGATCGAGAACCAGCTGATCAATCAGCAGCTCTCTCTTCTGTCCCGCCGCTGGCTGCGCGATCTGCGCCGCGACGCCACCATCGAGATCCGGTGAGCCGCGCGCCGCTGGCCCTGACCCTTGGCGATCCTGCAGGGGTCGGCCCTGAACTCAGCCTGAAAGCCTGGCGCGCCCTGCGCGATGAAGATCTGTGCTTCGTCGTTCATGGCGATCCCGCGCCGCTGATGGCTGCAGCCCAGCTTCTGGACTTGCCGCGCCCGGAACTCGTCTCAGGGCCCGACGAGGCGCAGCGCGTCTTCTCCAACTTCCTGCCTGTCATCGCCCTCGAGGCCTGTGAGCGCGAGGCTGAAAACGCCGTCCGCTCCATCGAAGCGGCGGTGGACGCTGCGAAGTCCGGCGCAGCGAGCGCGGTCGTCACCAATCCCGTGTCCAAATCCAGGCTTTACGAGATCGGCTTCGCCTTTCCCGGTCATACCGAATTCGTGGCGCACCTGACCGCAGACCTGCCGATGAACGGCGCACGCGGGCCTGTGATGATGCTCTCGGGTGGCGGTCTGCGCACCGCGCTCGTCACCATTCACACGCCGCTGATGGCTGCGATCCAGTCTCTGACGCCAGAAGGCGTGGCGCACACGGCGCGTGTTGTTTCCGACGCGTTGAAACGCGATTTCGGCCTTGCCCGCCCGAGACTTGCGATGGCGGGTCTGAACCCGCATGCCGGCGAGAATGGCGCCCTGGGCCATGAAGAGCTCGATATTCTGGCGCCGGCGCTGGAGCAGCTGAGATCCGAGGGGATGACGATCTCCGGCCCCTGCCCCCCGACACCATGTTCCATGAGGACGCGCGCGCGGCCTATGACGCCGCGATCTGCCTGTATCACGATCAGGGCCTGATCCCGGTCAAGACGCTCGATTTCCATGGCGGCGTGAACATCACGCTGGGCCTTCCGATCATCCGCACCAGCCCGGACCATGGGACCGCCTTTGATATTGCCGGCCAGGGCGTCGCCCGGCCCGACAGCCTGATCGCGGCGCTCCGTCAGGCCGACGCGATGGTGCAGAGCCGAGAGACCGCCGCATGAGTCTGGATCAGTTGCCGCCGCTACGCGAGGTGATCGCCGAACACGGGCTGGGCGCAGACAAGCGGTTCGGCCAGCATTACCTGCTCGACCTCAATCTCACCGCCAAGATCGCCCGCCTGTGCGGCGACATGTCCGAGGCCACGGTCTTTGAAGTCGGCCCCGGCCCCGGCGGCCTGACGCGCGGCCTGCTCAGCGAGGGCGCGGCTCGGGTCACGGTGATCGAGAAGGACCGGCGTTTCATCCCGGCGCTTGCACAGATTTCAGACGCGGTGCCCGGCCGGTTCTCGATCATCGAGGCCGATGCCCTGAAGGTCGATGAAAGCACGCTGCCCTTTGAGGGGTCGCGCATTCTGGCCTCCAACCTGCCGTATAATGTGGGCACGGCCTTGTTGATCAAATGGCTTGAAGCGACCCGATCTGGTGGACGCGGCTGGTGCTGATGTTCCAGAAGGAAGTGGCCGAGCGCGTCGTCGCCAGGGCAGGCGACAAGCAATACGGCCGTCTGGCGATCCTGGCTGCAGCCGTGGCGAAATCACGCTACGCCTTCACGGTCCCGGCGCGCGCCTTCACCCCGCCGCCCAAGGTGGACAGCGCCGTCGTGGTGATCGAACCCCTGCCCGAGGCCCAGCGTTTCACGGATCTCAAGGCGCTTTCGATTGTGACCGAAAGCGCTTTCGGCCAGCGCCGCAAGACGTTGCGCAAATCCCTGGGCCCAGCAGCGAGCCAGACCCGCGTCAGTCCGGAAGCTTTGCTGGAAGAAGCCGGTATTGATCCGGGCGCGCGCGCGGAAACGATTGCGCCGGAAGGCTTTTTCACCCTTGCCCGCGCCTGGCGCGCGGCCCGGGACTGACCCGGACCGCGCCGACAGACTATTCCTCGTCGGCGCCTTCCGGTGCCAGATGTTCGTCCAGGAAGCTCAGATAGGCGTCTGAGGCCGTGATGCGGTTCTCGCGACGGCGGAAGCCATGGCCTTCATCCGGGAACAGGACGTACTCCACGATGGCGCCATTTTCACGAGCGGCCGCAACCAGCTCATCGCTTTCCACCTGAAGCACGCGCGGATCATTCGCGCCCTGGACCACCAGCATCGGACGGACGATCTGGTCGGCATGGAACAGCGGAGAGATCGCGCGATGGCGTTCGGCGTCCGTCGCCGGGTCGCCCATTTCATCGTAGAGCGCTTCACGGAAGCTCGCCCACCAGGGCGGGATGGATTGCAGCGTCCGGACCCAGTTGGTGACTCCGAAGATGTTGATGCCGACATCAAATGCTTCGGGATGGAAGGTCAGGGCCGCAGCCGCGATGTAACCGCCATAGGAGCCGCCAATCACGCCGACGGCGTCATCGCGCACCCAGTCGAGCGAGCGCAGATAGTCGCCCGCCGCCACGATGTCCTGCAAATCCTCCTCGCCATGGCGACGATCATCCATGTGGTAGAACGTCTTCCCATAGCCTGATGAGCCGCGATTGTTGGCGGCGTAGACCGCATAGCCGTTGTTCACCAGATGCTGGATCGCAGCGCTGTACCCGGCGCGGGTCTGTCCGCCCGGGCCGCCATGCACCCAGACGAGCGCCGGCACGGGATTGTCCGCGCTGGCGTTGTGCGGACGGTACATGATCCCGGGAATGGTGACCCCGTCAAAGCTCTCAAAGCGGACGACTTCCGCTTCCACGAGGTCATAGGGCTCCAGAACCGGATTGAGCGCTTCGGTCAGCTGGCGATGCTCGCCGGTCTCCAGATTCACCCAGTGGATATTGTTGGGGGCGATCGAGGAGGTGACGCCAAACGTCATCTCGGTCTCGTCCGCGTTGAACCGCACGCCCGCGAGATCGCCTGAAGGCACGCTGTCGGGCAGGCTGACCGTTTCGCCGGACTCGGTGTCGAGCACCGTCACATCGGTGAAGCCATCATTGTTGATGGCGCTGATCCGATACCGGCCGCTGGGCGAGAAGCCCACATACATCACATCCCAGTCCGCCTCGATCAGCGGAGCGCGCTCGCCCGACTCGAGATCATAGGACCAGGCCTGGTTCCATTCGCCGTATTCGTTGGTCGCATAGATCAGCGCCGAGGAATCCGCTGTGAAGTCATAAGCGCCGTAGGCGATATTGCCCTCATGCTCGGTGATCAGGACAGGCGCCGCCTCCGTGGTGAGATCCGCCAGCAGGATGTCGCTGTCCGCAGAGGTCCGCGACCTGTTGAGCGCAAGCCAGCGGCCATCCGGACTGACCGCGCTGATATCCAGCGCGTCTGTGTTCTCGAACAGCATGGTGCGTTCATAGGTCTCGGCGTCATAGGCATACAGATCGAACGCGCTCGGATCCCGCTCATTGGTGGTGAGCCAGAAATACGAACCATCCGCCGACCAGCCGGCGAAGCCCGCCTTCACGTTCTCGCCCGGCGTCAGGTCCACCAGTTCTCCATCGGCATGGCGGACGAAGACATGGTTGAGCTCGTCTCCGCCATTGTCGGCGGTGACCAGGATGCGCTCGTCCGTCGGGAACCAGGTCAGCGCGAAAGTGGCGTTGGAGTCCGAGGTCGTCAGCGCGCGCTTCTCGCCGGTTTCCGGGTTCAGCGCGTAGGCGTTGAACACGCCTGTCTCGTCAGAGGAAATCAGGATGTCGCCACTCTGGTGGGAGAAGGCGTGTCCGCCTCCGCCCGCCAGCGAATAGGACGTGGTGTTGAAGAACACATCCGCCGAATAGCCCATGCGTGGCTCTGCGGTTTCGGTCTGGCTCATGGCGGCGGTTTCGGCGACTCCGCCGGACGTCGCGGTGATCACGCCCTCGTCACATGCAGACAAGGCGAATACGCTGGCGACAATCAGCAGGCTGGATTTGAAGGTCATCACGCCCCCTCCCCGGAAAAACAAACTGCGCATACGCTAGCACGGGGGCCGAAGGTGTCGAGCGGTCATTCGCAAGACCGCATGGCGCTCTACTCGCCAAAGCCCATCCGGCGCGCCGCCTGATCCAGGATCTCGCGATCCCCTTCATAAGTGACGGAGGCCTTGGCCCGCGCCAGCACGTCGGCGCCAAGCACCTGCACAGCCTCGCCATACAGGGCCTCATCGCTCGCTCTGAGGCCGGACAGAGCGCTCAGAAGCGTCCGGGTGATCACGGGCCTGTCAGCGCCATCAAAGGCGATGGGACTGAAGCCGCAGGACAAGGCATGGGAAACCCGAATCCCCGGCAGGAAGACCCGCGTCTCAGGGTCGGGTTCAGGATCGGACTCCTGTTGGCGCTTTTCCAGCGTCAGCGACCATTTGTGCAGCACGCGCTCGATCGCGCGAATGACATGGATGGCGGTGCCCGGATCATTCACGCCCGGCGACAACGCCTTGGAGGCGATTTCCGACAGCACGGTCAGGCCAAAACAGGGATCGGAATGAAAATCCCGGTCCGAGCCCAGATTGAAGCAGGCGCACAACGCATCGCGGCAGTCCGCGTCCACGTCTTCTGACAGACGCGCCAGTGGCGCGCCTGCATCTGCGAAATGACCTGGCGGCGCCTTCACCGCCACCTTGATCTCAAGCTTGTCAGCGAGAGCCCTGAGATCCTCGAGCGCGACATTCTGAACAAATCCCGGGGCCTTGGGATAAAGATCCACCCCCTCCTCGAACGCCGGCAGATCGGGAACGCGCTCCGCGACAGGGCATGATCAAAGGCGAGCTGAGCCGCATCCTCCACCGCCGGATCGCCTCCGTGACGTCGCAAGCGCGACAGACGCTGCAGCCAGCGTATCAGGGTCGCCACCACGATCACCACCAGGAGCACGGTCAGGCCGAACAGGATCACCCGCCCGGCGGGCGAATACAGATCGAGCCGTGTTCCGATGACGCCCAGAAGGCTGAACAGGAAAGCCCCGATAAAGGTGGAGATGGCGTTCTGGGCCGCCGCGTCCTCGACCAGAAGCGGCCGGGCGCGCGGCGTCGCCGAGCTGGACGCTGATTGCAGCGCGGACACCATGGTCGAGAGCGAGAAGATCGCCACCGCCAGCAGGCTGGAGGCGAGAATGGTGAGCACCGCTTCATTGGTTTGCGCCGAGATCAGCTCTTCCCATTCAAAGGGCATGAACGGATCAAGGATCGGGGTCAGAAAGACGGTGAAGGCGGCGCCGGCGGCATAGGCGGCCGGACGGAACCAGATGGACCGGAGCACGCGATTGACGAGAAACTCGGCCCTGGACAGCATGTTTGCGGACGCCCCTCTGATTACCCTGATCCGGATAAACGCGCGGAGGCAGCCATGGTTCCCTATTCCTCCATCAGCGCGTCGACAAAGCCCTCAAGCCAGGGATGACGAGAGCGCTTGAGGCGCTCGGCGTGCAGAATCAGGCTGAGCTTTTCGAGGGCACGGGAGAAATCGTCATTGATGACGACATAGTCGTACTCGTCCCAGTGCTCGATTTCGGCCTTGGCGCGGTTCATCCGGCCCTCGATGATCTCGTGACTGTCCTGGGCGCGCTTGTGCAGACGGTCGCGCAGAAGCTTGAGCGAGGGAGGCAGAATGAAGACACGCACCACGTCATCCGGCGCGCTCTCGGCCAGCGCCTGAGCGCCCTGCCAGTCAATGTCAAAGACCACGTCCCGGCCTTCATCAAGCGCCTCTTCAACCGGGCCCTTGGGCGTGCCGTAATAATTGTCGAACACCTTCGCCCATTCATAGAACTCGTTTGTCTTCGTCTTCGCGACGAACTCGTCCTGCTCCATGAAGTAATAGTCCTCACCATGCTTCTCGCCCGGACGCGGATCGCGCGTTGTGGCCGAGACCGACAGGACAAGGTCCGGGTTCATGGTCAGGAGGCGTTTGGACAGCGTGGTCTTGCCCGCGCCCGAGGGGCTCGAGAGCACCAGCATGAAGCCGCGGCGCTGGCCGCGATAAACAGGGCCGCTCAGATGATCACCATGCATGGCGCCTACTCCACATTCTGGACCTGCTCGCGCAGGCGATCGACCGTCGCCTTGAGCGCCAGTCCGATATTGGTCAGCTGGGTGTCCGCCGATTTCGAACACAGCGTATTGGCTTCCCGATTGAATTCCTGGGACAGGAAATCGAGCTTGCGGCCACAGGGCGAGCCCGCGCCCAGCAAGGCATGTGCGCTGTCGATATGGGCCTTGAGACGGTCGAGCTCCTCGCGCACATCCGCCTTGACCGCCATCATCGCCGCTTCCTGAGCGAGACGATCCGGATCAACGCCGCCCGAAATCAGCTCATCAAGCTTGACCTGCAAGCGCGCCTTGATGGCGTCGGGCATGGCGGCGGCGCAATTGGCGGCCTGCTCGCGCAGATCGGTAATCTCGTCCAGATGGCCTTCGAGCACGGTTCTGAGCGCCGCTCCCTCCTCCAGCCGGGCGGTCTTCAGCCCGTCCAGCGCCGCTTCGACTGCGTTGACCACTTCAGCATCGCGCTCTGCGGCCTGGTCTTCGTCCAGACCCGTCTCTTCAGAAATGATCACGCCCTTGAGCGCCAGCAACTCGCCAATGGAAGCGGCGCGCACCCCGCCCTTGTCCACGAGGTTGCGGGTGGCGTGCAGATAGGCTTCGAGCTGGGCCATGTCGACGCTGGCCGCGCTGGCGCCTTCAGGCGCTGTCAGCGTGACGGTGATGGACACCGAGCCACGATTGAAGCGCTGCTTGGCCAGCTCCCGGATCGGATTCTCCACCGCATCGAGCCCTTGCGGCAAGCGCAGGCGCACATCCAGACCCTTGCCGTTGACCGAGCGGGCCTCGACGGAAATGGAGCCGTAACGCCCGAGCGTTCGCTACGGGCGAAACCTGTCATGCCAGACAGCGTCATTGCGATAGTCTCCCGCTAGCCCCCTTGGGCGCGTTCGCGTTCGATCCGGCGCCATTGCGCCACGTTGCGATTATGTTCGGCCAGGCTGGTTGCGAAAGCATGCCCGCCCGTGCCGTCCGCCACAAAATACAGATACTGTCCTTCCGGCGGGTTCAGAACCGCCGCAATCGCATCCCGCCCCGGATTGGAAATCGGCGTCGGCGGCAGGCCGTCGATCTGGTAGGTATTATAGCGATTGGCTGTGCTGTCGAGCTCGGACCGGCGAATGCCGCGGCCCAGCGGCTCACCCTGGGTGATGCCATAGATGATGGTCGGATCGCTCTGAAGGCGCATGCCGCGACGCAGACGGTTGACGAACACCGACGCCACCATCGGGCGCTCATGGGCGATTCCGGTCTCCTTCTCCACCACCGAGGCGAGGATGATCGCTTCTTCAGGGGTGTCGAAGGGGAGGTTTTCAGCCCGGTTCGACCACAGCTCGTCAAGCAGCGCATCCTGGGCCGCTTCCATCCGGTCGATCAGCGCCTGACGGTCATCGCCGCGGCTCACGAGATAGGTTTCAGGCAGGAGCGCGCCTTCTGCGGGGATGCGCGTGATCTCCCCGGTCATCACCTCGCTCGCCTCGACGATGCGGATGATCATGCGGTGGTCAGGCCTTCCGCCGCCGTCACCGGGTACTGGATGGTCTGGCCCGAGCGCAGAATGTCGTAGATCTCCGCCATGGAGGCGCTTCGGGGATGGCGAACTCGCCCGCGCGCAGATCGCGGTCGCCGCCATCGATCATCACCATGGCGCGGAACAGGCGCGCATCGGTGACAAGCCCTTCGCGTTCAAGCTGGTTGGCGATGGAGATGAGGCCTGCGCCACGGGGCAGCAGCACGGTTTCCTCTGCCCCGGCCGGGCCGGGAGCGACGAATTGCTGATTGATCCAGACCCAGCCGCCATAGGCCGCGCCGGCGGCGATCAGCGCCAGAACCACAAGGATCCCGGTCAGCCATATCAGGACGCGCGCAAATCCCCCGCGCTTCTGGTCCGGTTCGGAGGCGGGGGTCTGCGTCTCACCCATGGGGGATCCGGACGTTAGTCGCCTTGGCGAAGACGACCGAGGCGTTGGTGCCGCCAAAGCCGAACGAGTTCGACAGGACCGCCGAGAGCTCTTTCTTCACCGCAACGTTCGGCGCGAGATTGATCGCCGATTCAACAGACGGATTATCAAGGTTGAGGGTCGGCGGGCACACGCCATCGCGCATGGCGAGGATCGAGAACACCGCTTCCACGGCGCCCGCAGCGCCCAGAAGGTGGCCGATCGACGATTTCGTCGAGCTCATCACGAGATCAGACGCCGCATCGCCAAACAGGCGCTCGACCGCGCCCAGCTCGATCTCGTCGCCCTTGGGCGTGGAGGTGCCGTGCGCGTTGACATAGCCGATATCGGCCGGTGTCAGGCCCGCGCTTTTCAGCGCCGCCTTCATGGCCCGGAAACCGCCATCGCCATCATCGGCGGGCGCCGTGATGTGGTGGGCGTCGCCGGACAGGCCATAGCCGCGCACTTCAGCGTAAATCGTCGCGCCGCGAGCCTTGGCCGCTTCATATTCTTCAAGAATGACACGCCCGCGCCCTCGCCCATGACGAAGCCGTCACGGTCCTTGTCCCAGGGACGGGAGGCGGCTTTGGGATTGTCATTGAAACCGGTGGACAGCGCCCGCGCTGCGCCGAAGCCGCCATACCCCAGACGGGTAATGGCGCTTTCCGCACCGCCGGCCACCATCATGTCCGCATCGCCGTAAGCGATCAGACGGGCCGCATCGCCAATGGCGTGCGCGCCGGTGGAGCAGGCCGTCACCACAGCGTGGTTGGGACCTTTGAGGCCATGACGGATCGAGACCTGGCCGGAGACGAGGTTGATCAGCATGGCGGGAATGACGAACGGGCTCAGCTTGCGGGGGCCGCGTTCATGCAGGGTGATCGAGGCGTCATAGATGGTCTGAAGACCGCCAATGCCGGACCCGATCAGAACGCCAGCGCGTTCCTTGGCCTCTTCACTCTCGGCTTTCCAGCCGGAATGGGCGAGCGCTTCATCCGCCGCCGCGATGCCATACAGGATGAACTCATCGATGCGTTTGCGATCCCGGGCGGGCATGACCGCTTCGGGGTCGAACGATCCGGGGACGTCTTCGCCCCCGCCGTTGCGCCCGTCGACGCGCGGGATGATCCCCGCAACGTGACTGGACAGATCGGACACATCAAAGTGTTCGATCTTCGCCAAGCCTGACTCACCGGCAATGATCCGGGACCAGACATGTTCAGTTCCGCAGCCGAGCGGGGTCACAAGACCCAGCCCGGTCACGACGACGCGACGCTTCGACATGAGATCTCGCTCCGGCTTAGCCGAGCTTTTCGGAGATGAATTTCACCGCATCGCCGACGGTCTGGATGTGCTCGGCAGCATCGTCGGGGATTTCGATATCGAATTCTTCTTCGAACGCCATGACCAGCTCGACATTGTCGAGGGAGTCAGCGCCCAGATCGTCGATGAAGGAGGCCTTCTCGGTGACTTTTTCAGCTTCAACGTCGAGATGCTCGACAACGATCTTTTTAACGCGCTCAAGAACGTCGGACATGTCGGTCCCTTTTCAAAATCTGTTTTGCGGACATCCTGGCGGGCGTCGCGCTTCCGTAGGTGTTGTTTACGCAAGGAGGGTTCAAGTCCTCCCCGTGAAGCGTGCGGGCTGATAACACGCCGAAAACTCGTACGCCAGCCGCACACTGTCTGGCAAGTCGCCCGGGCGCCAGGCCGAACGAGCCTAGATCATCGCCATACCGCCGTTCACGTGCAAGGTCTGGCCCGTCACATACCCCGCTTCCGCACTGGCGAGATAAACGCACGCAGCTGCAATATCGCTTCCGTGACCCAGCTTGCCGGCCGGAATCGTGGAGAGAATCGCCGCTTTCTGGTCATCGGTCAGAGCATCGGTCATCGGCGATTCGATGAATCCCGGCGCCACGCAGTTGGCCGTCACGCCGCGTGAGGCGACTTCCTGGGCCAACGCCTTCGTGAAGCCGATCATGCCCGCTTTGGATGCGGCGTAGTTGGTCTGGCCGGCATTGCCAGTCACGCCGACGATCGAGGTGATGCCGATGATGCGGCCGAAGCGCTGCTTCATCATCCCGCGCATCGCCGCTTTCGACAGACGGTAATGGGCTTCGAGATTGACCTTGATGACGGTCTCCCAGTCCTCGTCCTTCATCCGCATCAGCAGCTGATCGCGCGTGACGCCGGCATTGGAGATGAGGATGTCGAGACCGGCGAGCGCTTCAGAGGCCTGTTTGGGCAGGGCGTCCACGCTGTCGGCGTCCGACAGGTTCGCCGGACAAACAGCGACGCGGTCGCCCAGCTCCGAGGCCAGCTCGTTGAGCACGGCTTCGCGGGTGCCCGACAGGGCCACGGACGCGCCCGCCTTGTGCAGGGCGCGGGCGATTTCAGAGCCCAGACCGCCGGTCGCGCCAGTGACGAGCGCTTTTTTACCAGAAAGATCAAACATGTCGGCTTATCCTTTGAGCGAAGCGGCGAAGGCTTCCAGATCGTCTGCAGTCACAAGGGCCGTGCCCTGGGCCTCTTTGATATGACGCTTGAGCATGGTGGTGAGCACCTTGGCGCCCGCTTCCACGAACTGCTCGACGCCCTGACCATGCATCCAGTCCACGCTTTCACGCCAGCGCACCTTGCCGGTGACCTGTTCCACGAGCTGGGTGCGCAGGGTTTCTGCGTCCGACACCGCCCCGGCGCTGACATTGGTCACGACCGGCACGGAGGGATTGGAGATGGCAGCGCTCTTGAGCGCCTCGGCCATGGCGTCAGCCGCCGGCTCCATCAGCGGGCAATGGAAGGGCGCGGACACAGGCAGCAGCATGGCCTTGCGCACGCCCAGATCCTTGATCGCGGCGACGGCGGCGTCGACGGCCCGCCTTGTCGCCCGAGATCACGATCTGACCCGGCGCGTTGTCATTGGCGATGGTGACGATGCCTTCAGAGCCCGCCAGCTCGATCGCCTTTTCGGCCTGCTCCATCTCCGCGCCAAGCAGCGCCGCCATGGCGCCCTGCCCCACCGGAACAGCCTTTTGCATGGACTGGCCGCGCAGCTTCAGAAGCTTCGCCGCGTCAGACACCGACACGGCGCCCGCGGCGCACAGGGCGGAATATTCGCCCAGAGAGTGACCCGCCACGAATTTCGCGGCGGTCACATCCACGTCGAAATCGGATTTGAGCGCCGCCACGGCCGCCAGCGACACCGCCATGATTGCGGGCTGGGCGTTCTCGGTCAGGGTCAGCTCTTCAATGGGCCCATCCCACATCAGCTGGGACAGCTTCTGGCCCAGGCGTCGTCAACCTCTTCAAAGACCGCGCGCGCCGAGGCGAAGCTTTCTGCAAGCGGCTTGCCCATGCCGACCGCCTGGCTGCCCTGTCCGGGGAATGTGAATGCAAGCGCCATCAAGCGTCCTCCCTGCAAATCTGTTTGCACGCGGGATAACCGGGCATGGGATTGGAGGCAAGCGCCAGCGCCGCTTGCGCCCGCTCGCCCCATCGCTTATAAGCCGCGGCTTCACCGGCTGCGGTCCTCTGGTCGCGGTCCGTCTGTCGTTGGTTGACAGGCGGGACCTGAGGAGCCGACGTGAGACCCTCCGGCCCTTCGGAAGGTGCTCGCGCCGCAGCCCTCAAGAAGGGACGAAAACGTCTAATGAACAAGTACGAGCACGTGTTCATCGCGCGTCCGGATGTGTCTCCGGCGCAGGTGGAATCCGCGATCGAAGAGCTCAAGGCTCTGATCGAGGAAAAGGGCGGCAAGGTGCACAAGACCGAATACTGGGGTCTGCGCACGCTCGCCTACCGCATGAACAAGAACCGTAAGGGCCATTACGGCTATCTCGACATGGAAGCGGGCAACGAGGTGCTTGAAGCCCTCGATTATCGTCAGCGCTTCGCCGACGACGTCATGCGTTACATGACTGCCGCGTCGACGAGCTGAACGAAGAGCCGAGCGCTGTGCTTCGCAAGGGCGAAGATCGCAAGCGTCGCGAACGTCGCTAGAGGAGTCCGGACCAATGGCTGAACTTTCCATCTCCAACGTGCCTGCTCGCCGCGCTTTCCAGCGTCGCCGCAAGGTTTGCCCGTTCTCCGGCGAAAACGCGCCGAAGATCGATTACAAGGACATCAAGCTGCTTCAGCGCTACATGTCCGAGCGCGGCAAGATCGTGCCGTCTCGCATCACCGCCGTGTCGGCCAAGAAGCAGCGTGAACTCGCTCGCGCCATCAAGCGCGCCCGCGTTCTGGCTCTTCTGCCGTACGCCGTCGATTAAGGGAGCTCAGGACCATGCAAGTTGTTCTGCTTGAACGCGTCGAAAAGCTCGGCGCCATCGGCGACGTGGTGACCGTGAAGCCGGGTTACGCCCGCAACTTCCTGCTGCCGCAATCCAAAGCGCTGCGCGCCACCCAGGCCAACATGGAGCGCTTCGAACGCGAGCGTGAAGTGATCGAGAAGCTGAACGCCGAGCGCGCCGAAAAGGCTCGCGAGGAAGGCTCTCACCTGGACGGCGCGACCTTCGTGCTGATCCGTCAGGCGTCTGAATCCGGCCAGCTGTACGGTTCGGTGTCCACCCGTGACATCGCCGACGCCGCGTCCACCCCGGAATTCAACGTGTCTCGCGGCATGGTGGATCTGAACACCGCCATCAAGACCCTGGGTCTGCACGAAGTGCGCCTGGTCCTGCACGCGGATGTGGACGTCACCGTCACCATCAACGTCGCCCGCACCGAGGACGAAGCCGAGCGCCAGGCGCAAGGCGAAGACGTCATCCAGCGGCCGCCGATGAAGATCGCGCGCTGGCCGAAGCCCAGGCCGTCGAACTCGCTGAGTCCGGCGTCGAAGGCGACGACGATGATTACGAGTCCTCTTCTGAGGCCTCTGAAGAGACTGAAGAAACCGAAGCCTAAGGCTTCGAACTTCCGATCAGATGACGGGCGGCTCCCGCAAGGAGCCGCCCGTTTTCGTTTGAAGGAGCACCGCCATGACCGACCGTATCCGCCTCGCCCATTGCGGCGACATGGCAGGCCTAGGCCTTCTCTGGCACGACGCGGTCCACACCGGCGCGGTCGGCGCCTATGACGCGGCGCAGCGCAAGGCCTGGTCCCCGGCCCCAAAGAGCGCGGCGTTCATGACCGAGCGCCTGTCCGGCCAGATCATACTGGTTGGTGAAGATGATGAGGGGCTCGCGGGGTTCTTCACCCTGACGCCTGGAGGCGAGCTCGACATGGCCTATGTGCGTCCCGACCGCAAAGGCGACGGGCTGGCGTCCCGACTGCATCAGGCGATCCTTGATGAGGCACGCCAGCGTGGTTTAGCAAGCCTCACCGTTCAGGCGAGCCATATCGCGCGGAAATTCTTTGAAAAACACGGTTGGACGATGGTGCAGACCCAGACCGTGCGCCCCAATGGCGTCGAGATGCAGAACCATCGCATGATCCTGCATCTGGAAGCAGGCTAGCGGGACTCTGCAGCGCGCGGCGCGATCACCCAGTGAGCGAACCAGGCGACGCAGAACACCGCCCCCAGACACATCGCCAGATATGCATAGAGCGCCGTGGGATAATCACTCAGAGGGCGCAGGACCGGCATCCAGATCAAGAGCCAGATCAGCGCCCCGGCCGTAATCGCAAGTGCGTATTCGATTGCGTGATCCAGAAGGCGAAATGCAAAGAGGCCAAGCGCTGAGGCCAGAACCCAGCCGCTGAACACCATCAACCCGGCCCAAAGCCCCGCCACGCCCAGAACGACCGATGCCCAGTCGGCGCGCTCGACCCCGAACAGATCCCCGCCCAGCAAGACGGCGACCACGCCCAGAATCGACGCTGACAACCACTCGCCCAGGCGCTGAAGGCCGTACAGTTTGAGAAAGCCGCGTTTCACCTGATCCCTCCGGTCTGATCGAGGCAAGCCTAGACCAGATCGGAGAGAACACGGTGTGACAGATTGCATCTAGCCCCGTTCAGCCCGCATCCGTTCGATGCGCAATTCCACCCGGCGGATCTCCATCAGGAGGCGATTGGTCTCCATCTTGGGCGCCAGCGTGCTCTTGAAGATGGCCGCAAAGACCAACAGCACCACCGCGGGCAGCCCCCAATGGAGCGCGGTCATCACTGAACCGGCCTGATAGAACTTCACCGCGCAGACCACGCCCGCGATGAACATCAGCGACTGGGCGATCATGATCGTCCAATGCACCCAGGCGGTGCGTCCGGTGAACAGGCTCAGAGCCTGGGCGAAATAACCCGGTTCGAGATCAAGCTGGGGCGAATGGCCGTCCGCCTCTCGCAGGCTGTCTTCAATCATGCGGTCAAGATCACTCATCGGATCCTCCTTGGAGTTGCGCGGCGATCTTGCGCCGCGCATGCATGAGACGGGTCTTGATCGTGCCCGTCGGGACGTCGAGCGCGGCGGCGATCTCCGCCACGGTCAGACCTTGTATGTGATAGAGCCAGAGCGCCGCATGCTGTTCAGGCGGCAGGTCGCGCATGGCGTCCGGATGCGCTGCGCATCCAAGGAACGGTCCATGTCCGGCGCTTCGGGCGGCGGTTCGGCTTCAACGCCCGCTTTCAGGCGGCGCCCGGACTGGCGCTGACGGATCAGGCGCGCGCAGCGGCGCTGGACAATGCGAAAGGCGAAGGCGGGAAAGGCGTCCACATCCCGCAGGCGCGGCAGATCACGCAGGATTTCAACCCAGGCGTCTTGCACGGCCTCGTCCACGCCATCAGCGTCGCCCATCAAGCGCCAGGCGAAGGCGGAGAGGCGCGGCGTCCAGCGGCCCGCCAGCGCGCCGAACGCCCGACGGTCGCCGGCGCGGGCGGAGGCGGCCAGATAACCGTCCAGCGCGCGTTCAAGATCCTGGCTCATCCCTCGTCCTTCCATTCAGGACAGAAGGTGCAGTCTTGAGCGCTTCGGGTTCATTGACTCAGACATTTTTTCACCGCACATCGCCCTCCCCCAAACTGTCCACAGGCTTCAACGCTGTCCCGCCTGTCCTTTCAGGTTTGTCCACAGGCGCCTGTGGAGTGCCGGAAAACGGCGCCTAAAAAGGTCAAGACGTGCACTTCACGGACGATGGGTCTAAGCAAAGGGAACCATGACCGCAGAATCCTACGATCACGCACCCGCCCCGCTCGAAACCAGTTCCGCCCCGCCCCACAACATCGAGGCGGAGCAGGCGCTTCTGGGCGCCTTGCTGTTTGACAACGAGGTGTATCACCGCGTCGGCGACTGGCTGAAGCCGGACCATTTCTACGATCCGCTGCATGGCCGCATCTATGAGGCGGCGAGCCAGCTGATCATCTCCGGCGCGCTGGCGGATGCGGTGGTGCTGAAAACCCGGTTCGAGCGCGATCCGGGCATGAAGGAAGTGGGCGGCGCGGTCTATCTCGCCGATCTGATGCGCGAGGCGCCCGAGCCGGCGTCGGCGGGCGAATATGGTCGTCTGATCTATGATCTCGCCATGCGGCGCGAGCTGATCCGGTTTGGCGACGAGGTGTCCTACGCGCCAACGCGCCCGAGCCCGATGACAGCGCTGAAGACATTCTGCAAAGCGCCGAACGACGGCTGTTCGCTCTGGCCGAACAGGGCGGCACCTCCAAGGCGCTCGAACCCTTTCACCTCGCGGTCCACAAATCGCTCGAGATCGCCTCGGCCGCCTACAAGCGCGGCGGCGGCCTGTCGGGCATCTCCTCCGGCCTGAAATCGCTCGACGCAAGATGGGCGGCCTGCACCCGTCCGACCTCATCATCCTCGCCGGTCGTCCCTCCATGGGCAAAACCGCGCTGGCCACCAACATCGCCTTCTCGGTGGCGCGCAATTATCAGGCCGAGGAACAGCCCGACGGCACGCGCAAGACCACCAATGGCGGCATTGTCGCATTCTTCTCTCTCGAGATGTCGTCCGACCAGCTCGCCACCCGTCTGGTGGCCGACTATACGGGCATTTCGGGGTATCTGATCCGTCAGGGCAAGATCGACGCCGCCCAGTTCGAGGACATTCGCGACGGCGTGCACGAGATCGCCGGCATCCCGCTCTATATCGACGATACCGGCGGTCTGCCCATCGGCTCGCTGATGGCGCGCTGTCGCCGCCTCAAGCGCACGGTCGGCCTCGATCTGGTGGTGGTCGACTACCTCCAGCTCGTCACCGGCTCGAAAAGCTCGGGCGAGAACCGGGTGCAGGAAATCTCCGAAGTCACCCAGGCCCTCAAGGCGCTCGCCAAGGAGCTGGCGGTGCCGGTCATTGCGCTCTCCCAGCTGTCGCGTCAGGTGGAGAACCGCGAGGACAAGAAGCCCCAGCTCTCGGACCTGCGCGAATCGGGCTCGATCGAGCAGGACGCCGACGTGGTGCTGTTTGTGTATCGCGAAAGCTATTATCTCGAACGCCTTGAACCCAAGGAAGGCACGGAGCAGCACCTCGCCTGGGAAGACGAGATGCGCGAGATCCGCAATCAGGCCGACGTCATCATCGGCAAACAGCGTCACGGTCCCATTGGCTCGGTGAAGGTGGCGTTCGATCCGGATCGCACCAAATTCTCCGATCTCGACATATCCGGCGTCAGGATTTCGACTAGGGGCGCAAGCTGCGCCTTAGCGCTTGCAGCACGGGGCGAGGACGGCCACATAGAAGCGCATATGTCTGTTCTCGCGACCCCTTCCGTAGACAACACGCGGTCCCGTCTGGTCATCGACCTGGACGCGATCGCGCGCAACTACGCAGCGCTGCAGGCCTTGACGCCGAAGGCGGAAACCAGCGCCGTGGTCAAGGCGAACGCCTATGGGCTCGGCGCGGGCCCCGTCGCCCGCCGCCTGGCCAAGCAAGGCGCTCGGACCTTCTTTGTGGCGACCGTCGAGGAAGGCGCCGCAGTGCGTGAAGCACTGGGCGATCCCCTGCCCGATATCTGGGTGTTTGCGGGGTATCGCGCCAAGGACCGTCCGCTTTACGTCAAGCATCGGCTGGGCGCCATCCTGAACCAGCCCGGGGAAACCGCCCAGTTCCGCGCCGCCCCGACCGGGCCCTGCGCCATCCATATCGACACCGGAATGGCGCGGCTTGGCTACGGCGCCGGCGATATCAGCGGCCTTCTGAACGCCCTTCAGAATCTCGACGTCTCCATGATCATGAGCCATCTGGCCTGCTCCGAAGACGCCGCGTCCACGCAGAATCTGCGTCAGCTCGAACGCTTCACCGCCCTGACCAACGCCCTGCCCGAAACCCGACTGAGTCTGGCCAATACGGGCGGCGTCCTGTTGGGCGAACGCTATCAGTTTGACGTGACCCGGCCCGGCATCGGGCTTTATGGCGCAACTGCGGACCTCGATGCCGACACTCCGTTCGAGCCGGTGGTGAAACTGGAAGCGCCGATCCTGCAATTGCGAGAGATCGATGCCGGAGACACGGTCGGCTATGGCGCAACCTATGTGGCCCATTCGCCACGCCTCGTCGCAACTGTGGGCGCAGGCTATGCCGATGGCTTGCCGCGCGCGCTGTCAGGGGCAGGATGCGCCCGTATTGCAGGCCTGCGCGCGCCCATCCTGGGACGGATCAGCATGGATTTGACCACGATTGACGTGACGGGCCTGGAACATGAGATCGCCCAAGGCGCTGTACCGGAATTTTTCGGGCCTGACCTGTATCAGGCGGCGGCGCTGGACGGCACCTTGCCGTATGAAATCCTGACCGGGCTCGCGCCCGGGCCGAGCGTATCTACAAGGGAGCGTCATGAACCCGTTTCGCGCCATCGGAGCCGGCCTCCTCGCGCTGCTGCGCTCGGCCGGGGCTGTCGCCCTGTTTGCAGGCCAAGCGCTCGCGGCGCTGGTGCGCCCGCCCTATTTCGGCGGCCAGCTGGTCCAGCAGATCTTCAAGATCGGCTTTCTCTCCCTGCCGGTGGTCGGGCTGACGGCGCTCTTCACAGGCGCCGCGCTGGCGTTGAACATCTATACGGGCGGGTCTCGCTTCAACGCCGAGAGCTTCGTGCCCAATATCGTCGCCATGGGCATTGTGCGCGAACTGGGCCCGGTGATCGCGGCCCTGATGCTGGCGGGCCGGGTGTCCTCGGGGATCGCCGCCGAAATCGGCGCCATGCGCGCCACCGAACAGATCGACGCGCTGCACACCCTCGCGACAGACCCCATGCGCTACCTGATCGCGCCGCGCGTGCTGGCGGGCGTTCTGGTTCTGCCCATCCTGGTGGCGACCGCCGACATCATCGGCATCTATGGCGGCTATCTGGTCAGCGTGCATACGCTTGATTTCAACCCGACCATCTATGTGCGCAACACCTGGGACTTCCTGTCGGACTGGGACATCATCTCGGGCCTGATCAAGGCGGCGGTGTTCGGCTTCATCCTGACGCTGATGGGCTGTTATCACGGCTATTACGCCCAGGGCGGCGCCCAGGGCGTGGGCCGGGCCGCCACCAACGCCGTCGTCGCGGCCGCGGTTCTGATCTTCGCCGCCAACTTCCTGCTCACCTCCTTGTTTGTGTGATCGTCATGACCGAGCGCGTCAAAATCGCCTGGAAGAACGTCACGGTGGGCTTTGACGGCCGCAAACCCGTGCTCAAGGGCCTCAATCTCGAAGCCCATGAAGGCCGCTCGCTGGTGGTGATCGGCGGGTCCGGCACCGGCAAGTCGGTGACCCTGAAAACCGCGCTTGGTCTGATCCGGCCGCAATCAGGCTCGGTCGAGATTGATGGCGAGGCCGTGCGCCCCGGCCATGAAAACGATCCCGGCGTCGCCAGATCGGCATGCTGTTCCAGTCCGGCGCCCTGTTTGACTCCCTGCCTGTGTGGAAGAACGTCGCCTTCCGCCTGCTGCATGCCGAGCATGTGAGTGAGGACGAGGCCCGCACCCGCGCCCTCGAGGCGCTGGATCAGGTCGATCTCGACGCGCATGTGGCCGACCAGCGGCCCGGCTCGCTGTCCGGCGGGATGCTCAAGCGCGCCGCCCTGGCGCGCGCCATCGTCGCCCGACCGAAGATCCTGTTCTTTGACGAACCCACCACCGGCCTTGATCCGGTGACCGCGGACGTCATCAACAAGCTGATCGTGCGCCAGGTGAAAAATCTCGGCGCCACCGCCGTCTCCATCACCCATGACATGGTGTCGATGCGCCATATCGCGGACGATGTGGCCATGATCAAGGACGGCCAGACCCTGTGGCGCGGCAGCCTGGAGGGCGTCGAAACCTGCGCCCATGACGAGGTTTGCCGGTTCGTCCGGGGTGAAAGCTCCGAAGACTAGGCTGCAAGCTGACGCCGTGCGAAGCCGAATCGGGCGCTTTGCGCTATAGTCCGCCCTCGCCTGCCGCAAGGAGCCCCCATGGCCCGTTCCGACACCGTTTATGTCTGCCAGTCCTGTGGCGGGGTGCACGCCAAATGGGCGGGACGGTGCGACGCCTGCGGATCGTGGAACACGCTGGTGGAGGAAAGCGGCGCAAGCGCGCCTCTGGGCACGAACGCCAAGCGCCCAGCCGCTCCACCCGCCGTTCGCGACTTGAGCTGGTGGACCTGGGCAGCGCCACCGAAGATCCCAAACGCTTTGAAACCGGCCTGCGCGAGCTGGACCGCGTGGCGGGCGGCGGCTGGTGCCCGGCTCGGCCATTCTAGTGGGCGGTGATCCGGGGATCGGCAAATCCACTCTCCTGCTGCAGGCGGTCGCCCAGCTCGCCAAGGCGGGCGCGAAATCGGTCTATGTCTCCGGCGAGGAAGCGGCTGATCAGGTACGCCGTCGCGCGCGACGTCTGGGGCTGGCGGATGCGCCCGTGGCGTTGGCCGCCGAGACCAGCCTTGAGGTCATTCTTGATGGCCTGAAGAAGGAAACGCCGGACATTGCGGTGATCGACTCGGTCCAGACCCTGTGGTCGGACCAGCTGGCCGCCGCGCCCGGGACGGTGGCGCAGGTCCGCGCCTGCGCCCAGGAACTGGTGCGGTTCGCCAAGAAGAAGAACACCATCATCATCCTCGTGGGTCACGTCACCAAGGACGGCCAGATCGCCGGGCCGCGCGTGGTCGAGCACATGGTGGACGCGGTGCTCTATTTCGAGGGTGAACGCAGCCACCAGTTCCGCATCCTGCGCGCGGTGAAGAACCGCTTCGGCCCGACCGACGAGATCGGCGTGTTCGAGATGGCGGACGCCGGTCTGCAGGAAGTCGCGAACCCCTCCGCACTTTTCTTGATGGACGCGGTGAAGCCGCCTCCGGCGCCGCTGTGTTTGCGGGCATGGAAGGCACGCGCCCGGTTCTGACGGAAATTCAAGCGCTTGTGGCGCCCGCCGCCTTCGGCACGCCGCGACGTGCGGTTGTGGGCTGGGATTCAGGACGCCTCGCCATGGTGCTGGCGGTGCTTGAAGCGAGATGCGGTCTTGGATTCGGCGGACGTGACGTTTATTTGAACGTCGCAGGCGGGTTGAAAATCAACGAACCCGCAGCGGATTTGGCGGTGGCGGCAGCTTGATCTCTTCGTTCCTGGATACCCCCCTGCCCAAAGAGGGCGTGGCGTTTGGCGAGATTTCGCTGTCCGGGGACGTGCGCCCGGTGGGCCGCGCCGATGCGCGCCTGAAAGAAGCCGCAAAGCTCGGATTTAACCGCGCCCTCGCCCCGGAAGGCGTTGATGGCGCGGGCGTGACCGTGGACGCGGTCTCCACCGTACAGGCGCTGGTGCGTCGATTGGGCCAGGACGCCGTCTAGGCGCATGAACGAGGGACGACGATGAACGCAGCGCTAGCCGGTTTTGACATCCTCGCCCTTCTCATCCTCTTTGCGTCCGGGATCATGGCGCTGACGCGCGGCTTTGTGCGCGAGGCGCTGACGGTGACGGCGCTGGTGGCGGCGGCCCTCGCCGCGCTCTGGACGCGCCCGGTCTTCGCGCCGCTGATGCAGTCGGTGATCGGTTCGGCGCTCTTCGCCAACCTCATCGCAATGGGTGTGGTGTTCCTGTTGGTCTATCTGGCCGTCAGCTTCGTCACTGGCCCGCTGACCCATAATGTGAAGCAGGGCGAGGACGTGCCGGTTCTGGATCGCGCCCTCGGCTTTGTCTTCGGTCTGGCGCGCGGTCTGGTGCTGCTGGGCCTTCTGGTTCTGGTGTTCAAGAACACCCTGCCCGGCGCCACGCCGAACTGGCTGACGGGCTCACGCGTTTACCCGCTGGCCGAGGCCAGTGCGAACCTTCTTCAATCGCTGGCCCCCGAGACCAGCTGGGTCAAGGGCAAGACGCCTGCAGACCAACCGCAAGAGAGCGTTGACGAAGACCCGATCGGTCGGCTTATCGAACGCACAAACGAGGACGAGGACGGATGAGCTTCCCCAGCCTGACCTATGATCCCGCCACCGACCGCCCGCAGGAAGAATGCGGCGTGTTCGGCGTGCGTCGCGTGGCCGATGCGTCGGTCCTGGCCGCCTTCGGTCTGCATGCCCTGCAGCATCGCGGACAGGAAGCCTGCGGGATCACCAGCTATGACCGAAACAAGGGCCGGTTCACCACCGAACGCCATCTGGGTCTGGTGGGCGAGCACTTCACCGAGCCCAAGCGTCTTGAGCGCCTGACGGGCGACATGGCCATCGGCCATGTGCGCTATTCCACCTCGGGCGGGTCGAGCATGCGCAATGTGCAACCGCTCTACGCCGATGTGCGCGGCGGCGGCATCGCCCTCGCCCATAACGGCAACCTGACCAATGCCCGGTTGCTGCGCGAAGAACTCGTCGCCGGCGGCGCCATCTTCCAGTCCACCTCGGACTCCGAAGTGATCCTGCAGCTCGCCGCCCGCTCCAAGCAGCCTGATTCCGTTGAGCGCCTGATTTCCGCCTTCACCCAGATCGAAGGCGCGTTCGCGCTGGTCGCGATGACCAATGATCTTCTGATCGGCGCACGCGACCCGCTGGGCATTCGCCCGCTTGTGATGGGCGAGCTCGACGGCGCGACGATCTTCGCGTCGGAAACCTGCGCGCTCGACATGATCGGCGCGCGCTATATCCGGGATATCGAGCCCGGCGAAGTGGTGATCGTGTCCGATGAAGGCATCGAGACCCGCCGCTATGCTCCGGCGCGCCCGGCGCGCACCTGCGCATTCGAGTACATCTATTTCGCGCGTCCGGATTCCGTCATCGACGGCATTTCGGTCTACGAAGCGCGCAAGCGCATGGGCATCCGACTGGCCCAGGAATGCCCTGCCGATATCGATGTCGTGGTCCCGGTGCCCGATTCAGGCATGGCCGCCGCGCTCGGATTCGCCGAAGAGATCGGCAAACCCTTCGACCTGGGGATCATCCGGGCGCACTTCGCCGGCCGCACCTTCATTCAGCCCACCCAGGCCAAGCGCGATCTGGGCGTGAGACGCAAGCACTCCGCCAACGCTTCGGTGCTGCGCGGCAAGAAAGTGCTGCTCGTTGACGACTCCATCGTCCGCGGCACCACCTCGAAGAAGATCGTGCGCATGGTGCGCGAGGCCGGCGCCACGGAAGTGCATTTCCGCTCCGCCTGCCCGCCGATCACTCATCCCGATTTCTACGGCATCGACATGCCGATGCGCGAAGAGCTGATGGCGGCCAGCCTGAACCCTGAAAAATGGGCGAAATGCTGGAATGCGACTCGCTGGGCTTCCTGTCCGTCGAAGGCCTTTACTGGGCCGTGCACGGCGAGGCCCGCAATCCCGAGCGCCCGCAGCTCGCCGACCATTATTTCACCGGGGATTACCCCACTCGCCTTGTGGACCACGATCGTGCTGCGTCCTCCAAGGAAGAGCAACTCTCACTTCTGGTTGACGCATGACCGATACTAAACCGCTTGCAGGCCGCGTGGCGCTGGTGACCGGCGCTTCGCGCGGGCTGGGCTATGCCATCGCTCTCAAACTGGCTGAAGCCGGCGCCGAGGTGATCGCCACCGCGCGCACTCAGGCCGGCCTTGAAGAGCTCGATGACGCCATCAAGGCGATGGGCGGCAAGGCCACCCTCGTCCCGCTCGATCTCAACTCCCAGGATGGCATTGAAAAGCTGGCCGAAGCGGTCGCGGGCCGGTGGAAGAAACTGGACATCATGGTGGCGAACGCCGGCGCTCTGGGCGTGCTGACGCCCGCCGCTCAGCTGACGTCAAAGGTCTGGAACGAAGTTCTCGCCACCAATCTGATCGCGCCCGCGCGCATGATCCGGGCCTTTGAAAGCCTTCTGAAAGCCTCAGATGCCGGCCGCGCCGTCTTCATGACCTCCGGCGTCGCAGCCGCCGCGCCAAGGCCTATTGGGGCGCTTACGGCGCCTCCAAGGCTGGCCTAGACAATCTGGTGCAGTCCTGGGCCAGGAGCTGACCGATACGCCCTTGCGCGCGAACCTGCTTGATCCGGGCGCGACGCGCACCCGCATGCGGGCCAAGGCCGTGCCGGGCGAAGATCCCGACACCCTGCCCACGCCCGCCGAAATCGCGCCGAAAGTGGTGGAGCTGTGCCTGCCGTCCGAAACCCGCAATGGCGAGATCGTCAGCGCGCAGGGCTGAGCCCAGCAAACCCGGTATGAAAAAGGCGGCCCGCTGGCCGCCTTTTTTATTTGTCCTTGGCGTAGGGGTTTTTCTGCCTTTCACGATCAAGCGGATCGGTACGCCCGGCAGATCAAACGCCTCGCGCAATCCGTTGATCAGATAGCGCTTGTAGCTGTCGGGCAGATGCGCAGCGCGGCTGGCCATCAGAACGAAAGTCGGCGGACGCGCCTTCGTCTGGCTCAGATAGCGCGGTTTCACACGGCGGCCGTCCACGGCAGGCGGCGGGTGACGCTGGACCATCTCGGCGAGCCAGTCATTGAGATCGCGGGTCTTCACCTTCACGTCCCAGTTCTTGTGCAGCGCGGACACGGCCGGCATGATTTTCTCAAGGCCACGGCCCGAGATCGAGGAGATCGGGATCAGCGGCGCGCCCTTGATCTGCGGCAGAAGACGCTCGAACTCCTCGCGCAGCTCGGCGAGCTTGGCCTGCTTGTCCTCGATCAGATCCCATTTGGTGATCAGCACCACCAGGCCCCGCCCCTCGGTGACCACGCGGTCCGCAATGGTCAGGTCCTGCTTCTCAAACGGGCGCTCGGCATCCACCAGCAAGAGCACGATCTCGGCGAACTTGATGGCGCGCAGCGTATCGGCTGCGCTCATGCGCTCCAGCCGGTCATCCACCTTGCCGCGCTTTCGCAAACCGGCGGTGTCGTGCAGTCGTACGCGCTGACCGTCCCATTCCCATTCCACCGCAATGGCGTCCCGGGTCAGGCCGGCTTCGGGGCCCGTGATCAGACGGTCTTCACCGATCAGGGCGTTGATAAGCGTGGACTTGCCCACATTCGGACGACCGGCGACAGCAAGGCGCAGAGGCGGATCCTCTTCATCATCACCCTCGCCGTATCCATCCGCCTCCATCTCGGCGCGGATGCGAGCCTGAGCGGCCTCGATGGCGTCGGTCAGGCGCGCATAGAGATCGCCCATGCCTTCGCCATGGGCGGCGGAGACCGGCACGGGTTCACCCATGCCCAGCTTCCACGCTTCCATGGCGCCGTATTCGCCCTTGGCGCCTTCGCACTTGTTGACGGCCAGGATCACCGGCTTGTGGGATTTGCGCAGCACTTCGGCGAAGCGCTCATCCATGGCGGTAATGCCTTCGCGGCCATCAATCAGGAAGACGCAGACATCGGCTTCATCCAGGGCGGCTTCGGTCTGGGCGCGCATGCGCGCCTCGATGCCCGCCTTGTCATCTTCATAACCGGCGGTGTCCACAAGACGCAGTTCAAGGTCGCCAATACGGCCGCGCGCTTCACGCCGGTCGCGCGTCACGCCCGGGCGATCGTCCACGATCGCCAGCGGCTTGCCGGCGAGACGGTTGAAGAGCGTGGACTTGCCCACATTGGGCCGTCCCACGATGGCGAGGCAGGCAGGGTCGATTTCAATTACCGGGCTCCAGAGCCCCCTGAAATCAGCGTAGCGCGATCAGGCGGCCTTCATCGGTCAGCACAAGCACCGTTTCATCTGCGATCACAGGCGCAATGTAAACCGAATCTCCCAGATCGCGATCACCCATCGGGTCACCCGTGGTCGGGTCGAAGAAGGCGAGATCGCCTTCGGACGACGCCAGAACCAGTCGGTCACCCGCCAGGATCGGCCCGGCCCAAGAGACGCGATTCTTGCGTTTGCGCTCATTGCGGAACTGCTGAAGCTGGGTCAGCCAACGGACCTCGCCGGTGGTGCGATCAATCGCCACCAGCTCGGCATTCACCGACACCAGGAACAGGTAATCGCCTGCAATCGCCGGCGCATTCAGTCCGCCTGCCGGTTGCTCCCACATGCGCTCGCCAGTGCGCAGATCAAAGGCGGCCATGGAGCCTGAATGGCTCATGGCATATGCCGCATCGCCCAGAATGACCGGGCTTGCGGCAATGTCATTGATGGTGGAGAGCGGCGTCAGGCCGCCTGCGCGGGTCAGGGAATCAGACCACAGCACGGTGCCGTTCTGAACGCGCAGCGCCACGATCTCGCCGGATGAGTAAGGCGCGATGACCACATCACCCAGCACAGCCGGGCTCGGCGCCGTCAGGATGCGGGCGGTTTCGGCAATGGAGCGGTGGCTCCACAGCACATCGCCATTGCTGGCGTCGAGCGCCAGAAGCTCGTTGTCATCGGTCGAGACGAAGACGCGACCGTCCGCGACCGTCGGCGCGGAATGGAACGGCGTCAGCGAATGCGCGCGCCAGACTTCCTCTCCCGTCGCCGCATCAAGGGCGACAAAGAAGCCGCCGCCCGAATGGGCGTAGATCCGCCCATTGTCGAAAGACAGACCGCCGCCAAAGGTCAGCACCCGGTCGCCGCCGCGGAAGAAGGGCAGGAAACCGTCGCCCTGCGCTTCATGCAGGGAGGGATCATCCAGACGCGTGCGCCAGATCTCGTCGCCATCCGACAGGCTCAGGGCGGACACC